>WBZM01000683.1_pt1 | contig 42783 bp, 25 predicted proteins | sample 5204271 | NCBI WGS metagenome assembly WBZM01 (sample SAMN12344346, study PRJNA552823) | activated sludge metagenome | biome: Activated sludge suspended growth; feature: Nitrification reactor; material: Wastewater; isolation source: activated sludge from nitrification reactor of wastewater... | reverse complement strand
GGCGTTAAGGCGTTGGGGCGTTAGGGCGCGCCGTCCACCGTCTGCCGTCCACCGTCTGCCCGTCTGCCGTCCCCCCGTTGCTTATTGTCTGAACCAGGAATTCCACCGATTTCAGGATGGACACTGATTTAAAGGGGTTGTTCCAAAAAAATCCGTGAAATCCCTTAATCCGCGTAATCCGTGATTCAGACAACAAGCAACGGTAGACGGCAGAAGAGACGCCCAAACGCCTAAACGCCCAAACGCCTGAACGCCTAAACCCCTCCACGCCTCAACTTTTCATGGGTTCGCAACCACCTTTTACAATTCATTTACATCATTTTACCGGCAATAAATGGACCGAAAGGGCGAGAGGCCTCATATTTGTCCAAAATAGAAACTTTATGATTCCGATCCATTTTCTTTTTGTTCTTCTTGTTAATCCGATTTTTTTCGCCGGCCAGCCTGCCCCGGAGGGGATTTCGGTCCCAACGGTAAGCCTAAAGGCTGCTTTCCCCGAAGTTTTTCCAAAGCCGGAGGAGGAAATCCTTCAGCAATCGGCCGACGGGGGCCAGAGTTGGGTGGAAGTCAGCTCTGGGCTTCCAGATAAGGTACAGCCATTTGATTTCTTTGCACAAGGAAACGAGTGGTGGCTTGGCGCCGCTGAAGGGTTATATCACGGACGCATGGTCTCCGGACAGCCTGTTTGGGAGAAAGACCTTTTGATCGGTAAACCCATCACGGATATCTATTCAGGAAATTCCGGGCTCCTCGTCCTCAATGGCAAAAATGGGTTGGTTCGCCGACAACCGGCCACGGGCCTTTGGATGTCGTTGAGCCAGGGGCTGAACGATCAGGTGATTCATTCGGTAGCAGAAACTCAAGAAGGGACCTTGTTCGTTGGTTGCGACAGGGGGATTTATAAATCTGCAGACTATGGCAAAACCTGGGAGCAGGTCTTCACCTCTGTAGGCGGCGCCATCACCAAACTTGTCGAGATAAACGGTGTGCTGATCGCCGGGGGCAACCGGGGCGTGATGCGCTCAATCGACAACGGAGCGCACTGGGAATGGGTGCTGACTAACGGCGGAGCCCAGTGGGATTGGTCGCTGAAGGGAGGCCATGCCGTGCACATCGGGATGCTGGGAGACAAAATGGCCGTAATTCTAGGAGGACAAACCCAGTTTGGAGGACAAACAAGGAATAGGGTATTTATCTCCTCCGACCAGGGCGCCACCTGGGAAGCCCTAAACAGTAAACTTCCAACTGCGTTAAACAGCATGTATGACATTGAACAAGCCGGCACATACCTTTTCTGCACCAGCGATGCCGGGGTTTTTCGCTCGGCCGACCAGGGCAAAACGTGGGAGTTGATCCAACCCCTTGATGCCGGATCTGTTACCTTTATCCGCCTGACAGCATCGGGAAACCGGATTTTCGCCCTGAGGATAATGGGCTGTTGAAAAAGCGCGTTATCTTCGGGTATGCCATGGATTCGATTTGAAAAATACGGGGTTTTGCTGGCCGTTTTGCCATTTACGGCATGGTTACTATCCCTTACGCCAGAAAACTTCCCGGGGAAGGCGCCCGAGAAGGTCAACCTTGCATTGCGCCGCACGGCGGACGGACTGCTGAGGGCAGCCGGAGACAGCACGAGCCGGATACCTGCGGTGGATCAGGTAGCTGGTGGCATTTGGCGGGTCCGCCTCGAATCGTCTTTTGAGTACGACTCTTTGCCTTCTTTGTTACAGCAATCCCTGGACCTTTACGGAATCCGCGATGCGTACGAAGTGACGGTGCGCCGTTGTGCCGATGCGATGATTGATTTGGGGTATCAAAAGGCGGATTTATCTGGCAGCGATGGCGTTCCCTGTACCGGAAGGTCCATGCCGAAAGGCTGCCATTACCTGGAGATTTCGTTTGTGGATACTAGTCCAAGCCGGTGGTTCATGCGAAGAAAGGGCCTGCAATGGATGGCCCTATTGGGCAGCATAGGCCTCGGTCTTTGGTTGCTTTTACGCCGCCGACCGGCGCAAGGCGGCCCTCCTTCGGAAGGGCAGCCTTGGCTTAAGTTTGGCCAGTCGCGTTTGGATGTAGCCGGCCAGGTGCTGGAATGCGGAGGTATGCGCCAGGATTTGACGTTTCGCGAGGCGAAATTGCTCCGGCTTTTTGTAACCCACCCCGACCAGTTGCTCGAACGGGAATTCATCCTTACCCAGGTTTGGGCTGATGAAGGCGTATTGGTCGGCCGCAGCGTGGATGTCTTTGTATCCCGGTTGCGGAAAAAGCTGTCGGCCGACCCATCAGTATCTATCGTCGCGGTGCATGGGGTGGGATACCGGCTAGAAACCGGTAAAATGGCTTAGTCCCCCCTTACTCGAACAATAACTGCGCAAAGGCGTACAAATCGTGCCGCCAAACCGGCCAGGTGTGGCCGCCGGGGTATTCGCTGTAGCGGTATTTGATGCCCATCTCGTCAAATTTAGCGCGCATGATTTTGCAGTTCTGGAATGCGATATCTTCAGGGCCTCCCATCGAAATCCAGAACGCTTTAAGATTGGCATTGATCGTTGCGGCGTTGGTTTTCATGAAGGCGTATTGGGGGTCGGAAAGGGCGGGGTTATTGGCAAACCATCCCGAGCTGAACACGCCCAAGTAGCCAAACATATCGGTGTTTTTAATTCCGGCGTAAAGAGTTTGGAGCCCGCCCATAGACAGGCCCGCCAGGGCCCGGGAGTTAGCGCCGGTCAGTACGCGGAAGTTGCTTTCCACAAAGGGGATAGCGCTTTGTTTGAGTTCGTTTTCAAATGCCCGAAGCGCGTTTTCGTTAAACCCAGCCAGACCGCCTGGGCCGCCAGTATTTCCATCGAGCATAACCACCAGCATGGGCTTGGCCCTGGATGCGGCGATGAGGTTGTCCAGAATAAGGTTGGTCCGGCCTTGCGTTGGCCAGCCTCTTTGGTCTTCGCCTCCGCCGTGAAGCAAATACAAAACGGGGTATTTATCCGCCGATTGGTCGTATCCGGGAGGGGTATAGATATAGGCTTCCCGCCAGGTATTCGTGGTTTTGGACAAATAGCGTTCTATGCGGATGCTGCCGTGCGGCACGTTTTTCAATGCATAGAATTCCCCTTCCTTAAACGGGATTTCAATCCCGCTGGCCATGCGGCCCATGCCGTAAAACGTTTCGCTGGCGGGGTCGGCTACCGCTACCCCGTCTATGAGCAGGGAGTAGTAGTGAAACCCGGGACTGACGACATCCGTGGTGAGGGTCCAAAACCCGCCGGTGTCTTTTTTCATATCGTATTTCTTTGCCAGGTCGATTTGCACGAGTTGTGCTTCCGGCGCTTTGATCCGGAAAAGCACCCGGTTGTCGGGCAAAATCTGAGGGTACCGCGCGTTGCGCACATTGGAGGAGGCGGGAGTTCCCAGAAGGGTGTATTGAGAAAAAGCGGAGGAGTCGACGGGTTTGAAGAGAAACTGGGAGAACATATACAACCCGTTTTTCCATACTTTAAAATCGTGCACCCCCGGCTCGATGTAGTAAATATGGGGCACGTCGTATTGAAACAGGTAATCGTGGATACGTTTGCTGAACGTGATAAGGCCATCGTTATCTCCGCAGGACATCCAGAGCAGTTTCAACTGTTTTTTAGCTTCTTCGGGTTTGGGGATCAATTCCTCCGGACTTTTGGTATTGGGCGCAGAGGAAAATCCGCCCACCCAGGCGAAGGTTTCGAGGTGACCCAAACCGAAATTCAGAGACTGGCCGCCGCCCATCGACAGGCCGGCGATAGCGCGGTGTTCTCTATCCGTCAGGGTGGGATACTTTTTTTCTATAAAAGGAATCAGGTCGTTGAGTAAGTCTTTTTCAAACGTAGCAAAAGCCTCTACTTTTTCCCGGTCAAAGACATTGCCCACCGCCCGGTCGTCTTTCATTGCTCTGCCGTTGGGCATGACCACGATCATGGGCTGGATTTTTCCTTCGGCGTACAGGTTGTCTAAAATGATCTGGGGGTTTGCTCCTTTCAGCCATTCCTTCTCATCGCCGCCAATTCCATGTAACAAATAAAAAACGGGGTATTTTTTAGTTTTCGAAAATCCGGGAGGGGTATATACCAGAGCCCTTCGGATCGTGTCGACCGTAGCGGATTTGTATTGAATGGTATCTATTTTCCCTGTGGGAATCCCTACTCTTACTTGGTCAAACCCCTGCGGGGCCTGCATTACGGTGGGTTGGGAAAAGGCGCCAACGGGCAGCGCGAAAGCGCAAGCGAAAAAGAAGCCGGTCCGTTTCATTTATTTTTGATTAAAGTGGATAAATAGACAGACTGCTGGACATTTTGGGAACGAGATCTTCCAGGTTAAGCAAACCTGGAAGGTCTGAATGCCTGGAAAACAAAAATGTCCAATAGTGAGATAATTAGGTTATTATTTTTTCAACATTTCGGAAACAGCGCCGGCGAGCATCAAATATGCCGCCGAGCCGCCGATGGTCACCTCGTTTTCACCCCATAGGAAGGGCCAGTCTTCTTTGTTTTCAGGGAAATCCGGATTCAACAGAAGCAATCCGGGGACGATGCCGCCTGCAATGTAACTGAAATCTGCCCTGTTGTTTCCATAGGTGATTTTCTTGGAGCGCGCACCCACGGCGGAAACGAAGGAAATATTGGAATAGGGATGGCAGCCAAAAATATAATTCAGGCCTTTGTAGACGTATTCAGGGCCAACCACGTCGGGATAATACGTGTGGGCATAGTAGTTGGTAATCGCCCAGTTAACGACGTTTCCGCTTCCTCCCCAACCCCTTCCCGTCACGGGTACGCCATAAGGGTTTTGCCTGCTGAGATTGTCGAGGGAAGCTTTATACCTGACGACATATTCTTTTAATTTATCCTGGTACGGTTTGTCCATATACGGATACGCCTGCAACGCAGCGGATATGCCAAACGCCAGGGACCTGTCGAGGGTCTGAAAGATGGAATCCCTGAATCTTTTGCCGTAGCGGTCGTCCTTGGTCGCGAGGTATAGGTGAAGCGCGGCGGGCAACTCCGAGGCTCGTCTGAAGGCAGAAGCAAATCTGGAGGTATCTGCGGCAGACCGGCGTCCTTCGTTTTCACTCCAGAGCTTTTTGGCCGATTGGAGGCATTGTTGAGCCAGGGTATCGTTAAAGCCTTTCAATGCGCGGCTGGCGGCCGCCAGCGCGGAGGTGGTCGAATAGTCTAAGGAAGCGGTTCGGGTGGTAAATGCCCACCGGTCGTCCATCGTGCCGCTCGATTTTCCATCGGATTCGTAGGGCTTTAATCTGGGGTTGTAGGGCAGGTTATCCGTTTCAGTGCTGGCATCCCCTAAATGGTGGTATTGATGCAGGTTGGGGACGACAATGCCCCGGACGGGATGCCCGATATGCTTAACCTGGGCAACCAGGTTTAGGGCTCCATGCTCGATTTGTTGCAGCAGGTCGGGTTTTCCATCGGGGCGGTGAATATCCACATAGCGCTTGGCCTGGTCAATGTAAGTTTGATCCCGGTCGAGCTTAAGTTTCTCCCAGGCATCCACGAAACTTAGCAAGGCGCTGCAATGCGATCCGGTTTGAATATCAAAATCCCCTGCATCAAACCAACCGCCAACGTCGAGCCCGGGAATGCGTTCATAGGGTTTGTACTTGGTATCGGTGGTATCGCCCATGCTGTACCCGTCATAATGCTGGATATTGGTTGGCGCCTGCAGCGCGTCGTCGAGAAACGGCGTTCCGTGCCATATCCGGTAGGCTTCGTTGACGGTCATGTGGTCCATCTGTACGGGGTACCAGACATCCAGGGTGGGGTGCCAAATGTTATCGTGCACGTTGGGTCCAATAGCAAAGGTGTTGGTCTTCTGGTCTCCGTATTGAATGAAATAAACCCCCGGATCCACGACCGCGCTGAAATCAAATTTGGCGTACTGGTAGCGCATGAACAGGCCCCAAGGTTTTACTTCGCCTTTCAATTTCTCTACGACCTGCCCCTCGGCGTTCACTTGAAACAGAGATGCCGTTTTTAAGGGCGTATCCATTTTGTCCAATTCGATGACGGCTACTTTCTCCTGCTTGGGGTGGTAACCCACTTGCGAAAATCCAATAACCGGGGTCCGTTTCCAATTGGGGATGGCGTGGGGTTTCAGATACCAGGTAAGGACCTTCCCTGTTTTCTTGGCCGGAAGCAGACTTCGTGCGATAAACCATCCATTTTGGGCCAGATTGCGCCCATCGAAAAGCATGATCTCCGATTCGGATTGAATGGTTACCCGGCGCTCGGGGTCTTCAGGCGCTAATACAAGGGTTTTTCCGCTGGCAAGGGGCAAGGGTACGATAAATTCCGGCTTTCCCCTTTCGTCGAAGGTATTATACCCGCCAAACTGGGGTATTTTTTTGGCGATCGATTCCACCTTGGTATTACTGGAAGGGTATAAGGGGAAAATTCCGGGTTTCCCATCCATCAAATAAGTTTTTTCAAAATAGGCTGATGGCAAAAATTCGAGATTGAAGCCTGCATTTCCCACCAGTTTTTCCGGTATGGGCTGGTCGAGATATACGTTTATTTCGACCCCCTCGTCTTTGGGTTGAACGGTTACCTTCGAAGTGAAATCGTATTCCCGGTAGGTTAAAACCACTTCGATGAGATGGTTGGTTTTATCCACTTTGCGGTCCACCATTGTAGGAATTAAGTCCCATTGCTCCGGAGCATGTTGCAGGCGCACGGCCCCGCCGGTCGAAGTCCTCACTCCATGGTGGATTAATTCGATCCCCGCCGTTTTTTCATCGAAAAACATGCCGTTGTAAAGGTTGCTAAATACCAAGACATTGACGCCCGGTTTTTCAAAATAGGAGGAATCGTTTATTACCAGCTGTTGCCCATAAAGGCCAACTCCCATACACCAGGCAATCATTCCGGTTATCCAGTGACGATGCGTTTGGTTGAACTTCGAAAATCTCTTCATGGTAATGGATTTTTGAATGCCCATTGAACCCGGCCGGTATCCCGGGCTTTCTCATAGGCCTTATTGGTGTTGAATTAAATTATTATTGCTCTACCAACGTCGTAATGCTGTGGTGCGGCAAAAGAACCTTAAAGCTGTTTCCGGAGGCGGTGATAGGGCTGCCTTGCTCCACATTTTTCAACTCCGTGGTGGTATATGGCATCATGGCTGAAAGGGTCCCATTGTCAATGGTAATCGTTTGGTTTACATCCCCTGGGCCTGTATTTATAGCCACAATGATCCGCTTATTTCCATTTTGGTAGGCAGAGATCAGCACATCCGACCTGGAGTTGGCTCCGACCCCCAAACGCACGGAGCCGGGTTTGATAAAGCGCGCGAATTGGGAAATGACAAAGCCCCGCTTGGTCACCAGCCCATCCTGGCCGATAGGACCATAAAACCGTTTTCCGTACCACCAGATGTAGGCATTAAAGTTGGCCTTGGTCAGGCAATCGTGTATTTCCAGGGCAGTGTTTATGTTCGCCGTGTAGGTAATATTGGTATCGAGATGCTCAGTCATCCAGATTTCCTTTCCCAGGCTTTTGGCCAACTGGTTTTCGATAACCCCTCCTCCGTAGATATGGCCTGCGGCGATGTCGAGATTGGCCACTGCGCCTGGATCGGACAAAATGGTATTGAGGTAATTCTGGTTATTGCTGGCACATTCCGGGGCCATTAGCCGGGTGGCGGTGATCAACTGTCCGTTATCCCGGATAAAATCCCGCATTTCCTCTGCGGTATATTTGCACCCCTCGTAGTTGGGCACGTAGTCGGGTTCGTTCTGGACCGAAATGGCGTATAAAGGGGCGCCATTGGCGGCCATGTATAGGGCAAAATCATTTAGGTAACGGGCGAATGCGGCTGAGCTATCTGGTTTAAGCGAACCGCCGATCAGGTTGCCGTTGGTTTTCATATTGGCCGGGGGGCTCCAGGGGCTGGCGATAATGCGCGCCCCCCGCTGGACGGCCTCTTTGGCGTAGTTCAGTTCTTTGGTTCTCCATGCCTCGTCGACACCCAGGCGGATTCGGAAAATATTGAGCCCGACCTGTCCGGCGCCGCCGCCAAACAGCCGTTCAAATTCGGCAGGAGTGTAGTCCGTCGTATTGGGCGGAGCAAATGCCGATGCGCAGCCAAACCCTTGGATGACCTGGTGGGTTTCGCTGGGGCGAATGACAATGGTTGCATCGTAAACCGGCGTCACGGGCTTGGGGTCCTCTTCTTCTTTTGAGCAGCCTGCGCTCAGGAGGAGCATTATAAGAATGGCCAGATAATTCATTTTCATTTTATGGGTTTTAATAGATGGTTTCGACGGGATCATCGCGGGTTTAAAATGGCTCATTTTTTCCACCACGCTGACCCGTTGCAACAAGTCTAATTCTTATACATCGGATCGTCTCCCCGGTATTTCAAATATTTGAACGCTGCAGAATTATTGCTCTCTTCACCCGATGAGGTGGCGTACATGCCGTAGAGACAACCGATGAAACCACCTGCCGATTTGGTGCTCAGGAATTTGGCGTCGAGGCCTCCCTTCAATAGCGTCCAGGTTTTCATGTCGGAGGAATAATAAAAGTTATATGCGTCTCCTTCCGAGCTGATCCGAAAACCGATTTGGGCAGAGGGAGCGCTTATAGGCGCTTCAGCCAGCAATTCCATTGATTTTTCCCTGGCCTTACTTTGGAACAATTGAATAACTTCCCCACTTTCCGACCTCGACTTGCACAGATAGTAGAAGTGCCGTTCATCTTGAAAGATGATCAAGCCCGCTTTTTCTCCGGCGCTTTTCGGGGTAAACCGGACCTCCGTTTCCGCCATGCTGTTGAGGTGTTGTTGCCGTTTTCCGATAAAGGAGGGGTTTGCGAAGTCCATCACGGTCTCGGGTTTGAGTTTGATCACCAGCCCTTGTTTGGGAGAAACCGAGAACGAGGCGCTGTCTATGGTGCGCATGAAAAGGAGGGTAGGGTCGAGCTGCTTTTTAAAGCGCAACGTGTATTCGAAATTGCCGGATTGGGGCAGGGCGCCTTTTTGCTTCACCTCTTTGAAAGGGAAGGTGTAAGAATATTGGATCTCTTTGTGGTTGGGATTGATGATGGGCCAATCGTCTTTCCACTCCACCGGAGCGAGAAAGGTTTCCCGTCCGGTATTGTAGTAATCGCCTTCGTAGGGCCTGACCGCTAAAAAGATCGAATAGGTTTTTCCATCGGGACCTTCAACCATTTGGGCATGGCCGGCAGAGGTGACCGGATCTTTCCTGTCTTCGGGAAGATCCCGTTGGGTTAGAATCGGGTTGTGCTCATAAGGCACATAGGGGCCCCAAATGGATTTGCTGCGGAGCACTACTTCCGAATGGTTGACCGAAGTGCCGCCTTCTGCGGCGTACAAATAATACCATCCGTTTCTTTGAATGAAGTGCGGCCCCTCGATCCAAACCGGCTTTTTAGAAATATCCACCCCGCCGTTGACCAGCAATTTTTCTTCGCCAACCACTTTCAGGGTTACCGGGTCAAACTCGAACATACGCAAGGTGCGGTGGCCGGAGTAGAGGGGTTTGCGGTCGGGCGCGTCGCTATTGTACACGATATAGGCCTTGCCGTCTAGTTCGTCGAAGTAAAGCGACGGATCGATCCCCTTCACTTCGGGAATGCGGACGGGATCGCTCCAGGGGCCTGCCGGGTTTTTGGCGGTCACCACAAAATTGCCCATGTGGTCGATGTCGGTACAGGTGACATAAAACGTCCCTTTGTGGTAGCTGATGGCCGGGGCAAACAGCCCCCGGGTCATGCGTTCGCCCATGAAATCCATTTGGGAAGGACGGTGGATGACATTGCCTATTTGTTTCCAGTTTTTCAAATCCTTGCTATGAAATACGGGGATACCGGGGAAATACGAAAACGTGGAGTTTATCAAATAGTAGTCCGGACCGACCTTGACGATGCTGGGATCGGGGTAAAACCCGCTCAGAATGGGGTTGGTAACAGTGATCGATTGGGAATAAGAGGTCATGGCCGAGATCCATACCGCAAACCCCACGAATAGTGCTTTAAAAATCCATTGTTGTTTTTTCATATGATGGTCATTTTTTTTCGTTGTTTTTAATCGTTTAGGCGTTTAGGCGTTTGGGCGTTTGGGCGGGCCTCCCCCCAACCCCCTCCAAAGGAGGGGGAGTAATACTGTGCTTATAATCAATTGTTTACAACCTAGATAGCTAGCTGCTAACCACCAACCACTCAGCCACTTAACCACTCAGCCACTTAACCACTCAACCACCTAACCACCCCCATCCACCGGCCAATACAGTATATACCGGGCTTCGTGGATTTCGAAAAATGGGCGCAGGATCAGGTTTTTGTATTTTTTCGGGCGGATAAGGGCCGGCATTTTAAATTCGAGTTTCTCTTTGTCAAAAGGTTTTATCCTGGCGCTAAAATCTTTTTGTACAGAAACCACCCTGGGGCTTTCCTCGATGGGGTAGTAGGGCCCTCTGGCAATATGACCCCAACGGCTTCCGGAGGCAAACAGGCTGTCGAGACCGGTCGAGTCGCTGATGGCGGCAAGGACGACCGGCCCATATTTAATCGAGGCCCAGGAAGATCCATCGGGTAAGTATTCCAGGCCAATGTGCATGGGAAATTCTAATTCAACTTCATCCTCGTCGCGCCATTCGCGGGAAAGAACAATATAGCCGCCGGCGATTGGAACGTCTTTCATTTTTCGCTTACCAATGGATACGCGAATTTCCTGCGGGTTGGCCCATTCCGGAACCCGGATTTTCAAGTCCAGCCGGGTAGGTTCCTGCAACTGGAAGGAGAGCGCAGTTTTATTCGAATAGGGGAAGCGGGTGTTTTGGGTGATTTGGATGCCTTTATCTTTCCAATCGAGCTGAGAAGCGATAAACAGGTTGACGTACATCGACTGCTCGTCGTGGGCATAGATCATTTGGCCGTATTTGGCGTGGTTCTCCATGCCGGTGCCTACACAGCACCAAAAGGTTTCCTGGGGTTGGGAATACACCCGGTAGTGGCGTGGCCGCATGGGGGTGAAATAGACAAAACCGCCTTTTGTAGGGTGCTGGGAGGATAAGATGTGGTTGAAAAGGGCTTTTTCGTAATAATCCATGTAGACGGTCTGGGGGTCGGAAAGGTACAGGTACTCCGTGAGGTGGAGCATATTGTAGGTGTTGCAGGTTTCCGGTCCTTCGTTGAGTTGGATGGCAGAGGAAAAATCGCGGGCCGGGTGGAAATGCTCCTTCACGCTATTACCTCCTATAGAAACGGTCCATTGGTCCGTCACGGTTTTCCAAAAGAAAGCCGATGCGTCATCCCAATCCCGGTCCCCTTTGGCGTCGGCAATGAATTTGAATCCTGCTACTTTGGGTATTTGGGTATTGGCGTGGAGGCCTTCGAGAGTAACCTTTTTTTGCATCAACGGATCTAAAAGCGACCGATGCGACATGCGCACGGCCAAATCGAGGTACTTTTTCTCGCCGGTGATTTGGCCTACCTGTGCCAGAACCTCGTTCATCCCCCCGTGTTCGACCTTCAGCATTTCCTGTATTTGGTCATCGGTCAAAGGCGCGGTGAGTTGGAAAAACCATTCGGTAAGCCGGGTCAGAATATCCAGCGCTTTTTCGCTGCCGGCATAGGTATAGGCATGAAACAGCCCGGCATAGAGCTTGTGGATATTGTACAAAGGCACCCATCGCTTGGACACTGCCTTGGGATTGCCCTCTGAAATTTCTTTCCAAAGGGCATGTCCATTAGGCACACCGCCGACATATCCGTTGCCGTTTTTTTGCTGGCAGGAATCCAGCCATTCAAGCATGTAATCCAAGCGTTGAAGGCATTCGCCGTTGCCGGTAGATGCGTACATGGTTGACAGCGCCGATAGATAATGCCCCGCGGTATGGCCATCGAGGCCGCCGCTTTCCCAGTTGCCATAATTTTCTTTTAAAGGAGGAATACCGGCGTCTTTCAAAAAAGGGGCCAGCAGACGGTCGGGATCCAGAGAGAGGATGTATTGTAAATCCACTTGCTGGGCGCGAAGGAATGGCCCATCCAGGAGGGTGACCTTCGAAAGCGGAAAGGTTTGGAGGGGCTGAGCGGGAAGGCGGTATCCTGCGAAGCATAAAAACGGCAAAAGCCAAATGAGTTTTCTTTGCATGAATCTTTTTTTTGGGTTTTGAAGGATTTTACCAGGGTGGGAATTAGACTTTCCAGGTTTTAAAAACCTGGAAAGTCTTGGTCTTCATTCAATTCGCTTTAACAGAAGAAATGCGATCCGAAATCCGGAAGAAATCGAAATCGGCATATCCGCCGGTTTGCTCTGCAGCGTAATTAAACAACCCGAACCGGTAACCCATAAAATGAGCCAGGGTGTAGGGTAACTTTAGTTTGGGGCCGATGGGCGTCCAGGATTTGCCGTCCAGGCTGTAAAAGAATTGGCCGGTATCCGTCAGGTCCCTGAAATTGCATTCGGCTTTGAGGAAGACGGTGTTTTGGGAAATCGGTATTTGGGCTTCGTCCACCGGTTGGCCAGAAGCGGCGCTGACCATGACAATGGCCTTTTTGCGCTGATTTACGCGGACACCCAATAGCCCAAAGTTTTTTTGCAGCAAACACAGTCCGGCAAAATCGCCTTCCTTCAGATGGGAGGCGTCGAGTGAAGCGATCCCCGTGCATTCCGGACCTATGGTACGCTGAGTAAGGGTGTTCCTGGCCTGGACGAAGGAGGTGTCCAGGCGACCGGTTTTAAGCCGAAGAAACCCTTTTCTTTCGCTTACCGACCACAGGGCGTTGTCGGGGTTGTGGTTCCATTGCCAAACCAGGGGCAGGGCAGGTGCGCCCTTTTTGCGCGTAAATTCATCGGAATGGACGATGCCGGGGATCAGACCTTTGCTGGGAGGTAAGGAAAGGGTAGTCGGTACTTTGCCGTTGACACCTAAAACAGGCCAGCCGTCTTCCCAGTTTACCGGTACGAGGTAGGGGATGCGGCCCACACCACCATAGTCTCGAAACAGGTAGGCGTACCAATCGCCTTCCGGGGTATCGATGAGCCCCCCTTGGGCCACGCCCAGGTCTTGAAGCGCTAATTTGCCTTCCCAGGGGCCTGTGATTCGGTCGGCCCGGTGGATCACCACGGTGCGCATACCGCCTCTGGGCCAGGTGATGTTAAACAGGTAGTATTTGCCATTTACCTTAAACAGTTGGGATCCTTCTGCCCGGAGCATGATATTCGTTCCTGCGGGGGCGCTGGCGTTTTCAATGAGGACCTTTTCCTCAACTCCCGGTTTGACTCCGGAGAGGTCGGAAGCGAGTTCCAGTATTTTCAGCCGGCCAACCCCGTAGATCAAGTATACTTTTCCGTCGTCGTCGAAAAACACCGTGTGGTCGTGGTAAGAGGGTTTGAAGGAAATCGCCTTCCAGGGGCCTTTCTCAATGTCTTTGGTGATGTAAATATGGGTCTTGTTGGTCGTTTGGGCGAAAGTCGACACGTAAAACAGGCCATTGTGGTATCGGATGCAACTCGCCCAGGAGCCTCTTCCGTAGGTGCTTTTCCCGTTGGTGAGGTTTAATTCATCTATACTGGCCAAGGTATCATACGCGTAATTGACGAGCTTCCAGTTGACCAAATCGGTCGATTTCATGATAGGCACGCCGGGGCTCATGTGCATGGTCGTACTGCTCATGTAATACGATTTGCCTACCCGTACGATGGACATATCGGGCACATCAGCAAAGATAACGGGGTTTTGCGCTTGCTTGACCTGGGCCGTTAAGCCATGGAAGGCGAGGGTAAAAAGGAGAAAGAAGAATGTTTTCATTTCGAATGAATTTCGTTTAAAAAAACTTGGGGCTGTTCAAAAAGGGGACTGCTCAATATTGTTTGAGGCGCCGCTTCCAACCAGGCGCCGGTCAGGGGACCGGCTAATAGTCCCGCACGGAATCTGATCCCGCTTATTGCGGGACGGCGAACAGGTAAAGTGCTTCGTGGGTTGCGAGGCAGAGCCTCGCCAAGGTAGCAGGCACGAGGCAGAGCCTCGCCAAGGTAGCAGGCACGAGGCAGAGCCTCGCGCCAGTTCGATGAGGCAGAGCCTCGCGCCAGTTCGATGAGGCAGAGCCTCGCGCCAGTTCGATGAGGCAGAGCCTCGCGCCAGTTCGATGAGGCAGAGCCTCGCGCCAGTTCGATGAGGCAGAGCCTCGCACCAGTTCGATGAGGCAGAGCCTCGCACCAGTTCGATGAGGCAGAGCCTCGAGCCAGTTCGTACACTCAACCACTCAACCACTCAGCTACTCAGCCACTCAGCCACTCAGCCACTCTAAATTCCCACCAAGGTGTAGACCCGCCCTTTTTTGGTGGGCAGGTCATACAGGAGGGATTTTTTCAACTCCATAGGTTCGATCTTTGCCTTGGGTGAAATAATGGGTTCCGGTATATCTTCCATACGATAAAACGGGTTGGGGTTTTTGCCCGCGGCGGTATTCAGCTTGGTTCCATTGCTTTTCTTCATGGGATTAGGCAAGCGCAGGCGAAGGTTTCCACCCTGCGAAGACTTAATAACGACTTTGACCAATTGACCATCCTTCCATTCCATATCCTGGATCTCAAACCCTCCCCGGGCCCGGAGCCCGGCGACGCTTCCGGCAGGCCACACATCAGGTAAGGCGGGGAGTAGATGCACTGCGCCGTCAGAGCTTTGCATCAACATCTCCGCGATCCCGGAAGTACAGCCGAAATTGCCGTCGATTTGAAAAGGAGGGTGGGCGTCGAAGAGGTTGTTGTAAGTCCCTCCTCCGTCGGGGTTTACCCCCAGGGGCGTCAATTGGTTTTGGATCAGCTTAAAGGCGTGGTTGCCGTCCTGCAATTTGGCCCACCAATTGACTTTCCAGCCCATGCTCCAGCCCGTGGAAACATCGCCTCGTTGAAGCAGGGTATTGCGGGATGCGGCAAACAATGCCGGGGTGGCGTAAGCTGAAATCTGGTTGGAGGGGAATAATCCGTACAGATGAGAGATATGCCGGTGGTGGTCGTTGGGGTCGTCCACGTCGTCGAGCCACTCCTGGAGCTGATTATGCTGTCCGATGTGCATGGGCGCCAGGCGGCTGCGCAGTTGTTTCAGGGTATCGGCCAAAGAGGCATCCATTTTCAAAATAGAGGAAGCCTGGATGGCGGTGCTGAACACATCGAACACGATCTGATTGTCCATGGTGGTCCCAGCATCCAGGGCAGACCCGTCGTGGGCTGCCGGCGCATTTTCCGGGGAGTTGCCCGGGTTGACGACCAGCCATTTATTCTGGGGGTGTTCGACGAGGAAGTCTGCATAAAACAAGGCGGCGCCTTTTAGGGCGGGATAAACCGAAGCCAGAAAAACTTTGTCGCCGCTGAAGAGATAATGTTCCCAAAGGTGCTGACTCAACCAGGCGCCTCCGGCAAGCCAAACGCCCCAGCGCGCCCCATCTACCGCGCCGGTGATGCGCCAGATGTCCGTATTGTGGTGAGCCATCCAACCCCTTGCGCCATACATGACCCGGGCCGTTTCCTGCCCGGTTATGGACAACTCCTTCACCATTTTGAGGAGAGGCTCATGCAATTCGGCCAGATTGGTCTTCTCGGCGGGCCAGTAGTTCATCTCGGCGTTGATGTTGATCGTGTACTTGCTGTCCCAGGGCGGGTTGATCCGGCTGTTCCAGATCCCTTGCAGGTTGGCTGGCTGCCCGCCGGGTTGGGAGGAAGAGATCAGTAAATAGCGTCCGTATTGGAAATAAAGCGCAACCAGGTGGGGGTCGTCGGTATTTCGGAAATTTTCCAGGCGTTTATCGGTGGACAATGCAGCGGCCGGGGTGGTCCCTAAATCCAGCTTGACCCGGTTGAAATAGTGCTGATAAGCCGCGATATGGCCGGATAGGATCTCCGGATAGGGTTTGGAGAACGCCTTATTTAAATAATCCGTCGCTCTTTTTCCTTCATCGGCGCTTACATCCTGATAGTTGTTAAAGTTGGTAGCGATGGAGATGAACACGGTGGCCGAAGTGGCGCCTGTTACCGTAAGCGAGGTATCCGAGGAAGTCATACTGCCCCCTTCCAGTTTGATCCGGGTAATCCCCATAAACTCCACCATGCCTTTAACGCTTTCATGGTCGCTGGTGACGCCCGAAATGGTGAGGTCTTTGGAGGGAGTCACGGCTATTCTTTTTTGGCGTTGAGGGGAGGCGTAATGCGCGGAAAAGGAAAGGCGGCCGGGCTGGCTCGCGGTGAGCCGCACAACGACTACCCTGTCTGGAAAGGATGCCAGCGCTTCCCGCGTGAAGGTGACGCCTCCCACGTCGTAGGAGGTAAGGGTCAGGGCCCTTTCGATGTCCAGTTCGCGGTAGTAATTGGAGAAGGTTTCGTGACCGGGAAAGGTTAGGTGCAGGCTTCCGACCGGCTGAAACATTTGGCCATGCGACGTTTTGGAAATGATGGTTTGGTTTGCCAGTTTTTCGGCTTCTTTCTGTTTTCCTTCAAAAATGAGTTTTCGGATTTCGGGAAGGGAAGCCAAGGCGGCCGTGTTGTCGTTTCGGTGGGGGCCTCCGCTCCACACCGTATGCTCGTTTAATTGTATGGTTTCCTGGGCTACATTCCCGTAAACCATAGCCCCCAATCGTCCGTTGCCAATGGGAAGGGCGTTTTCCCAAACCGCGCCGGCAGGCTGGTTGTACCAGAGTTTTAGAGGGGGCGCGGTTTGGGAAAACACCGCAGCCGGCAGGATAAGGAGAAACAACAGGGAGACTTTTTTCATAGGCGTTTGCTTGCCGTAAACCGATTTTTCAATCGACTGAAAAGGTTATGAAATAAGGAGGTCTGCAGGAGGTAATTCAATGATCGCCTTAATGACGCCGTATTCGGGGTTTATCCAATTTTCGAATTCGTCCTTTACCTTTTCGAAGGAAACCCTGTGGGTAATGTAGGTTGAGGGGTTAATGTCCCTGGCGGTCAAACAGCGGATTACCTGGTCAAAGTCCTCCCGGGTTGCGTTCCGGCTACTCAACAAGGTAGCTTCGCGTTTATGGAACTCGGGATGGCTAAACGAAATGTCACCTTTCTGTAAACCGATCAACACATACCTGCCGCCATGCGCCAAATACCGAAATGCGCTATGGATGGCTTTCAGGCTACCTGTGGCATCGATCACCACGGTTGGCATATCTCCGTTTGTGATTTCGTGTAGTTGTTCGAACACATCAGAATCCAGGGCATTTACGGTATGCTCTATGCCGAGTTTTTCTTTGCAAAAACGGAGGCGCAGCGGATTAATGTCGAGCGCAATCACCCTGCCTCCGGCTATCCGGGCAAATTCCATAGCGCCTAATCCAATAGGACCGGCGCCTGTAATCAGCACAAACTCTCCGTTGGTTACGTTGGCCCTTTGAACGCCATGGGCGCCGATAGCCAATGGTTCTACCAGGGCTAATTCATCGAAACCCAACCCTTCGCCATGAACCAGAGCGGAAGAAGGAACGGAAATGTATTCCATCATACCGCCATCGACGTGCACTCCAAACACCTTCATTTTGGAGCAACAATTGGGTTTGCCCATGCGGCAAGCGATACAAACGCCACATTCAAAGTAAGGGATCAGGGTTACCTTCTCACCTGGGGAAAACCCAGGCGCGCCACCTGCATCGATCAATTCTCCGGAAAGCTCATGACCCAAAACCCGTGGATAACTGAAATAGGGTTGGGTACCCTCAAAGGCATGAAGATCGGTACCACAGATGCCTATACGGCGGATCTTTATTACCGCCATTCCCTTTGCCAATGGAGGCAATTCTGAAATGGTGTATTCAAAGACTCCGGGTTTTATACAGGTAAGTGCCTTCATGTAAGGACCTATTTTTCTTGTTGGCGTTTTAACCAGGCATAATCAGGCGATGGTTGCTATGTTATGGAACAAGCAGGCTATGGAAATCGGGTTCCAACAATCCGGCAAGGATCATTTTTTCCCAAAACTCCGCCGGTATGTCCGCATGGATAAGTTCCAGATTTTCTTTTACCCTATGGACTGCTGTTGTATTCAAGGCCACGCTGGACACCCCGGGGATCTTCCCTGCAAATTTTACGCAAACGGATGCTGGCGTCAGGTGAAAGGCGGCGCATAAATGAAAAAACGCCTCCCTCCAGTCATATAACTCTTTTGTTTCCGGGGCGTTGGGGTCAAGTAGTTTATAGTCGAAATAGTTGGATCCAACCAGAAAGCCCGAATGAAAAACCGCTGAATTGATCACCAATACGCCTTTTTCATGAAGCCCGGAGATAAATTCCAGTAAGTCCTTGGGGTGGTACTTGAGGGTCATGCTGTTGGCGATCATGACCCAATCCAGAGCTACATCGGCGGTAATTTGCCGGATCACTTTCCAGTTTTTGGCGCCGACGCCAACGGCTTTAACTACCCCGGCCTCTTTCAAGCCGATTAATGCCCGATAGGCATCCAACACGTTTTGGTACAAAGAATGAAAATGCGCTTCGTTTTTCGCCTTTGCCAAGTACTCATCGGGGTCATGAACGGAAACCATTTGGGGGATGTAGCCATTCAATAACGCGTTCCCTTGTTCAAAACAAGCCAAAATGCCCTCGTAACTGATTTTTTGGACGGCATCGTTCTTCAAATCCATCCAAATTCCTGGCTCAAAGGTCGGGCTTTCGGTTTTTAGCTCCGTCCGGTACCATCCCAGTTTATTGCTTATGATGACCTGGTCGGGAGGGACGTTCAGCGACCGGAGGCTGTTGCCAAGGGCTTCAAGGGCTAATCCGGCGCCGTATTTCCCTGCCGAATCAAAGACAACCGGATGCGGAGACAGATCAACGCACGCTTTGACGATAGCAAGCTTGGCCGAGGTATCAAGCGAAACAAATAAATTGCCCAAACCGCTGGTCCCAAACAGGATCGGAGGAAGCGCCAACCGGTCTTTATCCTTGTTGACGTTTCCGTCAACCAATGTATCCATCATGAGGGGAGGTACTAAATGGTGAAAAGATTTGCCATGCAAGCACCCCGGGACCTACTTTCATCCCAAGCGCTTATTCCTGTTTGGATACGTATTGATGGTTAGTTAATAGAGATTTAGGTTTTGGCAAACCGGCCGTTATCCTTGTGGCAGAGTTAACCGTCAAGATCCAAAGGTAAGAAATTTGAAATCGATTTCAAAGTTTTCAAATCGGCAAAGATAGATGTAGATAGAACAGGATTAAACGCGTGTTAACGCTTATGAAATCGGTGAAGTCAGGAGGGGTGTTTTGCCTTGTTCGTGCTTTCCCTAAGGAGCAAATCGCTTTTTATAATTTCTTCGCTGAAAGAGGCCTTTTGATTGATTCCACCAGACATATGCTCGAAATACAGGCTGGCGGCACGTTTGCCAATTTCCTTGCTTTTCTGGTCGACGGAGGAAAGGGAAGGGGTAATTACGGAGGCGAAGGCTTCGTTGGCGAAACCGAAGATACCCAGTTGCTCAGGCACATGAATCCCCATAGATGCGGCAACTTGCAACACCCCAAGCGATTGATGATCGGAAACGGTCAGAAATGCATCCGGGGGCTCCTTAAGCGATAGCAGCTTTTTGGCGATGACGCTTGCTTTGTCTTCGGATAGCGCATCGTCGACGATGAAATTGTACGGGATGATCAGTTCATTCTCTTCAATCGCTTTGAGGAATCCTGCTTTCCGGCGTTTAAAGTTGAGGATATGACTGGGCCCCCCCAGGAAGGCGATTTTCGAGTATCCTTGTCCGATCAAAATTTTGGTCACTTGATAAGAGACCTCTTCATTGTCGTTCAAAACTTTAAGGCTGTCCAGTTGTTCCAGGCAACGGTCAAACTGAACGAGTTCAATGTGATGGCTTTTCAGGTTTTCCAGATGACTGACGGTTTGCGTTTCGGCCGAGACGGAAATCAAGATGCACGCTACATTTTGACGGACCAGGGTATCTATGGCTTTGCATTCATGCACATAGGATTCATGCGACTGACAAATGATCAGGGTATGGTTGTTTTCAAAGCAAACTTCTTCAATCCCTGCAATGGCATCCGAGAAAAAGCTTTGGTTAATATGGGGCACAATGACCCCTATGGTTTTGGAAGAACCTTGGCGCAGGTTGGCCGCTTGGGAATTGTGTTTGTAGTTGAGCTCAAGCGCCTTTTTCTTTACGCTTTCCTTTACTTTTAGGCTGACCGATGGGTGGTCGTTCAAGGCTCTGGAGATATAGGACGGAGATTTTCCCAATTCTTTTGCTATATCATAAATCGTTACCCGCTTTCGGCTCATTTCTTTTTTGTTGGAAGCATGCAAAGCTATAACTTTTTCCAACCCTTTCAAAACCTGGGGAAGGGAGGTATCGTTTCTACTTTTTTCTGACTTTAATTCGTTTTCCGGTATACATGATGGTTTTTGGATTTGAGGTCGTGCCGATCCCATAGCCTTTCGATTCATCGACCCATATGAGATGAAAAACATGCCGGCCCAATGCCCCTGGGTACGAGCCATGTTGTTTTTCGATGGTAAGCGTCTGTTTTTGTTCGTCCCAAATGAATGGAATCACTTTATAGACGCCCTTTTCGTAATGGTAATTATCCCCTTCATCGCTGTATAAATCGAACTGGCCACTGGCGCCGCTATAAATTCTGATTTCAAGCGTATCCATGGTCATTTGCCCAGTGTGCTGGATGAATTTTTCCATTGGAATGATGGAGCCCTGTTTCACAAACACGGGGATTTTATCCAATGGGGCAGTTGTAGATATCGTTTGGCCGCCGGGGAAGCGTTTGCCTGTCCAAAAATCAAACCATGCGGTTTGTTTAGGAAGGTACACGTTCCATTCAGAAACATTTGCCTCCGTAACGGGCGCGACCATCAAAGATTTACCAAACAGGTATTGGTAGGCTTGCTGAATGGCATTTGTATCGGACGGAAAGTCCATCACCAGCGGGCGCATCATGGTAGAGCCGTTCCTGGAAACCTGCCAGCTTTCCGAATAGATATAAGGCAATAGCCTGTACCTGAGTTGGAGCATCTTGCGGGTATTTTCTTCCACCGTTTCCCCATACTTCCATACCTCGGTTTCAGACTGGTAGCCGTGCATGCGAAAAATGGGACAGAAAGCGCCCCATTGAAACCAGCGGGTAAGAATTTCGCGGTATTTTTCATCCGTATACTGCCCGCGGCCCGGGCGGAAAAACCCGCCAATATCAGTGGTCCAATAAGGAATCCCCGTTAGATTGAAATTCAGGCCTGCCACGATCTGCCTTCTGAAGGCATCCCAATTCCATCCTACATCGCCCGACCAATTAATGGTCCCATATCGCTGCTGGCCTGCAAAAGCCGATCGGGTAAGAATGGTAACTCTTTTTTTGGGGTCGGTGAGACGCTGTCCATCATAAACGGCTTTACTCACAAACAGAGGGTATGTGAGCCGGTAAAAGTCGCCCAAGCCGAAAAAGGTTTGTTTGCCGGCTAACGCGTCATTTTCGGGCTCGGTGGCGTCCATCCACCAGGAATCCACCCCATAGGCGAACAAATTCTGATTTAAAACCCGCCAATGGGTTTTTTGCGCCCCGGGATTAAACATATCGACCCAGGGGCTATTGGGGATGTAGAGGTTTTTGGAAAGGTACTCCTGGGCTATTTCTGATTTTTTATCGAGGTTTTCCCAAACCGAAATCGAAAAATGCGCATTTAAATCGTGCAATTGTTGAATAAATTGATCGGGGTTGGGATAATTGGCTTCGTCAAACTTGGGAACCCCCCACCCGTATTTGCCCCAGTATTGCCAATCCTGTACAATGACGTCCAAAGGAAGATTCCTTTTTCTAAACTCTTTTACTGTTTCCACTAAATGATCGCCGGAAGTATACCGCTCCCGGCATTGCCAAAAACCATAAGCCCACAAAGGAAGCAGGGGGACATTGCCGGTAATGTTCCGGTAGTTGGCAACCACTTCATCTGCATGTTCTCCATGAAACACCACATAATCCAGTGATTTTGCATTTGGCGAGCGAAAGGTGGTTTCGTTAGCCGTGCGTTTCCAGGTTATTTTGGGGGTATTCGAGGATTTGCAGACCACCTGAACGGTATGTTCGCCAGCGTCCAGATAAAGCAGCTTGCCAACGGCGGGAGGAAGCCACAGGTTGGTTTGATCAATGACCGGCGTTCCGTCAAGGATGACCAGATGCCGGCTTTCCATATTTCCCAGGTCGAGGAAAAGGGAATATTCGCCAGGTTCGTCCACTTTGAACTTTCCATGGTACACCGACTGTTGCTGGGAAATCCGCTGTGTGCCGGCGGTGGTGGTTACTTCTTCCTCCCGTTTTTCCCCTGCGGTGGTGTCCCTTTGGGCGAGGGCAATTTCGTTATCGGCTGGATTGAACCAGGTTAATCCGTATTGATGCCAGAGAATCCCATATCCCTTGCTGGAGTATAGAAAGGGAATAGAAATCTGGGAGTTGACCTGTGTTAATTTTCGAGTTGCATTGCGAAGGTTGAAAAAACCATCCTGAAACTGCCCCAACCCAAACAAATACTCATCTGTTGGGGATTCAAAGCGTTGCTCCGCTATGAAACAAGGCTCGTTCAAAATGGTACTTGAAAGTAACTTCCGGCTGGCTTCCTTTTCTTTTAGAAAAACGCTTCCCTGTTTATCCGCGAATTGGATGGCGCCTTTTTGCTTGTCGAAAAGGACCGTCACGCCGGAAGTAATCAGTTTCAGGGCGGCTTCTGTTTCTTCTACCTTGAAGCGCGGAACAGGAGGGTGGTGGATCAAGACGAATTCTTGCGGTTCCTGGATGGCGCCTTTTTCCCATTTCACCCGTATGGCCTGGCTGGTAAGGGGGAGAATGCTTAAAACCCCCTCGCTGAGTTCGATGGAAAGTCTATCGGACAAAGTGGTATGCTTGTGATAGACCTGTCCGGCAACCCAAAAAGGGATGTACCCCAGCAGGAAGACCAGTAGGGTTTTCCTATGATGGTACTGCGCGGGAGTTGACCTTGAAATCATAAATCTACTTTTCCGGTTTAAAATTGCAGTTCTGTTTTTTTACCGGTATAGGGTATTATTCTGTCCGGCGTGGCCGACTGGCGCTCGCCCACGCCGTGCTGGTCGCCAACCAAAACGATATGGAAGGTGCGGTTTTGGAGCATGGCGGGGAACGAGCCGGCTCTGTCCTGAATCGTCAAGGTCTTTCTCTTGTTATTCCAATCGAAGGCAATAGTAGAAAAGATCCCCTTCTCGTAATGGTAATTATCGTTCTCGTCTTCATAGAGGACAAACTGGCCATCTGCTCCAGGGTAGATGCGTATTTCCAGATGGTCCCATTTTTTCTCTTCGGCGAATTGCACCTCTGGTCCAATAGGGAGAATAGAACCTGCTTTAACGTAAATGGGAAGGATATCCAAAGGGGTTTCCTTCGACACCTGTTTGCCGCCTTCCTTTTTCTCTCCGGTCCAGAAATCGTACCAGTCCGCCCCGCTGGGCAGGTAGGTTTCTTTGGTTTTTATGGCCTGAAAATCTTCGACATAGGAGGTGTCCCGGTTCTGAACGACCTGTTTAATATACATTGGCTGGGTGACGGGCGCGATGAGCAGGGATTGGCCAAACAGGTACTGGTCGTTGATGTTCCAAACGCGGTCATCTTTGGGAAAGTCCATAACCAAAGCCCGCATCATGCTCGACTGGTGAACGGTAACCTGCCAGGAGGTGGAGTAGATATAGGGCAACAACCGGTACCGGAGGCGGATGAATTTTTCAATCGCATCGTAGGCCTTATCTCCTTTTTTACCAAACTGGTAGATTTCGCGGGGGGCGTCGGTTCCGTGGGAGCGCATCATAGGGCAAAAGGCCCCGAATTCCAGCCAACGGACATAGAGTTCCCGGTATTCGGGGTCTTCCAGCTTTTTGGGGTAGTTCCAAAGGAAAAAACCTCCGATATCGCTGTTCCAATAAGGGATACCGCAAAGCGACCAATTGAGCCCGGCAGAAATCTGGTTACGCAGGGCCTCCCAGGAAGCGACTACATCGCCCGACCAGGTGTTCGCCCCGTAGCGTTGCTGCCCGGCAAATCCGGACCGGGTAAGGATGAACACCCGTTTGTCGGTGGAGGCAGCGCGCTGGTGATCATAGAGCCCCCCAACGGTCATTAAGGGGAAGGCATTGCGCACTTTCCGGAAAGAACCCAGATAGGTGCGGTTGTCCAAATCGGAGGGTTTGAACAGGTGGTGGTCGGGCTCGGAGGAATCCAGCCACCAGCTATCCATTCCAAGGGAAAAGATCCCGGCATTCAGGTATTTCCAGTAAATATCGCGGGCTTCAGGGTGATAGGGGTCGTATACCCGAACCCCCGAGGGATAGTCGAGATTGGGCGGCCATCGGTCGGAACCCGACATAGGCCAGGTGGTGAAATCCATAAACGCTCCGATTTCCTCCAATTCCCGATAGGGTTTGGTATGTGGCCCAAAGGAGTTCCAGATGGAAATGGCCATGTGGGCGTTTAGTTGATGCACCTCGTCGACCATTCGCTGCGGGTTGTTAAATTCGGGCGTCAAAAATTCCATGGCATTCCACAGGTAGTTGTTTCCCCAATACTGCCAGTCCTGGATAATGCCGTCGATAGGGACGCCCAATTCCCGGTATTTTTTTACCACTTCTACCAGTTCACTTTGGCTTTTGTACCGCTCTTTACTTTGCCAATAGCCATAGGTCCAAAGCGGAAACATGGGGGCTTGGCCTGTCAGGTCGCGCATTCCGCGCACGACGCCATCGGCATTGGCCCCGTAAAGAAAATAATAATCAATCCCGTCCCCGACTTCGGATTCAAAGGTGGTACTGCCTATGGTATCTGAAAACAGGGTAGGGGAGTAGTTGTCCCAGAAAACCCCGTAGCCTTTTACCGATTGAAAAAAGGGAATATAATCATCGGTATTTCCCTGGATCATGTGCAACGTCAGGTTGCGCTGAATCATTTTGCCGGTCTGTTGCTGGCCCAAACCATAGATAGCTTCGTCGTTGTCCAGGGCGAATGCTTGCTGCACCTGAAAGGTTGGGTTGCCTAAGTCGTTGAAAGGGGTAAAGGTGGCTGTTCCGGCCTTTTCGCGCAAGAGCGGGGCCCCGGCTCCTGAATAAAACGCTATTTGGCCGGATTGGAGGTCCAGACTTACCGTCAGGTTTTCCGTTTTCAAATGAAGCGCCCCGGACTGTTGCTTTGCGCTGAAAGCCGTTTGTTGCGGTGTTTTAATAACCGAAAGGCTTTGTTTTAAAAAAGGACGGCCCTCGGGGGATTTTATTATCCGGGCAATGGATGGGCTGAAAAACTGAATTTCCAGGTCGATTTGGCCAATGGTTGCTTTTATTCCTAATCCCGTTTTTTGCCACGTTTGAGCCTCCAGGGGCGAAAGGAATAGAACCAAAATAATCGCTAAAATGAAACTCCGGATCATAACCCTATTGGATTCTGGCGTTATGTATGAAAATGATGATTATCAAGTCACCCCTCCGGGGTTTAATGGCGTCCCGTCCCCCGTCCCCCGTCCGCCGTCCCCCGTCCGTCGTCCGCCGTCCGTCGTCCGCCGTCCGCCGTCCCCCGTCCCCCGTCGATTCATCCCGCCTTGGACAGGTTAGTCTTTTTTCCCTTTAACAGGGGCAGCATTTGGGCCGCATACCTTTTGCCTAGCTCCCGGTAGCCGGCGGCGTCGAAATGCAGATTATCTTTGGCTACGGTACAACCTTTAGAGGAGACAACGTGGGCGGTAGGGATGGTTTTGGGGAGTTGTCCGATGATCGTATTCATACTGGCGCAGATTCCACCCTGTTCGGCGTGAACAACCTCTCCGGCAAGCAGGGGGACGGAAGCAGCCTGGAGGTTTAAGTCGTTCAGCAGGTTGTTGTATACCAGATTGACTTTTTGAGGCCAAAGGGTATCATTCGCATTTGACTCCCCTTGATGCAATAATATGCCTTTGATAACACCTTTTTGCTGGGCTATTTTAGCCAGTTCCACCAGGTGTGCATAGGGATTGCCATCGTATTGGTTGATCATACCGATCATCCACTTTGGGGCGGTTGAAACGTAAGAGGAATAGTTGTCCTTATCAAAAAGCTCAATTTTGCAACCGCCTACCGAGACATTTATGATTCCGACCCGCACTTTCCTGGGAAGGTTTGCAACCAGGGTCCGTCCGAAGTAATCGGCAGGAGTCAAGCCTGTATTACATCGGGTTAGGGGAGGAACGGCAGGATACCAATTGCCCTTGACGCGCTTGAGGTTGGGGCAGTCTACTGCTTGAAGTACCTGTAAACGCGGGTCCACCAGAGTATCCTGGGGCTCAAATTTGGCGTTTCCCTCCATATTGGATTGCCCCAGGCAGAGGAAGACATAGAAATTTTTATCCTGGGAAAAGGCTTTTGGACTGAATGCAAATAGCATGATTGCAGCGAGAAATTCGAATTTTGGCATCCGCTTCATTTGAATAGAGTTTTGGGTTCTAACGCTTGCCTTACTGTTGAATGCGTAGCTTAATCATTTTTAAATCCTTTGTCGCCGAGCTGGCCCCATACCATATTTCATATTCTCCCGGCGTTACCGCCATGCGCATGCTGGCTTCGTCGTAAAACTCAAAGGAGGAGTAGGGCAGGTGAATAGAGGCGTTGACTGATTTTCCGGCGGGAACTTCGATCCGCTGAAACCCGCGTAGGGTCTTGAGTGGGCCGCTTGTGTCGTTCACTTTGCGGACGTACGCCTGTACGATTTCGGTCCCGTTTCGGGCGCCGGTATTGGTAATGGGGACCTTCAGCTCCGTTGCTTCGCCATTCTTTATTGCGGCTCTGGTAAGTTGGGCTTCTCCAAAGGCAAAGGTGGTATAGCTAAGTCCGAAGCCAAAAGGGAACACCGGATCGGAAGTCAAATAGCGGTAGGTTCTGCCTTTCAAGGAGTAGTCTTCAAAATCAGCCAGCTGGGTGGTGTCTTTATAAAAGGTGACGGGGAGCTTGCCCGAAGGGTTGTAATCTCCAAACAATACATCGGCAACGGCTTGGCCACCCGACTCGCCTCCGTACCAGGCCTGAAGGATGGCATCGCAGCTTTCCAATTCAGGCGCCAATCCGATGGCGGACCCGGAGCAATTGACGAAGATGACCTTTTTGCCGGCGGCTTTAAGGGCTTTCAGGCAGTTGCGCTGTACCTCCGGGAGTTGAATATCGGTGCGGTCGCCTCCTTTAAAGCCGGGGTAGGAAACCGGCATTTCTTCCCCTTCGAGCAAGGTAGAAAGGCCGCCGGCAAAGATCACGACGTCTATTCCCTGGAGTTTTTGAATCAGACCGCTAAAATCGATGTCTTTTTCCTTGCCAAAATCGAACTCCAAGTTGGCTTGCCAGTTGTTGAGCTGGGCATAGCGAATTTCAATCTTGTATTTAACCCCTTTCTCTACTTGGAAGGGAACCCTGGATGGTAGAGTCCTCCAGTTGGAATACCGCTGAACGGTGTTTCCGTTCACGAGCAATTGAAAAGCCCCTGTAGCCCCGCATTTGAAAACGATTTCTTCCGTTTGACCGGCCACAAATTCGGTTTCAAAAACTGCCGAAAAGTTTTCCAGTTGCACGCCGGAAGCAAACTCGTGTTGACCAGCGGTTGTCAGTTTAATGGGATTTTCGAGATTGCCGGTTGCGACGATATCGCCTTTCCGTTCGCGGTTATTCCAATAGGTCGCCTTAAACCCTTTTTTCCCTTCGAAGGCGCATTGGGCAAAGTAGCTGTCCGTCACCTTGTTTTCGACCAGGTCGCAGGCCTTGTCGTACCAAACCGCTTGAGGAGGGAGTTTTGATTGGATCCCATCGAGGATGGTTATGGTACGGATGGGCGTGCCGTTATAATTCCCCCACAGCATGGGCTCGTTATCTGCGTTGGGGCCGATTACGGCTACTTTCTTCATCTTTTTTTGCAAGGGAAGAAGGTTCCCCTTGTTTTGCAAGAGGGTCATGGACTGAAGGGCCATATCCAGGGCGAGCTTTCGGTGGGCTGGGTTGTTGATAATGGATTTGGGTATCTTGGTCCAGGGTACGTCCTCCGGGTTGTCCATCTCGCCGAGCTCAAACCGGGCAGAGAGCGCCCGCAACAAACGGGTATCGATATCTTCTTCTTTCACCAGCCCTTTCTTTACAGCCTCGGGCAGGTTTTTGTAAGTATATCCTTCCCACATGCATTCCACATCGGTCCCGGCTAGCACGGCTTTGGCAGCAGCGTGCATCGCATCGGAGGATACTTTGTGGCTGGTATAAAAATCGCCGACTGCCCCGCAATCCGAAACGACTACGTATTTGAACCCCCAATCCTCCCTCAGGATGTCTTGCAGGAGCCGGGAATTTCCGCAGCAGGGGTCATCATCGATGCGCTGATAGGCGCACATGACTTGGCGCACATCAGCTTCCTGGACCAGGGCTTTGAACGCTGGAAGGTAAGTTTCCCAAAGGTCGCGTGGATCAACCTGGTTGAGGTTCAGGGAGTGCCGGCTCCACTCCGGGCCGGAATGGACCGCAAAGTGTTTCGCGCAGGCCAGCAGTTTTCGGTATTTGGAATCGCTTGGACCTTGCAGCCCCTTTACGACGGAAACCCCCATGCGGGAGGTAAGGTAAGGGTCTTCTCCGTAGGTTTCCTGGCCGCGGCCCCAGCGCGGATCCCGGAAAATATTCACATTGGGCGTCCAGACCGAAAGGCTAAGGAAGCGGCGGTTTTCTTTTCCACTTCGGATCGCATCGTGGTACTTGGCGCGGGTTTCGTCTGAGGTGGCCGAAAAGATTTGGTATACCAGCGAATCGTTAAAGGAAGCAGCCATCCCGATGGGTTCGGGAAAAACGGTGACGCTATCGTTATTGGCCAGGCCGTGGAGGGCTTCGCTCCACCAGTTGAATTTTTTAATCCCCAATCGGGGTATGGCCGGCGATTGGTCAAACATCAATGAGGCTTTCTCCTCTATGGTTAAGCGCGACAGGAGATCTTTCACCCGTGCTTCCGGGCTTAACGCCGGATCGTTGAACGGAAATGATTGGGAGAAGGCTGAAACAGCCGGGAGGAGTAAAAACAGACAAAAGAAGGCTTTCATGTTGATTTTGGTTTATGGATCGGACAAGCCCGTGAGGTTGGGTTTCCAAACGCCGATTTGGAGTGCCCAATGGCCGTCACTGGTCTTGCCTTCGCTATCTTGGCCCGTTGATGCATATGACGGGGTCCATCATGCTATGAAGGATAAAAAGGAGACTAAGAAAGACGGATTTTAAATTGATCATAGCAACAGGGTTGCTTAAATTTCAAGCCGATGGCAGAGAATGGCGTTTTGATACCTCCCCTTTTCCTTTTAAAAAATGGAATACCACTCCCCCTGCAAACCTTCCGGGAAATCCTGAAAGCAAACCGGCCGGGTAAAGCGGTAAATAGCGGCGGTTCCCACCGATGTGCTGCGGGAGTTGGTGGTAGCGGGAAACGGCCCACCGTGGACCATCGCCGGGCTTACTTCCACCCCGGTTGGAAAGCCGTTGAAAATCAGCCTTCCTACTTTCCAAGTCAATATTTCAGCGAGTTCTTTATATTCTTCTATATCTTCCTCCGTTCCATGAATGGTAGCAGTCAGATGTCCTTGAAGGCTTTTTGCAAAGGCCAGAACAGCTTGTTTATCTTCCGCAATAATTCCGATTGTGGAGGGGCCAAATACTTCCTCGGTAAATCTGGGTTGGGCGATGGCCTTCGAAACGGTGGTCTTTAACAGGGTCGGGGCAACGTCTTCGGGTAGAACCGGCGTAACGAGCGCGATTCCATCTTGTTTGGTCAAATCGTCAATTCCTTGTAGGAATGCCTGCCGGATGCCGGCTGTGAGCATGGGGCCAACGGTAATTTTATTGAGCTGTTCGGCTACGGCGGTCAGGAACGCCTCGTTCGACTTCAGAGCCACAAAGAGGCCGGGGTTGGTGCAAAATTGTCCCGTTCCCAGGGTCACGGAATTGGCGAAAGCCTGCGCCAAGCGGTCGGTATTTTTCTCTAGAGCCCTTGGAAGGAAGAATACCGGATTAGAGCTACCCATTTCCGCGTAAACGGGAATGGGTTCCGGCCGGCGAGCGGCAAGGTCAAACAACGCTTTCCCGCCCTTAAAGGAGCCGGTAAATCCAACCGCTTTTATCTGCGGATGTTGGACCAATCGCATGCCCACTTCGTGAGAAATACCTTGTATCATGGAAAAAACGCCTTCGGGCATACCTGTTCGGGCAGCTGCTTTCAAAATAGCCCGGCCAACCAATTCACAGGTGGCCGGATGGGCCGGATGGGCTTTGAATACGACCGGGCAGCCGGCGGCGAGCGCGGATACGGTATCCCCTCCTGCGACCGAGAAGGCCAAGGGAAAATTACTGGCCCCAAAAACGGCAACAGGGCCAATGGGAATTTGTACTTGCCGAAGGTCCGGCTTCGGAAGCGGCTGGCGGTCGGGCTGGGCTGGGTCAATAATTTCGTTTTTCCACGTCCCATCCCGGAGCATGGCTGAAAAAAGACGCAACTGCCCAACGGTTCTGCCCCGTTCGCCAATTATCCGGGCTTCGGGTAAGGCCGTTTCAAGACATGCGGTCTCAATTAATTCCGAATCCAAGGCCAATATTTCTTCGGCAATAGCATCCAAAAATAGGGCTTTATCCGCTCCTCCGGTTTTGCGGTACGTTTGAAACGCTTGTTCTGCCAAGACAGCCGCCTGATCAATTTCTGCGGGGTCCGCTTCGTAAAAAACAGGGAGGAGCGGCTCGCCGGTGGCCGGATTAAATCCGGTAAACGACTGGTTTCCGGCTTGAGACAGGGTATTGCCAATCAATTGCTTACCTGTGATTTTCATTAGGCTACAACGTTTTTAAGGGTTCCGATTGAGTCAATTGAGATTAAAATTTCATCGCCGCTCTGCAACGTGAAGGGGTGGTCCGGTACGATGCACGTACCCGTCATCAGGAAAACCCCTTTGGGAAAGGTTAGTTCGCGCGTCAAAAATTCTACCAATTCCGCATGGGATCGTTTCATTTGGGAAATCAGGGTGTCTCCATGGAAAACCAGTTCCTTATTTCTGAAAATCTCCAGGCTGATCTTTGTATCTGGAGAAATCGGATGTTCGGGTACGTACAGACATGGGCCTAAACCGGCGCATTGATCGTACACCTTAGCTTGGGGCAGATATAAGGGGTTTTCTCCCTCGATGCTCCGGGAACTCATGTCATTGCCAATGGTATATCCAACGATTTTCCCGGAGGAAGTGATAAATAACGTAAGTTCCGGTTCGGGTACATCCCAGGTGGAATCTTTGCGGATCCGTACATGCCCGCCATCGCCTACGGTCCGGGATGCCGTGCCTTTAAAGAATAGTTCGGGCCGCTCCGCCTCATACACTTTATCGTAAAAAGTGTCTCCCCCTGATTCTTTGGATTCCTCCATCCGGGCAACTTTGCTGCGCAGGTAGGTCACGCCCGCAGCCCAAATTTCCTGGCTTTCAATGGGTGGCAAAATGGTTTGGTTTTGAAGCCATTCCAACCCGCCTATTGGTTTTAGGCCCGCAATATCCTTTTTTATCTGTTGGTACAAATCATTCCGATTGATATAAGCATCCCAATTTGGAGTAGGCAGAAGGTAACATTCCTGGTTAGATTCGATGAGGATGCCATCCGTTGTTTTAAATAATTTCATACAAGATAACTAGGAATTAAAAGAAAAATCAAAACATAGCCACACCCCCCCCATTGGTTTTCAGCTGGATATCCGTTTTGGAGGCGGCGCTTATCCTACTTTTTCACCGATGGCGGCGGTCCTAAATAAGAATCTGTATTGGCTTCTTCTTTTTTCAAGACGATTTTTTCCAGTACCAGGCCTGGATCTACCAGGTGGTATCGGATGGTGTGTACGCCGGCAGAAAGCTCCTTTTGCACAATGGTCTGCTTCATGATATTGTCGGTTGCCGAATCATTCCACCATTTCGGGTAGGTCCAATCGGCGGCTTTTGCGTCCTTGTGCAGGTTCATAAGTTGAGGTTCGCCCCCATCTATGGAGAAGGCGTAATGCAACCCGTCGTCCTTTTGATAATTGAGGGTAGGCGAAAACCAGGCTTCCAGGGAATACTTACCCGTGTCGAGCAGACAAATCTGGTATTCTAAGTAAGGGCTTTCGGTTCCTGGCGTTTGCCTCGGAGCCGTTACCGGCTTGGCGGTAACCGCAGACCCCGTGCGGCCTAAGTTTGGAATGATTTCCCAGGTAATAGGATTCGACTCTTTCTTTTGCAGGAAGCTCGCTGCGTCTATGCTCACGATGCCATTGTTTTCGATAAATCCGGAAGGATTTGCAGGGATATTGGCGCGCAAAGGAACCTTTATGGAAATATCGCGGCCTGAACCGCCGGAAAGCACAATCTCCCCTTCCAGCTGCCCCTTTGGCACTTTTCCCCAATCGATACTTACGTAAACCTTTTCTTCGTACTGGACCGTGCCGGATTTAGCCGATAGCTTAATCCAGTCGTTTTTAGCAGCTATCGAGTAGTTCAGTGGTTCCTTCCCGGTATTGTATATTTCGATAAACCAGGTTTGGTTATTTACGGGGTCGAAGGGAGTAAAGCTTCGGCTCGGAAGACTGAACCGGCCCCGGCGCATCACGACCGGACTTTCCAGGGTGAATCCCATTCCTGGAGCAGCTTTGGGCTGGATGTACGACACTTCGGGCATTTTATTAACTGCGGGGTCATTCCAACTGATATGCCCCATGTGGGTTTGTTCCATGATGCGGTTCCACTTACCATCGGCAAACTCATTGTGTTTTCTGGTGAGGGCCTCATCGTAAAAAAACAATTCTTTTACCTTGTCTGCGTAGTAATTGGTAGAAGCCCTGTCCTGCATGCGGTAAAGCCTGTTTTTGGCAGCCGCAACGTACATTTCATTCAGATTGGCGCAAGCGGCGACCGGGTATAGAACCAACTGGAAATACGCATCCTGGGCTTCTTGCGGCAATTTCTCCCCGATAGCCCTGGCTTTTTCCAATAGCGCGTTATAGTCTCGCACCACGTTTTCAGCCTCATTGAAATTGGTCAGGCTGTAGGTAGTTGGTTCCAATAATTCCGGTTTTCTTCGGGCATTGTATTTGGTATAGGCCGCCAGAATGGTTCCAATTTCTTCAGCATAATACCCGCCAAACTGAGCATCCGCCCATTGGGTATAATAATTTGGGAGGTCGTTGGCGGTCATGTTATCCGGATTCCAGGCATAATCCAAAAAGAAATGAATAGGGAGATCCATGGGTTTGAGGTCGCCTACATTTACCAACCAGATTTCCCTGACTCCATACTCGTACGTAAGGCGCATTTGCTCCCAGGTCTTTTCGATTTGGACGGTATTAAGCCATTTGTAACTTCTGGGGCCGCCAACGAAATCAAAATGGTAGTACATTCCGTAGCCGCCTTTGCGGGGCTTGGCGCCGGCGGCGGGTAAGATTCGGACACGCCCCCAGTTGTCGTCGCAAAGCAGCAACGTGACGTCGTCAGGCACGCGCATTCCTTTGTCGTAATAGTCCTGGACCTCCTTATACAGCGCCCATACCTGCGGCGTTTCTTCCGCCGGTTTCCCGGTAACCTCCTCAATGATTTTCCGCTGATCCTTAACGATTTGCTCCAGGAGGCCGATATTGGTTTCCGCGCTCATCGCCTCGTCGCCGTCGCCTCTCATGGCCAGCGTAACCACCTTTTCCTGGCCTTTGGTCCTTTCCATTCCTTCTCTCCAAAACTGGCGAAGCGTTTCGGCGTTGGTTTCGTAGTTCCACGCGCCTTTCCCATAGCGTTCCCATTCGACGTGCGCGCGCATCAGGGGTTCGTGGTGGGAGGTGGCGAGAACCACCCCCATTTCGTCGGCTAGCGGCGCGCTTAGGGGGTCATCGTCCCAGAGGGACTTGCCCCACATGGCAGGCCACAGGTAGTTCCCTTTCATTCGAAGGATTAACTCAAATACTTTTTCGTAGAATAGATGATTCAGTCCGTCGAATTTTTCCCTTGCCCAGCCGGCTAAAGCGGGGTCTTCATCGTTGATAAAGATTCCCCGGTATTTGACTTTGGGTTCGCCGGCAGTATGCGTTCCGGCTTTCACAAAAATATTTTTGCGGGATTTTATGGGGGCGTCTGCCCACCAGTACCAGGGAGAAACGCCCATCTGTTCCGAAAGCTCGAACATGCCGAATATCGTTCCGCGTTTGTCGCTTCCAACGATGACCAGCCCGTTTTCAACGCCTTTCGCCGGTTTTTTTACCGGGATAATAAAAAACTGTTCCCGTTTTCCTTTCAGGCCGGAAACATCAATGGCCCCCTTTTTTGCCAGCTGATCGATTAGCCGGTTTTTCCCTAATGTGCCGGCAATGATCAGATTTTTGGAGGGGAACGCATCGCCAATTTTTAATACGGCCTCCTTTCCGGCCACCCGGCTCAAGTCTTTTTGAAACAATCCGGCAATTTTTATCACCCCGGGAAAATCAGATGCGCTCACCAGGACACTGCCGGGGTCGCCATTCTCGACCAGCGCAAATTTGCCAGTTTCTTTCTTCGTTGTTAAAAAAGAACTTTCTGGGAAAGGCGCTTCGGTGGAGATAATATGGACGCGCTCAAAACGGCTCGTATTAATTACCTGAACAGGCTGGGATTGGCTATGGGAAACGGTAAAAAACAGCATAAGAACCCCGGAGAGGGAACCGTATCTGATCAAAGGAAGAATTTTTGTTTTCATTGGGAATACCTGTTTGAAAGCTATCGAAATATAACCTACTTACCACTCCGCCCAACAAAAAAACCTTTGCCAACGCGCCAAGGCGCGCTGGCAAAGGTTTTTATAACAGATCAGGTCATGGTTGTTAGTTATACCCCGGATTCTGATACGCTTTCTTTTCGTCTGCGGTCAGCTCCATGCCATCGATCTGGCCTTGAGGAATGGGGCGCAGATAGTGGAAGGGCTGGATGTCGCGCGTATATGTTTTCGGCGTATGGTCGCCTTTCGTAGGACCGCAGATTTCAAACGAACCGGCCAGCTCGGCCCATTTTTGGGTCCGGGCAAGGTCAAACCAGCGGTAGCCTTCGGCATAGAATTCCCGCGAGCGTTCTGCCAGGATGAAGTCGATATCGATGGTTGCCGGCGTGGCGGCCATCATCTCTGCGCTGCGGTCTTCGACTTTAGCTTTGTTGCCGTTGTTGTCCCAACGCCATTTCCCGGCGCGGGCGCGGAGCACGTTCACCAATTCTCTGGCGGATTTGCCTGCTTTGGTGGTTGCGCCTTTGACAGCAGCTTCGGCGGCAATCAGGTACAATTCGGAGAATTTCGCGATATTGTATGGACGGGTAAGTCCGGCATTCGGCTGGCCTAAACCGGTTCCGTTATCGGTGCGGTAGGTTCCCAGTTTCCAGAGTCCGGGATAGACAATCCGGCTGATGCCGCGGGGGGATATAACATAATCCGCTCTGTCGGGCAACTCGCCCGCCCCGATATTGCTTTTCCCTGCTTGTCCGGTTGCAGGATAGGTAATCGGCGTTGCCGGTTCGGAATCCAGGAACGAAAGGATGGCGTCGCCGGGTTTTACGGGCAGCCCGTTGGCATTGTACAATACCTCGTTTTTAACGCCCGCTTTGGGCCAGTTGCCGCGATATACCGTGGTGAAGGTGCCGTCGTAGCGGGAATCATTCGTTTTGTCGGCAAAGGTTTTTTCAATGACGTTGATCGTAGGGCACATACGCGTCCAGGGACGGCCGAGGTGTTGTTCCGCTTCGCGCTGAACAGAACTGATGGCAGTGGTCCTTTCGGGGTTGGAATGGCTTCGGATTTCGGTATAGTTCCAGGTCATCATCCAGACGGCGAAGTTGTCCGGCGCGCCACCGCTGCCAAAGGTAAGGCTTCCTCCGTTGTATTTCTCGCTTGCTTCGGTATGATCCGCGTAGAGCAAGATTTCGCTGTTGCGGTCGTTCGAACCCAGGTTCAGGTCATAGAAGGTGGGTTGGAGTTTGAAGGGGCCTGGATTGTCAATAGCGGTAGTCGCCACGTCGTAAGCTTGCTGATAATAATATTGGGCGTTTTTCCCGTCGGGGTCGGTGCGTGCCGCTTCCGGGTAGGTAGGAATGTTCTTTGGATTTTCCAGCCACCAGGCATAAGTCAGGTACGCCTTTGCAAGGTACAAGCGGGCGACGGTTTTGGTTACGCCGCCGGTTACGCGTCCAACCTCAGGAAGGTCTTGTACCGCTTTGAGCAGGTCAGGGAAAACAGCCTTCGTGTATACTTCTGGTACGGTGTTGCGCACCGAGGTCCTGACCGGGCTTGTATTGAACTTCAGTTCGCCAGAGCCCAGATCGAGGGGTACTCCGCCAAACGTCTGAACGAGTAAGAAGTAGTCGAACGCGCGGAAGAACCGGGCTTCGGCGATGAGTGCAGCAGAAATACCAACATCTTCCGCATTTTCGATAATACCGCTCGCGGTGTTGATGTTCGAGAAAGCCGTACCCCATAATACGTCGCTGCGGCTGCTCGTCGAGCTGAGGGTCCCTACGCCGGAAAGGTCGGCGTCCTTAAAGTTCCCATCGGCACTTTGTGCCCAGGTGGCTTCGTCCGTACCAGTGATGGTGGAGTTGTAATAGTACGCTTGACCGTAAATGTAGCGCAAATGAGCGTAAAGGGAAGTGATTCCACCTTGAACTCCTTTTTCAGTCTTGAAAAAACCGGGCTCAAAAATGCTTCGCGGCTGCTCAACCAAAATATCTTCAGAGCATGCAGCCATGAGCACGGTCAGGAAGATGGTTCCCAAAAAAGCTTTTATATGAAATCGTTTCATGGTTATTCTTTTTTTTAGAAGGTTACATTAAGGCCAAGAATAAAATTGCGGGTGGTCGGCGTGTTCGTTCCGATAACCAGGATCCGGCTTTGGTAAGAAGCAACAGCTTGGTTTTGGTTGCCATACGAGTTCGTTTCAGGATCCATTTTGGATTCTTTGTAGTAGGGCGAGAACAGGACGAACGGGTTTTCGACGACGGCATAAACCCGCATCCGGTTAACGAGGCTGGAAGACTTCAGCAAGGCGTGCTTGAGATCGTATCCAAGGGTAATCGACCGCACTTTGAGGTAGGTGGCATCGAAATAACCCAGGGTAGAACCGTACTTGGGATTGTCGCCGCTTGCCAGACCTCCTGGTTTGGGGTACTTGGCATCGGGGTTCTCCGGCGTCCAGTAGTCTATTTTTACGTTGTTTCTCCGGCCAGTCATCAGGTTGAGGTAGCCGGCCGATCCGTAGAGCGTACTGACCAGGGTTCCGCCGCTTTGGAATACGCCAACAGCGCTCAGGTCAAACCCTTTATACGTAAGCCGGGTGTTGAAGCCGCCCTGAAAATCAGGATTCACGTCGATGATTTGACGGTCATCTGGGCCAATCCGCCTAACTGGGGATCCATCGGCATTAAAGCCGCCGGTATATTTCACCTTGATCATACCGACATTACCGCCGGGTTCGTATACCGTCAGGAAGGGATCTTCGCTTTGCCAGAGGCCGATTTTCTCATAGTCAAAGATGACGTTGATGGGGTGTCCTACAAACCAGGCATTGCCTTCATTTCGGGTTTGTCCGGAGGCAAGGGCGACCAATTCGTTTTTGTTCGAATAGACGTTGATGCCCGCTTCCCAGGTTAAGCCGCTGTTGCTTCTAACGATAACCCCATTCAGCGAAACCTCAACCCCGGTGTTTTTCGTTTCTCCAATATTGGCCGTATAGCTGCTCACCCCAGAGGTGCTGGGCAGACCTACGCTCAAAAGGATGTCCTTGGTATTCGTGACATAGTACTCTACCGTACCCGAAAGGCGGTTGTTGAACAGGTCAAAGTCCAAGCCGACGTTGGCGGTATTCGAGAATTCCCAACCCAGGTTGGTGTTCGGCAATTGAGTAACGAGATACCCAGTAACAAAAGAACTGCCGAAGTTGTAGTTCCGGGTGCCCAAAGCGCCGAGGGTAGCGTACGGGTTGATCGCCTGGTTGGACGTTTGCCCCCAGCCGGCGCGCAATTTCAACCGGTTGATGACGTTTACTCCCTGCATAAACGGTTCTTCGCTGATGTTCCAGCCAGCCGAAACGGCCGGATAGGTATGCCATTGGTTCCCTTTGGCAAGGCGGGAAGAAGCATCGGAGCGCACGGTGGCCGTCAGCATATAGCGCCCATTGTAGGAATACATCACGCGGCCCATATACGAAATCAACCCGCTTTCGTTGAAGTTGCCCTGGCCTAATGTAGCTTCGCCTAATGCCTGTCCGAGGTTATAAAACTGGAACGCGTCGGAGGGAATGTCGCGGGCGCTCGCGGAAGAACTGTTGAACCGGTCTTCCTGAGCTGAATATAACGCGGTCAGGTTCAAATTGTGTTTGCCTGCAAAGATGCGGTCGTAGGTCACTACGTTTTCAAGTACCCAGCTGGTAAAGAGGGAGTTGTTAATGGAAGCAGAAGACAAGGTAGTTGGGTTAACGCTGAATACCCCTTCCCCAGTGTAGCCGCCGCCGGTGGAAATGCGGTAGTTCAAGCCTGCATTGAGGCGGTATTTCAAGCCTTCAATCCCAGGAATTTTTACTTCTCCATACAGGTTATTGGTAGAGCCAAAGTTTTTGCCCAGGTCGATCCAGGAATCACCTAGACCCTCCATGGTTTCCCTGGTCCGGACCCAGTTTTCATCAAGGGCCATCCTTACGGTTCTTTTCAGGGTGCCGTCTGCGTTGTACGGGTCGGCGATCGGGGTGGTACTCAGGTTTTGGTAAAGGTCAAAACTATTGCCCAAAGAACGGGTGTAACTGGTATAGGTGTTGATTCCAAAGCGGAACAACTCTCCAACCTCCTGATCGATAGAACCATTCAATGAAAAACGCTCGAATTCCTGGCCAGGAAGCACTGCTTCTTCCTTGTTGTACCCGAAGCCGAAATTGTAGGAGCCGCGTTCGGTTCCGCTCGTGATGCTCAGGTTCTGATTGGAGTAAATCCCTGTCCGGTATAAGGCGTCCTGCCAGTCAAAATTTACGGCGTCGTTTTCATCTACCCCATTGGAATACAGCCCGGCGGCTTTGCGAAGAGCCACAAATTCCGGGCCATCCATCATGGGGTATTTGGAGAAAACTTCTTTAGCGCCGATAAAGCTGTTATAGCTAACCCGGGCTTTTTGGCCTTTCTGCCCTTTGTAGGTTGAGATCAGGATAACCCCGTTGGCGCCCCTGGAGCCGTAAATGGCGGTGGCGGAAGCGTCTTTGAGGATGTCAATGCTCTTCACGTCGCCAGGGTTGATGTCGGCAAAAGATCCTGCAAACGGAATTCCGTCCAGCACGATTAAAGGGTCGTTGCTGGCGGTCAGCGAGCGGGAGCCGCGGATACGGATCTGGGTCGACGCGCCGGGTTTGGTGTTCACTTGCGAAATCTCGACGCCAGGCAAACGACCCTGAAGGGCTTGGGAAACGTTGGACGAGGGTACTTCGCGCAACATCTCGCCGCCCAATGAGGCCACCGAGCCGGTAACGGCTTCCCTTCTCTGGGCGCCATAACCCACTACAACCAATTCTTGTAACATGACCGTTTCGGGCGTCAGGGTGACGTTAAGCGGGGTAGCGTCGTTAACGACAAATTCCTGGCTTCCATAGCCGGTAAACGAAATAATGAGGGTGCTTCCTCTGGGCGCTTCAATCGAAAACGCGCCGTTGAGGTCTGTAACGGTCCCTGTAGATGTGCCTTGTACGACAACCGTGGCGCCGGGCATGCCCACGCCGGTTTCGTCTTTAACCACGCCTTTGATCATAAGGTCTTGAGCCGCTGTTTCGGTAAATCCCAGGCCGGCGATTGCCATGAACGCGCATACCGCGACGCGCATCAACAGGCTCCGGCTGCTCTCAACGGAACTAAGTATGCTCGGGGAAACGAGCAGATCCTGGGCTGCCTTCCATAGGCGGCCCGGTCTCGGAGAAGGTTGTGAGTTGTTTCGCATTGCTGTTTTTTTGTCAGTTAGTTTCCAAATAATATTCAGCATAGCCAAAGGTAAGCAAACGAATTGATTTTTTGAAACCGATTGCATTGTTTTTTTTTGAAAAATCCATTCGGGCTGGAACAGGTAGGAGCAGGCCTGATAAAATGCCTTGCTTGCCTGGATCGTCGACTAAAAAGATTGGAAAGCTGGGCAATTTTGGATGAGATTTTATAATTCATCCCTTTTTAAGTCCAATTGTGGCGTTTTTCACCCCTTTTGGTGGTCGTATGTAATCGGTTTCTGTATGGTACCGTTAGACAGATAACAACCAATGGGAATCTATTTACTTCGCACCTCGGCCGTAACCGGAACCAACCCATCTCCCTGTGCCGTTACCCGGATGATCCCTGCTTTGCCCTTTACCGCACGCACGATGACCAGCGCTTTTCCGCTGAATGCCTTCCGGGTTTTGGAGGAGAACGAGGTCATATCGGCCTGATCGCCATTGTCTGTGTCGACTATCTCTCCTGGGCCTTTTTCGAGTCGCCGCCCCGTCCGTCCCGGACGATCGAACTGTTATCGGGGGTTGCGGGGAAGAGATAGATACCCCGCCTGCTGAACGCCGCGCCCAGGGCGCCCAGGTCGTGGTGCTGATTGACGCCCTTGATCTGGACGCGCTCTCCATTGACGAAAATCCCCTGGTTAGGGTCGAACACCACATCGCGGATGCCAAACCGGGTTTCATAGCTGTCGGCCGACTTGCCATTGATATAAAGATGGGTAACGGCAAGGTACAAGTTGGGCTTTTGCGAAGGAGGGGGCCCCCATAGTTTAGGATTCTGTACCACAACGGAGCTTAGGATGTTAGCGTTTCCGCCGTCAATTACCTTCGCCTTTTTGGCAGGAAATGTGGCTACGGGTTTTTTCCCGGGTCTAAGTTGGCCGTTGAGCCATACCATAGCGTAGGACATAGCCCCATCTACCTGCAGAAAGATGGATTTCCCTGAATCCTTTTTGGGGATGTAGATTTTCTTGCGGTACCAGGCCACACCGTGGCTGGCCAGACGGCCCATGCCGCCGCCTGCCTCTGCTTTGGGACCGGCAAGGAAGGGGCCTCTGATCCCCAATCATGCGGCAGATCCACCTTCTCCCAGGCACTGTCGTTGAAGCCGGTTTGTACAAAAGGGAAGTCTGCGCCAGGGCTGCCGGCCGGACGGGCATGCCGCTTGGCCGGGTCTTTAATGAACGGGTTGGCGGAAGGCAAAATCCAGGGCTTCAAGACTTGATGGGACGCTTCAACGGGGACGGCCTCGGTGGGCCTGGAATCGGCGGCCCAGTCATCGCGCCGGTCGGTGATTTCAGGCCGGATGTCGTAGATCAGCGGATCAGGTTTTTCCTTTGGATCGTACCGGTAAAACGACCTGCCCTCGCTGAGGGATACGACTTCCCGGGAGGCATTTTTGCGGGCCGATGGCGCGCTGGAAGAGAACAGCAAAAGCACAGTCCCTGCTATCGCAAGCCATCGTGTAAAAGCAATCGGTTTAAATTTTTCAATAAATTGATATTCAGTCATTTGATTGTAAGATGTTCACAATGCAAAACAGGATTGAAAGTTATCGGTTTTTTAAAAAAAATGACGTTTTGATCCATGCTTAGGGATGGGGGGTATGAAGGAGGTTTGGAAGCCCAAACCTCCTTCAGGTCGTGTAGTAGGCCGGTGTGAAACGCTACGAGGAAGGGGAGGTACCAGGCAGGAGAACAGATACCGTTTTGGCATTGTTATCTTCATTGCTTTCGACAACTCTGCTCAAGATGTAATCCTTTACCTCCACCGGAAAAACGGTTATTAAGATATCCGCCATTTTTTCAGCTACCAGGCAGGAATACTACTTCCCTGGTCATCTTCTTGTCCACAGTGTCCCGCCATAGTGAAAAGAAGACGATACTTTCTCCAGCCGGTTTTTGTTGACAACTTTCAGTTGGAGGGACCCTGCGTGCAGCAACTGTCCTCCCGGAACGTCCGCCCATTCGCCGGTCAGCGCATTCCCGGAAAGATTGCCTTTGAATACGTTGGCAACTTCGGGTGTCTTATCCATATACCACCATATCTGGTTCCCCGTTTGACGGATCTGGTACTTGGCGCCCTGGTCATCTTGCCAAAGTCCTGTTAGGTCGATTGATCCGGTGGTTTGTTCATTGTTTCCACCGCTTCCGGATACGGATTCCAGCTTCCACCGCTGATTATCGCCGGTATGCCAGTCGTGCTGCACGACATTAGCGCGGTCGTCCATATTGACGTCGAGGACTTTTCCGCTGAATTTTGCGACCACTTTGAAGTAGCCGTCGCCGATCGGTTCGAAAACGAAGCGTTGATTATTGCCGCCATGCCATTCGTGTTGCACGACGTTGGCCTGGTTAGTCTGGTAATCATTGACATCGAGAACTTTACCGCTGTGTCTCGCGATCAGCCGGTAGGAACCGTCGCCCATGGCCTCCAACTTCCATTGCTGATTGGCGCCGCCATTCCAGGGACGGGCAATTACATCGGCCTGGTTGTCGCGGCTGGCGTTTTCAACGTCAAGAACATAGCCATTGTGTTTAGCAACAAGGCGGTAGAAAAGGTTGGGGTCAATAAGTATGGAAGCGGCATTATCCTGAACGGATTCCAGCTTCCACCGCTGATTATCGCCGGTATGCCAGTCGTGCTGCACGACATTAGCGCGGTCGTCCATATTGACGTCGAGGACTTTTCCGCTGAATTTTGCGACCACTTTGAAGTAGCCGT
>WBZM01000682.1_pt1 | contig 42799 bp, 30 predicted proteins | sample 5204271 | NCBI WGS metagenome assembly WBZM01 (sample SAMN12344346, study PRJNA552823) | activated sludge metagenome | biome: Activated sludge suspended growth; feature: Nitrification reactor; material: Wastewater; isolation source: activated sludge from nitrification reactor of wastewater... | reverse complement strand
CGTTGGTACAAAGTGAAGTCGCTGAAAGTTTTATCAGAACGAAAAATAAAGACCTTAGCTATGCCATTAAACTACTTAACAACGCCATTGCCGTTGATTCAAAAAATGCAGAGTTATATATTCTTTTAGGTGATGCCTATTCCGAACAAAACAATGGAACACTAGCTGCAGAAAATTACAACCGTGCATTGGACTTGGACAAAAAAGCAGTAAAAGCTATTGTTCAAAAAGGTGTGTTATATAAACGCTCTACAAACTATGAAGGTGCTGCTTCAGAATTTCAATCAGCTATAAAACTGAATCCTGATTTTGCGCCATCTTATCGCGAACTTGCTGAAACGTATTTCAAAATGCGCAAACTGGAAGAAGCTAAACAATCTTACAGAAAATATTTAGAGTTGAGTAAGAATAACAGTATGGCAAGAATGCGCTATGCATCATTTCTATTTATGAGTGGCGATTATGCAGATGCTCAATCGGAAATGAATCAACTGTCTTCAATTGATTCTTCAAACATTGGTATGCTGCGTCTTTCTTCTTATATTGCATTTGAGATGAATGATATTCCAAAAGCAAAAATGCTTATGGAAAAAATCATGAACACTACAATAGAAAACCAACGCACAGCAATGGACTATGAATACAGTGGAAAGATATTACTTAAAGAAGGCAATGACTCTTTAGCTGCTGAAAACTTTGAAAAATCATATCAGATTGATACTACCAAGACAGAAATCCTTCAGGATATGGGCAGTATGTATATGAAATTGAAAAAATATCCACAAGCTGTAAATGCTTATGAGAGAAGGGTAAACAACGGCAAAGGGCTGACATCAACAGACTATTTTAACCTTGCAAGAGCATATTATTTCAATAAAGATTATACCCATGCCGACACGCTTTTTGCAAAAGTAATTGAGCTATTGCCTACATGGCCCAATGGAATATTATGGCGTGCCCAAACCAATGCACAACTCGACCCCGACTCCAAAGGTGGAATGGCCAAGCCATTTTACGAGAAATATATTGAAGTAGCATTAGCAGACTCTGCCAATGCCGACAAATACAAAAATGGTTTGGTGGAATCTTATAAATATCTTGGCAGCTATTATTATCTGATAGATAAAAAAATTGATGAAAGTAAATCTTATTGGAAAAAGGTTCTTGAATTGGTTCCTGACGATAAACAAGCACAGCAGGTAATGGCAGGATTGAATCAAAAGAAATAAACATTTTACCTTTAATATTTAGTAACCTTTCGAACAGTAAATACATGTTTACTGTTCGATGTTATTTCAACCTATTGGATTAGTCTATACACAGGATAAATCATATAAGATTTCTCAAAGTAAGGCGACTGTCTGTACAATACATTTAACTGCATGTAGTGATTGTTCTGTAAAGTAGAATCCGATTTAACAGCATCTTTCAAGCTATCCAACAATACTGGATTTTCCTGAATCAACTTTTCGGCAATGTCTTCAAAAACATAATCGCTAAACCACTCTTTTTGTTGCAAGATACCATCAAAAAATCCCCAGGCAAAAAATGCATCTGTGCCCTGCGGTTCTAAGGTTTCAATAATATAACGATTAGCAGGTTGATTAACTTCAATCATTTTGTCACCTTTATAAAACTGCACTTTACGAATCTGCTTTTCCACTGCGACATTTGAATGAAGATAATGTCCTTCATAAGGTTTTGAAGTAGTTTTATATTGACCAATTTTATAACACTCAACTTCTATGATAGTATCTGCTGTTATAGTTTGTATTTTTACACCATTCAACTTCAACCTTTCAATCACACGACTCCAACACTGCGGAATAATGTAGGCAACAGGCCGTTTAATTATTACTTGCGGTTTGAAATTATTTTGATAAGGAATAAACTTAGAATAAGGATTACTTCTGTCGTAAGTAAGCCTTTGAAGTCCTGTGATTTTACTTTTACTGTAAACAGCGGTATAGCCGTCAAAACGGATACTGTCTTTTGAAGTTGTATCAAGCTGCCATTGGACAGGAAATTCATGTATGGTTTTTAAATAACTATTTGCCTCAGCACGTTTCTGTAAAATTTCTACTGCATTACGGGCTGCATATTGCCGAAGTGATTCCATAAATGTAATAGTTGCCTTTACTCTGACAGGATATGGCTTTAGCATGTGTGTTTCAGAAATAAATCCAATCGTATTAAATAATGCAGTATAACCACTGGCATAACGTGGTGTCTCTAAAAAACCTTCTAAGCCTGAATCGGGGGTATCTTTAATTGTATTAACATAAGGAATCATTTTCTCAGAATTACTTTCCATGTTGCGATAAAGTTCCGGAAGCATTTTTTCTGAGAGATATTTTCCTAAAGGCGGAGTTAATTTATCTTTCTGTGTAGCTATTAATGTAATGTTATAAGGATAATCGGCACCATTACTTACATGCGTATCTAAAAACAAATCAGGGTTCCACTTCTGAAAAATACGGATAAACGATTCTGTATTTTTTGTATCGCACTTCACAAAATCACGATTTAAGTCCAAATTCTGATAATTACCTCTGAATCCATACTCTAAAGGACCTTCCTGATTGACACGACTACAACAACCTCTGTTCAGTGCACCATCAATGTTATAAATTGGAATTATACATATAACAACATTCTTATACGCTACAGAATTAATCTTACTCAACACATTTTTAGCAAAAATCATTGATGCATCAATACCATCAGGCTCACCGGGATGAATACCATTATTAATTAACCATATCAACCTTCTTTTTTGATGTAGTGACACAGGATTAAAGTTGCCATCAGCAGAAATTACAAACAAATGCAATGGTTTACCGACATCGGTAGTTCCTTCAGTAAAAAGTTTGGCCTGAGGAAACTGCATATCTAATTTCTTATAATATTCAATTACTTCATGCCACTGTGGTGTACGGTTGTGCAAATAATATTCTGTAGTTTTTTGTGATAAACAAACATTACCTAAAAACATGAACAACAATAAAAACCGAATCATAAACATCAACGATATATTTCCGTTACCGGTTGTTCATTGCAGCAATAATAACCGCGATACATTCCCTCAGAATTAAAAATTAATTGTGGTACTCCGGTTTGGTCTATTGCAATTATACCTCCTTCTCCTCCGGATTTCACTAACTTATCAAGTACCACTTTCTCACAAGCTTCTTTTAGCGAAAGCCCATTATATTCCATCAGGCAATGAATATCGTATGCCACAACTGAACGAATAAAATACTCTCCATGACCGGTACAACTTACTGCACAGGTGCTGTTATTAGCATAAGTACCGGCACCAATAACCGGAGTATCACCGATGCGTGAATATCGCTTGTTAGTCATACCGCCTGTAGAAGTGGCTGCAGCAAGATTGCCTTCAATATCTTTTGCAACAGCACCTACTGTCCCGAATTTCTTTTCATTGCTGTGATCAAGTTTTGTTGTATCTGACCCTTTCACTTCCTGCCATTGCTGATATCGGAAGTCATCAAAAAAATATTGGTCATCGCAAAATGTAAGCTGTTGTACTCTTGCCAGTTCTTCAGCACCACTGCCATGTAAAAAAACAAAGTCAGTATGTTCCATCACGGCATTGGCGAGTAGAACCGGATTTTTCACATTTCGAACTCCTGCCACTGCACCGGCAAGTCCATTTTTACCATTCATTACGGATGCATCCATTTCATGCTTGCCATCATAGGTAAAAACACTACCTCTGCCGGCATTAAACAAAGGAGTGTTCTCCAATTCAATTACCGCATGAGTAACTGCCTCCAAAGCACTGCCCTTTGCTTCAAGCACCTTGTATCCTGCTGTTAATGCAGCTTGCAATGCTTGCTTGTATGCAGTCTCTTTTTGTGGCGTCATGGTCGAGGGGCTGATAGTGCCTGCACCACCATGAATTGCTATTGTAAATTTTTTCATTTGCTGAAAATATTATTTCCAAAGGTTCATCAATTCCAGTTTTACCTGTTTTCCAAAAAATATTTTAGTACTATGTTCGAACGATTGTGTAAAATCTGAAACATAAAATCTATTGGGATCTTTTCGTTCAGAATTTATTAAAGATTCTGCTTCGAGTATTTTTTTCAACTTTGAAGCAACTACTTCAGCAGAGTCAAAAAGCTTAACCTTTGACTTAAAAAAATAATCTATCTCCTTTTTAATGAGCGGGTAATGTGTGCATGCAAGTACCAATCCGTCAATAGATTTAAATGACTCGTGCGAGAGATACTCTTCCAATACAGCAGAAGAAATATTATCATTATAAAATCCTTCTTCAATCATTGAAGCGAGCAATGGCGTAGCTAAAGGATGAAAAAGCAGCTGCGGTTTACGTCTTGAAAATTTTTCCTGATAAATACCTGATGCAATCGTTGTTTTGGTTGCAATGATTCCTACACTTTTAATATCTTCATCAGCAATAACTGCCTCAATCATCGGGTCAATGACGTTTATAACCGGAACACTTCCTTTATAGCGATCGCGCAATAAGGAATATGCTGCAGCCGATGCTGTGTTACAGGCTATGACTATAGCTTTACACTTTTGTTCGTCCAACAAAAACTCAGTAATTCTTTCTGCATAGCTGCCAATTAACTCAACCGATTTATCACCATATGGAACATGGGCAGTATCTCCAAAATATATCAGCTGCTCATGAGGCAGCAACCTGCTGATGGCAGCAGCGACTGTGAGTCCACCTATTCCGGAGTCAAAAACTCCAATGGGTTGTTGTGTTTTAATCATGCCGCTAATTCATACTTTTCTTTAATCTGCTCAAGAATTTCAAGCAACTCATCAAGGCTATTGGAGGTAACTAACTTAACGCGAAACTCACGAAAGTGATCCATTCCTTTAAAATAGTTGGTATAGTGCCTTCTCATCTCAAGAATCCCTACAATAGGGCCTTTCCATTCAACGGACTTTATCAAATGTGTCCGGCACACCTCTACTCTTTCGGCAATAACGGGTACGGCAATTACGCAGTTACCTGCAAGATATTCCTTTATCTGATTAAAAATCCAGGGATAACCAATACTGGCTCTGCCAATCATTATACCATCAACTCCATAACGATTTTTCATTTCCAATGCTTTCTGCGGTGAGTCAACATCACCATTTCCAAAAACAGGGATTGTCAGTCGTGGATTGTTCTTCAACTCTCCAACCAGACTCCAATCGGCACTGCCTTTATACATTTGTGATCGTGTTCGTGCATGAACAGTTAGCGCTTTAATCCCTATATCCTGAAGACGTTCTGCAACTTCAAGAATATTTTTTGTTTTATCATCCCATCCCAATCTTGTTTTTACTGTAACAGGAAGTTTTACTGCATCAACAATTGCCTTTGTCATGCTCACCATTTTTGGAATATCCTGCAGCAATGCAGCACCTGCACCTTTGCATGCAACTTGTTTTACCGGACAACCGTAATTGATATCAATTAAATCGGGATGTGCCTGCTCTGCTATGATTGCAGCCTGTTTCATTGACTCCACATCGGAGCCAAAAATCTGAATACCGATTGGCCTTTCATATTCAAATATATCCAGCTTGTGCGTGCTCTTTGCTGCATGACGGATAAGTCCTTCGGAACTGATAAACTCTGTGTACATTAAATCAGCACCATGTTGTTTGCATACAAAGCGAAAAGGCGGATCGCTCACATCCTCCATAGGAGCAAGTAACAATGGAAACTCACCTAATTTAACGGAACCAATTTTCACCATAGTATGATCTGCAACAATTGTAAGGATGCTTACTTTCGTGCAAAATTAATAAAGATGATAAAAGGTAAATGGCAACATAGTGATCCTTTATTGAAAATGTTACTTTTTTGCGGCATTGTGATGACATGTTTTGGCCTGATTTCAGTTCTAAACATACCTTTGGTCAAGATCTTTTTCGGAAAAAGTTTATCAGAAGTGATGACAGGCTTCAGCAGTGGTGATACAACTTACATCAATGCCATGAAGTTTATTCAGATATTTTCGCAACTGGGACTGATGCTCGTTCCAGCCTGGCTATGTGGCTGGCTTTTTTCAGATAATATTAGTCTGTTTTTTCAATTCAAAAAAATTAATTTCTTGCAAATTGCTGTTATCGTTGTTGTTACAATATGTCTATCACCATTAATTAATTTACTACTTGACTGGAATAGTCATCTTCAATTACCGGCTTCATTAGCGGCAATGGAAAAAATGATGCGCAACATGGAAACAGAAGCAGAAAAACTGACTGAATCTTTTTTAGTAACGCATACAAATTTTGATTTAATCATAAACCTTTCGATGATTGCATTGCTGCCTGCTGTTGGCGAAGAATTATTATTTCGTGGCGTACTTCAAAACCTCATCCAACAAGCAACAAAAAACCAACATTGGGCTGTAATAATAACAGGATTTATTTTCAGCGCTATTCACATGCAGTTTTTTGGGTTCTTACCCAGGTTTATGTTGGGTGTATTTTTAGGCTATCTATTGGTTTGGACAGGCTCTATCTGGGCACCCATACTGGCTCACTTTATTAACAATGGTTCAGCAGTGCTACTCAGTTATTATGAACAAAAAAATGCAATTAATATTAACGAGGAAAAAATAGGAATCAGAGAGGGTGAATTTTGGATGGTAATTGCCTCTGTTATCATAACAGTATCAGCGTGTTACATACTTTATCGAAGTAAGCAAAAATCCACCTGAAACATTGTAGTAAATACTCTATATTGTCACTTATTACATGAGTGCTGTTGAAGTACCCACAGGTCTAAGTTATTAACAATTTTTTATTAGCTTTACGCTTCATTTAAAAGGTATTTCCAAATTGCCAAGAATTATCGCTTTTTGCGTATTGTATTTTGTTGCAAACGTTACGCTGGCACAGGATATTTTTATGTCCAACGGTGTAATGAGCGGTTGCAGCGGAACTTTTTTTGACAGCGGTGGTGATTCGACAAATTACAGCAACAATGAAAACTATGTTTATACCATTTGCAGTGATCAGCCCGGCAAATGTGTGCAGCTAAGTTTTCAGTCATTCGCAATTGAAAAAGATTTTGATTTTCTTTTTATCTATAATGGACCCTCTACTTCATCTCCGCTTTTAGGAACTTTTACAGGAACCAACTCCCCCGGAACGATAACAGCAACATCAGGTTGTTTAACAATTCGGTTTTCTTCAGATTACACCGTTAACAGAGGAGGATGGAAAGCATATATCAACTGTATAAATTGTCCGGTAAATGGTTGCCCTACATGCAACGGTGGTGCTCCTCCTGTAAACGATGCATGTTCAGGTGCACAGAATCTTGGCTTATTACCACTACCTGCTGCATGCCCCAATGGCATTGGCGCAGTTAGTCTGACAAATACATCAAACCTTTGTGCAACTGCAGAAATTCCATACCAGTCACTTCAAGGTTGTAAGCCTATCGGAAGTATGTCTAATCCTGCCACCGATGTATGGTACAAATTCAGCCTTACAGCTCCTGTACTTGATATTACAATCAATGGTTTAATAACACCACAGGTTGGACTTTATTCCGGAACAGGATGCGGAAATTTAGTTCCACGTGGTTGTGCTATTGGCGGTGGCGGATATTTGCATACAACTTTTGGTGGTCTTGCAGCAGGAACCTATTATCTTCAGGTCAGTGGTGGCAGCATCAATGATCAGTGTAATTTTTCATTATCACTTCAAAACAATTTTGACTGTAGTGGTTGTGTGATGCAAAGTGGATTGACGGTGTCTCCTCCTCCTTCAAATGGATTTTATCTTTCAGGGCAACAAGTAACATTTTGTTTGAATGTTACAGATTTCAATCCTACTTCTGCAAACTGGCTGCATGGCATTGTACCTAAATTTGGTCCGGGATGGGACACCACAACAATAATTGCATTGCCACCGGCATCGTGCTCCAACAATGGATTCTGGTCATGGTATTCAAATCCAATTATTTCATCAGCCAACAACAAGCCATATGGTCCGGGATTTTTTTATGAAACTTCTGCAGGAAACAGCAGCAACACTCAGGATAATAATCCGGGAAACAATTTCGGTGATAACCTTGGACAAAATTGTAATCTCAATTTTTGCTGGAAGATAAATACATTACCACAATCATTGTGCAACTTTGGCACCAACCTGAATGTATTTATTGAAACCTACACCGATGGGGAAAGTGGCTCTTGGACATCTGCTGCCTGTGCTAATGATCCGGTTCACGATTTATATGCAACCCTTGCTTGCTGCATTCCACCGGTGGTGGCAATTACGCAGCCTGTTTGTTTTGGCACACAAGGCTCTGCAATTGGAACTGCACAAGGTTCGGGGCCATGGACCTATATTTGGAAAAATTCTTCCGGTGTAATCATTCAGCAAAATGGTCCTGTAAATGGAATTGACTTAATCAGCAACCTGAATCCTGGAACTTATCAACTCATAACAGAAGATGTTAATGGTTGTCAAAGTACAGTAAGCTTTGCAGTGACACAACCACAACCACTTACTGCCACCTTAACTGTTTCAGCAACAAAATGCGGATTAGTTAACGGCTCGATAAATGTAACTGCATCAGGAGGGACAGCACCATATAACTATAGTATTAATAATGGTGTTTCTTTTCAAGGAAGTCCGCAATTTTCTAATTTAAGTTCAGGAAATTATAATATTACAATTAAAGATGCACATAACTGTACTGTATCTGTTCCAGCTACTATAAATGCAAGTACAGTGCCTGTAATAAACAGCTTTACCTGGCAAAACATCACATGTTACAATGGCGCTGACGGAGAAATTACAGTACTGGCATCAAATGGTATCAGCCCTTATGTTTATGAAATAAAAAAGAGTGGTCTAACACTTTCACAAAGTTCAAACATCATTCAAAATGTTCCTGCAGGAAATTATCAGTTAACTGTAACAGATGTAAACGGATGTAAATCAGACACCACAGTTATTTTAACACAACCACCACAGATTAATATGGTAAGTGTGATTACTCCTTCAGGATGTAACCTCAATGATGGGACAATTGAATTAACGATTACGAGTAGTTCTTCTGGAACATTACTTTATAGCATTGACAATGGAACAAACTATCAGACAGGAAACTTATTCAGCAACCTTAGCCCAGGAGTTTATTATGTATTAGTGGAAGATAATAATGGTTGCATGATTAAAGACACTGCCATTGTAAATACCATAAATGCACCTAATATTGATAGTTTAAAAACTCAATCCTTAACTTGTTATCGTTCACAAAATGGAGCAATAAATATTTTTGGTTCAGGTGGTGTTGGCACTTTATCATATAGCATCAATAATGGATCAACTTTTTATGCAACTAACTCTTTCAATTCCCTAACCGCGAAAACATATACAGTTGTAATTAAAGACAACAACAATTGCAGAATATATCAATTAGCATCGGTAAAAGAACCTCCGCCTATAATCATCAGAGGCGATATAGTTGCGACTAGCTGCGGTTTTAATAATGGCTCGGCCAACCTGCATCCTGATAATGGTGTTTTACCTTTAGAATATTCAACTGATGGTGGTCTGACATGGTCAACAACTAACTATTATGGGCAACTACCTCCCGGAACTATCACTTTTACAGTACGTGATGCAAACGGATGTACATCAACAAGACCTTATCAGATTGCAGCTTCAACCTCACCTTCTTTTGATAATGTTTCTGTTCAATCATTAAAATGTTTCAACACCAATACAGGAAGTATAACACTAAACGCTATTGATGGTATTCCTCCTATCACTTATAGCATAGACAGTGGAGCAACTTTTCAGGCAACAAATCAATTTCAAAATCTGATTTCAGGAAATTATTACTTAACATTAAAAGACAGTAAAGGATGTAGAGCTGACACAATGTTACAATTATCACAGCCTTTTCCTTTGTCATTTACTTCTGCAGTAACCAATACTATATGCAGTTATCCAAATGGTTCAATTGTAATCACAGGCAATGGAGGAACAACACCTTATACTTATAGCGTTGATGGAGGCGCTACCTTTACTGCTAATAACAATAATACCAATCTTATACCGGGAAGTTATAAAATTGTAATACGTGATACAAACAACTGCGAAGAGGCCAGCACCGTTAGCATAATTGACGAACCGGGACCAAGAATAACCGGGCATAGTTTTACACCACAAATTTGTGATAATGCAGCAAATGCTACAGTTACAATTAATGCGATAAGTGGAACAGGCACTTTATTTTATAGTGCTGACAGCGGATTAACTTACAGCATTGCAAACAACATAAACAATCTCAATGGCGGAAGTTGCACTTTGATTGTTCGTGATGCTAACCTTTGTACTGATACTCTTGCCTTACATATTCCCATTTTACATTCGCCTCAGATTGACAATAATACTATTACCAATCCAATATGCTTTGGAAGTAATGATGGAGCAATTCAGATAACTGCATCAGGTGGAAATGGAAATCTATCCTATAGTATAGATAACGGATCTACCTTTTTTGCTAATTCAACTTTTAATCAATTAATTGCAGGAACATATTATTTGACAGTTGAAGACTCTAACTATTGCCAGGTAAAAGATACTGTCATACTTACACAACCACCATTACTGACAGTACAAACCCTAGTAAATAATGAAACTTGCAGTAACCAAAATGGTATGGTTTCAATTCTTGCAGGCGGTGGCACACCTGCCTATTATTTTGAACTAAGTAATAACACAACTGCAACTGACACTTTTTTTACTCAGTTAGGTGCAGGCAACTATTCAATCATCACAACTGATTTTAATGGCTGCACTACACAAACTGCCTTTCAGATAAATAATCTTGATAAGCCAACAATCAATCAAGCCATTACTTCCAATCTTAGTTGCTATCAGTCAAACGATGGTGTAATTCAACTTGCAGCAGCCGGTAATGGAACGTTACAATATAGTCTTGATGGAATAATTTTCCAAAACTCAAACATATTTAATCAATTATCAGCAGGAGGCTATACAATTACTATTCGTGATACTAATGGATGCACCTCCGACACCACCATATTATTGACCGAACCCAATGCAATTATTGCCAACATACAAACTACCTCATCAAATTGTACACTAAGCAATGGCTCTTTAACTGTTAATGCTTCCGGTGGCACAGGTAGTTTAACTTATTCACTGAATGGTGGCGCGTTTAGCTCACAAACAATATTCAACAATTTGTCATCCGGAAATCAAAATATAATTATTCAGGATGCTAACAATTGTCAAACTGCATTTGTAGCTTCAATTAATACTATTAATGGTGCTGTGATTAATAATATCGCTTCTGTTGATATAAAATGCCACGGTCAGCAAACAGGTGAAATTACAATTGCTGCTTCAGGAGGAACCGGTCCATTATCGTATAGTATTGACAATGGACAATCATCTGTTTCGAGTAATCACTTTACGATGCTTGCAGCAGGAAACTACAACATCGTTCTTACTGATAGTGTTGGCTGTATTACTTCGTCTAATATTACATTAAATGAACCTGATTCAATAATAATTCAACAAGCAGTTACAGCAGCTACTTGCAATCAGAACAATGGTTCTTTTCAAATTGTTGTGAATGGAGGCACAGGAACTCTTCAACTTTCATTAGATAGTATCAACTTTAGTCCCGGCACCATTTTTAATAATCTTACGGCAGGAATTTATCATCTACATGTTACTGATGCCAACCAATGTTATGCAACTAAATTAATTTCTGTTCCTAATCAGGCGGCACCCGTACTTACCAATCTTAGTAAAAGTGATATTACATGTTTTAGTGACAGCACCGGTTTTATTTCTTTATCGGCTAGTGGTGGTACAGGATTATTGAATTATAGTATTAACAATGGTGTAACCTATCAGGCATTGCCGAACTTTACCAACCTTCCTGCCGGTTCTTATCATATAAAAATTTCGGATCAGAATTTTTGTACGGCTGATACCATAATACAACTGACATCGCCTGATGAAATTACAGCAACATTAAACATCACCAATGCTAACTGCCAACAAAGCAATGGCAGTATAACAGTTAATGCACAAGGTGGAAACGGAACTTTATTATTCAGTCTAAACGGTGGTCCGTTCAGTCAACAGACATATTTTGGCTCGCTACCTGCAGGAACACAACAATTGCAAGTGAAGGATGCCTTGATGTGCAACAATAATTTTTCTGCACAAATAAATACCATTAACGGCCCTACATTAGATACAGTGATAACACAAAATTTAAATTGTTTTGGAATAAACAGCGGCACAATTTCTATCCTGGCATCTGGTGGCTCCGGTGTATTGAGTTACAGCTTAAACAATCAACCTTTTATAAATACGGCCAACTATAATCAGCTAGCTGCAGGCACCTATCATGTATCGGTAAAAGACAGTGCAGGATGTTTAGTGTCAGGACTTGTACAATTAACAACACCATCAGCAATTCAGGTCACACCAACAGTTTCTAATCCTGCTTGTGGACAAAACAATGGTTCTATTAATTTACAATTAACAGGTGGTACCGGTATGTTACTTACTTCTTTAAACGGATCTTCTTATAACAACATTACAAATTATTCCAATCTTTATGCCGGAAGTTATAGCATTAAAATTAAAGATGCTAATAATTGTGAAGTACAGCGGGCAGTTTCTCTAAGTAATATTCTTGCTCCTAAACTTATTGGTTCTGTTTTAAAGCAAGTTAAATGTTTTGGCACCAATGATGGTGAAATAAAAATTCTGGCAAGTGGTGGAACAGGTTCTTTAACTTACAGTATTGACAATGGAATAACCACACAAATATCAAACACGTTTAGCAACTTAACTGCTGGAACATATTCTGCATCGGTAATAGATCAGAACAATTGCAGAAGCGACACCATTATAACTTTATTACAACCTGACTCATTACAACTGTTATTAAATATTACTCCTGAAACATGTTCAGCCGGTAATGGAAGTATTGCAGTTTCGTCAACAGGAGGCACTTCACCTTATTTATTTTCATCTGATAGTGGACGAACATTTTTTAATGTATCAGGATTTACACAGTTAGCAAATAGCAACTATTACATCGTAGTGAAAGATTCCAAAAACTGCCGTACTTTAGATCAGGTTAATATTGTTAATCTAACAGGTCCTCAAATTATTTCCCTGACAACGACTAATGTTTCTTGCTATGGTTTGCAAGATGGTGAAGTTCAAATTACAACAACAGGCGGTAATGGTGTTTTAAGTTTCTCAACAAATAACTTTATTACACAACAGGCAGATACTTTCTTTAATGCTTTACTTCCGGGTATCTATACTGTTTATGTACGTGACACTAACAATTGTAAAAGCAGTCATTCCTTTTCTATAAGTCAGCCTACATCAGTACAAAGCAATATTACTTCAGTACAACCTACCTGTTTCGGATACAATAATGGCTCACTCAATGTGGTAGCAAATGGCGGAACACCTCCATATAATATTTTGTGGTCGTCAGGAAGTACAGGCTTCGGTCTTTCAGGCATTGCATCAGGTCAGTATTCGTTTACAATAACCGATGCACATAATTGCAACAAATCTGACAGCATTTATTTATCAAGTCCTACAGCTTTAGCAGCAAATCACACTACTCAAAACGGAACATGTTCAGGAAGCACAAATGGTTCTGCAATGGTGGCTGTAACAGGTGGCACTCCACCCTATCAATACAACTGGTCACCAATTGCAGGAAACACTAACTACGCCAATGCGCTACCCGCAGGTTTATATACAGTGGATATTACTGATAAAAAAGGCTGCACACTGACTGAACAAATTCAAATTTCTACACCTGCGCCTATCGCAAATCTATTTACAAAAAATGATGTTTCATGTTATGGTGCAAGTAATGGAATGCTAACAGCAACTGCTTTAGGAGGAAATGCACCTTACAGCTATTTGTGGAGTTATCAGCAACAAACAAATGACACCATACAAAACCTGCCTGTTGGCAGCTATACGGTGACCATTACTGATGCCAATGGTTGTGATAATTCTTTTACAGAACAAATTACTTCACCACAACAGATTAAACCCAATTCAACTATCAACAATGTTTCATGTAATGGATTTAACGATGCATCAGTCATACTAACGGTTCAGGGAGGTGTTGCTCCGTATAGTTATCAATGGAATAATGGAGTTACACAATCATTAAACACAAATCTTACTGCAGGAATTTATGTTGTTACAGTTACTGATGCAAACAACTGCAGCAGAGTTAAAGCATTTACCATTACAGAACCACAACCCATTTTACTTTCAATAAATCCTGTGGATACCATCTGTATAGGTCAGCAGGCAACTCTCAATGCAATAGCAACAGGTGGAACAGGCGCCTATAACTGGCTTTGGAATAATCAAACTGCTGCATCAACCATTTTAGTCACACCATCAGTAACAACAAACTATTTTGTTTCCGTTACAGACAGCAACAATTGCCCATCAAAAACTGATAGTATTTTAGTAAATGTTTTTCCTCCGTTAGGAATTGCTGCAACTGGCAATGACACAATTTGCGCAGGACAGTCTGCTGTTCTGTCATCTATTGCTAATGGCGGTAATGGCGGCCCATATTTTTATCTTTGGTCAAACGGTAGTGATAGTTCCATTGTAAATGTATCGCCATCGGTTACCACAACATATACTGTCAGTATTACGGACAACTGTACTCAAATTCCGGCAACAGCAATGATACCGGTTGTGGTAAATGAAACACCATTGCTTGATATTTCACCGCTGACTGAAAAAGGATGTATGCCCTTAGAAGTACAATTCCTCAACAACTCCACCTATCCTCTGGGAACAATATTTACATGGAATTTTGGTGATGGGCAAACAAATGACTCCATTACACCAACACACCTATACAACACTGACGGCATTTACACAGTAAGCATTCAGGCAATAACTCCTGATAATTGTGTAAGCAACATGATTATGCCAAATCTAATTGAAGTTTATCCGTTGCCGGTTGCCTCATTCAACATTAGCCCTGAAAGTATTTCAATTTTACATCCTGAAATAAATATTTCTGATAGTAGTTTGCTTGGCTCCATCTGGTTTTATGATTTTGGTGATGGGCAAACTTCTACGTTGCAAAATCCTGCATATAGCTATCAGGATACCGGCAGGTTTAGAGTTATTCAAATTGTTGAAAGTGAATTTGGTTGTTGTGACACTGCAAAAAAGGAAGCAATTGTCGAAGGTGCATTTACCGTTTATATCCCCAATGCATTTACACCAAACAATGATGGTAGCAATGATTATTTCTTTGCAAACGGCTACGGCATTACCGAACTGACAATGCAGATATTTAATCGCTGGGGAAATAAAGTTTTTGAAACACCATCTGTTGCCGCCAAATGGAATGGCATTGACACTTCAGGTAGAATTTGTCCGCAAGGTGTTTATGTTTACACTGCCAAAATCAAAGATCAGTTTGGCATATATCACACCTACAATGGTCAGGTTACGTTAATCAGATAGACGCTTGCCCTAAAAGCAATACAGGGTTTTCAAGGAATCCTTTTACAGTCTGCAAGAACTTAGCTCCTGTAACACCATCAACAACACGATGATCGCAGCTAAGCGTAACACGCATCACATTTCCTGCAACAACATTACCATCTTTCACAACAGGAACAGCTTTAATTGCACCGACTGCAAGTATGCAGGCATCAGGTGGATTGATGATTGCTGTGAACTCTTCAATATCAAACATACCCAGATTAGAAATTGTAAAAGTATTTCCTTCCCAGTCAGCAGGCTGTAGTTTCTTATCCTTTGCCTTCTGAGCATATCCCTTCACTTCAGCATTAATTTGTGATAATGTTTTTGAATCTGCAAAACGTACAACAGGTACAAGCAAACCTTCATCAACTGCTACTGCAACACCAATATGGATGTGATGATTTGTTCTGATAGTCTCACCTAACCAGGATGAGTTTACTTTAGGGTGCTGTTGTAATGCTGCAGCACATGCTTTAATCACAAAATCATTGAATGAAACTTTACTTCCTGTAGCAGCATTGATAGCTTCGCGGGCATCCATACATCTTGACATTTCAATATCTAATGTAAGATAAAAATGTGGTGCAGTAAATTTACTTTCACTTAACCTTCGTGCAATTGTTTTGCGCATTTGAGAAACAGGTGTTTCTTCAAACGACTCCTGTGTGTGTATTGCCGAAGTATAACTTCCTGCAACAACGTTGCCTTGTTTAAACCTTTCCACGTCACGTTTTACAATCCTGCCATTATCTCCACTACCTTTTATCATAGATAAATCAAGTCCCTTCTGTCCTGCAAGTGAGCGTGCTAATGGTGATGCTTTTACTCTGCTGTCAGATGCTGACACTACTACATTTTGCGCAACAGGTATTGATTCTGCTTTTGGTGCAGCAACAGATTTTGCAGGAACTTCAGCAGTAACTTTCGTTGCAGGTTTTGCCTCAGTCTTTTCAGGTGCAGCAGCTGTTACAGGTTTTGCCTTTGATTCTGCATCAAGCAATGGTTTAAAATCTTCGCCAGGCTTACCTAATATTGCTAATATACTATCAACAGGTGCAGCCTTTCCTTCTTCAACACCTATATAAAGTAATGTACCATTCTGATAACTTTCAAACTCCATAGTGGCCTTATCGGTTTCAATCTCTGCAACCAATTCGCCTGACTTTATCTGGTCACCAATTTTTTTATGCCATTTAGCAACAACACCTTCTGTCATGGTGTCGCTCATTTTGGGCATTCTTACTATTTCTGCCATGTTTGATTTTACTTGTAATGCTTGTTAATTAATCTTCAATAATGTAAGGATAATCGGATTGCTCATACACATCTTTATACAGTTCATCAGCATCAGGAAATGGTGATTCTTCTGCAAATGTTACACTGTCTTCAACAATATCATGTACTTTTTTATCAATTGCATCAATCTCGTCTTGTGAGGCAAGTTTATTTTTCTGAATTACCTTCAGGACTTCTTCAATTGGATCTTGTGCTTTGTATTTTTCCAACTCTTCCTTGCTTCTGTACTTTGCAGGATCGCTCATAGAGTGTCCTTTATAACGATACGTATTCATCTCTAAAAGATACGGTCCGTTCCCTTTTCTGCAATGATTTACTGCTTTTTCCATAGCTTCATGAACAGTTTCTACCGTCATACCATCAACAGGTTCACTGGGCATATTAAATGCAGTACCTAATTTATACAAGTCGGTAACATTACTTGTTCGCTCTACAGAAGTGCCCATGGCATAATTATTATTCTCGATAATAAAAACTACCGGTAGTTTCCATGTCATTGCCATATTCAATGCTTCATGAAAGGCACCTTGACGAACTGCACCATCACCCATATAACATAAAGTAACACTGTCTGTACCTTTATATTGCTCAGCAAATGCAATCCCTGCTCCTAATGGAATCTGTCCGCCTACAATACCATGCCCGCCAAAAAAACGATTAGCAGCATCAAACAAGTGCATACTTCCACCTTTGCCTTTACTGCATCCGGTAGCCTTAGCAAACAGCTCAGCCATGACTGCTCTGGCCGAAGTTCCTTTACCCAATGCATGGGCATGATCACGATATGCAGTAATCATATTGTCGCTAGGTTTGATAACTGACATTGCTCCTGCAACAACAGCTTCCTGTCCGATATACAAATGACAAAATCCCTTTATCTTTTGCATTCCATACAATTGTCCTGCGCGTTCTTCGAACCTTCGCATGAGCAACATTTGCTCATACCAAAAAAGATAGGTCTCCTTTGTAAATTTCTGTTTAGCCATATTCTTTATAATGCTACAAAAATAGTTAAATACTGTTTGCTTACTTACCTGATAACTGATCTGAATTAAACGAAAAAGGTAATAAGGCTTTTATACTGTCGAGTACAATAATCTTATTTACTGAACCATACATGATAAACTTAATATCCTGATGATAAAGGTGTTCATACTCTACCATTACCTGACGACATGCTCCGCAAGGACTTGCCATCACAGGCACCTCCTTATTTCCCGGCATAGCTGTTACTGCAATTGCTTTAATTTTAACTCCGGGATACTGAACACTTGATGCAAAAACAGCCACTCTCTCTGCACACAAACCGGAAGGATATGCAGCATTTTCCTGATTTGAGCCTTTTATGATTTTTCCATTTGCTAACAACACTGCTGCTCCTACATGAAAAGCAGAGTAGGGTGCATAAGCTGTCTTTGCTGCATCATGTGCTTCCAACATCAAACTTTTATACTCTGCCGGCAATTCGTTTAATGAATTATATTCCTCGTAGCTGCTTGTTAACTGAATTTTCTGCATCAAAAATATTTTCTAATCCGATGGCTAAATTAAGCAATCGCTGAAATTAATATATATCAATTTATAGGCTTGAAAGTAAGCCCAAAAAATCAGGTCTAAAAAATATCATCGTCATGGTTTTAAACTAATGTTTTATGATGTACAGATTTCCTTTCGGCAAGAAACCACATAAATGCCATCCAGATTATGGGAAATATAGCCATTCGATAACGACTGCAGCCAACAACTCCTGTGAACACTACCATATAAATCACAAACATCAATAAAAGTAAACGAAACAGAATTGCTATTTTATGTGAAAACAAAAACCTGACTAATATTACCACCATAATTATGTTAAAGATACTGGCCAAAATCAGAAACAGTAATAAAAATGGATTAAATGTTTTTAGATAGCTAAACACACCTTGCCATCCCTTCTCCTCATATTTCTGCTTCCACCCTTGCGTCTGAACATAATCAGGATGCACAAAAAAAGCCATAAGGTCGAACCGGCCATGATCAATAAAAAAGTTAGCCATACCCTTTAATTGCATCATCACAAAACGTGCTTTATTCTCTTTAATCAGATACAAACTTTCTTTATTAATATACTTACAATAGCTCTTAAAATCAGGTTGCCTTTTGGCTTCACTAAGCAATGAGTCAATCTTTTGCTGTGCATTTACATTTCCTTTATCCCCCACTGCAAGATAGGCACCATATTCAGAGATGAACTTTTCATTTACACTGCTGTAATGAAAATAACCTGTTTTGGAATAGTTAATTGTTGATATTGAAGCTACAGTCAATAATGGAATCAGTGATATCCAGACATTCTGCAACTTATAAATGCCTTTAGTATAAAACAACAAGGCTATAATTGGAACTATCAGACAGAAAGCATAAAAAACAGGCTTGGTTAAAATAGCCAACGACATAAAAATACAGAAGTACAAAAACGAATTGGGTTTTCTTACCGACTGAATAAAAAACAAAAATCCACTAATAATTAAAAACTGAAACAAGACATCAGCCATTATCATGTTGGCATAAATAAATTGTGTCGGAAATAGCAATAAGGGTAAAACCACTAACCATTGGTTGGCAATCCGTTTTCCGGTCAGCAACCAAAACATAAAGGCTGTAAGGATGAGCACTGCAATACTCATCAAATTCTGCAATGCGAGTAAAAAGAAATTATTTGATGAAACAATATGCACTAAAAAAATAAAGAAGCCATACAAAGGTGGCCTTCTGCTTTCCAAAAAGACATCGTGTGGTGCTGATGAATTTCCTGCATACCATGTACCATGTTCTCGAATATTTTCTGCCTGATTTAAATATTCGGTACTGTCAACAGAAAAAGCAATGTTGCCATTTCGTAAAGCCAGTATAAAAAATATCAGGTGAATAACAGTTAAAGCCCAAAGAAGAAACGTATTCTTCTTTAACCATAGTGAAAAATAACCGGCAAGGGCTTTCATAGGCCATTAAAGATTTGCCTTACTTCAAAAGATACATTTTTCCCCATCCCCTTCTAAAGTATTTGTCAGCAGTGGTATTCCGATGCTCAATCTCATCACCATCAAGTTGAGTTATTACCCGGTAAAGATAAACACCTTTTGCCAACTGATCACCAAACTCATCTTTTCCATCCCAGGCATAGTCTGTAATGTTTCGCCCGATATGAATGTTACCCAATTGCTGTTGTGTTATTTCTTTCACTACTTTACCACTGATATTATAAATCTGAATTTTAAAATATGTAGGCACTTCCGACCCAGTAAGTGTAAACACAAATTGTGTTCGTGTTGTAAATGGATTTGGATAATTGAAAACATTGGTAATGCTGCTTTTATTAATTACCTCAAAAGAAATTCGGAAATCGTTGCTACCGCTAAGGTTACCACTTTCATCTCTTGCCTGAGCACGAAGTTCGTAAATGCCGTCAACGTTGAAAACAGGATTATACTCAATCTTAAATGTATTATCAGGAAGTTGTGCGGGTGTCCAGCGCAATAAATTTTCTGACAATGATGAATTGGCTGTTGTCTCAAAATAAATCTGACTTTCTACACCATCAGGATTCTTTACATACACCTTAAACTTTGATGTATCATTCAAAGCTAAATACCTGTTTTCATCCTTGAGCTTAATGAGGATTTGCGGCTTTGCAGAAACAATGTCGCCATTAAGAATATGTTGTCCATCAAAAGTAACATCGAGGATGGGGTTGGTAACATCACGGTTAACATTAAAATCTATTCTTGCATAATTGTTGAAATGATATTGCTCCGGTTGATCATTTCTCGGATTAACCTCCATCCATAATGAGTTGAGTCCCGGATAAGCAGCAGTACTGAACCGTACAGAAGCATTCAATGTGTCACCATGTAATAAAGCATGAAAGCGTGTAGAAGTAATATTTCGTCTTACATTATCTTTATCAAAAAGATAGTAATCTACGAGCAAATCACTCATATCAGAAAGACTCACATTTTCTACCGGCATTTTCCAATGAATGGTATCTCCTTGAGAAACGTTGCTCGATTGAAATGAAGAACCCACAGGATTTATCACAGCTTCAGGAACTTCCTGATAATATATTTGCCAGCGATTGAGTTGCGGAGGTGTACGATAAACAGAATCTTCCATATATGCACGCAAATAAATTCGCGGATATATAAATGGGTTAATGTTCAAGTTAAAATCTATCTGTGAAGGTTGGATAGCACTGTACAAAACATGTTCCGAATTCAATGTATCTACACCAACAATATCGAGTGCAAGCGTATCTGTATTGATGGCCTCCACACTATTGTTAGCCCAATGCAAACTGTTCCATTGAATAGCAGGGCCGATAATCTCCGACATCATATAGCCTTTATACCAATTTCCACCGAGCATGGTAGTGAATGTAATATTTTTTGTACTGTCCGAAGCTGCAACAACTGTTTGTGCTGTTCCGGGAAATCCTTTTTTGAAAAAGAAAATAAAATGCTTGGTATCAGGAATGGTATCAACGCTATTTATCCCCTGTTGTGATAAGGCAAAGCGAAACTGTCCGGACCATGACTTACTCATAAAATGTTCAGTCACGCTATATAACACAACATAGTTTCCTGTTGGGATACGATTGATAAAATTCGCAAGGCTGTCGAGATTCCGATATATGGTATTGCCACCAACACTATAAGCAGAGTCTGTGGCAAATGCAAAAAAGCCCTGACTACCATTTACTGTTGCCTGACAAGAATCGTAATAAGGTGGTTGATTGATGTTACCAAATTTCCCTGCTAAATCAAGTGTGTTCCAGTTTTGTAAAGAAATAGAATCAAGTACCACTGCGTAAATAGCACGATAGTTACAACCACCGGTTGCAATCAGCTGATTGTTAAGTTGAACATTATCAGAAGTAATCCCCTGTCCGGGTACATCCCATGCAGAAACACGCAACTCTGCCTGTGTATTTTCATATTCCCACTTACGTTGCGGTTTATCATAAACAATATTGGTGTAACTGTCATTCTTAAACTGAAAAAAGTGTGCCTGACTCCAACCTGTTTTCTGCGGAATATAAATAAATGAACTCTCCTTCCATTTAAATGTTGTTGGATAAAGTGATGGGTCAAGACTTACACGCCAATAATAAACTCTTCCACTGTCGCATGTAAATGGTAATGGCCATTTAACGATGCCTCCGGTTTGTGTAAACGTTTTGAATCTTAAAAATGGAGAGTTAAAAGCATCGGTTGTATCTAACTCAAAACGATAAGTTTTCTGTGCTGCATAAATATTGTCTGTTGTTGCTTTTAAGATTACTGAAGGGTCAGGGACAATAGCATATTTAAATGGATACACGGGAGTGATATCAGTAGAAATTATTTGCAAAGGCACATTGAGTACTCTGTTATTAAATTCATTACACTCGGTAATAGTGCCAGCATAATCAACAAACACATCAAAATAATTCAGTCCTGTTCCTTTATTTACTTCAACATTCATTGTGAGTTGCAAGGTGTCTTTATAGGGTATGTAAGGAATCAATGTATCAATAACTACTGTGCTGTTGTCAGGAAATTTTCGCACTACATGTACTGAAACAGAATCTTTAGTGGCTTTACCAAAATTGCTGATAGCAATATTCATTTTGAAATCGGTAAGTTCTGAAGTAACTTCTGTAGGTTGAAATGATATTGATGGCTGCGAAACTGCATAGTCGGGTTGCAATGAAGGTGCTAATCGCAATCCGGGATCACCATGCCACAACATACCTAATGCAGTAGATTTATAAACCATTCCATTATTCGCATAATAAGTTTGTATCATGGAATCCAATGCATGTTTTATTGCCATACCTATAGGTTTATCATAATCTCTGTATGCCACATTGCGATACAGTTGTACAGAATATTCTCCCAACTCCTGAATATTTCCCAGTCGGGGCTTTGCTAAAAATCCTACTGATCCTTTTTGCGGAAGCAGAACAAAATCTTCGTTCAGCAATCTTGAAGGCGAATAAATATCACCCACATTACATGATTGTGCAAACACTACAGGATAACGTCCGGTATTGTGCCAGTTCTGTGGAATATCTGTTGCAATATCAAAAGTTGACCCTGCTGCATGGCCAAAAAATGTCATAATGCTTACACCACTATCTATTCGTGCCTGTAATTCTATTGCCTGAATATACTCTATCGGGTCAGTAGATATTTTATAATAGTTTGTAACTGTGCATCCCATTGAGGTATCTCTAATGGCTGCTTCATTCTGATCCATAAAAGCTTTGATACTTTGTTGTTCAAAACCATTATTCCCTCCAATAAAATGCAACACATGTTTTAACCAATCGTCAGGACAGTTTTGTCTTGCAGCCTCATGTGCCTGCGCCTTTTCAAGATAGTTAGTAACATCAGTAACATTCTGTGCTGCTATGCGTCCTGTTGCAAGTCGTGGAACAAATGTTGTGTCAACAATTTTATTGCTGAACATAAAATCTGATGGCGGGTTGCCATAAGTAGGGACCAAACATAGCTGATCGGCTGTTGGATTTACTCTAACCTCTTCAGGATATACAGCCTTACCTAACAACAACAGATAATCAGGTTTATTATTAAATGCAGTGATAGCAAAACGACAGAAGTTTTTTATTGCCAAAGGATGTTTGTAAATTCCAAAAGCAAACTGATCATACAATTCATCAATATCAACGAGCAATGGATTATATCCTGTCTGCGTTCTGAAGTTGCGATAATTCTCTGCTTCGCTCCATAATTTTTTATGTGAGACAATTAAATAATCGTACTGTGGCTGATTGTAACTGTAGTTTATAAAACGTGCAAACTTCTGCGGATCGGGGTCGCTGTTTTCCGGTGACAAATAAAAATCAGCTACAGAAGAATAATGTGCAGATACCGGTGTAAGCAAGCAATTCTTTTCTCCACCATTAACAGGAATTAAAGCCTGAAGCAAATTTCCTGTCCTTACTGTTGTTACTTTAGAAACTGTATCACCTGAAATCACATAAATGAAACGAGTAGAATTGTCGCTGTTCAGAAAGTCCGTGAAATCTACTCTTGCTTTGCTGCCACCGTTGCTGACAGAAAAAAACTGAAAAGGCTCTAACTCACCGTTAAAAGAATTTGCATGTGGATACTGAAGTTTAAAATAGGTAACAGACATAAGGTTTGTTCCACCGGAATTTGCTAGGCCACTAAATACCAAACTGTTTGACAACGGCAAAGATGCAATAGGGATATTAAAACTATAATCATGCCGTCCGTAGCCAAAAATGGTGTTGTCAGTAAAAATAGTGTTGCCGTTGAATTCAACATTAAATGTATGAAAATGGCCATCATAGTTGGCATTAACCATTCTAACATCCGCACTTGGGATTGGCGCAGTAGCAAATGTAGAAACATTGGGTAGTGAAAAATTATCTGCAGGTGCAGCAGTGGCAAAGGTATTACCTGAAAATCCTTCAGGGCCATTATACGAAGGGTCTATATCTCCCTGCGAATCGCCTTTCAGATACTTTGATGTATAATTTCTTTTGAAAGTTTTTGTAATATAATTCTCAGGTAGGTATAGTGAAAAATTCACATCGGTCTCCATAATCATTCTTTTTACCGGTGTGCCGGGTAAAATAGCTGCAGTAAGAAAATAAACTGCTGTATCGCAAAACAAACTGTAGTCGGGATTCAACTGGTCAGCCGGATTATCATACAGTTCCTTATCTGCTGAACCATTATTTGGTTTTCCATAAAACTCAATAAAATCCGATGGATCGAATGAATTATCCTGAGCACCTTCAACATAAATATACTGCTCATGACCATTATTAAAAATCTGAAACTGATTAGGGTTCATTCCAACAGGAAAACCTGCCTGTTGCAACAAATTGTAATCAAGACGGTAAATACCCTGTTTCCAGACTTTAATTTTAAAATATTGCTGTGCTGAATAAGGTGATGCTCCGTTAAAATTAATCCAACTGTTCGAAAATTGAGCGAAACTTAAAACAGGAAGAAGAAATAAAATAATTATTGCGTAAAGTTTTCTCATGTCTTTTTCAGTTTATTGACCGTCAATCGCAATGAAAATACATTTGAATAAAGATAATTATTGTTTCCAATATTTGTTAGTGCATAGTCAATGGCCAGATTACGCAATTTAATTCCAACACCAATATTCGGTTGAACAGTAGTTGTCTTTTTTCCGTCTATATTAGTTACCTGTTGAAAGTTGCTCACGCCTGCACGCACATAAACAAGATTATTATAGCCGCCTTCAACACCAACTCTCGGGTCTATGCTTGCAAAATTTGTTTTAACCAAGGTGTTTCTTTTACCATCGAAGGTTGTCTCCAGATCTAATGCAGGTGTGATAGTAAACTTCCTGATATTTAGCTGACGTGAAACACCAAGAATTAATCGTGGCAGCGTTAGCTCCAATCCATTTTCAGGAATTTCATTACCTGTCTGAATAAAAACTTCTTTGGTACGATCGTTCAGCGTATAGCTCCATGCATTAAAGGTTGAAGTAACATCTTTCAACATTGCACCTGTCCGCCAGTTGCCTGCCTGATATTGAATGCCTGCATCGAGGCCAAAACCCCAGGCCTTTGCGAAGTCGCCTACTTTGCGATGTATGATTTTAAAATTAGCTCCGTAATCTAACCCGTTGATTGCGCTTTTACTGGCATAAGAAACTAAAAATGCATAGTCGGCAGCAGAAAATCCTGTAACACGATTGTAATCAATATTTCCATCGTTATCTTTCAGATCAATGGTGTTGGCAATATCGTCAATACCAAAACGAAGGACAGAAAATCCAATGTGTCGCATAGTGTCAATAGGTGCTGTCAACGCTAAGTAGTCGTACTTGGCAATACCTGCAAAATATTCATTATGCATAAATGCCAACTGAATGTCGCCACGGGAACGTACCAACCCGGCAGGATTCCAATAACCTGCTGTTACATCATTGACCTGCGAAACCTGTGCCCCGCCCATGCCCAATGCCCTGCCACCAACGCCAAGGTTTAAAAACTCATTACTGTATTTTGGAGCTGTCTGTGCCAGAGATGCAAAACAAGCTATTAAAAAAAACCATGACAGGGTTATTATTCTCATAAATTAACGATTTGGATATTTATTTCCAACGACAAATGACGAAATTTATTTCTTTCTTTGTCAAGCATGACTGAATATAAAAATCCTTTTAATATTTACACCCAAATTTACAGCAATCCAATTAAATAAAAGCACATCAAATGGTAATTTTCCAACATATCAACATCAACAAAAATAATGTCTCTTAAACAACATATTCCCAACTTCATCACTTGTCTGAATTTGCTAAGTGGATGTGTGGGCATTGTATTTTGTTTTACCGGCCATATTACCGGTGCAGGGTGGATGATACTGCTGGCAGCAGTATTCGATTTCTTAGATGGTTTTGCTGCCCGTAGCCTCAAAGCATACTCTGCCATTGGCAAAGACCTCGATTCGCTGGCTGATGTAGTCACTTTTGGGGTATTACCTGCTATACTGATGATGCAACTTTTTATTGTAGTCAACCCGCAGCAGCATACCAATGCAGCATTGCCGTTTCCGGAGTTGATTTTACCCTGGCTTCCTCTTTTGCTGGCTGTTTTTTCAGCAGTGCGTTTAGCTAAGTTCAATAATGATAAGCGGCAAACCAACAGTTTTATCGGATTGCCTACACCGGCCAATGCCCTTGCCATTGCAGCTTTTCCCACCTTGATTTCAAACTATTTAGTCAATAGCACTACGCAAAGCAACAATTGGATGGAAATGGCTACTTACCAGTTATTTCAACATCCGGTGGCTTATATTATTTTTATTTTAACCATGTCATGGCTGCTCATTGCAGAAATACCCTTGTTTTCTTTAAAATTCAAGAATTTTAGTTTCAGAGAAAATTTTTTCCCTTACCTGCTCCTTGCATCAGCTGCCATTTTATTGTTGGTTTTTAAAATCGGAGCCTTGCCACTGATTGTTATTTTGTACGTACTTTTGTCGGTAATAAAAAACAGTACCACTACATAATTCATTGCAATGAAATTCTTAGCTCACATCAAAGTAATGCCACATAAAGCATTATTAGACCCACAAGGAAAAACCGTTTCTGCCAGTATGCACAACATTAACTTACCCATGATTACCAACGTGAGAATTGGCAAGCACATTACCTGCGAAGTTGAGGCTACAGATAAAAAAGATGCACAAGCAAAGGTTGATGAAGCCTGTAAAAAACTCCTCTCCAATCCTATTATGGAGTTTTATGAGTTTGAATTGACAGAAGCCTGAGTTTTTTTCAAATAAAGCAAATCGCCTTTTCTTTAAAACAAAAAATCCGAATTCTTTTTCAATCCGGATTCAAACAAAATTCTGTTTTCAACTATTACTCAGGCAACTTTCAGATTACCTAAGTTTGATTTGTCTATTTTTTCTCGGGCATATTCCAATGTTACGGTATGTTCTTTTTTGTTCTTTACCTGCGGCAATTCATACATCAAATCCAGCATGATGGTTTCGCAGATGGAGCGTAGCCCACGCGCACCCAGCTTAAACTCTATGGCTTTGTCCACAATAAAATCCAACACGTTGTCATCAAATTTTAATTGAATACCTTCGGGCTCAAACAGTTTCTGATATTGTTTTATCAGTGCATTTTTAGGCTCAGTGAGAATACTTCTTAATGCTGCCCTGTCTAATGGTTGCAGATATGAAATTGCAGGAAGTCGGCCAATCAGTTCCGGAATAAGCCCATACTTTTTGAAATCTGCAGGAGAAACATACTGGTAAAGATTACCTTTATCAAATGTATCCTGATTGCGATGTGCACTATATCCGATAGACTGTGATTGCAGTCTGCGTTCAATAATCTTTTCAATACCATCAAAAGCACCTCCGCAGATAAACAGAATATTCTGCGTGTTAACCGGAATCATTTTCTGGTCAGGATGCTTGCGGCCGCCTTGTGGTGGAACATTAATGATGGTGTTCTCCAGCATTTTGAGCAAAGCCTGCTGTACACCTTCACCACTCACATCACGGGTAATGGAAGGGTTGTCGCTCTTGCGTGATATTTTATCAATTTCGTCAATATACACAATGCCATGCTCTGCAGCTGCAACATTATAATCGGCTGCCTGCAGCAATCGTGTCAATACGCTTTCTACATCTTCACCTACGTATCCTGCCTCTGTTAAGACTGTAGCATCGGCAATACAAAACGGAACTTTTAAAATTTTTGCAATGGTGCGTGCCAACAAAGTTTTTCCTGTTCCGGTTTCTCCCACCATAATGATATTCGATTTTTCAATCTCCACATCATTATCTTTTTTGCCTACACCGGAAATTCTCTTAAAGTGATTGTAAACAGCAACACTCATCACCTTCTTTGCATAATCCTGACCAATAACATAATCATCAAGGTGCTTCTTGATCTCTGCAGGCTTAAGCAAGGTAAATGAAGAACTGATTTTAGATTTCTGCTGATCTGCAGATTCCTGAGAAATTATTTCTACAGCCTGTGTCACACACTGATCACAGATGTGACCGTTAAGTCCTGCAATGAGAACCTGTGTAGCACTTTTATCTCTGCCACAAAAAGAACACTTTACTTCGTTTTGCTTTTTCAACTTGCTTTACTCTTTCTTTATTACTTATCTGTTGTTGCCTTATTTCTTACCAACACCTCATCAATCATCCCATAATCTTTTGCTTCTCCGGCTGTCATCCAGTAATCACGATCAGAGTCTTTCCATACTGTATCGTAATCTTTACCGCTGTGAGAAGCTATAATCTCATAAAGTTCTTTCTTCAATTTCTGAATTTCGCGAGCGGTTATCTCAATATCTGATGCCTGTCCTTCTGCACCACCCATTGGCTGATGAATCATCACGCGTGCATGTTTGAGCGCAGTACGTTTACCTTTGGCACCGGCACACAACAACACGGCTGCCATAGAAGCTGCCATTCCGGTACAAATAGTTGCCACATCGGGATTAATATATTGCATCGTATCGTAAATTCCTAAACCTGCATAAACAGAGCCTCCGGGACTATTCATATAAATCTGAATATCTTTTTTAGCATCTGTTGATTCAAGAAACAACAACTGTGCCTGTACAATGTTGGCAACATAATCATTAATAGGCACTCCCAAAAAAATGATTCTGTCCATCATCAGTCTTGAAAAAACATCCATGCTGGCAACATTCATCTGACGCTCTTCAATGATTGTTGGTGAAATATATCCTTCTGCACGAACAGCAGATTCAATGTAATGACCTACGGCCGTACTGTTGATGCCATGATGCCTGGTGGCATATTTAAAAAATTCGTTTTTAAAATTCATATTGACTCCGGTTGATTATTTATTAATGTTTATGTTCTTTAACGATAGTAACAAACTCATCGTAACTTACAACTTTAACGTCTTTGCTGACATTTTGGTTCAGATAATCAAAAACTTTTCTGCTTTTTACTGCTTCATCAGCTTTATTTCTGTTTTCTTCTGTTTGAAGATAGCGCTTTGCAAAATCTGCAATCATATCCGGGCCTAACTGATACTGTCCGAACTGTTGCATAATAACAGCAGTTGCATACTCAGCCATTTCATGCTCATCGGCAGTCAACTGAAGGTCGTTAATCAGCTTACCTTCTATCATCTTCCATTTCATCTGTCGCGAATATGCAGGATAATCCTGCTCTATTTGCTCAGGTGTGAGAGGCTTTTCGTTAACTTCCATTATCCAGCGCTTCAAAAAGTCGTCAGGCAATGAAATATTCAAATGGTGCAGCAGTGCATCTTCAACATCATGGTTAAATTTATGCATTGACTCGCGTGCAAACATTGCTGCAATATCTTCTTTTACTTTACTGCGGAAATCATCAACTGAGGTGACTGCATTTTCTCCAAAAACTTTATCAAAAAGCTCCTGTCCTACTTCTATTTTTTCAACTTTATTTATTGATGCAATCTTGTATTTAAACAGAGATGTAATTTGTTGTGCTGTTTCTTTTTCAACGCGTAACATATAAGCAACTTCCGTTACATCCTGCATGGCTTTCATCAGGTCAAGTGTCACTTCATCCTCTTTCTTCAGACCAATAAGTTTTGCCTTTGACGTTTCGTCTTTAACAAGATTAATAGCCAATGTGGTTGTACTGCGAATGCCATTTTCCTTTTCCTCTTCATTTTCATTCAGCTCAATAAACTCACCATATAGAATGGAGCTTTCTTCAGATGTTTCGGGATTTGAAAAATTTCCATGCTTGCGTTGCAGATCTTCTATATAGGTATCAACGCGTTTTTCATCAACTTCAATCTGATAATAATGTACAGCAGGCAGCGAAGGCAAATCGAGGTTAATAACAGGAGCCTGACCTATTTCAAACAAAAATTCAAAATCGCTTGGGTTTTCAAAATTGTTTTGGTTCTCTACTTCTTTAGGAAGTGGTTCGCCCAGTACGGCAATATTATTATCACGAAAAAACTGATAAAGTGATTTACTTACAATTTTATTTATCTCATCGGCAAGAAAAGATTTGCCATACATTTTCTTAATCATGCCTTCGGGAACATGTCCGGGTCTGAAACCCGGCATTGAAGCAGATTTTTTAAATTTTTTAATAGCACTGTCTACATCCGTTTTATAATCTTCGGGTGTCAGTTTTATTCTGATGAGTGAGTTTAATGGGGCTACGTCTTCCTTTTGGATATTCATATTACATATTATTTCATAAAATAAGCTGAAGCTGTACAGCTTCAGCTTTATCAGTTGCGTGCGCATGGAGGGACTCGAACCCCCACGGGTTTCCCCGCCAGATCCTAAGTCTGGTGCGGCTACCAATTACGCCACATGCGCTGGGAAATTTCATCTACAGCTTTTATTTTTCAATAATGCCGTTTATAAAACGCGTGCAAAACTACATTTTTTTTTGAACTTTTCTGAAATAAAAAATTCCATTATTTTTTTCCAATATCCAAATTGGCTGAATCCGTTTTTAAATACTCACCTACACTCCTGAATCATTGAGAAAATAAAAAATCAAGCTCCGATTCAGGTTGCCAATTGTGAATAAAACCACCTTCTTAAAATAAGCAGAGATGTGGATTGCATGAATTATTTGGCAAGGTTGTTGCCTACAATAAAATCACCCAATCAAGTATAACATTTAAAAACCAATTCGCAATGCGCCAGCTGAAGATTACAAACATGATTACCATTCGCGAAAACGAATGTCTGAAACGTTACCTGAACGAAATTTCACAGGAAAACCTATTAACTCCCAACGAAGAGGATGAACTTGCAAGACGTATAAAAACCGGTGATCAGTCGGCAATGAACAAACTCATTAAATCCAACCTTCGTTTTGTGGTTAGCGTTGCCAAACAATATCAAAATCAAGGGTTGACATTAGAAGACCTTATTAATGAAGGCAACATCGGATTGATTAAAGCAGCACAACGATTTGACTCTACCAAAGGTTTTAAATTTATATCGTATGCTGTGTGGTGGATTCGCCAAACCATTATGATTGCTTTAGTAGAGAAAGTGCGTTTGGTGCGGCTGCCTTTCAATCAGGTTTCACAATACTCTAAAATAAAAAAACTACAGTGTGAATTTGAACAGACCCATGGCCGTGAAATGAGTTTGCAGGAACTGGCCGAAGCAATGAAAACATCACCTCAGGCAGTAAAGGAAGCCATGGCTGTAAATATGTTTCCCGTTTCATTGGATTCACCGGTTAGCCATGACGATGATTCTTCATCCTTACACGAATTATACTGTGACCCCTCTAACCAACCCGTAGATTTTAACCTGAGTAATGAGTCGGTAAAGCACGATTTAATGTTAACTTTAAAACAACTAAAACCCCGCGAACGTCAGGTTGTTAAAATGTATTTTGGTATCGAGTATGATGATCAATATTCTGTAGAACAGATTGCAGACAGGCTGGATATTACACGTGAAAGAGTGCGACAGGTAAGAGACAAAGCCATAAAAAAACTAAAAAACAAAAAAACTGCTGATATTCTGAAAGCACATCTGTGCTGATTATAAAAAAAGAGTCCAATTTAGTAACATTCAAGTTGCAGCGCAACCCTGCTGAGAGGGTTGCGCTTTTTTATCGTACCCATTCATCATCAACATGTTAGGCAGTTGTTGACAACATTCGTTTATATTTTTCAAAGCAATTAAAATTAATGCTACTTTCGCGCCTTGAAAAATCAGTTTTCAGAACGAATAAAAAGTATAATTCATGAATAAAGGTAAAATAACTCAGGTAATCGGACCTGTAGTTGACGTATCATTTGAAGGGGAAAACACCAAACTTCCAAACATTATGGAGGCTTTGGAAATTAAACGCCCAGACGGAACAAGTGTAATTTTAGAGTGCCAGCAGCATATTGGCGAAGACACTGTGCGTGCCATCTCTATGGATGCCACCGATGGTTTAGTAAGGGGAATGGAAGTAGTTGCCACTGGCGATGCTATTAAAATGCCTACGGGTGATGCCATTAAAGGACGTTTGTTTAACGTTGTTGGCGATGCTGTTGACGGTATGAAAGCGGTTTCAAAAGATAAAGGCTTACCTATTCACCGCGAAGCACCCAAGTTTGAAGACCTTTCTACAGCCTCTGAAGTATTGTTTACCGGTATTAAAGTAATTGACCTTTTGGAGCCTTACAGCAAAGGTGGAAAAATTGGTTTGTTTGGTGGTGCCGGTGTAGGAAAAACCGTATTGATTATGGAATTGGTAAACAACATTGCCAAAGCCTATAGCGGACTTTCTGTATTTGCCGGTGTTGGTGAACGTACACGTGAAGGAAATGACTTGCTGCGCGAGTTCATTGAATCGGGCGTTATTAACTACGGTGATGATTTCAAACACAGCATGGAACAAGGCGGCTGGGATTTGAGCAAGGTGGATTATAACAAACTTACCGACTCAAAGGCAACCTTAGTTTTTGGTCAGATGAATGAGCCTCCAGGAGCACGTGCACGTGTTGCATTATCAGGATTAACGGTAGCAGAGCACTTCCGTGATGGTGATGGTACAGGCAGTGGCCGCGATATTCTTTTCTTTATTGATAACATTTTCCGTTTCACACAGGCAGGCTCTGAGGTATCTGCACTTTTAGGACGTATGCCTTCGGCCGTAGGTTATCAGCCTACATTGGCTACAGAAATGGGTCTGATGCAAGAGCGTATTACCTCTACAAAGCGTGGATCTATCACCTCCGTACAGGCAGTATATGTACCTGCTGATGACTTGACCGACCCTGCTCCGGCTACAACATTTGCCCACCTTGATGCTACAACGGTATTGAGCCGTAAAATTGCAGAGCTTGGTATTTACCCTGCTGTTGACCCATTGGATTCTACTTCAAGAATTCTTACTGAAGAAGTTGTGGGTAAAGAACATTATGAAACTGCACAAAAAGTAAAACAGTTATTGCAACGTTATAAAGAATTGCAAGATATTATTGCCATCTTAGGTATGGACGAGTTGAGTGATGAAGATAAAATGGCTGTTCACCGTGCCAGAAGGGTGCAGCGTTTCTTATCACAACCTTTCCACGTGGCTGAGCAGTTTACCGGATTAAAAGGTGTACTTGTGCCAATTGAAGAGACCATCAAAGGATTTAATATGATTATGAATGGCGAAGTGGACGAATATCCTGAAGCTGCATTCAACCTTGTGGGAACAATAGATGACGCTATTGAAAAAGGAAAGAAATTATTGGCAGAAGCGAAATAAATTATCAGTTTGAAAAGATGAGAATAAATTTGTTTTTCATTTTCAAATTTTCAGATTAACTAATTATCAAATTAAAAATGTTTTTAGAAATCATTACTCCAGATAAAAAAGTGTTTGAAGGCGAAGTAACGTCTGTATCCGTTCCCGGTGCTGACGGTAAATTTCAAATGCTTAACAACCACGCTCCAATTATTTCTACATTGGGCAAAGGCAAGGTAAAAGTCAAAACTGCTAAAGAAACTCTTGAATTTAATGTTAAAGGCGGAGTGGTAGAAATGCTTAAAAACAAAGTTGTTGTTTTAGCTGAGTCTGTTTAATAAAATTATTCCTCATTGGTAAAAAGCTGCCCTAAAGGGCGGCTTTTTTTGTTATGCCCGGTTAAAACAACTTTGGGGACAACAAACCGGAAAAATCTTCTTTTTCTTGATATTTAGAAATTAGTTCTTAATTTTACAACATCATTTAATCTTTACCCTAAATGTTAGCAGGTTTAAAAACACTTTAGTCCACTGTAAGCTTAAAAATTCTGACCTCTATGATACAAACAGCTACTACAACACCGGCAACAAAAGAAACCATGCAAGTGGTTAGAAATAGCGATATACATCAATTTGCCATGAAAGCATTTCAGAATCAACTACGACTGTTGAATTACAGCCCCAATACATTTTCCAGTTACATCAGTTGGTTTGGCATATTTCTGAGATATTTTCCTAACCAGCGTCCTTCAAAAATTACAAAAGGTGAAATTCTGGAATTCTTATTGCAATACCGCAACCGCCCGGGATGGAGTGCATCGGGACAGAATCAACTCATAAACTCCATAAAATTCTTTTATGAAAAGGTATGCCGGCAGCCGGCACTTGTTTTTAATTTGCCACGACCACAAAAGCCGGAAACGCTACCTACAGTTTTTGATGAGCGTGAAATTGCAGCATTAATAAATGCTGCTGCGAATCTGAAACATAAAACAATTCTTTGCCTGGCCTATGCCGGTGGATTACGTATCAGTGAGATTGTGAACCTTAAAATAACAGATATTGACAGCAAGCGCATGGTAATAAACATAAGGCAATCAAAAGGCATGAAAGACAGGGTTATCATGCTTAGCGAAAATTTGCTGAATATGTTTCGTACTTATTATAAAATGTATCGTCCAAAAAAATATATGTTTGAAGGACAAGCAGGAGGACAATATTCATCCAGAAGTATTGGGCTGATAATGCAGCATTGCAAAAAGAAAGCAGGTATAACTAAAAAAGGAAGCATACATGCAATAAGGCACAGTTTTGCCACGCATTTGCTTGAAGGCGGCACAGATATACTGGCTATTAAAGACTTGTTGGGTCATAACAGCCTTCGTACTACAATGATTTACACACATGTAAGCAAAAAGCATATAAGTAAAATACAAAGCCCTTTAGACAAATTACCACCTTCCGAATATTTCAATATATAGTAAATATGCAGAAAGTAACAGTAGAAAAACTTCTTATATATAAATGTTATGGGCAACTACATAGTAACCCAACCATTGTCGGAATATCCTGAACAAAGACAAAAAACAGAAGTAAGGACAACAAAAAATTATATTAAATGAAAAAACTAACTTTTACATTATTCACGATTTTATTTTCTTTGAATTGTAAATCGCAAATTTCTTTAGAAAATTCTTATCCATCTCCAAACAATCTTAACTATGTTTCAATTGTTAATTTAAGTAGCTCAGGATACAAATATCTTCTACAAGATGGTAATAACAACCAAATTAAAATTTATAATTTGAACCATTCTCTTTGGAAAACCATCAATCTTTCAATACCTGTAGGATTTTCATTATCAGATGTAGCAAATGTCAGTGAAGAACTATTCAATTTAGACGGTAGTGTTGAATTGTCTTATTCTTATGCGAACTATTCAACTTCGCCTGTCCAATATGAAACAAAAATAATCAATGAAACTGGAAGCGTTTTACTTACTATTCCTAACTGTAACGCAGCTTATGCAGGTTCTACAGGTACAAATGGATGGAAATTAATCGCATGGATATCAGGTGGCAGTAATCCGTCAAGAGATATTTATTCTCTCCCAGGAACAGGTACAAACTTGGGATTGAATGATGATAATGAAGTGGATTATTTTGACGCCTTCGGATTAGCTTATCCGAATCCTACTAACCAAATAATAAATTTGGAATATTCAATTCCAACTGGTAGCAATAGTGGACAAATTGAAATTTCTGATATAAATGGCAATATATTGAACACATATATTGTTGATAACACATTCAGCACTCTTTCACTTGACATAACCAATTTCTCAACAGGAACATATTTTTACAAAATGATTGTAAATGGAAATGTTTCTGAAACAAAGTCATTTATCAAACAATAAAATATCAATGGAAGCAAAGGACGTACTACCTGAAAAATGGAGACAAGACCCTTCTTATCCAGTTAAGGTAATTTATGATGACGGTGATTATTCTTTAATCTGGGGGAAATTTGATGGAGAAAAAGCTTTGGGGGCAAGGTGGAATGGTAGTGTGAATAGTGGATTTCCATCTCAAGGCTCACATCCAACTTGGTATGTAGAACCTGATTTTATCGCAATTGCAATATTAAATCATCTCCATGTGATAGCTCTAAATACTCAAGACAATGAATATTTAGATAACATTCGATTTGCAATAAATGAGATTTCATCAAAACTAGGATAATGCCCATAACAACAAACAAGCGCAAGCGGCAAACGTACTGTGTTTGTTAGCCGCCTAGCGCCTGTTTGCGGGCCGTTAGCGGCAACTCTTGGGGACAGTGCTAACTTTGACCGACAGTGCATGAAACGAACATTTTTAAAACCAAACGACAAGGACTGACAAGAAATGCAAACAGACGCAGTATTTGAAAATATCGCTGAAAGAATTCAAAGTGAAATTGGCAAGGCACAGCATACGCTTTTAATCGCAGTTGCTTGGTTTACCAACAAAAACATTTTCAATTCTATTTTGCTTAAAGCAAAGGAAGGTTGCAGCGTGTCGTTAATAATTTCTGACGATGCAATCAATGCAAACTCACGAATAGATTTTTCCCAACTTGAAAAACTCAATGGTCACTTTTACAGGTTCGGGAATGGTGACACCGAGTTAATGCACAACAAGTTTTGCGTTATTGACAATTCAACTGTCATTACTGGCTCTTACAACTGGAGTTACAAAGCAGAAAACAATTTTGAGAATGTAGTTATCAATTATGATGATAGATTTTTGGCAGAACAATTTATAAGAGAGTTCCACTCTCTTATAAAGAATATTAACCCTTATAACTATGAAGAAGAAAAACCTTTTCCCGTTGATGTCATTATCAAGCGATACCAAATCATTAAAAACTACATTCAGTTAGAAGAATATGACGAGCTAAAAAAGGAAATACTAAAGCTACAAGATTACAAACACGATAAGTCCGTTTTGACTTTGTGGAATTCAATTATTTCAAATGACTTCATAACCGCATTAAATGAAATTGAAGAATTCTCTAAGCGACATCAGGCAGTCGCAATATTTAATGACCCCGAGATATTTACTTTGAAATTGGAGGTGCGAATTTTAGAGAACAAACTAAACGCATTTGACAACGAAAAAATTGAACTGGAAAAAACCCTCTCTGACTTTCACCATGCACACACGATTGAGTTAGGACAAATCATTCTTGAAATATTAAAACTACGAAAGATAAAATTCGCACACGATAAAGAAAAAGCAAAGGAAGCTGAAAAGGATTTCAAAGAGTTCAATGAAGATTTTGAAAAAGAAAAAACAAAATCGTCATTCACTCTGACTGACGAAGAAAAAGTTGAACTAAAAAAGAAATTCCGAAAGGCAACATTCTTATGCCACCCAGACAAAGTAAATGACGAACTAAAAGATGTAGCTCAAAGAATCTTTATTGATTTAAAAAATGCAAACGAAGCAAATGACCTCAAAAAAGTAAGTGAGATTTTGAGTGACTTAGAAGCAGGCAATTTCTTCAAACATAAATCGGAAACCATTACAGAGAAAGACAAACTGAAAGCATATATCACAAAACTCAAAATTCAGTTGCGGCAAGTTGAAGAAGAAATTCATTCCATTGTTAAGAGTGAAACATATCAACTTGTAATTTCAATAAATGATTGGTCGGCTTACTTTAGCGAGACGAAAGAAAAACTTAAAAAAGAGTTAGCTGAATTGGAAAAGGAAATAACAAAATTAAATCTTCACTAAAATAAATGGACGGCAAGGAACTTCAAAAAACGGACGGCAATAAAAGTGTTTCCAAAATTGGAAACTTATTAAGCATCACGAACAAGCTAACTGGTGATACAAAAACAAACAATATTCTGTTGTTTGCGAAACACTATTTTTCGCTTGGCTTGAATGTTACTTGCATGAGCAACCACATCAATGAATTTAATTTTTTCAGTCGCCATATTTTAAAATCCCCCAATCATCAATGGAAACACTTATTAACGCAGAGACAAACCTTATCTGAATTTGAATCTTATGACTGGAATAATGCAACTGGTGTAGGTTGCACAACAGGACTGAATAACATTTGTGCGATTGACATTGACGGTTGCAGCGATTACAATTTTTTGGAGAAAGCATTGGAAATTTTGGGATTACCAAAAAATTATGAATGGGTTGTTCAATCAGGAAGTAAAAACGGCTTTCACATAATTATTCAAGTTGAAAAATTTGAATTCTTAGACAAGAACCAAGTTGTTACAAGTTTCCCACCATCGGACAATTACAAACACTTGTTTGACAAAGTAGAAATCTTGTGGAATACCAATTTGGTATTGCCTCCTTCAATTCATAATTCAGGACAGACCTATGAATTTGTCAATTGCAAAATTCCAACTAATCCACCTATGGATATTAGGCAAGGAACAGTCGGGAGAAAGCGAACAGGCAACTTGTTGAAATTTATTGATGAGTTTTTGGACTTTGAGAAAATATCAATCGGTTCAGGTTACGGAGAAATACTCTTTGAATTTATTCCGCCAAATATTCCAAGTAATCTAAACCAAGAAAATATCGCTAATCTGACCGAGGGAGAAATTTCTTGCATTGTAAATATTGAAACAGACGGCTTACCTAAAGCACAAAGCAAGGGAGTAGGAATGCAAATTGAATTTCCAAATGTTATTCAAATTGCGTGGATACTAATGGACGACAGCGGAAACATCTTGAAAAAGGAATCTGAATTAATCAACTTCATTGGGATAAAACAAACCGAGGCATTTTCAATAAACAACATTGATATAAACCTTGTGAAAAAAATAGGTAGAGACCCAACGGAGGTTTATAAAAAATTTGTGGCTGATGTAAAAATATCTTCCAATGTTGTCGCACATAATGCTGATTTTGATTTCCCGATAATCAAAAACCAGTTGCAAAAATATTTTCTTCAAGACCCCTTCAAGAATAAGCGAATCGTTTGCACAATGAAAGAAACAGTTCACTACTGCAACATTGTTTCAGCAAGCAACGAACTTAAATTTCCGAAACTAACAGAACTTTATGAAAAACTATTCAACTATCAAATTGAGCAAAGACACAATGCAGAGTCAGATGCTTTGCTAACCGCAAAATGCTTTAAGGAATTAGTGAACAAAGAAATAATTGACTTAGGCAACTCTTGAACATGGCAAACAACGAAACCAAGAGACAACACTATGTTCCGAGAACCTACTTGAAACATTTTGCAAGGGAACAAGACGGGAAATATTTTATTAAGGCACTTCCCGTTGCAAACTTTCAAGCTGACAAAATTCAAGAAATAAGTATCGCTGATGTTTGTCTGCAAAGAGATGTTTACACATTGCCAGGTGAAACGGGAGAAGAAAGAATGTTGCTTGAAAGATTTTATGCGGACAATTACGAATCTCAATATGATAAAATCTATCAACTGCTCACAGACCCCGAAAAGAAAACAATTACAGACGAGGAAAGGGAACTCATCATTTCCACAGTTGTAACGATGTTTTATAGAACCACAAAAAGAATCAGTCAGCACAACGAATTAATGAATCGTGTTTTTGAGCAAATGTTTTACTTGTGCGAGCAAACTGGCAAGGACTACTTTTTATTTGAAGGCAATAAGATTTCAATTGCAGGCAAGACACTTGAACAAATTCAGAAAGAGCATAAAGATGAAAGCAGACCTTCACAAGTAATCACTCAACTTCAAGTTGCGTTGAAGCTAATTAACATCAGAAGTGTTAGAGACGGAATTTATGTTTCAAAACTTGTTGACGATGATTGTGAGTTTGTGACAAGTGACAATCCAGTTTCTTACAACCAATTGAATTGCGAACACATCGCACCATTTGACCCGAAAAATATTTTGACACTTCCGCTTGACAGCAAGCACAAATTATTCTTGATGCCTTATGCGGAACATGACGAAAAATATCAGTTAGCCAGACACCATGTTAGCGGTAGAATGTGTTACTCTGAAAAACTTACTTCTAACTACGAGCAATCAACAAACGCAGAAAGATTTATGCTTGGGAAAGAATCTGCTTTGTTGAGTTACTTGCAGACAAAAGAAGAAACTGAAAAACCATTACCCGAAGAAGAAGTTGCAAAACACAAACAGGCATTCAACGAAATTCTTGAGAGAGCAAAAAAACTTGGACTAATATAATTTACATGACTAACCAGACAGGCATCGCTTCACTGACTTCAGCCAATTACTTTCAAGTTTGCGTTAAAGAAAAAACTAACCTGATAACTTTGTTCCAATGAAAGACAAAGAAATTTTCAGCACCAAGTTCACCAAAGGAAAACGGACTTACTTTTTTGACATCAAAAAAAGTGAGCAAGGTGATTTGTATTTGAAAATTTCTGAGAGTAAGAAAACTGAAAATGGTTTTGAGCATCACCGACTAATGGTGTTTGACGAAGACATGAAAGATTTCGTTGACACTTTACGCAAGACACTTGCAAAGTTCAAAGAAGTTAAAGCATACGAACCGACAGACGACAAAGCATATTCGGTTGAGAAAGTCAGACAACTTCACAAGCAAGCATACTCACCTTGGACAGCAGAAGACGACAGTAAACTTGAACTTCTTTTTTGCGAAGGCAAAAAGCCAAAGGAACTTGCACAAATCTTCGGACGAAAAGAAGGAGCAATCAATTCACGGATTAAGAAACTTGAACTGCGAGAGAAATATGGAAAGTAACCCCCACTCTACGCGGTATCATCTCTTTGAACGAAGTGTGTGCAAACTTGGAACTGAATCACTTCGAGCGAGAAGCAGAGCAGCCGCTAACATAAGATTAAACGAAATTTTTTGTTCGGGGGGTGAAGTGCTTCTAATGAACTTTTGTGGTTTATCAAACGGTGGTGCTTCTAACAAACGGTATCGGTTTAATCCCCCTCACAAAAAACTTCGTTAATCCCTTCTTCGTTAGCGGCAAGTATAACCGACACTACCCAAGACTTTCTAACTGCTTAAAGACAGGAATTAACGACTTCCCTTTTTCGGTAAGATTATATTCTATATGCAAAGGCTTTTGCTGAATGACAACTTTTTCTAACAGCCCGACTTCTTCTAACTCTCTTAAAGCGACAGACAAAGTTTGTTTGTTAGAACCTTCAATTTGACGCAACAAACTACTAAAACGCAAAGGTGCTTCAACAGCCAAACGAAAAATTTCAGGTTTCCATTTGCCAGACAGCGACTTCAAAAGCCCTTGTGCAGGACAAGTTTCGTTATCAATAATTTCTTTTTTGGTAGTCATAATTTTCTGACTTATTGCGTAGTTGAATATAAGTCCTCAACTTTGCACAAAGATAAACAAATGGTGTAAGACACTTTACAAAAAATGAAATTAACTTATCTTATTTTAATCACAACATTCACAATCGGCAATACAAGTTGTCATTCTCAAAACAAAAAAAATATGCAAGAGCAAAACAATCCTTTAATGTGCGACCCAGAAAGTGGTATTTGCGAAATACCTACTAACAAAATAAGTTCAGCAGAAAGCAGTTTGATAAAATCAGACAAGAAACCAGTAAAAATAATCTATTACACCGACCCTATTTGCTCTTCTTGTTGGGGAATTGAGCCACAATTACGAAAACTCAAATTGGAATATGGAAACAATATTGAAGTTGAATACAGAATGGGTGGTTTGCTACCTAATTGGAGTTATAATAGTGGTGGCATTAGCAAACCTTCTGATGTTGCTCACCATTGGGACGAAGTAAGTGTTTATTATGATATGCCAATAGACGGAAATGTTTGGCTTGAAGACCCATTAAATTCCTCATATCCACCTTCAATTGCTTTTAAAGCAGCACAAATGCAAGACAATGAAAAAGCAATTTTGTTTCTTCGTGAAATACGAGAAATGGTATTTCTTCAAAAAAAGAATATCACAAAATGGGAACATTTAGAATTAGCAGGAAAAAAAGTTGGGCTTGACATTGTTAAGCTCAAAACGGATTATGAAGGAAAAGCAAAAGAACTTTTTGAAGAAGATTTAAAATTAGGCAGAGAATTAGGTGTAAGAGGTTTTCCAACAATGTTTTTTACAGACACAACAGGACAGAAAGAAATGGTTTATGGCTCAAAACCATACAGCACATTTGAGAGTACTTTGCTTAAATTGTTTCCTACTGCTACCAAAACAAGCTATGACAAGACTTGGAATGCTGTATTTTCAAAATACAATTCATTGACAGCAAAAGAATTTTCTGAACTAACAGGAACACCACGAAACGAAAGTGAAAAATATTTGGACGACTTAACAGCGAAAGGACAATTAGAAAAACTGACAACAAAAAATGGAGCAATGTGGACTTTGAAGAATACCAGCCGCTAACAAGGTATTGGCAAAAGCAGGGCTGACGGAAGTATATCAACATTTGTACTTCTATCAGCTTTTGTGCAATATTTGAGCTGACGTTTTTCAAAGCCCTGCCTTCGCCAATACCCAAACCGTTAGCGGTCATTATAAAAGACAACATCGAATGAAAATTAAACTGACAATAATATTTCTGACGCTTATACAACTTAGTAGTTATTCGCAAGACACTTTT
>WBZM01000681.1_pt1 | contig 42873 bp, 31 predicted proteins | sample 5204271 | NCBI WGS metagenome assembly WBZM01 (sample SAMN12344346, study PRJNA552823) | activated sludge metagenome | biome: Activated sludge suspended growth; feature: Nitrification reactor; material: Wastewater; isolation source: activated sludge from nitrification reactor of wastewater... | reverse complement strand
CTTGCTCTCCTCCGGGGTCAGGCCGTTGACGCGGTCGACCTTGACGAGCGCGAAGTAGCGCTCGCCGTCCTTCGGAACCCGCACCTCGCCCTCGATGGCGTCGCCGGTGTGCAGGTTGAAGCGGCGGATCTGGCTCGGGCTGAGGTAGATGTCGTCGGTCGACGCCATGTAGCTCGTGTCCGGCGAGCGCAGGAAGCCGAAGCCGTCGGGCAGCACCTCGAGCACGCCGTCGCCGAACACCTGCTCGCCGGCCTTGGCGCGCTTCTTCATGATCGCGAACATCAGCTCCTGCTTGCGCATGCGAGCGACGTTCTCGATCTCCAGCGACTCGCCCATCTTGATGAGCTCGGAGACGTGGAGCGCTTTCAGTTCGGAAAGATGCATGGGGGAACACCCTGGGGTGATGTGCCGTGTGCCGCGCCAAGGGCGCACGACCGGAGTCTCGGCCCACCGCCTGTGCCGCCGTGATGCCGGGCGGCACGGACCTGCGTCTGGAAACAAGGAACGCGGGGGTGGGGGCCGAATCCACGCTTGGCCCGCTTCGGGCTGGAACCCGCGCCCGCAGTGTCAGGGCGCGATTCCGTGCGTGGTGGCTGGATCTTCTGCCGAGACGCCCGGCGACTCGTGGAACCGGGCGGATCGGCTATTGGGCAAGATTATAGATGACCGTCGAGGAAGGCCGTCAATTGGGCCTTCGAGAGCGCGCCGACCTTGGTGGCGGCGAGCTGGCCGTCCTTGAACAGCATCAGCGTCGGAATGCCACGAATGCCGAACTTCGCCGGCACGTCGCGGTTCTCGTCGACGTTCATCTTGGTGATCTGCAGGCGGCCGTTGTAGTCCTTCGACACCTCGTCGAGGATGGGCGCGATCATCTTGCACGGGCCGCACCATTCGGCCCAGTAGTCGACCAGCACCGGCTTGTCGGACTTCAGAACGTCCGACTCGAACGACGCGTCGGAGATGTGTTTGATCAGCTCGCTGCTCATGGCTTGTCCTCGGGAGAGTGCCTCGATCGCAGGTGTCGAGGCACAATGATTCTGACACAAAGCCCCCCGCGGCGTCGGCTGCGATGACACCGTTTCTCCTATGGCCGCGATAGCGCGATGGCCCTTGAAAGCCGCAGGGCGCGACCCCTGGGATGCCGTCGCGGCGCAGGTGTTCGCCTGGGCCGCGACCGAGCGCCTCGAGCTGCGCGATGCCGTGCTGCTGCTGCCGTTCGGCGCCTTGCTCGCGCCGGCACGGGCCGCCTTCGCGCGCCGCGGCGGCTGGCCTCCTCGCATCGAGACCGCGCGTACGCTGGCTGAATCGCTCGGTCCGCCACCGGTGGCGTCGGGGCTGCGTCCCAGCTTCGACGTGGCGGCCGATCGCCTCGTCGCCGCGCGGCTGCTGCGCGCCCAGGCGGTCGGGCAGGCGCTCGCCCGGCACGACGCACGCCGCTTCGATCGCGCGGTAGGCGCGGTGGTGCAGACCGCCCACACCTTCGTGCGCGCCGTGCAGGAGGTGGCACCCGCGCTGCGCGACGCGTGGTGGTCCCGCGCGCGCAGCTGCCTCGCGCCTATCGCCGGGCCGGGCACGCAGCAGCGCTGGCTCGCACGCATCGCGCTCGAATGGGCCGCGGCGTCGGGCGAGGCGATCACCGACCGGCTCTTCGATCTCCAACCCTCGGCATGGATCGCGCTGCAGGCCGGCGGTGCCGATGGGCTGGTGCAGTCGCTCCTCGAGCACGCGTCGCCTGCGCGGCCCTGCCTCGTGATCGACGCCGATGCAGTTGTCACCGGACCCGCCGCGGAAACCGCGCTCGCGCGCTGCGAGGACCTCGAGCAGGAAGCCCAGTGCAGCGCGGCCCAGGTGCTGGCGCACCTCGAACGTGGCGAGGCGCCGGTGGCGCTGGTCGGGCTGGACCGCCAGCTGGTGCGGCGCGTGCGGGCGCTGCTGGAACGCCAGAACGTGCCACTCGCCGATGAGACCGGCTGGACGCTCTCGACCACCCGCGCGGCGGCGCTGGTGATGTGCCTGCTGCGAAGCGCTGCCCCTCGCGCGAGCACCGACACGCTGTTCGACTGGCTCAAGGCGCTGCCCGCCTGGCCCGGCGTCGAGGCGACCGAGGTGCAGGTGCGGGCGCTGGAACGTGCCTGCCGCAGGAAGGCGGTCGCGCGCGTCGAACGCATCGTGGGCCTGGAGCTGGAGACCGCAAGCGCGGACCTCGTCGCCCGCATCGAGGCCGTGCTGACACCGCTGCGGGCCGGACGCCGCAGCGTGGCCGAGTGGCTCGCGGCCCTGCACAAGGCGCTGCTCGCCTGCGGCGGCGGGGCGGCACTGGCCGGCGACGAGGCCGGGCGCGCCGTGCTGCAGGCCCTGCGACTCGATGTCGACGACGCAGTGCCTGCGGCCTGGAGCGAGGTCACCGGCAGCGTCCAGCTCGGCCTCGACGGCTTCGTCGCCTGGGTCGATGCGGCGTTCGAGTCGGCCACCTTCCGGCCGTCGGCGCCGCCTGCGGATGCGGTACAGGTGGTCATCACACCGCTCGCGCAGGTGATGCTGCGACCGTTTGCGGCGCTGGTGATGCCGGGGGTGGACGACCGCCATCTCGGGGCGCCCTCCACCGCGCATCCGCTGCTGTCGGAGGCGGAGCTGCAGACCCTCGGCCTGGAGGGGCGCGCCGAACGCCTGCACCGCGAGGCGCTGGCCTTCGCGCAGGCGCTCGCCTTGCCGCGCGTGACGCTGCTGCGACGCCATGCGGATGCCGGCGGCGAGGCGCTGGCCGACAGCCCGCTGCTGCAGCGTCTCGTGCTCGACCTCGAAGTGCAGGGGCAACGGCTCGCCGCGTGGGTCGACCCGTGCCTGCGCCAGCGGCCGACGGCGCAGGCGATCGATCGGCCCCGGCCGGTCGCAGCGCAGAGCCTGCCCGCGCGCGTGTCGGCCAGTGCGGTCGAGGCGTTGCGCGACTGCCCCTACCGGTTCTTCGCGCGTCACGTGCTGAACCTTCGCGAGGACGACGAACTCGAGGGCGAGCTCGAGAAGCGTGACTACGGCACCTGGCTGCACCGCGTGCTGCTCGTCTTCCACCGCGAGCGTGAGGCGCCGGCGGCACCGGCCATCGAGGCCGAGCGTCTGCACCGGCTCGCGCTGCAGGAGCAGGCCGCGATGGGCCTGGCCGACGACGAGTTCCTGCCGTACGCCGCGAGCTTCGCGCGCTTCGTGTCGGCCTACCTCGACTGGCTGCACGCGCGCGATGCCGAAGGCGCGCGCTGGCAGGGCGGCGAGCTCGATCTGCGCCTCCGGCCCGAGGCGCTGGGCGGCGTCGAGCTGCAGGGCGTGATCGACCGCGTCGACCGTGTCGAGCTAGGCGGAGCGCTCGAACTGATCGACTACAAGACCTCGTCGCTGCAGCGGCTGAAGGATCGCGTGAAGCAGCCGCTCGAAGACACGCAACTGGCGTTCTATGCCGCGCTGCTGGCGCCGCGGGCCGATCGGCCCGTGCGCGCGTGCTACCTGCCGCTGGATTCGGGCGAGTCGCTCAAGCCCATCGTCCACCCCAACGTGCAGCACAGCGCCGACGTGCTGGTGCGCGAGCTGGGCGCTGAGCTCGAGCGGCTGCGTGGCGGTGCGCCGATGCTGGCGCTTGGCGAGGGCGAGGTGTGCGATTTCTGCGAGGCGCGCGGCCTGTGTCGCCGTGACCACTGGCCCGACGGGGAGGGTGCATGAGCGCCCGGCCCGCCTACCGTGCCGATGGCCGGGAAGTGTCGCGCGAGGCGTTCTACGCGCTCGCCTGCGACCCGCGGCGCAGTGTCGTCGTGGAGGCCTGCGCCGGCGCCGGCAAGACCTGGATGCTGGTCTCGCGCATCGTGCGCGCCCTGCTCGATGGCGCACAGCCGCAGGAGATCCTCGCGATCACCTTCACGAAGAAGGCGGCCGGCGAGATGCGCGAGCGGCTCGACGGCTGGCTGCGCGAATTCGCCTCGCCGTGCACCAGCGACGCGAAGCGGCTCGACGAGCTGGTCGCGCGCGGCGTGCCGCCGGCGGAGGCGCCGGCCTGGGTCGAGGCGCTCGCCGGTCTGCAGCGCCGCGTGCTCGATGGTGGCCGCGTCGTCGAGGTTCGCACCTTCCACGCCTGGTTCGCCCAGCTGCTGCGCGCCGCGCCCTACGAGCTGCTGGACGAGATCGGTCTCGACCCCGACGGCGAGCTGCTGCAGGATCTCGCCGACCACCGCCACGAGGTGATGCGCCGCTTCCACGCCGCGCTGCTGCGCGAGCCCGAGCGGCGCGCCGACCACGCGGCGCAGATCGCGGCGCGCGGGCGCAGCCAGGTCGACAAGTGGTTCGACGCCGTCCTGGCGCGGCGCGTGGAACTGGAGCTGGCCGATCGGGCCGGCGTGCTCGAGAACGGCGTGGCGCCGGTGGTGGCCGAGGGCGCGCCGCCGCCGCGGGCCGAGGTCGCGAAGGCGGCGTGGCGCGATGACTTGGCCCGTCTCGCCGACGCGTTGGTGCGTGGCGGCGCGAAGGCCGCGAAGCAGGGCGAGCAGCTGGTTCGGGCGCTGGCGACGGGCGACGCCGACCTCCTCTATGTCGGCGTGCGCGAGGCGCTGTTCACCCAGAAGAACGAGCCCCGCAAGTTGGGCGACATCGACGGTCTGGCCGACGCGCAGCGCGCGCTGGAAGCTCTCGAGCAGCGCCAGCAGCAGCACGAGGCGCACGTCGAGCATGTGCGCATGGTGCGCCTGTCGCGCATGCTGCTGGCCGAATACGCGGCCTACAAGCTCGAACGCGGCCTGCTCGACATGAACGACCTCGAGCATGGCGCGCTGGCGCTGCTGCGCGACGCGACGCTGTCCGGCTGGGTGCAGGAGCGGCTGGATGCGCGGCTGCGCCACGTGCTGATCGACGAATTCCAGGACACCAGCCCGTTGCAGTGGCACGCGTTGCACGCCTGGCTGGCCGGCTATGCCGGCGCCGGCGGCGGCGCGAGCGGCCAGCGTCCGCCCACGGTGTTCGTGGTGGGCGACCCGAAGCAGAGCATCTACCGCTTCCGCCGCGCCGAGCCGCGCGTGTTCCAGGCGGTGCGGGCCTTCGTGGTGGAGGCGCTCGGCGGCTGCGTGCTGGAGTGCGACCACACGCGCCGCAATGCGCCGGGTGTGCTCGAGGCGGTCAACCGCGTGTTCGATGCTGCGCAGGCCGCCGGCGCGTTCGAGGGCTTTCGTCCCCACACCACCGAGGTCGAGGATGCTTCGGCCGCGGCCCTGCAGGCGCTGCCGCGCGTGCCGCGGCCTGCGACCACCACCGCTGCCGCCCCTGATTCCGAGCGCTGGCGCGACAGCCTCACCGAACCGCGGCGCGAGCCGGAGTCGCAGCGGCGCGAGGCGGAGGCCGAGCGCGTCGCCGACGCCATCGTGCGGCAGCTGGCGAATGGCTGCGCGCCGGGCGAGCTGCTCGTGATGGCGCGCCGTCGCGCACCGCTGCGCCTGCTGGCGACGGCGCTGCAGCGCTGCCACGTGCCGTGCGTGGCAGTCGACGACGCCACGCTGATCGAGGCGCCCGAGGCGCAAGACCTCGTGGCCGTGCTCGATGCACTGGTCTCGCCACAGCACCGCCTCTCACTCGCGCGCGCGCTGCGCAGCCCGCTGTTCGACGCCTCCGACGACGACCTGCTGGCGCTGGCCCAGGCGGCCGGCCCTGCCGGCGACTGGTGGGGCGCGCTGATGGCAGGCGCCGGCCCCAGCGACGCACTCGCCCGTGCCCGCCGCCTGCTGGCCGGCTGGCAGCAGGCCGCGCGGCAGCTGCCACCGCACGATCTGCTCGACCGCATCGTCGCGCAGGGCGACCTGCGCGCGCGGCTGGCCGCGCGCGTGCCGGCGGCGCAGCGCGCGGTGGCGCTGGCCACCGTCGACGCGGTGCTGGCGCAGTCGCTGGCGCTCGATGGCGGCCGCTATGCCACGCCCTATGCCTTCGTGCGCGCGCTGCGCCGCCGCACGATCACCGTGCCGGCGCCGGACCTGGGCGGCGCGGTGCGTCTGCTCACCGTGCACGGCGCGAAGGGGCTGGAGGCCGACGTCGTGTTCGTGATGGACACCGACCCCGAAGCGCCGCGCGCCGAGACGGCCACGCTGCTGGTCGACTGGCCGGTGCACGAGCCTGCGCCGCGCCGCTGTGCCTTCGTCTACAACGAGAACCGCTGCCCCGCCGAGCTGGCCGAACCGATGGCCGAGGAAATGCGTGCACGCGAGCGCGAGGAGCTCAATGGCCTGTACGTCGCGCTGACGCGTGCCCGCCGCACGCTGGTAATCAGCGCCACCGAGCCGCTGCGACGCGGCGCCGGCGCCACCTGGTGGCAGCGGCTCGAGTCGCTGGCCGCGCCCGTGCCGGACGCCGCGGCCGCTGGGCAGGGCGAGGGGGCCGAGCCGCTGCCCGAGATCGTCGAGCTGCCCCGCTGGAGCGCCGCGCCCGCCGAGCCGCCAGTGCCCGTGGCCAGCGACGACAGCCCGGCCGCCCGCCTCGGCCGGGCGGTGCACCGCGTGCTCGAATGGATCACCGGTGCCGGCGGCGAACTGCGCACCCTGGCAGAGGGTGCCGCGGCCGAGTTCGGCGCGCCGGCTGGCGAGGTCGAGCGCGTGGCCGGCCGCATCCTCGCGAGCCCCGACTGCGCGCGCTTCTTCGACCGCGCATCGCTGCGCTGGGCCGGCAACGAGGTGCCGGTGAGCCTGGATGGCGCCGTGCTGCGCATCGACCGGCTGGTGCGGCTCGACGAGGCGGGCGAGGACACCTGGTGGGTGCTCGACTACAAGCTGCAGCATCGCCCCGAGGCGCTGGCCGCGTACCAAAGCCAGCTCGCCGGCTACCGCGCTGCGGTGCAGCTGGCGCAGCCGGCGGCCCGCGTGCGCAGCGCCTTCATCGCCGGCGACGGGCGCTTCGTCGAGTCGGCCTGAGGCGTGCCGCCGGCCGCGTGGTGCGGCGACCGTGCGAAGCGCACGATTGGCGGCCTTTCCCCCCGCTGATCGCCCGTTCCGCCGCGGCCGTCTCGCGTCCAATCGGTGCAGACCCACAGCCACTGCACGATGGCCGCTTCCGCCACGCCCGTTTCGACCGCCCGCCCCAGCCCGACACGCGCCTTCGGCCGCTACGAGCTGCGCCAGTTGCTGGGCAAGAGCGCCGGCACCATGGCCTGGCTCGCCTTCGACCCCCGCCTCGGCCAGGAGGTGATGCTGACCATGCCCCGCGTGCAGCCGGCCGACGCCGCCGCGCTCGAGCACCGCGTGCACGAGATGAAGCTGGCGGCGCGGCTCAACCATCCCAACCTCGCGCATGTCATCGAGGTCGGCGTTCAGGACCACTGGCCCTACGTGGCCTGCGACCGCGCGCTCGGCGTGACGCTGGGCGAGTGGCTCGATGGCCAGCCGCCGCTGGCGCCGCTGGAGGTCGCCGCCTTGCTGTGCCAGGCGCTGCAGGGCCTGGCCTATGCGCACGAGGCCGGCATCGCCCACCACGACCTGCAACTGCACCACCTGCTGGTCGGCCCGACCGGGCAGGTCCGCGTCGCGGCCTTCGCCACTTTCGAGCCGCCGCGGCCCGCGTCCGAGCCGAACGCCACGCCGGAGGCCGACGCCCGGCGTGCCCGGCGCGAGGACGCCGAGCGCGACGTGCTGGCCATCGGCGTGCTGCTGCACCAGATGATCGCCGGCGCGCCGGTGCTCGACGAACCCGACATCGCAGCCGTGATTGCGCGGCTGCCGCCGCAGGGCCGCGACCTCGTGCGACTGCCCTGGACCACGCCGCAGCCGGTGTCCGAAGGCCTGCGCGCCATTGCCAACCGCTGCACCGCCTCGCAGGAGCGGCAGCGCTATCTCAATGCACGCACTCTGCTGCGCGCGCTGGAAGGCTGGCGCGAGGTCGAGGAGCGCGGGCAGGGCGATCCGATCGCGCTGCTGATCGACCGGCTGCGCAGCGTCGGCCACCTGCCGGCGCTGCCGAGCATCTCGCGCCGGCTGGGCAGGCTGTCGTTCACCGACACGCAGCGCACCGACGAGATGGCCGAGCTGTTGCTGCAGGATCTCGCGCTCAGCTTCGAGCTGCTGCGAACCGTCAACTCCGCGCAGGTGCGCGGCACGCAGGTGGCGGGCAACGGGCCGGTGCTGACGCTGCGCCGGGCCATCGCGCTGCTCGGCATCGACGGCGTGCGCAGCGCCGCCAACGGGCTGCGCCAGTGGCCGGGGCCGATGGACGAGACCGCCGCCAACGCAATGGCCCGCCTGATCAACGTGGTGCGGCTGGCCGGCCATGCCGCGCAGGCGCTGCGCCCGCCCGGCTACGACCCGGAGGTGGTGTTCCTCGTCGCGGTGATGCAGAACCTGGGCCGCTTGCTGGTGCAGTACCACTTCCCCGACGAATCCGAGCAGATCCGCGCGCTAATGCAGCCGGTGCCGTCCACCAAGCCCGACGGCCCCTCGCACCCGGGCCTGAGCGAAGAAGCGGCTTCGTATGCCGTGCTCGGTGTCGACGTCGAGTCGCTCGGCGCCGCGGTGGCGCGCCACTGGGGGCTGGGCGACGAGGTGCAGCACATGATCCGCCGGCTGCCGGCGGGCAAGCCGGTGAGGCACCCCGACAACGACAGCGACATGCTGCGTGCCGCGGCCAGCGCCGCCAACGAGGCGGTCGATGCGATGACGCGCCTGCCGGCGGCGAAGATCCCGGCCGCCATCGTGCAGGTGTCGCAGCGCTACGCCCGCGTGCTGGAACTCAGCCCGCGCGAATTGCAGGAGGCGCTGCAGGGCGCCCGCGCATCGCTGCAGAGCGGCACCGCCGCAGCGGCCATGCCGCGCACTGCCACCTCGGCCGAGGGCCTCGCCGCCCAATCCACCGCCACGGGGGCCGCATGAGCGCCGTGCTGAACCCGCCGCCTGCCCAGCGCCTCGGTCGCTTCGAGCTTCGCCGCGTGCTGGGCAGGGGCGCGCAGGCCACCGTGTGGCTGGGTTTCGACGCGCGCCTCGAGCGCGAGGTGGCGGTGAAGGTGATCACGGCAGGTGCCGACGTCGATCCGCAGCACATCACCCACTGGCTGCAGGAGGCGCGCAGCGTCAGTCGCCTCACGCACCCGTCCATCGTGCCGGTGTTCGAGGCCGACGTGCAGGACGGCCGGCCCTATCTGGTGTTCGAGTTCGTGCCCGGCCGCACGCTGGCCGAGCACCTGCGCGCGCGCGGCGGCCTGCCGCCGCACGAGGCGCTGGCGCTGATGCTCTCGGTGCTCGATGCGCTGCAGACCGCGCACGCGGCGGGCGTGGTGCACCGCGACCTCAAGCCCTCGAACATCCTCGTCGACGGCAGCGGCCGTGCGCGCGTGATGGATTTCGGCATCGCTGCGCGGCTCTACGACCGCGCGGGCGTCGCCGGCCAGGGCCTGATCGTCGGCACGCCCAACTACATGTCGCCGGAGGCGACGCGCGGTGCCACGCCGACGCCGGCAATGGACGTGTTCTCGGCCGGCCTGGTTCTGATCGAGATGCTCACCGGCCAGGCGCTGGTGCGCGAGCGCGATCCGTATGCCGCGATGCGCCGCATCGCCGAGCAGGACCTGGCGCTGCCGGCCGATCTGTCCTCGAGCGTCGACGACCCGCTGCGTGCGGTGCTGCGCCGCGCGATCGCGCGCGACCCGGCGCAACGCCTGCCCGACGCCGCCGCCTTCGCCGACGCGCTGCGCCAGTGGATGACGCCGCGCAGCAGCGAGAAGGACGCTGCCGCAGGCGGCAACAACGGCACGCTCGACTTCCTGCTGCGGCGCATGCGCCACAAGAGCGACTTCCCGGCGCTGTCCGACTCGATCGCGCGCATCCAGCGCATCGCCACGTCCGAGCACGAGAGCCTGGCCAGCCTGTCCAGCGAGATCCTCAAGGACGTCGCGCTCACCAACAAGCTGCTGCGCCTCGTCAACAGCGCGCACTTCACTCACGCCGGCGGCGGCAGCATCAGCACGGTGTCGCGCGCCGTGGCGCTGGTCGGCTTCGCCGGCATCCGCAACATGGCGCTCAGCCTCGTGCTGCTCGAGCACATGCACGACAAGGGGCATGCGAACCAGCTGAAGGAGGAGTTCCTGCGTTCGCTGATGGCCGGCTCGCTCGCCGGCGAGCTCTGCCACGTCGCGCGCGAGGGCGAGGAGGCCTTCATCGGCGCGATGTTCCAGAACCTCGGCCGGCTGCTCACCGAGTACTACTTTCCCGAGGAGGCACGCCAGATCCGCTCGGCCGTGGCCTCGAGCGTGCGCGATGCCTCCTCGCTGGCCGCGATGGTGCAGGCCGAGACGGCCGCGTCGATCGGCGTGCTGGGCCTGAGCTTCGAGGACCTGGGACTGGGCATCGCGAAGAGCTGGGGCCTGCCCGACAACCTGCAGCGCTGCATGCGCCGCCCCGACGGCGAGCCGCCGGCGCGCGTGCCCGACAAGGCGCCCGAGCGGCTGCGCTGGCTCACGCTGGCGGCCAACGAACTCACCGACACGCTGCTGCGCACCGAAGGCGACCCGAGCGTGCGCCTGGCCAGCATCGCCGAGCGGCACGCACGCGCGCTCGGCCTGAATGTGCGCGAGATCCAGGCGGCCACCGAGAAGGCGCGCCACCACCTCGCGCAGACCGCGCAGGCCATGGGCCTGCAGGTGGCGCCCAATTCGCCGGCGCGGCGCCTGCTGGCCACGGTCGAGGTCGATCCGCCGCCGGTCGCGGCCGATGCCGACACGCTCGCGCCGCACACGCTACAGGCCACCGTGGCGGCCTTCGAGGCCACGCGCATCGAGCAGGCACCGCAGGCGCAGGCGCCGCGCGTCAACGCCGCCGAGGTGCTGGCCGCCGGCATCGCCGACATCACCAACTCGATGGTGGAGAGCTTCAAGCTCAACGAGGTGCTGCGCATGATCCTCGAGACCATGTTCCGTGCACTGGGCTTCCGGCGCATCGTGTTCTGCCTGCGCGACCCGAAGACCGAGACGCTCACCGGTCGCTTCGGCCTGGGCGAGGGCGCCGAGGCCGTGGCCGCGCAGTTCAAGGTGCCGCTGCGCGGCGGCAGCGACCTGTTCGCGCTGGTGTGCAGCAAGGGGGCGGACACGCTGATCAGCGACGCCACCGTGGCCAGCATCGAGGCCAAGCTGCCGGGCTGGTACCGCACGCACGTGCGCGCGCCGGCCTTCCTGCTGCTGCCGCTGACGCTGAAAGGCGCGCCGTTCGCGCTGATCTACGCCGACAAGGCGCAGCCGGGCGGCATCGAGCTGGGCGAGAAGGAGCTGTCGCTGCTGCGCACGCTGCGCAACCAGGCGGTGATGGCGTTCCGCCAGGCGAGCTGAAGGCGCGGGCGAAAAGGCCCGCCGCCGACACGCGAAGTAAATCCGGCAGGGAGGAGAACCGGTTTCGGGGGCGTGCCGGCCCGCGCGGAGCGCGGTGCTGGCGGGCATCGGCATGATGCGCCGCGAGGGTTAGCGCCAGATTAGGGCGCCCGGCGGCGCGTCTGGGAGATAGGGTGACGAGCCTTACCCCCGGCACTGGTCGCAACGCTTAGGGCTGCTTGGTTCCCCACCTGACCCGGTTGGGCGCGCTCCCATGCGGGGAGGCCCGTCGAGGCGCATTGTAGGCGAGGGGCGCGATGACCCTTCGCCGCGCGCACCGGTTCAGCGCAGCTGCAACGCGTCGTCGCCCCACTCGAGGCCGAGCGGCTCGACGATCAGGCGCTTCGGGCCCGCCTCGACGCGGCCGGCCACCATCGCCTCCACGCCCTGCGCACGCGCGATCTCGACGCAGCGCTGCGCCTCGCCGGCTGCGACGAACAGCGCAAAGCCCGCGCCCATGTTCAGCGTGCCGTAGGCCTCGTGGTCGTCCTGGCGCGCATGCTGCTGGATGAACTTCAGCACCGGCGGCACGGCAGGCACGGCATCGATGCGATAGGTCAGCGTGGCCGGATGGCGCAGCAGCTTGCGCCAGCCGTGGCCGGTGATGTTGGCGCAGTAGTGCGGCACGATGCCGGCCTGCGCAAGCGCCTCGGTCACGGGCGAGTAGAGCACCGTCGGCGCGAGCAGCGCCTCGCCGTAGCTCAGCCCCGGCGCCACCTCGGTGAGGTAGCCCTGCGGCAGCCGCTCGACCAGCTTGCGCGCCAGGCTCAGGCCGTTGGCGTGGATGCCGCTGGAGGCGAGCAGCACGATCGCGTCGCCGGCGCCGAGCGCGTCGCCCAGCGACAGGCGCGTCTTCGGGTTGACCAGGCCGGTGCAGCTCGCCGCGAGGTCGATGCGGCCGCCCTCGACGATGCCGGCCAGCGCCGGGGTCTCGCCGCCGCCCCAGGCCACGCCGCAGGTGTCGCAGGCCTTCTTCCAGCCGGCCACCAGCGCCTGCGCGCGCTGCGCGTCACCGAACCAGTCGCTGCCGCCGGCGGCCCAGTAGGCCTGCACCACCAGTGGCGTCGCGCCGACGGTGATCAGGTCGTTGATCGCCATCGCGATGGTGTCCTGCGCGATCGCGTCGTAGTAGCTGCGGCCGGTCAGCGCCTTCATCTCGTCGGCCACCAGCGCCTTCGAGCCGAGGCACTCGACGATGCTCGCGAGGTAGAACGGCCCGACGTCGACCACGTAGGCCGATTCGCCGCGCGAGGCCGGCACTTCGGTGAAGCCGTGCGGCTGCAGGTTCGCGGCGGTGGCGGCTGCGGCGCGCTGCGCGGCCACCTTCAGCGGGTCGATCAGCCCGTAGTTGACACCGGCCTGTTCGTAGCTGAGCGTGCTGCTCGTGTCGGGGGCGGAGGCGGGGCGGGCGGCGTCGGTCATGGGGCGGGATTATCGGCCAGCCGAGGCAGCCGACTGCGCGCGAGGCGGCACGAGGCGGCCCGTAGAATGCCCTGCATGAGTTACCTGGTGCTCGCCCGCAAGTACCGGCCGCGCAGCTTCGAGGCGATGGTCGGGCAGGAGCACGTCGTGCAGGCGCTGGCCAATGCGCTGACGCAGCAACGGCTGCACCACGCCTACCTCTTCACCGGCACACGCGGCGTCGGCAAGACCACCGTCTCGCGCATCCTCGCCAAGTCGCTGAACTGCACCGGGGCCGACGGCCGCGGCGGCATCACCGCGCAGCCCTGCGGCGTGTGCGACGCCTGCCGCGACATCGACGCCGGCCGCTTCGTCGACTACGTCGAGCTCGACGCGGCCTCCAACCGCGGCGTCGAGGAGATCTCGCAGCTGCTCGACCAGGCCGTCTACAAGCCGGTGCTAGGCCGCTTCAAGGTCTACATGATCGACGAAGTGCACATGCTCTCGAACACCGCGTTCAACGCGATGCTCAAGACGCTGGAGGAGCCGCCCGAGTACCTCAAGTTCGTGCTGGCCACCACCGACCCGCAGAAGGTGCCGCCCACCGTGCTGTCGCGCTGCCTGCAGTTCAACCTGCGGCCGATGGGGCCGCAGACGGTGCAGGAGCACCTCGAGACGGTGCTGGCCGAGGAGCGCATCGAGGCCGAGCCCGGCGCGCTGCGCCTGCTGGCGCGCGCGGCGCGCGGTTCGATGCGCGACGCGCTCTCGCTGACCGACCAGGCCATCGCCTTCGGCGGCGGCACGCTCGCCGAGGCCGGCGTGCGGCAGATGCTCGGCGCGGTCGACCGCGGCCATGCGGTGCGGCTGGTCGAGGCGCTCGCCGCCGGCGACGGCGCGGCAGTGGTGCAGGGCGTCGACGGGTTGCGTGCGCTCGGCCTGTCCGCGGCCGGCACGCTCGAGGAGATGGCGGCGCTGCTGCAGCAGATGGCGGTGCAGCAGGCGGTGCCTGGCGCGCTCGACGCGGGCGATCCCGACACGCCGGTCGTCGAGCGCCTCGCGGCCGCGCTGGCGCCCGACGAGACGCAGCTGCTCTACAGCATCGTGCTGCACGGCCGTGGCGAACTGCCGCTGGCCCCCGACGAATACAGCGGCCTCGTGATGGTGCTGCTGCGCATGCTGGCGTTCCGGCCCGCGGGCCCGGGTGCCGGCGAGCGCGCCGCGCCTGCCGCGGGCGCCGCACGCAGCCCCGCGCCGGCCATGGCCGCGGCGCAGCCTGCCGCGGTGGCGGCCGCCCCCGCGCTGCGCGTGCCGGCCCCTCCGGTGGTGCGCGCGCCCGCGCCGCGCCCCGCGCCGGCCGTAGCGCCCGTGGCGCGCTCGCCGGAACCGCCGCCGTGGGTGGATGCCCCCGACGATGCCGAGTTCGACGCCGCGCCGGCGATGTTGGCGTCCGAGCCGGCCGAGGCCGCGCCGCCGCGGGTGCCATCGTTGCCGGTCGCCGCGAGCGTGCCGTCCGTGGTCACCACGCCGCTGGGCGACCGCTGGGCCGCGCAGGTGCGGCAGCTCGTCGAGGCCGGTGCCATCGGTGCGCTGGTGCGTGAGCTGGCGATGCAGTGCGAGTGCGTCGGCTTCGACGAGGGCTGCATCGTGCTGCGCGTCGACCGCGAGACGCTGCGCAGCGCCGCGAACATCGAGAAACTGCAGGCCGCACTCGTGCAGTCGCTCGGCGGCGCGGTGCAGTTGCAGGTCGAGGCCGGCGTGCCGCAGGATTCACCGGCGCGGCGCGACGCCGCCGAGCGGGCCCGGCGCCAGGCCGAGGCCGAGCAGATCATCGCCGACGACCCGCTCGTGAAGGCGCTGATGGCCCAGTACAAGACCGCCCGCATCGTGCCGGGCTCGGTCAAGCCGCATTGAGATCGAAGGAGCACTTGCCATGATGAAGAACCAGCTGGCCGGCCTGATGAAGCAGGCCCAGGCGATGCAGGACAACCTGAAGAAGGCGCAGGAGGAACTCGCCCACATCGAGGTCGAGGGCCAGTCCGGCGCCGGCCTCGTGAAGGTGACGATGACCTGCAAGCACGACGTCAAGCGGGTCGCGATCGACCCCAGTCTGCTGGCCGACGACAAGGACATGCTGGAAGACCTGGTGGCCGCGGCCTTCAACGACGCGATCCGCCGCGCCGAGGAGGTCAGCCAGGAGAAGATGGGCAAGCTGACCGCCGGCATGCCGCTGCCTCCCGGAATGAAGTTCCCGTTCTGATGGCTCCCCCCCGGAGCGCTCGCGCGCTCCCCCCCAGGGGGGCATCGCCAGCGGGCCGGCAGAGCCGGACCCGCGGCGACCGCTTGGATTCGTGCCGTGTCTGAAGGCTCGCTGCCGGCGCTCGTCGACGCGCTGCGCCGCTTGCCGGGCATCGGCGTGAAGTCGGCGCAGCGGCTCGCCTTCCACCTGCTGCAGCACGACCGCGAGGGCGCGCAGCGCCTCGCGCACGCGCTGACGTCGGCCTGCGCGAACGTGCGCCACTGCGAGCGTTGCCACACCTTCACCGAAGCGGCGGTGTGCGACATCTGCAGCGATCCGCAGCGCGATGCGCGGCTGCTGTGCGTGGTGGAGACGCCGGCCGACCAGGCCGCGCTGGAGCGCACCGGCAGCTACCGCGGCCTGTACTTCGTGCTGATGGGCCGCATCAGCCCGCTCGACGGGCTGGGCGCGCGCGACATCGGCGTGGCCGAGCTGCTGCAGCGCGCCGCCGACGGCGCCACCGAGGAAGTGATCGTCGCGACCAACTTCACCGCCGAGGGGGAGGCCACGGCGCACGTGATCGGCGAGGCGCTGAAGGCGCGCGGCCTGAAGGTCACACGGCTGGCGCGCGGGGTGCCGATTGGCAGCGAGCTTGAGTACGTCGACCTGGGCACCATCGCGCACGCGCTGAGCGACCGGCGCTGAGCTGCGAGCCTATTTGCGGGCGCGCTTCTTTGGCGCTGCGCTCGCCTTCTTCGCCGGCGCGGACTTGGCGTGCGTGTGCTTCGTCGCCTTGGGCGCGGCGGCGGAGCGCGCGGGGTGGTGCGCCACGTACACCACGATGGACTGGCCGGGGCGGAAGTTCGCACCGGTGCTGACGCCGTTCCACTGCGCCACCTGCGCGGCGCTGACGCGGTAGCGCTTGGCCACGCTGGCCACGCTGTCGCGCTTGCCGGCCTTCAGCGACACGCGCCGCAGCGAGGGCCCGTCCGGCGCCAGCGCCATGGAGGCGTTCTCGGCCAGGTGCTCGGAGACATCGGCCTCGCGCTGCGGGCTGCGCGGCACCAGCAGCGTCGAGCCGGCCTTCACCAGCATGCGCGGCGGGATGCCGTTGACCGCTCGCAGTTCGTCCTCGTGCATGCCGACCATCTTGGCGGCCTCCGCCGGCTTGAGCGTCTTCGGCGCAACCCAGGCGGTCCAGGTGGCCAGCGGGCCGCGGTGCGCCGGCAGGGCGCGCACGAACTGGTTGGCGCTGTCGTAGGGCAGCAGCACCTGCGGTGTTCCGGCCGCCAGAATCACCGGCCGGTTCATCTGCGGGTTGAGGGCGCGGAACTCGTCCAGCGGCAACTCCGCCAGCTTTGCGGCCAGCGCCACGTCGATGTCGCGCTCGATCGCCACCGCCACGAAGTACGGGTGGTTGGCCAGCGGCGGCAGCGTCAGGCCGAAATCGCCCGGCCGCGCGACGATGTTCTTCACCGCCTGCAGCTTGGGCACGTACCAGCGCGTCTCGGCGGGCATGCGCAGGCTCTCGTAGTCGGTGGGCAGTCCGGCGCGGCGGTTCTTCGCGATCGCGCGCTGCACGTTGCCTTCGCCCCAGTTGTAGGCCGCCAGCGCGAGGTGCCAGTCGCCGAACATGCCGTACAGGCGCTCGAGGTAGTCGAGCGCCGCGCGCGTGGAGGCGAGCACGTCTCGCCGGTCGTCGCGGAACACGTTCTGGCGCAGTTCGAAGGTGCGCCCCGTGGCCGGCATGAACTGCCAGATCCCCGAGGCCTTGGCCGACGACAACGCTTCCGGATTGAACGCACTCTCGATGAAGGGCAGCAGCGCCAGCTCGGTGGGCAGACCGCGCTTCTCCACCTCCTCGACGATGTGGAAGAGGTAGCGGCTGCCGCGGTCGGTCATGCGCTGCACGTAGTCGGGCCGGTCGGCATACCAGCGTTCGCGGTTGCGCACCAGGTCACCGTCGAGATCGGTCAGCGCGAAGCCGTTGCGCACGCGCTGCCACAGGTCGGTCTTGGCCGAGCGATCGTCCAGGTCGAGCGGCACCTCGGGGCGCAGCGGGTCGACCGCGGGCGGCACCGGGGCCGGGCCTTCGGGCGCGGGATTCGCGGTCGGCACGACCGGCGCGGGCGCCGGTGCGGCGGCCGGGCTGGCGGGCGTTTCGGGGGCCGGTACCGTGGCGTCGACCGTCGGCGACGGTGTCGGCGGTGCAACGCCGCCCGGGGCCGTGGCACACCCGGCCAGCAGCGCGAGGCCGAGCGCGGCCAGCGCGGCCGGAAAGGGGAATCGGATCATCGGAATTCGTTCTTCCAGCGGCGAAGCGCCGCGAGCACGTCGGCGCCGGCAGTGCCGGTGGCACCCTGCGCGCGCGCGGCCTCGACCACGGCCGGCACCTCGCAGCGGAGGAATGGGTTGACCTCGCGCTCGACGGCCACGCGCGAGGGCAGCGTGGCGCGGCCGGCGGTGCGCAGCGACTCGCACTCGGCCTGGTAGCGCGCCAGTGCCGCATTGCCGGGCTCCACGGCGCGCGCGAACTTCAGGTTGGACAGCGTGTACTCGTGGGCACAGCAGACGCGCGTCTCGCCGGGCAGTGCGGCGAGCCGCGACAGCGACCCATGCATCTGCTCGGCCGTGCCCTCGAAGAGGCGGCCGCAGCCGCCGGAGAACAGCGTGTCGCCGCAGAAGAGCAGCGGGGCGCCGCTGCGCCCCGCGTCGAAGTAGGCGATGTGCCCGGCGGTGTGGCCCGGCACGTCGATCACCTCGAAGCGGTGCCCGAGCAGTTCGACGACGTCGCCATCGGCCAGCGGCACGAAGGGTTCGGGGATGCGTTCGCGGCGCGGGCCGTAGACGGCACCCTTCAGGCGCGGCCGCAGCGCGTACACGCCGCCGACGTGGTCGCCGTGGTGGTGCGTCACTAGAATGGCTGCCAGTGCCAGACGACGCTCGTCGAGCGCCGCCGCCACGGGGGCTGCGTCACCGGGGTCGACGACCACCGCATCGGTGCCGTCGTGCAGCATCCAGATGTAGTTGTCGGTGAAGGCGGGCAGGGCGATCAGATCCATGGCGCAAAGCGACGGAATTATAGATTTGGCCTCCTGGCTGGCCACGCCGGCGGGGCGATACCTGCTGGCCTGGGAACAGCACCATCTCGATCAGGCGGTGGCCGACCTGTTCGGGTTCCATGCGCTGCAGCTCGGCCTGCCCGAACTCGATACGCTGCGCAGCAACCGCATGCCGCACCGCTGGGTGGCCACCGACGACGCTGCGGCGCCGGCCGCCCCGCCCGACGAGGCATTGCCGCGCGCCGTGGTCGCGCTGCACCTCGACTTCGACGCGCTGCCATTCGATACCGCCAGCCTCGACCTCGTGGTGCTGCCTCACACGCTGGAGCTGGCACACGACCCGCACCAGACGCTGCGCGAGGTCGAGCGCGTGCTGCGGCCCGAGGGCCGCGTGGTGGTGGTGGGCTTCAACCCGGCCAGCCTGTGGGGCCTGCGCCAGCGGCTCGGCCGGCTGCGCCGCGGCCTGGGCCTGAAGCGCCAGCAGCCGCTGTTCCTGCCGCCGCGCGGCGAGTTCCTCGGCTACCGCCGCCTGCGCGACTGGCTGCAGCTGCTCAGTTTCGAGGTGGAGTCGGGCCGCTTCGGCTGCTACCGGCTGCCGGTGGTGTCGGAGCGCTGGCTGCAGCGCAGCGCCTGGATGGACGAGCACGGCGAGCGCTGGTGGCCGGTGTTCGGCGCGGCGTACTTCGTGGTGGCGGTCAAGCGCGTGCGCGGCATGCGGCTGGTCGGCCTGGCGCGCGAGCAGCGCCAGCGCGGCCGTGCCGGCGCGGTGGTGGCCACGCACAAGCGCCGCGAGCGCGAGGAAGAGACGGCATGACGAACGGCGCAGCGGCCATCCAGCGGCCGCAGGTGGTGATCTATACCGACGGTGCCTGCAAGGGCAACCCGGGCCCGGGCGGCTGGGGCGCCTGGCTGGTCAGCGGTGGCCACGAGAAGGAGCTGTTCGGCGGCGAGGCCCAGACCACCAACAACCGCATGGAGCTGACCGCGGTGATCGAGGCGCTCGCGTCGCTGAAGCGCACCTGCGACGTCACCGTGCACACCGACAGCGAATACGTGCGCAAGGGCATCACCGAGTGGATCCATGGCTGGCAGCAGCGCGGCTGGAAGACGGCCGACCGCAAGCCGGTGAAGAACGCCGAGCTGTGGCAGCGGCTGGACGCGCTGCGCAAGCTGCACCATGTGCAGTGGCGCTGGGTGAAGGGGCATGCCGGTGACCCCGGCAACGAGCGTGCCGACGCGCTCGCCAACCGCGGCGTGCCGGGAGCCGGCTGATGGTTGACGGCAGCGCGGGTTCGTTCGCCCGACGTTACAGTTGATGTCGGACAAACACCGCCCTTCCGTGAAGACACTCCACACCGTCGTCGCCGTGCTCGGCATCGCCGCCGCGGGCAGCGCCGCCTGGTGGGTCCAGAACAAGGCCCCGGCCGCGCAGGCGGCCGTCTCGCCTGGCAGCGCGGCGGGCCCTGCCGGCAGTGCGCCGGCGGCCGGCCCGGCCAGCGTCGAAGTGGCGCGCGCCTCGGCCGTGCGCATCGAGGACGACGCGCAGTCGGTCGGTTCGCTTCGCTCCCGGCAGGGCGTGATGCTCAAGCCCGAGGTGGCCGGCCGCGTGGCACGCATCGGCTTCGCCGACGGCCAGCGCGTGCGCCGCGGTCAACTGCTGGTGCAGCTCGACGACACGCTGCAGCGCGCGCAGTTGCAGCAGGCCCAGGCGCAGGCCAGCATTGCGCGCACGAACCTGCAGCGCAACCGCGAGCTGGTGGCGCAGAACTTCGTCAGCGCGAGCGCGGTCGACCAGAGCGCCGCGGCGCTCGAAGTGGCCGAGGCGCAGGTCGCGCTGGCGCGCGCGCAGCTCGAGCGCATGCGCATCGTCGCGCCGTTCGACGGGCTGGCGGGCATCTCGATGGTGAACCTGGGCGACTACGTCAAGGATGGCGCGGAGCTCGTCAACCTCGAGGATGCCTCGTCGATGTCGGTCGACTTCCGGCTGCCCGAGCGCTACCTCGCGCGGCTCAAGACAGGCCAGAGCGTCGATGTGCAGGTCGATGCGCTGCCCAAGCGCAGTTTCCAGGGCCGCATCGACGCGGTCGACTCGCAGGTCGACGCCAACGGCCGCTCGCTGCTCGTGCGCGCGCGGCTGCCCAACCCCAGGGGCGAGCTGAAGGCCGGCATGTTCGCGCGCACGCGCACGGTGTTCGCGGTGCGCGAGCAGGCCGTGGTCGTTCCGGAGGAGGCGCTGGTGCCGCAGGGCGGCAAGCAGTACTTGATCAAGGTGGTCGACGGTCCGGCGGGCAAGGTCTCGCAGCGCCTCGAGGCGCGCATCGGCATGCGGCTGCCCGGGCGCGTCGAGATCCTCGAGGGCCTGGTGCCCGGCGACATGGTGGTGACGGCCGGCCAGGCACGGCTGCTGCGCGGCGACGGCCTGCCGCTCGTGCCCGTCGAGGTCGGCCCGGCGCCCGTGGGCCCGGCGAGCGCACCGCGCGCGGCCGCCTCGGCGCGCGGCGCGGTCTGAGCGGCGCGCAGGCGGGGATCGCACGATGAGGTTCTCCGAGACCACCATCCGCCGACCGGTGTTCGCGACGGTGATGTCGCTGCTGCTGGTGCTGGTGGGCGCGGTGTCGTTCAACGGCCTGCAGGTGCGCGAGTACCCGCGCATCGACGAGCCGGTGGTCAACGTCACCACCAAGCTCACCGGCGCGTCGTCCGAGGTGATCGAGTCGCAGGTCACCAAGCCGCTGGAAGACTCGATCTCCGGCATCGAGGGCATCGACATCGTCACCTCGGTGTCGCGCAGCGAGCAGAGCCAGATCACCGCACGCTTCAAGCTCAGCAAGAACCCCGAGGCCGCCGCGGCCGACGTGCGCGACCGCGTGTCGCGCGTGCGTGCGCGCCTGCCCGATGCGATCGACGAGCCGGTGATCGCCAAGGTCGAGGCCGACGCGACGCCGACGGTGTGGCTGGCCTTCAGCAGCGAGACGCTCTCGCCGCTGGAGATCACCGACCTGATCAACCGCATCGTCAAGCCGCGCCTGCAGACCGTGCCCGGCGTCGCCGAGGTCAACGTGAACGGCGACCGGCTCTTCTCGATGCGCATCTGGGTGGATCCGGACAAGCTCGCCGCCTTCCGCCTCACCGTGCAGGACGTGGAAGACGCGCTGCGCCGCCAGAACCTCGAGGTGCCGGCCGGCCGCATCGAGAGCCAGCAGCGCGAGTTCAGCGTCACCGCGCGCACCGACCTGACCACGCCCGAGCAATTCGGCCAGATCGCGCTGAAGAACGCCAGCGGCCACGTGGTGCGCCTGCGCGACGTCGCACGCGTCGAGGAGGCGGCGGCCAGCGAGCGTTCCAGCGTGCGCCTGAACGGCGTGCCCTCGGTGTCGATGGGGGTGATCCGGCAGGCCACCGCCAACCCGCTCGAGGTGGCCGCCGGCGTGCGCGAGGTGATCCCGAAGATCCAGCAGGACCTGCCGCCCAGCGTGGTGGTGCGCCAGGCCAACGACAACTCGGTGTTCATTGACCGCTCGATCAAGTCGGTCTACAAGACCATCGCCGAGGCGGTGCTGCTGGTGGCGCTGGTGGTGTTCGTGTTCCTGCGCACGCTGCGCGCCTCGATCATCCCGCTGGTCACGATCCCGGTCAGCCTGATCGGCGCGTTCGGCCTGATGGCCGCGGCTGGCTTCACGATCAACACCTTGACGCTGCTCGCGCTCGTGCTGGCGATCGGCCTCGTGGTCGACGACGCGATCGTCGTGCTGGAAAACATCTTCCGCCACGTCGAGGAAGGGCTGAGCCCGTTCCAGGCGGCGCTGCGCGGTGCGAAGGAGGTCGGCTTCGCCGTGGTGGCGATGACGCTGACGCTTGCGGCGGTGTACGCACCGCTGGCCTTCACGCCGGGGCGCACCGGCCGCCTGTTCGTCGAGTTCGCGCTGACGCTGGCCGGCGCGGTGATCGTCTCGGGCTTCATCGCGCTGACGCTGACGCCGATGATGTGCAGCAAGCTGCTGCGCCACGAGAGCGCGCCGAACCGCTTCGACCGGATGATGGAGGCAGTGCTGGTGGGCTTGAGCGCACGCTACGAGTCGGCGCTGCGCTGGGTGCTGCTGCGCCGCTGGCTGGTGGTGGCGGTGATGGTGGCGTCGGGCGCGGCGAGCTGGTGGCTGTTCAAGAACGCCAAGAGCGAGCTGGCGCCGATCGAGGACCGCGGCGTGATCTTCACCTCGGTGAACGCGCCCGACGGTTCCACGCTCGAGTACACGCAGCGCTACATGCAGGCGATCGAACGCATCGGCATGAAATACCCGGAGTTCGACCGCATCTTCATCGTCACCGGCAACCCGACCGTCTCGCAGGGCATCGCGGTGCTGCGCACCGTCGACTGGACCGAGCGCACCCGCAGCACGCCGCAGCTGGTGCGCGAGTTGCAGCCGCAGTTCGCGAAGCTGCCGGGCGTGACCGCCTTCCCGGTGACGCCGCCCTCGCTCGGCCAGGGCTTCCGCGAGCGGCCGGTGAACTTCGTGATCGTCAGCTCCGACAGCTACGCGAACCTCTCGGTGGTGGCGCAGCAGATGCTCGCCGAGATGGCGAAAAACCCCGGCCTCGTGCAGCCCGACACCGACCTGCGGCTGAACAAGCCGGAGCTCTTCATCCAGGTCGACCGCGACCGCGCGGCCGACGCCGGCATCGCCGTCGACCAGGTGGCACGCACCATCGAGACCATGCTGGGCGGCCGCAACGTCACGCGCTACAAGCGCGACGCCGAGCAGTACGACGTGATCGTGCAGACCGAGGGCCGCGGCCGCACCACGCCGGAGGACATCGACCGCATGTTCGTGCGCGGCCGTGTCGATTCGAGCGGCAGCCCGGCGATGGTGCCGCTGGCCTCGCTGGTGAAGGTCACGGAGTCGGTGAGCCCGCGCGAGCTGAACCACTTCAACCAGCGCCGCTCCGTGGCGATCACCGCCAACCTCGCGCCCGGCTACACCCTCGGCGAGGCCCTGCAGTTCATGGACGCCACCGCCGCGAAGGTGCTCAAGCCCGGCTACTCGACCGAGCTGAACGGCGTATCGCGCGAATTCCGCTCGTCCAGCGGCGCGCTCGGGCTGGTGTTCGTGCTGGCGCTGCTGTTCATCTTCCTCGTGCTGTCGGCGCAGTTCGAGAGCTTCGTCGACCCGTTCGTGATCATGCTGGCGGTGCCGCTGTCGATGGTCGGCGCGCTCGGCGCACTGCACCTGACCGGTGGCACGCTGAATGTCTACTCGCAGATCGGGCTGATCACGTTGGTGGGCCTGATCACCAAGCACGGCATCCTGATCGTCGAGTTCAGCAATCAGTTGCGCCAGCAGGGCCGCGATGTGGCGGCGGCAGTCATCGAGGCTGCGGCGCTGCGGCTGCGGCCGATCCTGATGACCACCGCGGCGATGGTGCTGGGTGCGCTGCCGCTCGCGCTGGCCACCGGTGCCGGCGCCGAGAGCCGCCAGCAGATCGGCTGGGTGATCGTCGGCGGCATGACGGTCGGCACGCTGCTGACCATCTTCGTGGTGCCCACGATGTACACGCTGTTCGCCCGCCAGGGCGTGCCCGGCGAGATCACCACCCCGGCAGAGCCCGAGGCGGCGGCGGTCTAGCTCAGCCGCGTGCCTTCATGGCCTTGCGGGCCTGCACGAACTCGAAGGCGAACTGCACCGCGTCGGCCACCATGCGCGCATTGGCCGCGCGTTCCTTGTCGGTCAGGTAGAACGCGAAATCCACCTCGTGGCGGATGTAGCGCGGCGGCAGCCGGTTCAGCGCCACGCAGGCGATGTCGGCCAGCAGCTCGGGCGTGGCCAGGTGCGGGAAGCGCTTGGCGCGCGTCTCCACCGCTTCGTACACGGCCCGTTCGTGGAAGTTCTGGATCGAGGTGAAGTCGGCGCTCATGCCGGCCAGTGTGGGCCCGATGCGCCGGTGCGGTGGCCGGAAAAGCGCCGTGCTCACAGCGCAGTTCGGGCCATGCTCAGAGCCGCTCGACGACCCGCATCGAGAGGTCCACCGCCTGCACGTTCTTCGTCAGCGAGCCGACCGAGATGCGGTCCACGCCGGTGGCGGCGATGTCGCGCAGCTGCTCGAGCTGCACGCCGCCCGACACCTCCAGCTCGGCCCGGCCGGCGTTCAGCGCCACGGCCTCGCGCATGCCGGCGAGGTCGAAGTTGTCGAGCATGATGCTGTTAGCACCGTGCTCGAGCGCCTCCTTCAGCTGTGCGAGGGTCTCGACCTCGATCTGGATCTCCACGCCGGCGCTCAGCGCACGCGCCTGCGCCAGCACCTGAGCGATGCCGCCGGCTGCCGCGATGTGGTTCTCCTTGATCAGGATGCCGTGCCACAGCGCCAGGCGCTGGTTTCTCCCGCCGCCCACGCGCACCGCGTACTTCTGCGCCTGGCGAAGGCCGGGCATCGTCTTGCGGGTGTCGAGGATGGCGCAGCCCTTGGGGTTCGGCGACACGCCAGCGATCGCGTCGACATGCCGCCGCGTCAGCGTGGCCGTGGCCGACAGCAGCTGCAGGAAGTTGAGCGCCGGACGCTCGGCGGAGAGCAGGGCGCGCGCGTCCCCCGTGATCTCGCACAGCGTGGAGCCGGCCGCCACGGCCGCGCCTTCGGCGGCCTTCCAGTCGATGCGCGCGGCCGGATCGAGCGCGTGCACGGTGCCGTCGAACCACTCGCAGCCGCATAGCACGGCGTCTTCGCGCACGATCACGCGCGAGCGCACGCGCTGCGCCGCGGGCACCAGCAGGGCGGTCCAGTCACCGCGGCCGATGTCCTCGGCCAGCGCGTCGCGGATGTTGCGCTCGCGCGCCTGCTCGAGCGTCTCGTTGAAGTCGACCATGCTCAGGCGGGCCCGATGTGCTTGACGAAGGCCGGCTGCGCCAGCGCGGCGGCGTTCTTCGCGGTGAAGTCGAGCATGCGCTCGATGCAGCCGAGCGCCTTGGCGCGCACGTCTTCGGCGACGTGGATCTCGCCAGCACCGGTCTCGAGCGACTGCACGACGCCGCGCAGGCCGTTCATCGCCATCCAGGGGCAGTGCGCGCAGCTCTTGCAGGTGGCGCTGCGGCCGGCGGTGGGCGCCTCCAGCAGCGTCTTGCCGGGCGCGAGCTGGCGCATGCGGTGCATCAGGCCGTTGTCGGTGGCGATGATGAAGGTCTTGGCGTCGCTCTTGAGCACGGCATTGAGGATCTGCGTGGTCGAGCCGACCACGTCGGCCTGCGCCACCACGCTCTGCGGCGATTCCGGGTGCACCAGCACCTTCGCGTCGGGGTGCTCCTTGCGCAGCAGGTCGAGCTCGAGGCCCTTGAACTCGTCGTGCACGATGCACTCGCCATGCCACGAGAGCATGTCGGCGCCGGTCTGCTCCTGGATGTAGCGGCCGAGGTGGCGGTCGGGCGCCCAGAGGATCTTCTCGCCGCGCGACTTCAGGTGGCTGACGATCTGCAGCGCGCACGAGCTCGTCACCATCCAGTCGGCACGGGCCTTCACCGCGGCGCTGGTGTTGGCGTAGACCACCACCGTGCGGTCGGGGTGGGCGTCGCAGAACGCGGCGAACTGGTCGGGCGGGCAGCCGAGGTCGAGCGAGCAGGTGGCGTCGAGATCGGGCATCAGCACGCGCTTGTCGGGGCTGAGGATCTTGGCCGATTCGCCCATGAAGCGCACGCCGGCCACCACCAGCGTCTGCGCGGCGTGGTCGCGGCCGAAGCGCGCCATCTCGAGCGAATCGGCCACGATGCCGCCGGTCTCGAGCGCGAGGTCCTGCAGGTCGCCGTCGACGTAGTAGTGCGCCACCAGCACGGCGCCGCTCTGCTTCAGCAGCGCGGCTGCGCGAGCCTTCCATTCGCGCCGCTGATCGGGCGTCAGCGGCTCGGGCACCTTGGCCCAGGCGTGCGCGGTGCAGCTGTCGCCGCGCGCGTCCTGGCGCGTGTAATCGTAAAGAACCTGGCTCATGGGAATCTCGGGCGAGGGCGCCATGCCCGTCGGACCCGAGATGGTAGCCGCCAGCTCAGAGCAATGTTTTGTCGAGCTCCATGAGCTTGTAGCGGGCCAGCGGCAGGTTGGTGCGCTGGCGGTCGAGCAGGCAGACGACGAACACGTCGGGGTAGCGCGAGATCACGCGCATCACCATCTGCCGGCCGCTGGTGCTGGTCATGATCTCCTCGACCGGCCCGCCCAGGCCCATCGCGTTGGAACCCTGGCGGTGCTCGCGCAGGATCTGCGAGCAGGCCGCGCCGATCACGTCCATGTCCACCGGCTGGTCCTCCCGCAGCTCGCGCGCCAGCACCAGGCCGGTGGTGGCGTCGACCGCGGCGCAGCCGAGCATGCCCTCGAGCGGCAGCATGTCGGCCAGCGCTCGCGCGGCACGCGCCGGATCGAGCACCGCACGGCCGAGGCGCGCCACGGGAGCGCCCGCGGCCGCCGCGGCGACCGGCGGCTTGGACAGGTCGGATACCTTGATCGGGTACTCGCCGCCCGGCGCGGCGGGCGTCTCCCAGGCCGGCTGCAGCTTGACGAGATTCCAGATGCCCAGCATCGCATTCCACACCGCCGAGGCGCTGATCAGCGGCTCGTCGATCACGTGCACGTTCACGCGCTGCGGCCAGCGCACCGCCGCGATCTTGTTGGCGATCCACACCGCGTTGGGCGGCAGCATGAACAGCAGGTTGGGGCAGCGCCAGCCGGGCAGCTGGGTGGCGTCGGCCAGCGAGGCCAGCAGCGCGTCGATGGCGTGCGGCTGCATCGGGCCGACGATCACCGCGGTGAGGTGGCTGCGCTCCATCAGTGCGACCGGGATCTCGGCGGTGTCCTGCCCGGGCGAGCGCACGTCGGCGTGGTAGAGGTTGAGCTTCTCCTCGTGGCGGCGCACGAGGCACGTGCGCTCGATCACGGCCAGCGTCTTCAGCGTGGTGTGCTCGCGCAGGTGCAGCCGCTCGACCGGCTGGCCGCCGGCGTCCGACAGCGCCTTGATCACCGCCGAGGCCCACACGCCGGTCGGGTCGAGCAGGGTGATCTGGCGCGTGGCGGTGCCGAGGTCGGCGCGTGTCGCGGCGAAGTGCTCGCGCATCGCGGCGGCTGCCGGGCCGGTGACGACGAGGTCGCGCAGGTGGCGATCGACGATCTGGCCGCGCTCGTTGACCTCGGTGGCCACGCTCTCGAGGATGGCGGTCGCCGCGAAGCCGCCGTCGGTCTCGTCGGGGGTGGCGGCACGCAGTCGCGGATCCTCGGCGGGGCCGAGTTCGCCGAACAGGGACTTGAGCATGGTGTTCCTCCTGGGCCGCGCCACTCGCGTGCACTGGCCATCAGCCTACGTTCAAGCGCAAGGTGCCATTCTCGACTCAGATGGAAGAGATGTAGCAAGACGTGTGTCAACCACGCCTCACCCGCCTCCGGGGCTCAGGCGAAGAATCGCGTCGGCGGCGCGCCCAGCGTGCGCCGCACCATCGCCGTGAAGGCGCTGGCACTGGCATAGCCGAGTTCGGCGGCGATGCTGGCCATCGGAAGCTTGCGGGCGGCCAGCGCCACGGCGTGCGACAGCAGCACCTGCTGGCGCCACTGCACGAAGGTCGTGCCGAGCTCGCTGCGGAACAGCCGCGCCACCGTGCGCGGGCTGGCACCGACCTCGCGCGACCATTCGTCCAGCGTGTTCCAGCGTGCCGGCGCCTCCAGCACCGCCTCGCAGAGCTGGCGCAGGCGCTTGTCGTCCGGCAGCTCGATGCCCAGGCGCACCGGCGCGGCGCGGCGCAGTTCGTCGAGGATCAGGGCCGCCAGGCAGGCTTCGCGCTCGTCGGGCCGGCCCGTGCCGGCCGAAGTGTCGAGGTGGGCGACGAGCTCGCGCAGCAGCGGCGAGACCTCCAGCACGCGGCACTCGGGCCAGCGCTGGAACGGCGTCTCGGCGTCGGCGCCGAAGAAGCGGGCGCTGGGGTGCACGTAGAGCGTGCGGATCTCGGCGTCTTCCACCACCGTCACCACGTGCTCGACACCGGGCGGGATCCACAGCGCGCGGGTCGGCGGCACGAGGTAGGTGCTGCGGCCGGCCTGCATGCGGATCACGCCGGTGGCCGACGTGGCCACCTGCGCCCACGGATGGCTGTGCGGCTCGACGCGCGTGGCCGCGGCGAGGCGGCGCAGCTTGGCGCGCAGCGGCCGCTGCGGCGTGGGGGCGTAGGCGAGCGGGTCGATCGGCGGCACGCTGGTGCGGCGGGAGCGGGAGGCGGCCATTGGCAGGATCTCGACAGAGATTGGCCTTCTATCGTAACTGCGACGCGGCCGGCCCGCCTACAGTGCGAAGCAGATCCTCGGAACTGCCTCGATGACCGCTGCCCCTGCCTCCCTGCGCGACGACGCCCGCACCATCGGCCTGATCGGCCTGGCGCACGGCACCTCGCACTTCTTCCACATGCTGCTGCCGCCGCTGTTCCCGTTGTTCATCCGCGACTTCGGCCTCAGCTACTCCGAACTCGGCCTGCTGGTCAGCACCTTCTTCGTGATCTCTGGCATCGGCCAGGCGCTGGCGGGCTTCCTGGTCGATCGCGTCGGCGCGCGGCCGGTGCTGTTCGCGGCGCTGTCGTGCTTCGTCCTGGCCGGGCTCGTGGCCGCCACGGCGCAGGGCTATGGCGGGCTGATGCTGGCCGCCGCGCTGGCCGGTGTCGGCAACTCGCCGTTCCACCCGGTGGACTTCACGATCCTGAACAAGCGCGTCTCGCAGCCGCGTCTGGGTCATGCGTTCTCGATGCATGGCATCTCCGGCAACCTGGGCTGGGCCGCCTCGCCGGTGTTCATGGCCACCGTCACCGCGGCCACCGGCTCGTGGCGCTGGGCGGCCGCCGGCGCCTCGCTGTGGGCGCTGCTGGTGCTGGTCACGATGCTGCTGAACCGCCGCGCGATCGACGACCGCTCCGGAGCCTGGCCGCAGGCCGCGGCCGCGAAGGCCGGCGCCGCGGCTGCCGTGGCCGAGCATCCGCTCGCCTTCTTGCGCCTGCCCTCGGTGTGGCTGTGCTTCTCGTTTTTCTTCTGGTCGACCTGCGCGCTGTCGGCGGTGCAGAGCTTCGCGGGCCCGGCGCTGCAGAAGATGCACGGCCTGCCGCTGACCATCACCTCCTTCGTCGTCACCGGCTTCATGCTGTGCGGCGCTGCCGGCATGCTGGTGGGCGGCTTCCTCGCGGCGCGCGGCGAGCGCCTCGAACGCATCATCGGCGCCTGCCTGCTGGGCGCGGCCACGCTGCTGTTCGTCGCCAGCCTGCCGGGGCTGCCGGGGCTGCTCGCCGCGGCGGTGGCGGCGCTGGCCGGTTTCGGCACCGGCCTGGCCGGCCCCTCGCGCGACATGCTGATCAAGCGTGCCGCGCCGCCGGGCGCCACCGGGCGGGTCTACGGCACGGTGTACTCGGGGCTGGATCTGGGCTTCGCGCTCGCCGCGCCGGTGTTTGGTGCCATCCTCGACCACGGCTCGCCGTCCGGGGTGTTCGTCGGCGCCTCGCTGGCGCTGGTGGCCGGCGTGGCCTCGGCCGCGCTGGTGGGCGCGCGCGTGGCGAAGACGAAGGCCCCCGCGGTGAAAATGGCGGGATGAGCCGCCGCACCGACACTGCCTCCGTTCCCGCCGCACCACGCATCGCCGGCCATGCCCTCGTCGAGGCGCTGGTTGCGCAAGGCGTCGACAACGCCTTCGGCGTGCCGGGAGAGAGCTACCTCGCGGTGCTCGACGGCTTCCACGAGCACCGCGATCGCGTCCGCTTCGTCGCCTGCCGACAGGAGGGCGGTGCCGCGTTCATGGCCGAGGCGCAGGGCAAGCTGACCGGGCGGCCGGGCATCTGCTTCGTGACGCGCGGTCCCGGCGCCACCAACGCCGCGATCGGCCTGCACACCGCCTTCCAGGACAGCACGCCGATGATCCTGTTCGTCGGCCAGGTGGCGAGCGATCAGCGCGACCGCGAGGCCTTCCAGGAGCTCGACTATCGCCAGGTGTTCGGCCCCGGCACGCTGGGCATGGCCAAGTGGGTGGGCGAGGTGCAGAGTGCCGACCGGCTCCCGGAGTACATCGCGCGCGCCTTCCACACGGCGCTGCAGGGTCGCCCGGGCCCGGTGGTGCTGGTGCTGCCGGAAGACCTGCTGACCACGCCCACGGCGGCGCCGGTGCTGCCGCGCGTCGAGCCGGTGCAGGCCTGGCCCGCGCCCGGCCCGCTGCGCGACCTCCGCGCGATGCTGGTGGCGGCGCAGCGGCCGTTCGTGATCGCAGGCGGCGGCGGGTGGGATGCCGAAGGCGCCCGCGCGCTGCAGCGCTTCGCCGAGAACTGGCAGCTGCCGGTGGGATGCGGCTTCCGCTTCCAGGACACCTTCGACAACTGCCATCCGCTGTACGCCGGCGACGTCGGCATCGGCATCAATCCAAAGCTGGCCGCGCGCCTGCGCGAGGCCGACCTGGTGATCGCGCTGGGCGTGCGCCTCGGCGAGATGACCACCGGCGGCTACACGCTGCTCGAAGCGCCGCGGCCGCGCCAGACGCTCGTGCACCTGCACGCCGGCGCCGAGGAACTCGGCCGCGTCTACGCGGCGGACCTGATGCTGCAGGCCTCGGTGAGCCACGCCGCCAAGGCGCTCGAGTCGCTGACCGCGCCGCCGCAGGTGGCGTGGTCCGCCTGGGCGCAGTCGGCCGCGGACGATTTCGCCGCCAACCGCGTGCCGCCGAGCGTGGCGCCGCTCGACATGGCGCAGGTGATGCTCGCTGTCGAGCGCCTCGTGCCCGAGAACACCGTGTTCACCAACGGCGCCGGCAACTACAGCGGCTGGCTGCATCGCTACGTGCGCTACCGCGGGCTGCAGCACCATGGCCGCACGCAACTCGCGCCGACCTCGGGGGCGATGGGCTACGGCGTGCCGGCCGCGATCGCAGCCGCGCTGCTGTACCCGGATCGCACGGTGGTCAACGTCGCCGGCGACGGCGACTTCCTGATGACCGGCCAGGAACTCGCCACCGCCAGCGGCTACGGTGCGGGGCGGGGAGCGGGCAAGCTGATCAGCCTGGTGGTCGACAACGGCACCTACGGCACGATCCGCATGCACCAGGAGCGCGAGTTTCCCGGGCGCGTGTCGGGCAGCGACCTCTTCAATCCGGACTTCGCCGCGCTCGCCCGCGCCTACGGCTGGCACGCGAGCCGGGTCGACACCACGGCGCAGTTCGAGCCGGCCTTCGCCGCCGCACTGGCCGCCGATGGCCCGACGCTGATCCACCTGAAGCTCGACACCGACGTGAGCACCACGCGCACCACGCTGGGCGCGATCCGCGAAGCGGCGCTGCGGAAACGCGCTTAAGCCTGGCGCTTCAGCGCGGCGCCGCGCAGCATCAGCACCACGCCGATCAGCACCACACCGGCCGCGGCCCATTCGAAGCCGCTCACCACTTCGCCGAGCACCGCCACGCCGAGAAGCATCGCGATCACCGGGTTGACGAAGGTGTAGCTCGAGGCCAGGCCGGCGCTGGCCTGTGCGAGCAGCACCATGTAGGCGTTGAAGGCGATCAGCGAGCCGGCCACGACGAGATAGAACCAGGCGGCCACCGCGGCGGGATGCGGCGGCCACTGCGGCCGCTCGCCGGTGGCCAGCGAGAGCGCCATCAGCACAACTCCGCCGCACAGCATCTCGCTGGCGAAGCCCATCGCGCCGGGCGCGAGTGGCAGGCTGCGCTGGCTCAGCACGCTGCCCACCGACCAGGTCAGGCAGGCGGTGGCGATGGCCGCGAGCCCGGCGGGCGAAGCCTGGAAGCCGGCGCCCTGCGTCAGCATCAGCACTCCGGCCAGGCCGACGACGATGCCGGCCAACTCCAGCGCGCCGGGCTTCACGCCCCAGATCAGGTTGAGCGCCGCGATCATCAGCGGCACCACCGCGATGAAGGCCACCACCAGGCCGGAGCCGACGCTGGTCTCGGCCACCGCGGTACCTCCCATGCCGCCGCCGAGCATCAGCGTGCCCACCACCAGCGCGTTGCGCCACTGCGTGCGCGTCGGCCAGGGCGCGCCGCGCCAGCGCATCCACACGATCAAGAGCGCGCCAGCGGCAAGGAAGCGCGTGCCCATCTGGAAGAAGGGCGGGAAGCTCCACAGCGCGAACTTGATCGCGAGGTAGGTCGAGCCCCAGATCAGCCAGGTGGCAGCCAGACACGCCACGAGCAGCGTGGACAGGCCGGTGTCGCGAGGCGCCGATGCGGCGAGGGACGAGGAACTCATGGCGAGATCGTATGAAAGCCGAAGCCGGTCGGCCATGGCGCGATCCAGTTCCTGCGCCACAATCGCCGTGACTTTGAAGGAGATCGAGCCCCATGGCCTTGAACTTCGAACTCGATGCGCACGACACCCGCATCCTCGCCGAACTGCAGGCCGACGCGCGCCTGACGATGGCCGAGCTCGGCCGCCGCGTGCATCTCTCGCAGCCGGCCGTCACTGAGCGCGTGCGCAAGCTCGAGGCGGCCGGCGTCATCACCGGCTACCGCGCAACGGTCGACCTCGGCCGGCTCGGCTACGGTATCCGCGCGCTGATCCGCATCGGCCGTGCCGAGTACGCGCGCGTGGTCAAGCTGATCCAGCAGACGCCCGAGTGCATCAATGCCTACAACGTCACCGGCGAGGACAGCTGGGTGCTGGAGATCGCGGTGATCGACGTGGCCCACCTCGATTCGGTGGTGAGCAAGTTCTGCATGCTCACCGAGACCGCCACGTCGATCATCCTGAACCCCGCACGCGAGCACCAGGCGATGCTGCCGCCGCGCCGCGAGGACGTGAAACCCCCCATCCGGAAAGTGACCCACGCATGAACGCCCCGACCGACTTCGCCACCTGCGACCTCTGCGACGCCCACAAGTCGGGCTACGCCAGCGGCGACGGCGCCTTCCGCGTGCTGCCGCCGGTGTTCGCGAGCTACGGTGGCCGCACGAAGTTCTGCGGCCCGGTGCTGACGGTGCAGTGCTTCGAGGACAACTCGCCGGTGAAGGCGGCGCTCGAGTCGCCCGGGGAGGGTCGGGTGCTGGTGGTCGACGGCGGCGGCTCGCTGCGCCGCGCGCTGATCGGCGGCAACATCGCCGCGGCCGCCGCGAGGAACGGCTGGGCCGGCGTGGTGATCGACGGGGCCGCGCGCGATAAGGCCGAGCTCGCCGCCTGCGACGTCGGCATCCGGGCGCTGGCGCTGTTCCCCATGCCCACCGACCGCAAGACTCCCGGCCAGACCGGCATCCCGGTGCGCATCCAGGGCATCTGGGTGCGCACCGGCGAATGGCTCTACGCCGACGAGGACGGCATCGTCGTGATGCCCGCGAAAGCCTAGGCGGGTACCGCTGGCAAACCCGACAGCGCCATCGCCAGTTCCTTCTCGTCGTAGGGCTGGTCGACCAGCTTGCCGGCCATGTAGTTGCTGTAGGCCGTCATGTCGAAGTGGCCGTGCCCGCAGAGGTTGAAGAGGATGGTCTCGCTGCGGCCCTCGCGCTTGCAGCGCAGCGCCTCCTCGATCGCGCCCTTGACGGCGTGGTTGGCCTCCGGCGCCGGCACGATGCCTTCGGCACGCGCGAAGGTCACGCCGGCCTCGAAGCAGGCGTTCTGGTGGTAGGCCACCGCCTCGATGAGGTTCAGCTCCTTCAGGTGCGACACCAGCGGCGCCATGCCGTGGTAGCGCAGGCCGCCGGCGTGGAAGCCCGGCGGCGTGAAGGTGCTGCCCAGCGTGTGCATCTTGGTCAGCGGCGTGAGGTGGGCGGTGTCGCCGAAGTCGTAGGCGTACTTGCCGCGCGTCAGCGACGGGCAGGCGGCCGGCTCGACCGCGACGATGCGGCGCTTCTTGGTCTTTCCACCGCCGCGCAGCTGCAGGCCGAGGAAGGGGAAGCTGATGCCGGCGAAATTGGAGCCGCCGCCGGTGCAGCCCACCACCACGTCGGGGTCGTCGCCTGCCATCTCGAGCTGCAGGATGGCTTCCTGGCCGATGATGGTCTGGTGCATCAGCACATGGTTGAGCACCGAGCCGAGCGCGTACTTGGTGTCGTCGTTCGTGGCGGCGACTTCCACCGCCTCCGAGATCGCGATGCCCAGCGAGCCGGGGTGGTTCGGATCCTTGGCGAGGATGGCGCGGCCGGAGTTCGTCTCGTTCGACGGGCTGGCGATGCAGCGCGCGCCGTAGGTCTCCATCAGCGCGCGGCGGTAGGGCTTCTGGTCGTACGACACGCGCACCTGGAACACGGTGACGTCGATGCCGAACAGCGCGCCGGCGAAGGCGAGCGACGAGCCCCACTGTCCGGCGCCGGTCTCGGTGGCGATCTTCTTGATGCCGGCCTGGGCGTTGTACCAGGCCTGCGGCACGGCGGTGTTGGGCTTGTGCGAGCCCGCCGGCGAGACGCCTTCGTACTTGTAGTAGATCTTCGCCGGGGTACCGAGCGCCTTCTCGAGGCGGTGCGCGCGGATCAGCGGCGAAGGGCGCCACAGGCGAAACACCTCGCGCACCGGCTCCGGAATCTCGATCTCGCGCTCGGTGCTGACCTCCTGCAGGATCAGCGCCATCGGGAACAGTGGCGCGAGGTCGTCCGGGCCGACCGGCTGCATCGTGCCCGGGTGCAGCACGGCGGGCGCAGGCACCGGCAGGTCGGCCTGGATGTTGTACCAGTGGCGGGGCATGCGGCTCTCGTCGAGCAGATACTTGGTGGGGGTCGTCATGTGGTCTCCTCTGTGCGACGCTATCGCGGCCCATCGTAGGAGCTGTGACGCAGGTCACGGGATCTGGATTTCCCGGGCGTCGCTCGTCCGGACCCACTGACAGAATCCGCGCGCGTCACCGCGCCCTTGCCCATGGCCACGAGCCCAGCGTCATGCCGTCACGTCCCGTCGTCCTCGTTCTTGCCCTGACCGCCGCGTCCCAGAGCTGGGCGCAGGCCGGGGGCAGCCGCGTCGAGGAGGAGGCCAACCGGCCGATGCGAATGATCCTGGAGGCGGCCAAGATCAAGGGCCGCGCCAAGCCGGCCGAGCTGCCGCCCGCGCCGGTGAAGCCCGTCGCGGCTGCGGCGCGTGCGGCGTCGAGTCCCGTGCCGGCGCCGGTGGCCGCGACGACTGCGACGACTGCGCCGCAGCCGGCACCGGTGGCGTTGCCGGCTTCGGCGCCGGAAGGGCCCCCGCAGTCGACCGTGGTCACGGTCGATGTCGATGCGGCGCCGCGTGCCGTGGTGCCCGAAGTGTCGCCGGCGTCGGTGCCGCGGGCCGAACCGGAGGCCGTGCCGATCGAGAACCTGCCGCCGTTGAAGCTGCTCAACGTCGTCGAGCCGGTCACGCCGCGCGCACTGCTGGGCAAGCTGCGCGGCGAGATCCGGGTCGACGTGGCCTTCACCGTGGCGGCCGACGGATCCGTGACCGAGCCTGCGGTGCGATCGTCGAGCCATCCGCAGATGAACGCAGCCGTGCTCGAGGCCGTCGGCCAGTGGCGCTACCAGCCCATCGCCAGCCCCCGCGAGCACGCCGTGCAGGTGGTGCTGCGGCCCGGCAGCTGAGGCTTCAGCGCTGCAGCACCTCGAGCGCGCGGTCCATGCCGCCGCTCATGATCGAGATCATCGCCTGTTCGCGCACGGCCGGCTTCGGGTGGTAGGCGATCGACAGGCCGGCCGCGCCCATCATCGGCAGGTCGTTCGCGCCGTCGCCCACCGCGATGCACTGGCTGGTCTCGATGCCCATCAGCTCGGCCACCTCGAGCAGCACGCGGCGCTTCTCGGCGCCGTCGACGATGTCGCCCCAAGGGCGGTCGAACAAGGTGCCGGTGAGGCGGCCGTTGGCCACGCCCAGCGTGTTGGCGCGCGCGAAATCGAGCTTCAGCTGGCTTCGGATGCGCTCGCTGAAGAAGGTGAAGCCGCCCGAGACCAGCAGCGTCTTCAGACCCGCCGCCTGGCAGGCTTCGACGAAGGCCTGCACGCCGGGGTTCAGGCGCAGCTTGTCGGTCCAGACCTTCTCCAGCGCCGCGACCGGCACGCCGGCCAGCAGCGCGACGCGGCGCCGCAAGCTGTCCTTGTAGTCGGCGATCTCGCCACGCATCGCCGCCTCGGTGATCTCGGCCACCTCGGCCTTGCGGCCGGCGGCATCGGCGATCTCGTCGACGCACTCGATGTTGATCAGCGTCGAATCCATGTCGAAGGCCACCAGGCGAAAGTCGGCCAGGCGCAGCGGCGGCGCGAAACCGCGGATGAAGAGGCCGGGAGCGTGTTCGGTGCTGGACATCGGCGGGATGTTACCCGCCGAGGCCGGGCTCAGCGGGCCAGCACCTGGCCCAGGACGCGGATCTGCGCGCGCGTGTCGTCACCCACCAGCGCATGCACCGTGTCGGCGTCGCTGCGCACGTCCACGCCCGCACGCTGCAGTCGCGCGCGCAATTCGTCGGGCGAGGTCTGCGCCACCTGGGCCAGCACCGGCAGCGGCGCGTCGGCGAGGGCACGCAGCGGCGGCACGAAGGGCGGTTCGCCCTTGCCGCCCAGCGGCAGGAAGGAGGCCGCGAGCAACAGGGCGAACACGGCCAGCGCCGCGCGCGCACGCCAGCCGGCCAGGTGCCGCTTCATGCCGGCCCAGTTGACGGCGGCGTGCATCGCCACGCCGGCGATCAGCACCCAGCTGAGCCACTGATGCGCGGTCTCGTTCAGGCCGCTGTCGAGGTGGAAGAACATCAGCACGCCCGTCACGGCGAGCAGCCCGAAGGCGCCCATGGTGATCGGCGTGACCCAGTCGCGTTGTAGTTTCATGGCATGGTCCGTCGAAGTCGATGACGCCATGTTGCGCGGCGGCCATGTCGCGGATGCTGCCGCCAGGTTGCCGCGCGTGAAGCGGTTTGCGCGAGATCAGGAAGCGGTCAGTTCGCCGGCACCGCGGTTTTCGGCGCGCCCAATGAGCGCAGCACATCGCGGATCAGCTGCGCCCGGTCCTTCGGCTCGGGCGTCTCGCGCTCGATGCGCAGCTTGTCGTTGCCGGCCAGCTTGATGTGACGGTTCTTCTGCACCAGCTCGATGATCTTCAGCGCATCCACCGGTGGGTTGGGACGGAAGCTGATCACCATCAGCTTCGGCGCCGCGTCGATCTTCATGACGCCGTAGGGGCGTGCGAGCACGCGCAGCCGGTGCACGTCGAACAGCGTCTGCCCCTGCGGCGGCAGCTTGCCGAAGCGATCGGTGATCTCCTCCAGCATCGCATCGATCTGCTCGGGCTTCTCTGCCGTGGCCAGGCGCTTGTAGAGGCTGAGGCGGGTGTGCACGTCGCCGCAGTAGGCATCGGGAAGCAGGGCGGGAGCGTGCAGGTTGATCTCGGTGGTGGCCGACAGCGGGCTGAGCAGGTCGGGCTCGCGGCCCGCCTTCAGCGAGCGCACGGCTTCGGCGAGCATGTCGTTGTAGAGCTGGAAGCCCACTTCCATCATGTTGCCGCTCTGGTTTTCGCCCAGCACCTCGCCGGCGCCGCGGATCTCCAGGTCGTGCATCGCGAGGTAGAAGCCCGAGCCGAGTTCCTCCATCTGCTGGATCGCCTCGAGCCGCTGCGCGGCCTGCTTGGTGAGCCCTTCCACGTCGGGCACCAGCAGGTAGGCGTAGGCCTGGTGGTGCGAGCGGCCGACGCGCCCGCGCAGCTGGTGCAGCTGGGCGAGGCCGAACTTGTCAGCCCGGCTGATGACGATGGTGTTGGCGCTCGGCACGTCGATGCCGGTCTCGATGATGGTCGAGCACAGCAGCAGGTTGTAGCGCTGGGCGACGAAGTCGCGCATCACGTGCTCGAGCTCGCGCTCGGGCATCTGGCCGTGCGCGATCGCGATGCGCGCCTCGGGCAGCAGCTCGGCGAGCTTGTCGCGCCGCGCGGCGATGGTCTCGACCTCGTTGTGCAGGAAGTAGACCTGGCCGCCGCGCTTGAGCTCGCGCAGCACCGCCTCGCGGATCGTGCCGCTGCTCTCGTTGCGCACGAAGGTCTTGATCGCCAGACGGCGCTGCGGCGCGGTGGCGATCACGCTGAGGTCGCGCAGGCCCTCGAGCGCCATGCCCAGCGTGCGCGGGATCGGCGTGGCGGTGAGCGTGAGCACGTCGACGTCGGCGCGCAGCGCCTTGATCGCCTCCTTGTGGCGCACGCCGAAGCGGTGCTCCTCGTCGATGACGAGCAGGCCGAGGCGCTTGAACTTCACGTCGGCGCTGAGCAGCTTGTGGGTGCCGACGACGATGTCGATCGTGCCGTCGGCGATGCCTTCCATCGCCGCCTTGATCTCCTTCGTCGAGCGGAAGCGCGACAGCTCCGCCACCTTGACCGGCCACTTGCCGAATCGGTCGGCGATGTTCTGGTAGTGCTGCTCGGCCAGCAGCGTGGTCGGCGCGAGGATGGCCACCTGCTTGCCGCCCGTCACCGCCACGAAGGCGGCGCGCAGCGCCACCTCGGTCTTGCCGAAGCCGACGTCGCCGCACACTAGCCGGTCCATCGGCTTCGGACTGACCATGTCCTGGATCACCGCATGGATGGCGGCCTTCTGGTCGGGCGTCTCCTCGAAGCCGAAGCTGGCCGCGAAGGCCTCGTAGTCGTGCGGCTGGAAGCGGAACGCGAAGCCCTCGCGCGCCGCGCGGCGGGCGTAGAGGTTGAGCAGCTCGGCGGCCGTGTCGCGCACCTGCTCGGCGGCCTTTCGCTTGGCCTTGTCCCACTGGCCCGAGCCAAGCTTGTGCAGCGGCGCCTCTTCGGGGCTGACGCCGGTGTAGCGAGCGATCAGGTGCAGCTGCGCCACCGGCACGTAGAGCGTGGCCTTGTCGGCGTACTCGAGGTGCAGGAACTCCGACGGCCCGTCGCCGAGGTCGATGTTGATGAGGCCGACGTAGCGCCCGATGCCGTGGTTGACATGCACCACCGGGTCGCCGACGTTGAGCTCGGAGAGGTCCTTGATCAGCGCATTGACGTCGCTGACCTGTTCCTGCCGGCGCTTGCGCCGCGCGCTCGGCGCGCTGGCGAAGAGCTCGGTCTCGGTGACGAACTGGATGGTGCGCTGCTCGGCCGGTTCGTGCCAGAAGAAGCCCTCGGCCAGCGGCGCGACGCCGATCGCGAAGTGCTCGTCGCCGGCCTCGAACTCCGCGAGCGAGGCCACGCTCGGCGGCTCGATGCGGTTGTCGCGCAAGAGCTCCAGCAGGCTCTCGCGCCGGCCCTCGCTCTCGGCAAGGATCAGCACGCGGTGCGCCGTGCCCGCCAGGTGCGCCTGCAGGCGTCGCAGCGGCTCGGGCGCGCCGCGGTCGACGCTCAGGTCGGGCAGCGGCCGCGCCCAGTCCACCGGCTCGGCGCCGCGCAGCGCCAGCGTGGCGTGGGCGTTGGCGCGCGCGAAGAAATCCTCGCTGCGCAGGAAGATCTCCTCCGGCGGCAGGATCGGCTTTTCCTTGTCGTGCTGCAGGAATCGGTGGCGCTCGCGCGTGTCGGCCCAGAAGCGGTTCAGCGCCTCGTCGACCTCGCCGTGCAGCGCGAGCACGCTGCCCTCGCCGACGTAGTCGAAGATCGTCGCAGTCTGCTCGAAGAACAGCGGCAGGTAGTACTCGATGCCGGCGGTGGCGATGCCGCTGCCGATGTCCTTGTACAGCCGCACCTTGGTGGGGTCGCCCTCGATCTTCTCGCGCCAGCGGGCGCGGAAGGCGGTGCGCGCTTCCTCGTCCATCGGGAACTCGCGACCGGGCAGCAGGCGCACCTCGGGCACCGGATAGAGGCTGCGCTGCGAATCGGGGTCGAAGGTGCGGATCGAATCGACCTCGTCACCGAACAGGTCGACGCGGTAGGGCACGGCCGAGCCCATCGGGAAGAGGTCGATCAGCCCGCCGCGCACCGCGTATTCGCCGGGCGATACCACCTGGCTCACGTGGGTGTAGCCGGCCAGCGTGAGCTGCGCCTTCAGCGCGGCCTCGTCGAGGCGCTGCTTCTGCTTGAAGTGGAAGGTGTAGGCCGCGAGGAAGCTCGGCGGCGCCAGCCGCACCAGCGCGGTGGAGGCCGGCAGCAGCACGACGTCGACCTCGCCGCCGTCCTTGGACTTCAGGATGCGCCACAGCGTGGCCAGGCGCTCGGAGATCAGGTCCTGGTGCGGGCTGAAGGTGTCGTAGGGCAGGGTCTCCCAGTCGGGGAAGACGGCAATGCGCAGCTCGGGTGCGAAGAAGGCCAGCTCGCCCTCGAGGCGCTGGGTGTCGGCCGGCTCGGCGGTGACGATCGCGACGAGCTTCTTCTGCGCGGCCTGCGCCTGCGCGAAGCGCGCCAGCAGCAGGGCATCGGCCGAGCCGATCGGGCGGGGCAGCGTGAAGCGCTTGCCGGCGGCGATGACGGGGAGTTGCATCGGGTGCGGAGGAACCAAAGCAAAACGCCCCGCGAGGCTCTCCCGAGGGGCGAATCGATGGGCCGAATCATACAATCCGACCCCTCCGAGCGCTGCGCATGACCGCCATTCCCGAGCCTGCCGAACCCCGCTGCTACGCCTTGCTGCCGTGCGCCGGCGTGGGCTCGCGTTCGGGCGCCGCGTTGCCGAAGCAGTACGTGGAGATCGCCGGCGCGCCGATGGTCGCGCACACGCTCGCCGCGCTGGCGGACGTGCCGCGCCTGGCCGCCACGCTGGTGGTGTTGGCACCCGACGACGACCGCTTCGAGGCGCTGCTGCCGGCCTTCGCCGGCCCGCGCGGCTGGGTCTGCCGCCGCGGCGGCGCGACGCGTGCCGACACCGTGGCCGGCGGCCTCGACGAGCTGATCGAACGCGGCGCGCGCGACGGCGACTGGGTGCTGGTGCACGACGCGGCCCGCTGCCTGGTGCAGCCGGAGTGGGTCGACCGGCTGATCGACGCCTGCCGCGACGATGCGGTCGGCGGCCTGCTCGCGCTGCCCGTGGCCGACACGCTCAAGCGCGCCGAAGGCGGCCGCGTCGCCGAGACGCTGCCGCGCGCCGACAAGTGGGCCGCGCAGACGCCGCAGATGTTCCGCATCGGCATGCTGCGCGACGCACTCGCCCACGCCGGCAGCGCCGTGACCGACGACGCCAGCGCGATCGAGGCGACCGGCCTGCGCCCGCGGCTGGTCGAGGGCGACGCGGCCAATCTCAAGGTCACCTGGCCCTCCGACTTCACGCTGGCCGAACGCGTGCTCGCCGAACGCTCGAAAGGATCCGCATGAACCTGCCCAACATCCGAATCGGCGAAGGCTGGGACAGCCACCGCCTCGTGGCGGGGCGCCCGCTCGTGCTCGGCGGCGTGACGATCCCGCACACCCACGGGCTCGACGGCCATTCCGATGCCGACGCGCTGTGCCATGCGATCACCGACGCGATCTTTGGCGCGCTCGCGCTGGGCGACATCGGCCACCACTTCCCCGACACCGACGAGCGCTTCCGCGGCGCCGATTCGCTGGCGCTGCTGGCCGAGGCCGGGCGCCGCGCGCTGCAGGCCGGCTGGCACGTGGCCAATGTCGACAGCACCATCGTCGCGCAGGCGCCCAAGATGGCGCCGCACATCCTCGCGATGCGCCAGCGCATCGCGCAGGCGCTGGCGATCAAGGTGGAGCAGGTCAGCGTGAAGGCCAAGACGGCCGAGAAGCTCGGGCCGGTGGGCGAGGGCCAGTCGATGGAAGCGCGCGCGGTCTGCCTGCTCTACACGCTGCGCCGGCCGGTGGTGCCCGCGTAGAGCGGGCGGGCCCCGCTCACGGGGCTTTCTTGAGCCGCAGGTGACACACGAGGCCGCCATCGGCGGCGTTGCCCACCTCGAAGGTGCCGCCCATGCGCTGCAGCGCTTTCTCGACGATCGCGAGGCCCAGGCCGGCGCCGGTGGCGGCGGTGCGCGCCGCGTCGCCGCGGAAGAACGGCGTGGTCAGCTGCGCCAGCTTGGCCGGGTCGACGCCCGGGCCGTGGTCGCGCACGCTCAGGATCACCCAGGGGCCGGTGCGCGCGTAGGTCACCACCACCTTGGCGATGCCGGTGTCCGTGCTGCGGCCGTAGCGGCGCGCGTTCTCGAACAGGTTCTGCAGCACGCGGCCGAGCTCGGTCTCGTCGGCCAGCACCTTGGTGTCGATCGCCACACGCGCGGTGATGCGGATCTGGCTGGTGTCGCGGAAGGCCGCCATCTCGCGGTCGACCAGGCTCGACAGGTGCACCGGCACCAGCTTCACCTCGCCGGGCCGCGCGTAGTCCATGAACTTGTCGATGATCGCGTCGAGCTGGTCGATGTCCTGCGCCATGTTGCGCTTGGCTTCCTCGTCCGACACGCTCATCTCCGCCTCGAGGCGCAGGCGCGCCAAGGGCGTGCGCAGGTCGTGGCTGATGCCGGCGAGCATCACCGCGCGGTCTTCCTCCACCTTGGCGAGCTCGCGCGCCATGCGGTTGAAGCCCATGTTGACCTGGCGGATCTCGCTGGTCATCGTGTTCTCGTCGAGCACCGACTCGAACTCGCCCTCGCGGATGCGGCTGGCGGCGAACGAGAGCTCCTGCAGCGGGCGGTTGATCGCGCGCGCGATCAGCGCGGAGCTGAACACCGAGGCGATCAGCGCGATGCCACCCCACAGCAGCAGCGTGCTCCAGGTCAGCGTGCCGACGCGCGACGAATCGGCCTGCAGCCAGTACGGATCCTTGTCGATCGTAAAGCCCACCCACAGCCCCGGCAGCTTGTTCACCGAACTGGCCACCAGCGTGTCCGGCCCGAGCTGGGCGCGCAGCTCGGCGCCGATGGCCCGCGTGAAGCGGTCGACCTCGTAGGGCTCCCACTTGTCGCCCGGCTCGCGCGGCTTCAGGCGCACCGATTCCTGGCGCGCCATGTTCTTGATCAGCGCCACGCGGTTGATCGTGTCGCTGGCCTGCAGCGCCGTGCGCGCGAG
>WBZM01000680.1_pt1 | contig 42937 bp, 36 predicted proteins | sample 5204271 | NCBI WGS metagenome assembly WBZM01 (sample SAMN12344346, study PRJNA552823) | activated sludge metagenome | biome: Activated sludge suspended growth; feature: Nitrification reactor; material: Wastewater; isolation source: activated sludge from nitrification reactor of wastewater... | reverse complement strand
CGCACCAGCTCGCCCAGAAATTGATCACCAGCACCTTGCCCTGCCATTGCGCGAGCGGCTGCGACCGACCGTCCAGATCGGTCAAGCGCAGGCGGGAAACCGCCTGCGCGGTCGCCTGCGCGTCCTCGCGCGTGAGCGCGCGCGCGACCGCGCCAGCCGGCGGCAAGCCGTCGCTCGCGCTGCGCGTGCCGGCGATCAGGCGGTAGCCGAGCAGCCCGACCGTCGCCAGCGTCACGATGCCGGCGGCCAGCGCCAGCCGGAATGCCGCCGAACGTGTCATGTGCGTTGGCGCCGGCTCATCGCGCGCAGACAGACGAGCACGAACATCAGGCCACCGATGACGGCAATCAGCCCGCCGAGGCCCATCATCCCCATGCCGATCTTCTGCGGCAAGCTGATCAGCATCTGTTCCGCACCGGCGACTTTGCGCTGCACGCCGTAGCCGCCCGACCACGCCAGACCGACAACGTGGATCAACTGTCCGGCGCCGTAGACATAAGGTTGCCAGAGTGCCAGCCGCCCTTCGGCACGGGCAAAACCGAGTTGCGGCAGTAGAACGTACGCCAGTCCCATGAAGGCGAGAGTCACACCGACCGTCGATCCGTGGTAATGCGCCGGGATGACGACGTTCACTCCCTGAATCAGATAGCCAAGCACGCCGCCCAGGGCAAAAAGCACGAACGAGGCGACGAAAGCCGACTTCGCGGGAGCGGCCGGCACCTTGCGTACGCGCCAGAGCAGGAGCGCCGCGAGCACGATGAGCGGCGCCATGTACGGGTGTCCCCAGATCATCAGCCGGGCAAAGAGATCCATGTGCTCGTATGAACCTGCCGGAACGAACAGGTAAATTGCCGGAACGGCAAGCAGCGGCAACGCCGCCAAGCCAAAAAACACACTCAGCGCACGGCCCGAGACTGGCGAGGGCTGCCCGAGATGCGCCGCCATCCACAACCAGGCGACCACCATCAGCAAGCAGTGCTGAAACTGCAGGGTATGGCCGCCGCCCCAGAACAGCACCTCGAAGTAGACCGTCTCCTCGATCCGCGGCACCAGCGCCCACGACCAACAGAAAGCGGCCAGCGCCAGGAACGCGGCAAGCGCAGCAAGGAAGGCACCCAGGCGCAAGGGCTCGCCCGCCCAGCGCAGCGGCCAGGTGGTGATCAGCGCACGCACCACCGTGAGCGCCAGACCAAGCCCAAAAAGCCACAATGACGCAAAGAACAGAGGCTGCTGGAGAACCGGAATGTAATTGTTGAGTACCGGCTCGGCACCGGGAAAGAACGGCGAAACCGACATCAGCGCCGTTCCCAGTGCGGCGAGTGCAAAACCGCTCCAGGCAAGCCAGGTCAGGCCACCACCACCAATCGCCGACCAGACGAGCGCCGCAAACGCCATGAACCAGACCGCTACCGAGAGATCGACATGCACGACCAGGGCAGCACGAAACAAGTCCTTCAGGGGAAAGACATCCTGGATTCCCGGCGTGCGGGAAAGGACCAGCAGGACGGCAAGCAGGCCCGAACCGATCAACGCGAGAACGCCGAGCCACATCCAGGCGCGCGCCAAGCTGATCGGCGCGCCGGCGCCGACCGTCACCGCCGAGGGCGTTGCCAACAACTCGTTAACCGCTTGCCCACCCATGGCCGCCTCGCGTCAGACAAAACCGGATAGTATAAGGCGGAGTGTGCCGCAACACCACCGAGGACTCAAGCTGCAATGGCGCGCGCCGAAAACCGGCAAAGGAGCCACCGGTTGATTTGCTGATGTCAAGTCGGGCGCTGCATCCATGGTGCATGCGCCCGACTTGCCGCGCAGCGTGACAAATGCGAATATTATTGAGTTTCGACTTAGGTGGCGCCGACCCTTGCAAGCAAAGAACATGCACTGTTACCCACATAGCATCAACATTGAAGCGTTGCTGGCGCACGTGCCCCTGTTCAATGAGCTGGCCACCGACGAGGTTGCGCGTCTCGCGCGGGGTACGCGCGAGGTGGCCGCCGGGCGAGGTGACATCCTGTTCCACAAGGGAGACATGCCCACCGGCTTTCACCTGATCGTCTACGGGCAAATGAAGCTCGCCTTCACTTCCCCGTAAGGCGGCGAGAAGGTGGTCGATATCCTTGGGCAAGGCCAGACCTTCGGTGAAGCGGTAATGTTCATGGACAAGCCGTATATGGTCTACGCCCAGGCCTTGTCCGATTCGCTGCTCCTGCACATTGCGAAAACGGCGATCCTCGATGAACTCGACACCGACCCCAAGCTCGGCCGCAAGATGATCGCCGGACTATCGCGCCGGCTGCATCACCTGATCACCGATGTCGAATCGTATTCGCTGCATTCCGGTCGCCAACGCATCATCGGCTACCTGCTGCGCGACCATCTGAAGAACGGCGACAAGGTGATCACGGTCACCCTCCCGACCAACAAGGGAGTCATCGCCTCACGGCTCAACCTGACGCAGGAACACTTCTCGCGCATCTTGCACGAGTTGTCCGAGAAAGGGCTGATCGTCGTCGAAGGCCGGGTCATCCACATCCCGGACGTCGACAAACTGCGTTCCTACGACCGCTGACCTCTAGGCCCTCACCACCCCACAAGGAGACATTGAACATGGCATTGGAAACCGAGATCAAGCTCAGCCTGACGGCGAGCACTGCACGGCGACTACCGGCGCACGGTCTGCTCAGCGGGAGCAAGCCGTTGCAACAGAAGCTGGTCAACACCTACTACGACACCCCCGATCGCCGCCTGCAGCGCAAGCGACTGGCCGTTCGTTACCGACAGAAGGGCAGCGAATGGCTGCTCACCGTGAAGAGCGATGCGCCCTTGCCGGGTGGCCTTGCCCAACGACGCGAATGGGAGGTCGCGGGACAACCTGGAGAATTCGACTTTTCCCACGTCGACAGTCCGAAGCTGCGTCGCTTCCTGGAGGCGGCCCAGCCGGAACTCGTTCCCGTGTTCACCACCGACTTCACCCGATCCCTCTGGGTTCTTACGCCACAGGAAGGCACGCGCATCGAGCTGGCGCTCGATCGCGGCAAGATCGTCGCCGGTGATCGCCAGGCAGTAATCTGTGAAGTCGAGCTTGAACTGCTCGAAGGCAAAGTCGCCGATCTCTTTGTCATCGCCCTCGCCCTGCAAGCCGACCTGCCGATGCATCCGGAAAGCGCCAGCAAGGCCGAACGTGGTTACCGCCTGGCCGCCGACGAGCGCCTGCTGCCGTGCCGCGCAGCGAACGTCCAGCTTGAGATGGGCATGTCGAGCGTAGGCATTTTCCGCGCCACCGCATTCTCGTGTCTCGCCCAGTTGCAGGGCAACGAGCGCGGTGTGCGTGAAACCGACGCGCCCGAGTTCATCCATCAGGCACGCGTCGCCATCCGCCGGCTGCGTTCGGCGATCCGCCTTTGGCGTCCGCTGCTGCCGCCAGACTACGTCACTGACTTCGATCCACGCTGGCGGACGCTGGCCAATGCGATGGGCGATACCCGCAACTGGGACGTATTCATCACCGAGATCCTGCCTCCAATCAACCAGGCGTTTCCAGAGCACGCCGACCTGCAGCGCCTGACCGAACAGGCACGCCGTCAACTCGCCGGCTGTCGCCAGGCGGCGCAGAAAGCGATCGCCGCACCAGCCTATTCTCAGCTGTTGCTCTCCTTCACCGCCGCCACACTCGCCCTGCCCGAGAGCAAGAAGCCTCCGGTCTCGGCCTTTGTCCCCCGTTCGCTCAACAAGCGTGCCAAGCGTGTGGCCGAATTGGCCAACGAAACGAAGAATGGAACGCCAGAAGCGCGCCATGCGCTGCGCGTCGCACTCAAGCGCCTACGCTACGCGCTGGAGTTCTTCGCCCCGCTCTTCCCAGCTCGCCGCATGCAGCGCTACCACCAGAGCGCCGCCGGCCTGCTCGATTTGCTCGGCCGGATGAACGATAGCGCCGTGGCTGAACAGCTCGCCGAACAGGCCCTGCCTGGCCACCCGAGCGACCTGGTACGCGGCTGGCTGGCCGGACGCAACGACCTGATGCTCGGCCAGCTCGACGCGCTGCTCGGACAGTTCCTCAGCCACCCGCCGCCCTGGGAACATGCCTGAGCCGCGCCGTTCGAAGCACAGCGCAGGTCGGCACGCCCAGCCGGCCAGCGCCGCGCGCCCAAACCGGCGGTGAACCGCGCCACCGCCTGGCGCGGGATAGTCGGACGGTGGGGTGTCGCGTGCGTGTTGCTTGCCTCGTTCGCCGGGTCGATCGCGCAGCCCGCCGAGCTCCCGGCAGCGGTCACCCAGGCGCTGAACGAGAGCGGAATCGCAGCTCGCTCGCTCGCTGTCGTCGTTCAATCGGTAGACGGTGGTGCGCCGCTGGTCAGCCACAATGCGCGCCAGCCGATGAACCCAGCCTCAGTAATGAAGCTGGTCACCACCTACGCCGGGCTCGAACTGCTCGGCCCCGCGTTCACCTGGCGCACCGAAGTGCTGAGCGATCGGACGCCGAACAGCGGAAGGCTCGACGGTCACGTCTACCTGCGCGGCAGCGGCGATCCCAGACTCGGCCTCGAACAGTTCTGGTTGCTGTTGCGGCAGCTACGCGCGCGCGGCTTGAGCGAGATTGGCGGCGATCTGGTTCTCGACCGCAGCGCATTCGCGCCGGCAGCACACAACCCCGGCGATTTCGACAACGAACCGCTGCGCCCGTACAACGCGGGGCCGGACGCCCTGCTCGTCAACCTGAAAAGCGTTCGCCTGAGCTTGCTGGCGGACGCGGCCAACAAGGCCGTCAAAGTCATCGTCGACACCCCAGCCGATGGCCTGCGCATCGAGAACCGCCTGAGCCTGGGGCGCGAGGCCTGTGGCGATTGGCGCGAGCAGATCAGACCGCAGGTGAGCGGCAGTACGCTTGAGCTGAACGGGGTCTTTCCCGCAGCCTGCGGCGAAAAGGCATTGCATCTCGCCCCCTGGCCGGCCAACGAGCAAGTCGAGTCACTTTTTCGCGCCTTGTGGCGCGAACTCGGTGGCAGCTTTGCCGGGCGTGTGCGCGAAGGCCGCACGCCAGCGACCGCCCACACCCTGGCCGTACACGAATCACCGCCGCTCGGCGAAGTTATCCGCGAGATCAACAAGTTCAGCAACAACGTGATGGCGCGCCAAGTGTTCCTGACGCTCGACGCGGATCGGCCGGCGACGGCCGACGGCGCCCGCCGCCGGATCAGCGCCTGGCTGCACGGAAAGGGGCTGCAAGCGCCGGATCTGGCGATCGAGAACGGGTCCGGGTTGTCGCGCAGCGAGCGCATCTCGGCCGACAGCCTGACGCAGATCCTGCGCGCGGCCTGGCAGAGCGCCGTGATGCCGGAGCTGATCTCGTCCTTACCGCTGGCCGGCGTCGATGGCACGCTGCGCAAGCGCCTCAACGACAGCTCGACGAGCGGCCGCGCGCACCTGAAAACGGGCTACCTCGAAGGTGTACGCGCCGTCGCCGGCTATGCACTGGATAGCCGACAGCGACGCTGGATCGTCGTCTGCCTGATCAACGACCCGAAAGCGCGGCTGGGTAAGCCGGTGATCGACGCCTTGCTGGGCTGGCTATCCCGGCGCTAATCCGCCGCGCGAACGGGCTCGCCCCTGCTCGCCACTGCCATTCCGGGCGATCGCCCGAGTCCGCGTTCAGTCGCCGCCGACCGACCGCCCCTCACCCAGCGCCAGCCAGCCGCGAATCACGCGATACGCCACCCAAACGCCGAGAATGACGATCAGTACGAATGCCACAGGTATACCAATCAGCGTGAAGATCAACAGGTAATAGACCAGCAGCCACACCAGCGTAAACCAGAAGGTCCTGATCTGCCAGCGGAAATGGCTCTCCAGCCAGGTTCCGCGCACCTCGTCGCGCTTGACGTAGTTGAGGATGACGGCGAGCAGCGAGGGAACGCCGAAGACGAAAGCGCCGGCGACCGTCGCGGCACCGGTCACGCCGACGATCACAGCCAGCGCGTGCAGCCCGTAGATCACGTGGCACCAGGCGCGCGGACCGTCCATGTTGGCGGCCGGAATCAAATCCTGTCTCATTTCTCTTCTCCTGTAGCGAACCGGCTGGCCGCCGGGTCGAACGATGTCAAGTTTGATCGCTTGGACGTCATCGTCAGCCGCCCGCGGCGCAACCGCTAAAGCCCGAGGTCGCCCCACAGCGCGTCGACGCGCTCGCGGACGGCACGCTCCATGACGATCGGCTTGCCCCATTCGCGACGGGTCTCGCCCGGCCACTTGTTGGTTGCATCGATGCCCATCTTGCTGCCGAGACCGGCGACCGGGCTGGCGAAGTCGAGATAGTCGATCGGCGTGTTCTCCGCCAGCAGCGTGTCGCGTGCTGCGTCAACGCGTGTCGTCATCGCCCAGATGACTTCCTTCCAGTCGCGTACGTCCACATCGTCGTCGACGACGATGATGAACTTGGTGTACATGAACTGGCGCAGGAAGCTCCAGATGCCGAACATCACGCGTTTGGCATGGCCGGGATACTGCTTCCTGATGCTCACCGCTGCCAGACGATACGAACACCCCTCCGGCGGCAGGTAGAAATCGACAATTTCCGGAAACTGCTTCTGCAGCAGCGGAACGAAGACCTCGTTCAGCGCGACGCCGAGCATCGCCGGCTCGTCCGGCGGTTTGCCGGTATAAGTGCTGTGATAGATCGCCTCGCGCCGCATGCTCAGACGCTCGATGGTGAACACCGGAAAACGCGCCTGCTCGTTGTAGTAGCCAGTGTGATCGCCATAGGGCCCTTCGAGCGCGCTTTCGGCCGGGTCGATGTAGCCTTCGAGAACAATTTCGGCTGCGGCCGGCACCTGCAGGTCGCACGTCAGGCACTTGACGACCTCGGTCCGGGCACCGCGCAGCAAGCCGGCGAACTGGTACTCCGAGAGGCTGTCCGGAATCGGCGTCACGGCGGCCAGGATGGTCGCCGGATCGGCGCCGAGCGCGACCGCCACCGGAAACGGCTGCCCTGGGCTGGCCGCACAGTGGTCGCGGAAATCGAGCGCCCCACCGCGATGCGCCAGCCAGCGCATGATCACCTTGTTCTGCGCGATCACCTGCTGGCGGTAGATGCCCAGATTCTGGCGTGTCTTGTGCGGCCCGCGCGTCACCGTCAGGCCCCAGGTGATCAGCGGTGCCGCGTCGCCGGGCCAGCAGAACTGGATCGGCAGGCGCGACAGATCAACTTCGCTGCCTTCCCAGACGATCTCCTGGCAGGCGGCCGACGAGCGCAGACGCGGTGCCATGTTGAGCACCTGCTTGAGCACCGGCAGCTTGTCCCAAGCGTCGCGCAAGCCTTTCGGCGGTTCGGGCTCCTTCAGGTAGGCGAGCAGCTTGCCCACCTCGCGCAAGGCGGCGACCGATTCCTGGCCCATGCCGAGCGCCACCCGGCGCGGCGTGCCGAAGAGGTTGCCGAGCACCGGCATGCGGTGCCCACGCGGCCGCTCGAAAAGCAGCGCCGGCCCGCCGGCACGCAACACGCGGTCGCAAATCTCGGTCATCTCCAAGTGTGGGTCTACCTCGACGGCGATGCGCTTGAGTTCGCCAAGGCGTTCGAGTTGCCCGATGAAATCGCGCAGATCGTCGTACTTCATGCGGGCGCCGCCTCAGCGGATGCGGTAGGCATGGTGGCAGGCAACGCAGGCGGCGGTCAGCGAGGGCAGCGCGGCGATCGCCTTGTCCCGTTCGCCGGCCGCGGCAAGACGCGCGAAGGCGCTCGCCGCCTGGTGTCCCTCGATCCCGATGGCATGCATGGCGGGCGGCATGTGCGGGCCGGGGCGCGCCTCGAACGGTAAGGCGCGATGCTTGCCCATCGCTGACACGCCCAGTTCCTTTTCCGCCAGCGCGCCGGCTTCGGCAAGTTTGCCGGTCGTCACCAGGTTGAGAATCTCGTTCACGGCCACCATGTTGGCGCGCATTTCCGCCCGCAGCGTCGCTTGCGCGGCGGCTGGCATGGCGGCCAATTGACGTGCATCCTCGGCCGCGCAAGCCAGCTCGGTGGCGAGCAACAGCAGACAGCAAACGGTGGCTTTCATCATGAAAATCCTTTCGCAAACAGATAATCGAGCGCAATACCGGCAAACACGCTGGCACCCAGCCAGTTGTTGTGCAGGAAAGCCTTGAAGCAACGATCTGGCTCACGCGCCCGGATCAGGCGGTAATGGTAAACCGCGATGGCGGCAGCGCCGAGTAGACCAAGGCCGAAGAATTGACCCAAACCCGCACGCTGTCCGACCACACCGACGATGAGCAGCGCCAGCGCGTAACAGCACACCACGGCTGCGACATCGGCACGTCCGAAGGTGATCGCGGAGGTGCGGATGCCGATTCTCAGATCGTCGGCGCGGTCGACCATGGCGTATTCGGTGTCGTAGGCAATCGCCCAGAAGACGTTGCCGAGCAGCAGCCACCAGGCTTCTGGCGGTACTCTGCCGAGTTGCGCCGCATACGCCAGCGGAATTCCGAAACCAAAGGCGATGCCCAGGTAGGCCTGCGGAACAGCAAGAAAGCGTTTGGTGAACGGATAGCTCACCGCCAGCGCGAGGGCTGCGGCGCACAGGCCGGCCATCAGCCAACTGCGCAGCGGCAGAACCAGCAGGGCGGCACAGCCGACCAGGCCGGCGAACAGCAGCAACGCTTCCCGCGGCGACACGCGCCCGGCGGCAAGTGGTCGGTGGCGCGTGCGCGCAACGTGCGGATCGAAGTCACGGTCGGCCAGGTCGTTGATCACACAGCCCGCCGAGCGCATGAGAACGGTGCCCAGGACGAAGATCGCGACGACCCGCCAGTCGGGTTGACCACGGGCGGCCAGCCACAAGCCCCACAAGGTCGGCCAGAGAAGCAACAGGATGCCGATCGGCTTGTCGAGACGCATCAGGCGCCGGTAGAGATCGATCCGCTCGCGCCACCTCCCGCTCGCTGCGGCTGCCATGTCGTCCACGCGTCGGCAAGCCTGGGGGGCGTTCAGCCAGCCGCTGGCGCGATAGCCCCCGGCCCGCCAACCACCTTGCGGTAGAGCAGCAGACGGTAGAGGGCAAGGCAGATCAGCCAGTCGATCAGCCCGGTGGCAACGGTGTGCGAGAGAAAATGCGCCCCCTGAATCATCCGCCCAAATCCGATCAGCGAAGCAAACAGCAACACCGCCCAGAGCACCTGGCGCGCCAGCCGTGGCCGGTAGTCGCGCAGGAAGAAGAACAGCGCGAGCAGCGAAAAGCCGCTGGCCGCATGCCCGGCCGGCCAGCAGTGACCCACCGGCTGACCATCGGGCGCCGCGCCGCCGACATGCACGTAAGCGTAGCGACCGCCAAACTGCTCGAGGTCCCAGGGACAGTGCACGCCAGTCAACTCCTTGAGCGGCGTGACGACCAGCGAGGCGCAGCCGATCGCGGCAACCAGATAGCCCAGTGGCCGGCGCCAGCGCCGCCACTGCCCACGCGTCCAGGTCAACAGCCAGGCAAGCACCAGGAGCACGCCGAAGCCGATGATGGCTTGCTTGAGAAAGTCGTGCATGACCGTCTCGACGAGCCACACGTGGCGGCCGACAAAACCGACCCCCGGCTGGTAGAACCAGCTTTCGACCAGAAAATCGATCGGCGCCGTGTCGATCAGGACCAAGGCCGCCAGCAGCAATGCCGGGACGAGCGCGAGCCACGGCGACAACTCGTCCGGCGCGTCGGGATGCGCCATCCCGGATGGGATCGAGGCTGCGGCGTGGGGCATCGGTGGCGTGCTTCCTTTGATCTAGGCGGCGAAGGCCAGCGCGCGATGGCTGACGTCCGACTGGCGGGCGCCACTATACTACACCCTGCTTCGCCTCGCTCCAGCCGCCACGCACGCAGCGCGATCGCCGCGCTCTGCGCACCTTCTCCCGGGCTCTCTACGCAAGCTGGCGCAGCGCCGGAATATCGCCTCAAGTTGTCCACCATTCCTGCCGTTGTGTTAGTTGGGGCGGGAAAGGCGGCCAGCAGGAATCGTTCTCGCCACAGAAACCCGACCGCGGAGCCACCGACGGCGACGAGCGAAGCGATGCTGCACCGACCCGAGCGATACCGAGCACTCCTCGGCTGCCAGGCCAAACCTTGCAGCGCCCAATACTGGCGGCCCTTCGACGACAAGCGGATCGCCAAGGCAGCAGCGCTACCGCCTTCCGGCCTGGCCCGTCCGCCTGAGCCTGAGTGAGATCAAGACATGCCGCGAGATACAAGCAAGCAAACCGAGCCAGCGCTGACCGACGTTCGACAGTCGCTGGTCGCCCTGATCAAGCAGGCCGACCGAGCCGGCGCGAACGCGCTGCTCGATGCCTGGGCCGCTCGCCACGGCTACGAAGAAGTGTTCAAATTGCTGCTCGAACCGGCACTGATCGGCATCGGCGAGTCGATCACCGGCGAAAAGCATACGCTGACGCAGGCCTACGTTGCAGCCAAGGTCGCCGAGGACATGCTCACCCGAGCGGTGAATCAGCCAGGAGCGAACGCCTATGCCGAGCCGGAGAAAGGCCCGGTCGTCCTCGGCAACGCTGAGGGTGACTTTCACGCGCTCGGCCGCCGGATGGTGGCAACGATGCTGCGCTCCAAGGGGTGGCTCGTGCACGATCTCGGCAACGATGTGCCGCCGGAGGAATTCGTCGACCAGGCGCTGGCGACCGGCGCGCGCGTCATTGGCGTCTCGGCGATGACGATGACCACAGCCCAGGGCATCCGCGCCTTGCGCCAGGAACTCGACACGCGAGGTCTGACCGGCCGGATGCAACTGGCGGTCGGTGGCGCCGTTTTCCTGGTCATGCCGGGCCTGGTTGAAGAGGTCGGCGGTGATGGTACGGCAAGCAACATGTTTGCCGCTCCGGGCCTGTTCGAGCGGCTTTGGCAAGCCTCGCTGCAGGCGGAGACCATCCATGCATAGCGCTGCCCGGTTCAACAACCTGCTGCATGACCAGCCGACCGATAGGCGCGTGTTTACGCTGGTTCTCAGCCTCTACGGCGCGCGCCTGACGGCTTGCCCCTTGGACCAGCACTATACGGATCCAGTCGCCTACGCGCGCGGCCAGTCGGCTGTGCGCGAAACCTTCCAGCCCGATGTCCTTTTCGCGCCGGTGTCCGTTGCCCTGATCGGGGCAGCTTTTGGCGGCAAACTGCGCTACCTAAAGAGCAATGCGCCGACGATTGCCCAACCGGCGATCGAGTCGGCCGGCGACTGGCAAAACCTGCATATTCCCGACCCGGAGCAGCAGCCGCATCTGGTTTTCGTGCGCGAAGCGCTGCGCCGCATGGTCGCCGAACACCGCGATCAGGTGCCGGTCGCTGCCCTGTTTCTGACGCCGGTCGACATACCTATGCTGGTCATGGGCATGGACGCCTGGATGGACGCCGTGCTCTTCGACCGCCAAGCCGCGCGGCGCATTGCACGCGGCCTGATTCCGTTTTTCGTCGGCGTGGCGAACAGTTATTTCGACGACGGTGCGGCCTACCTGGTGCTGCCGTGTGCGTTTGCCTCGCCGAGCATCGTACCGCGGACGATCGTCGAGCAGTTTTCGCGCCCGATCATGGCCGAGGCGCTGGCGCAACTGCGCGGGCCGGTGGCGCTGCACCACCTCGACCCCCCATTGCTGCCGCACCTCGACCTGCTCGCCGACCTGCCCGCGGTCGGCGGCTTCAGCCTCGCTTCCGCCGACAACCTGAGCCAGGCGCGCGCGCTGCTTGGCCGCCGGCCGATCCTGCTCGGCGGACCCGAGGTCCGCTTGCTGCGCCAGGGAAGCACAGGCGAGGTCGAAGCGGCTTGCCGCGCGGTTCTGGAAGATCGGCGCGACGACCCGCGCTTCATCCTGTGCAATTCGGGGGCCGACCTCTGGCTCGACACACCGCCGGAAAACATTCATGCCATACGGCGCGCCGTCGAGTCCTGGGCGAGCGAACGCTGATGACACCTTCACCGCAAAGTCCAGTCGTCCTGGTCACCTGCTCGGTGTTTCGCGCCGAGGTCACCCACTTGTGGAAGACGTGTTGGCCACATCTGAAGGTTCCCTTTCAAAGCTCGATGCTGCACATGAACCCGGTCAAACTCGGTTGTCGGCTGGAAATGGTCGTCGACAACGAACTGCGCCAAGGTCGTCGAGTGGTTCTCGTCTACGGGGAATGCTTTCCCGGAATGGGCGAGCTGGAATCCCGGCCGGGTGTCACGCGTACACGCGGCGGCAACTGTACCGAAATGGTTCTCGGGCACAAGGAGTACGTGCGGCTGTTGCGCGCCGGCGCGTTCTTCCTGCTCCCCGAATGGGCGGCACAGGGTGATCGCTACTTCCGGCGCGACCTGGGTTTGAATCGCGACAACGCGACCAGCCTGATGCGCGACTCGCACAACACCTTGCTCTACCTCGATACGGGCGTTGCGCCGATTCCCGAGCAGGGACTGCAGGCGGTCTCCCGCCACTGCGGCCTGCCGTGGGAAATCCTGCCGGTCTCGCTCGATCGTTTGCGCGCCGTCATCGAGGACGCGCTGCAGCGGCTCGACCCCTTGGCGGCACCCGACTAGTGGAGACCACCATGCGCGACCCGGCGTTGCCCGTGATGACCATGGACATCCTGAGCAACGTTCTCGAGCGGGCAGATCACCCGAGCGACCTGAGCGCCTGTCTGGCCGAAGAAATTCGCGCCCTGACCGGCGTGCGCTGTGTCGTCTTCGTGCAGTACGACGATGCGCTGGCGACTGGCGGCGACCGCTTGATCAGCGTCAACCCGCAGCGCCGCCAGCGCTGGGCGGCGTCGGCCGGATTTCGTCGCCTGTGCGGGATCACGCGCGAATTGCCGGCGATTTGCACCTGGTCGCCGGATGAGGCTTCGGAAGTGGCCGAGATTCTGCGCGACGAGGGATTCGGCCTGTCGATGGCGATACCGTTGAGTGTCGGCGTTCATCGGGTCGGCGTGATGCTCTTGCTCGACTTCCCCGACGACGCCAAGCTGGCGTCCACGACCAAGCTGCTCGACACGCTGTCCTCAGTTCTCGCGCTGGTGCTACGCAACGCTTTCCTCTACGAACAACAGGAACAGATCATCCGCGAACGCACCGCCGAGCTGCGCCGGATGAACGAGCAGTTGCGCACCGAGCTGACCGAACGTGAACGCCTGGAAGTGGAATTGCGGCAGAGCGAGGAACGCCTCAAACTGGCGACCGAATCGGGCCGTCTGGCCATCTGGGACTGGGATGTGAGCACCAATGCGATGCTTTGGGACGAGCGCATGCTCGAGCTGTACGGCATCAGCCGGGAGGCTTTCACCAATGACGTGAGTACCTGGGAACGCAGCCTGCACCCGGACGATCGCGAACGAGCATACCGCGAGTGTCAGGCGGCGCTGCAAGGCGAGCGGGATTTCAACACCGAGTTCCGCATCCTGCGCCCGGACGGCACGCTGCGTTGGGTCAAGGCAGATGCCCTGGTCCTGCGTGACGCCACCGGCAACGCACTACGCATGACCGGCCTGAATCGCGACATCACTGCCGCCAAACACGCCGAGGCCGAACTGAGCACCTACCGGGTTCACCTGGAGGAACTGGTCTCGGCACGTACGGTAGAACTGCTCACGGCCAAGGAAGATGCGGAAGCGGCGAACCGGGCAAAAAGCACGTTCCTCGCCAACATGAGCCACGAGCTGCGCACACCGCTCAACGCCATCCTCGGCTTTTCCGCGCTGCTGCGTCAGGACCCCGGGCTCAGCGAACACATGCGGGAGTATCTGGACATCATCAAGCGCAGCGGCGAACACCTGCTTGGGCTGATCAACGATGTTCTCGACATGGCCAAGATCGAGGCCGGACGCATCGAGTTGGTCAAGCTCCCGCTCGATCTGGCGGCGACGGTGGATGAGGTGGTGAACATGATGCGCCAGCGCGCACAGGAGAAGAGCCTGACGCTCAAGCTGGAGCGCTCGCCGCATGTCGCGCGCTACATCTGGGGCGATCAGACGCGGCTGCGCCAGGTCCTGGTCAACCTGCTGGGCAACGCGGTCAAGTTCACCGCAGCGGGCGAGGTCACCCTGCGTCTGACCGCGACGTCCAACGCCAGCGCGCCCCGCGTCCTGATCGAGGTGGAAGACACCGGTCCAGGCATCGCAGCGAACGACCAGGCGAAGGTCTTCGACCCGTTCGTTCAGGCAGGCCCGGCGTCCGACCAGAAAGGCACCGGACTGGGCCTGGCGATCACCCGCCAGCTCGTCGAGTTGATGGGGGGGCGGCTCGGGATGAGCAGCCAGATCGGAGAAGGCAGCCGCTTCTGGATCGATCTGCCGATCGAGATCGCGACGGCCGGCGACGTGTCGGGCGCGCAGGATACGGGCGACGAGCTGCTCACCCTGGCACCGGGCCAACCTGAGTGGCGAATTCTGGTCGTCGAGGATCAGCCGGAGAGCAACCTGCTGCTCAGCCACCTGCTGGAAGACGCCGGCTTACGCGTGCGCCAAGCGGCGAACGGTGCGGAAGGAGTCGAATGTTTCCAGCAATGGCGACCGCACTTCATCTGGATGGACCAGCGCATGCCCGTGATGAGCGGCCTGGAGGCCAGCCGGCACATCCGGGCGCTGGAAGGCGGCGCGGCGGTGAAGATCGTTGCGCTCACCGCCTCGGTGTTCTCCGAACAGCGCGGTGAAATGCTCGCCGCGGGGATGGACGATATCCTGCACAAGCCGCTGCGGCTGGCCGAGATTTTCGGCTGCCTGCAACGTCACCTGGGTGCGCGCTTCATCCGCCGTCCCGGTGCGCGTCCGCTGCCTGCCCCAGCGCCAGGCGTGCTGAATAACGCCGCACTGGCGGCGCTACCCGAAGAACTGCGTAGTGAGTTGGCCAAGGCCCTGCTGACGCTTGACACGACGCGAATCAGTGAGCTGATCGGGCAAATCGCCGAATGCGATCCCGCACTGGGCAAGGCGCTGCGCGGCCACGCCGACAATTTCGACTTCGAGCCGATCGAGCGTGCCTTGGGCGACGCGTGAGGACGCTCTGGTGATCGACAACCAACTGGCGACGGGAACGCGCGCCATTCGCTGGCCGGTCGTACTGACCCGACCGGAAGCCTGGCGTGGCCGCCTGACCCGGCCCGACGATCCATGGCGCACGCTCCTGATTGTCGCCGGCGTCAGCCTCGCGTACTGGGCGATATCGTGGCTGAACTGGGCGCTGTTCAAGCGTGGCGGGGTTCTCCCGATGCCGATCTGGCCGGCCGCCGGCTTTGCCGTGGCAGCCGCCTACCGTCTCGGCTGGCGAGCGGTGCCAGGCCTCTACCTGGGCACGCTGTGGGCCAACGCGCTCACCCTGGGCTCCGGCTGGAATCTTGCGGCGATCATCGGGATCCTGAATGCGCTGGCGCCGTGGTTGGCCGTTCGCCTCGTCCAACGATGGACCGGAAAGCGAGACCCCTTCGACAGCATCCGCAACTTCGCGCTTTTCGTCGCGTTTGCGGTGCTCCTTCACCCAGCGCTCACGGCCACCGGTGGCATCGGCGGTCGGCTGCTCCTCGGCGACATCCCGGCAAGCGCCTTCCTCGATCGCTGGGAGAGTTGGTGGCTCGGGCACGCGAGCGGCACCATCCTGTTCGCGCCCATCCTGCTCCTGTGGACCGCGCAGCGCGCTGCTGACGAGCACGGTTCGGCGGCGCGGGAATACTGGCTGGTGTCCGCGTTGACCCTCGCCGCGGCAACCGGGCTCTTCTCCTACGGCAAGGCTTTTGCCTTTGGCCTGCCCTATCTGCTGATCATCCCGATGGCCTGGGTCGCCATTCGTCACACGATGCTGCAGACGATGAGCCTCAACCTTGCCGTGGTCCTCGCCGGCTTCGGCGTGATTCTCTGGCCGTCGGCGGAAACCGCTGGCGCTTCGCTGGCAGCGATGTTCCCCTTTCGCACGATGGCAGTCGCCTATAGCTCGATTCTTCTCGTGCTGGCGATCATGCGCAAACTCCAGTTGGCCACTGAAGACAAGCTGCAGGCGCAAGCCGACGAGTTAGCGGCGCAGGCCGACGAGCTGGCTGCGCACCGGCGCCAGCTCGAGCACCGGGTGGCCGAGCGCACGCTGCAGTTGGCGCACGCCAAGGAAGCCGCCGAAGCTGCCAACCGCGCGAAGAGCGCCTTCCTGGCCAACGTCAGCCACGAGCTGCGCACGCCGCTCAACGCCATCCTCGGCTTCTCGGCGCTGCTCCAGCGCGACGCCGTCCGCAACGGCTACGACGCGCGTCACCTGGAGATCATCCATCGCAACGGCCAGCACCTGCTGGCGCTGATCAGCGATGTGCTCGACATGGCCAAGATCGAAGTTGGCCGCGTGCAGTTGGCGATCACCGCCTTCGACTTGAACGCCATGACCGACGATCTGCTCGGCCTGATCCGCGAGCAGGCGCTGCGCAAGGGCCTGGATATCAGGATCGAGCGCTCGGCGCGCCTGCAACGCTACCTGCGTGGCGACGAAGCGCGGCTACGGCAAGTGCTGCTCAACCTGCTCGGCAACGCCGTCAAGTTCACCCAGCGGGGAAGCGTTACCTTGCGCCTGGACACGCCCATGCAAGGGAGCGCTGCCCGGCTGTGCGTCGAAGTCGAAGACACGGGCTGTGGTATCGCCCTGGACGATCAAGCACGCGTCTTCGAAGCCTTCGTCCAGGCGGGCGCCAGCAGCGACCGTCAGGGAACCGGGCTGGGGCTGGCGATCACTCGCCAGTTGGTCGAACTGATGGGCGGACAGATCGGCGTCAGCAGCCGGATCGAGCGCGGTAGCCGCTTCTGGTTTGAAATTCCGCTCGAGCTCGCCGCGCCATCCGAACACGAAGCGTCCACCGTGCCCGGCGGCGAAGTGCTCGGACTGGCGCCCGGGCAGCCGGCGTGGCGGATCCTGATCATCGAGGACGAGCCGGACAACAGCCTGCTGCTCAACCGGCTGCTCACCGACGCCGGGCTGCAGGTCAGCAGCGCGAGCAACGGCGCCGAAGGCGTCGCGTGCTTCCAACGCTGGCAACCGCATTTCATCTGGATGGACCAGCGCATGCCGGTGCTCGACGGATTGCAGGCCACCCGTCGCATTCGCGCACTGCCCGGCGGCACAGCGGTGAAGATCGTCGCCCTCACTGCGTCGGTCGTTGCCGAGCAACGCGGTGAAATGCTCGCCGCCGGAATCGACGACATTCTCGACAAGCCGTTTCGCCCGGAGCAACTCTTCGCCTGCCTGGAACGTCTTCTCGGCATCCGCTTCGTCCGCCGCGAAGGAGCGCGTACTGATCCGCCTACGCTGGCGGCAGCCTCTGCGCCAGCCCTGGCGGCACAGCCGGAGGAGCTGCGCCGCCAACTGGCCGAGGCATTGCTGGTGCTCGATACGGAGCGCATCGACGCACTGATCGAGCGTTTCGCCGCGCGCGACCCGCTCCTCGGACAAGTCCTGCGCCAACACGCCGGTAACTTCGAGTTCGAAGCGATCATGCAACTACTCACCCCCGCCGAAGAAGGCGTGGCACAATGAAGCCGCGCGGCGCCCACCCGCAGCTTTGCTTGCGGGACAACGCCCAGAAAGCCGACCATGCCGCTGTTTCGTGAACTGACCGACCTGAACAAGCTGCGCGAGCTGATGGCCGCGTTCTACCAGGCGTTCCGAATTCCCCACTCGATCTCGGACGCCGATGGCGAATGGCTGGTAACCGAAGGCTGGGAAGACTGCTGCACGCGCTTCTTCCGGGTCAATCCGGAGTCGGAAGCGATCTGTCGGCGCAGCGATTCGCGCATCGTCAGCATGCTGACGCCAAACGTGCATACCTGCAACACCTGCGACCACGGTCTCGAACACGTCGGTGCGCAGATCGTGGTTGACGGCGAGCACGTCGCCACGTTCTGGCTTGGCCAGTTCTTCTACGCACCGCCCGACATGGATTTCTATCGCGAGTACGGTGCACGCTTCGGCTTCCCGGAAAGCGAGTTTCTCGCCGCAATCAAGCACTGCAAAGTCACCAACCGCGAAAACATTGATCGCTTGATGGATTATTTCATCAAGTTCTGCGAGTTCTTGGCCGAGGCGGGTATCCAGCATCACCAAGTGCGGAGCAAGGAGGCTGAGATCCGCCAGATCAATGCCAATCTCGAACAGACGGTGATCAACCGAACGCGCGAGCTGGAGAACGCCAAGAACGCCGCGGAATCCGCCAACCGGGCGAAGTCGGTCTTCCTGGCCAACATGAGTCACGAGTTGCGCACGCCTTTGAACGCCATTCTCGGCTTTACCGCGCTGATGCAGCAGGATGCCGTTCTGAGCGGGCGCGACCGCGAGCACCTCGACATCGTCAACCGCAGCGGCATGCACCTGCTGGGACTGGTCAACGACGTGCTCGACATGGCGAAGATCGAAGCTGGCCGCATCCAGTTGCAGATGGCAAGCTTCGATCTCGGAACGATGGTAGACGATCTGGTCAGCATGATGGAGCAGCGTGCCCGCGAAAAGGGCTTGGAGCTGCGCCTGGAGCGCCCGGCAAGCGTTGTACAGCATATCCGCGGCGACGAAACGAGGCTGCGACAAATCCTGGTCAACCTGCTCGGCAACGCCGTCAAGTACACCCAGACCGGCAGCGTGACGCTGCGCTTCGACCCTCTACCCGAGGCGAACGAGCCGCGCCTGCGGATCGAGGTGGAGGATACGGGCCCCGGCATCGCGCCGGAGGATCAGGCGCGGATTTTCGAACCTTTTGTCCAGGCCGGTCCGGCCGACGCACAGAAAGGGACGGGGCTGGGGCTGGCCATCACGCGCCAGTTGGTCGAACTGATGGGTGGACGGATCGAGCTGAGCAGCCAACCTGGCCAGGGAAGCCGCTTCTCGTTCGAGTTGCCGGTCGAGTTGCCTGGCGAGCCGGAAGAAAGCGAGCTGGCCGACGCGCCGGCCGCTGCGGGCGAAGTGCTCCGCCTGGCCCCCGGTCAACCCGATTGGCGCATTCTGATCGTCGAGGATCAGGCGGAGAACCGCTTGCTGCTGACTCGTCTGCTGGAGGATGCCGGCTTCCAGGTGCGCGCGGCAACGAACGGCGCCGAAGGCGTCCAAAGTCAACAGCAATGGCAACCGCACTTCATCTGGATGGACTGGCGCATGCCGGTGATGGACGGACTGGAGGCGACGCGGCGCATCCGGGCGCTCCCCGGTGGCGAAGCCACGCGGATTGTCGCGCTGACCGCCTCGGTCTTTGCCGATCAGCGTAGCGCGCTGATCGCCGCGGGCATGGACGATGTGATCCATAAGCCGTTTCGGCCGCAGCAAATCTTCGCCTGTATGGAGCACCTGCTCGGCGCTCGCTTCCTGCACCGGCCAAGCAAGCCGGTTGCCGACGCCGTGACGCTCTCGCAGGAACACCGCGCTGCCCCGCCAGCAACGCTGCCCGCAGCCCTGCGCCGCGAACTGGCCGACGCCTTGCTGGCGCTCGACGCCGAGCGCATCGCCCGGCTGATCGGCCAGGTGGCCGAGCGCGACGCAGCCCTCGGCGAAGCTTTCTACCGCCATGCCAGGATCTTCGACTACCTGTCGATCGAGCGCGCGCTGGCCGATCTCGCGCGCAACGACGCGACCGCCGGCTGAGCAATGGATACGCTGAAACTGATCTTGCGCCAAGGCATCGGTCACGCGCGCACCAGAGCCGACGCCGGAAGAACGGCGGCACGCGCGCGGCTGGCTTTCCTCGCGCTGCTCGCCGCCGTCGCCGGCGCACTCTTCGCAAGCAGTCTGTTCAGTTACCTGCTCTTTCATGCGCTGGTCGAACTCGCCACCATCTCCATCGCGTGCACGCTCTTCATCCTGACCTGGAACTCGCGCCAGTATCTTGCCAATGGCTACCTGCGGCTGCTCGGCATCGGCTACGGCGCAATCGCCGTGATCGACCTGATGCATACGCTGACTTTCAAGGGCATGAGCATCATCCCCGGCGCTGGCGCCAACCTGCCGACGCAATTGTGGATCGCCGCGCGCTACCTGCAGGCGATTACCCTGGTCGCTGCACCGCTGTGCATCGAACGCCAGATCAACGACCGCTTGGTCGTCGTTGGCTACGCGGTGGCCGTCAGCGCACTGGTCGCGGCGATCCTCGGCGGGCACTTCCCGGACTGCTACATCGAGGGGAAAGGGCTGACCGATTTCAAGATCGGCAGCGAATATCTGATCACCGCGCTGCTGCTCCTCGCGATGTACTTGCTCCAGCGCGCACGCAGGCATTTCAACGACAGCGTCTTCTGGCTGATCTCCTGCTCGGTCGCCTGCACCATCGTTTCGGAAATCTGCTTCACCGCCTACGTCAGTGTCTACGGGCCGGCCAACATGATCGGTCACTACGCCAAACTGGCCGCCTTTTACCTGATCTACCGCGCAATACTGGTGACCGGTTTTATACATCCCTTTCAGCTCATCTTTCGCGACCTCAAGCAGAGCGAAGACGCACTGCGCGAGTCAAACAAGACGCTGGAAGAAACGGCGCACGCGCGCATCGATGAATTGCTCGCGCGCGAAGCGCGTTATCGCTCGGTGATCGGCAACGCCCCGGTGGTCATCCATCAGGTCGACCGCAACGGGACCTTCACGATGAGTGAGGGCAAAGGCCTGGCGGCGCTGAATCTGGTGCCGGGTGAGGTGGTCGGCCAGTCGATCTTCGAGCGCTATCGCGCCTACCCGGACTTTTGTGCGAGTGTACGCCAAGCGATGCTGGGCAAGCGACGGTCGGCCAACGCGCTGATCGATGGAATCCATTTCGAGATCTATTTCAGCCTGGTGCCGGGCACGGACGACGCCCCAGAGCTGCTTGCCGTCGCCATCGACGTCAGCGAGCGCAAGCGAATGGAATTGGCTTTGCACGAGAAAGAAGCGGCGGAAACCGCCAACCGTGCGAAGAGCGTATTCCTGTCCAGCGTCAGCCACGAGCTGCGCACGCCGCTCAACGCCATCCTTGGCTTTGCCGATCTGCTACGTCACGATGCCGGTATCAGCAGCGCTCAGCGCGAGCAGCTCGAGGTCATCCACCGCAGCGGCGCACACCTCTTGCGACTGATCAACGACATCCTCGACGTTTCGCGCATCGAAGCGGGCCGCGTGCAGTTGCCGAGAGCGCCCTTCGATCTGACTGCGCTGGTCGACAGCCTGCTCGCGGCGAACAGCCCGGCCGCCTGCGCGAAGGGGCTGCAGCTCAACCTGGAGCGCTCACCCGAGGTACCGCGCTACGTCTGGGGCGCCGAAACCCGGCTGCGCCAGGCACTCGGCAAGCTACTGGACAACGCGATCAAGTACACCAGTCAGGGCAGCGTCACGCTGCGCCTGAACGCCCGCCCAAACCCTGTCGGCAGCCAATTGCGGATCGCGGTCGAGGACACCGGCGCGGGTATCGCGGCCGACGATCAGACGCTGGTGTTCGACGCTTTCGTGCAGGCCGGCGCCAATTCCAGCCAGCACGGAACCGGGCTGGGGCTGGCGATCACGCGCAAACTGGTCGAGCTGATGGGCGGCCAGATCGGCGTCGTCAGTCAGCCTGGGCAAGGCAGTTGCTTCGTAATCCACCTGCCGGTCGAGCTCGCCGACCCGTCGGAAGTGAACGGCGCGCCAGACAACACGACGGAAGTGCTCGGTTTGGCGCCGGCGCAACCCGACTGGCGAATCCTGGTTTACGCCGAACAGCCGGAGACCGACTTGTCGCTCGTCCGCCTGCTACAGGAAGCGGGATTCGAGGTCCACGCAACGGCCGACAGCAGCGAAGTTATTCAACACTTCCAGAAATGGCAACCGCACCTGATCTGGCTCGACCGTGTGCAGCCGTTGCCCGAGGGGCTGGCCGCCATCCGGGAAATCCGCGCCTTGGCTGGCGGAGCGCAGGTCAAGATCGTCGCCCTGGCGAACTCGGCGCTCGCCGGACAGCGCACGCAGATGCTCGCCGCCGGAATCGACGAGGTGCTGCACCGGCCGTTCCGGCCCGATGAAATCTTTGCCTGCCTGGAGCGTCTGCTCGACGCCCGCTTCCTGCGCTGGCAAGCGGAACCCGTTGCCGCAACGAGCGCGCGCCCCGACCGCGCGGCGTTGGCGGCGCTGCCCGAAGCCCTGCGGCACGATTTCGCCGACGCGCTGCTGCGCCTCGACAGCGAGCGCATCGGCGCCCTGATCAGGCAGATCGGCGAGCACGACGCAGCGCTTGGCCGGATCCTGCGCAGCCACGCCGACAATTTCGACTTCGCCTGGATCGAGACTGCCCTGCACGATGCGGGCGCCACCCCGCCGCTGGCCGACTAGCACCCGCGACCACGGCAGACGAACGACCGCGCTTGCGCTCGCTTCAGTGCCGCGGCGTCAGACCGTCAGCGAGCGACATCCGCCAGGCGCGCCAGCCGGGAACCAAGCTGGCAACCAGACCGGTCAGCAGGATCGCGGCGAGCAGGACGATTTCGTTCGCTGAAGGCGGACGCGCCCCGAGCAAGACGCCGAACTGCGCCTGCACCAGCGGCGCAGCCGCAGCGATCGTAGCCGCCAGCAGCACGCAGCCGACGAGCACACCAAGCGAAGTAACCAGCAGGCCCTCGATCAGGAGCATGCAAAAAATCTCGCGCGGTCCGGCGCCGAGCGCGCGCAGGATCGCCAGCTCGCGGCGTCGCTGGTCGAGACTGGCGAGCATCGTCGCCGTCAGCCCGGCCAAGCCAACGAGAACGACGAGCGCGCAGAGGGCGAACAGAATCTGCTCGACGACGACGAGCGTCTGCCAGAGCTCGTCCAGCGCCACGCCAGGCAAGACCGCGAGCAGCGCTTCGCCGGCAAAGGCGTTGATCTGGCGCTGCAGGCTGAAGACGCTGGCCCGGTTATGCAGGCCGATCAGCGCGGCAGTGATTTCCTTCGGCTGCAGATCGAATTTGCGCACCAAGCCGGCCGGAATCTGCAAACCGGGCAGCGGCGCACCGCCGGCCCAGTCGAGATGGATGGCGGTCATCGCCTGCAGGCTGACATGGACTGACCGGTCGGTCGGCGTGCCAGTGGCGGCGAGCACGCCGACGACGACAAAAGGCTTATCCGCGTGCTCCGGCCCGAGTTCGCCGCTGCCGTGCGCGATGAGCAGACGATCGCCGACGCGATGCCCGAGTTGGCGCGCCACCTCGCTGCCGATCACCGCCTCGAAGACCGCGTCAGCATCGCCCGCGAAGGGACGACCAGCGGCGAAGGCGAGCGGCTGTCGATCGGCGTAACGAACACGTTCGAAATACGCCGGGCTCGTCCCGATGACCGGGAAGCCGCGATGCGAATCGCCCAGCACGAGCGGCACTGACCAGGCAACTGCCGGATTCTGCGCGATCGCCTGATAGCTTTCCCAGCGGATATTGTTGCTCGCGCTACCCGAGTGGAAGACCGCGTAGAGGATCAACTGGACGCTGCCGGTGCGCGCGCCAAGCACCAGATCGACGCCGGAAATCGACTGGGTGAAGCTGGCGCGCGCATCCTGGCGCACACGTTCGACGGCGAGCAGCAGCGCGGCGGCGAGCGCGATCGCGACGAGCGTGATGCCGAGCGTCAGGCGGCGTGCCCAAGCGCTCTTCAGGGCGAGCACGAGAATCGCCTTCATGCTGCACTTCCGTCCGCCGCGCGATTGATTTCAGTGAGCGCAAGCACACGGTCGAAATGCGTGGCGAGACGCGCGTCGTGGCTGACGAAGAGCAGCGTCGCCCCGGCAGCTCCCGCCTCGCCCAGCAGCAGGTCGATGAACGCCTGCTGACGCGGCGCGTCGAGCGCTGACGTGGGCTCGTCGGCGATGAGCAACTCGGGCCGGCCGATCAGTGCCCGTGCCGCGGCGACACGCTGCTGCTGGCCGACGGAGAGTTCGCCGGCCGGCTGGTGCCACAGTTCGCGCGCCAGGTCGAGCGCGCTGAGCAGGCGCGCCGCCTCGGCCAGCGGATCGCCGGCACGCCGTTTGCGGCGGGCCGAGAAGGTGCACGGGAGCAGCACGTTGTCGCAGGCGGAAAGCCAGGGCAGCAGGTTGAACTGCTGGAAGATGAAGCCGATGTGGTCGGCCCGGAAGGCGTCGCGTGCGCGGCCGCCGAGGGCAGTGATCGCGGCGCCGAACAGGGTGACACGACCGCGCTCGGGCAGCGCGACGCCGCCGAGTACACCGAGCAGGCTGCTCTTGCCCGAACCCGAAGGTCCATGCAGAAAGACGCGCTCGCCGGTCGCCACGCTGAGCCCTGGAATGTCCAGACAGGCGGCGCGCTGGCGCGGCCAGCGATAGACCAGATCGTGGATGACGAGCGCCTCGGCCGACATGCCGGCAGACTCACCAGGTCAGCGACGGCCGATTCGGCGTCAAGCGCATGGCGCCCTGCCCGCTCGGTCCGACGCGCCGGCTGGCCAGGCGATAGAGGCGCTTGAAGTCCTTGAAGAGCGTCGTCTCGACGCTCTTCAGCGCGGCCGGATCGGCGCAGCGGAAGACGTAACTGGCAACGATATCGACATGCTCGCCCGCCGCCGGCGCCTTGCCGTCCAGGTAAGGCAGGCTGATATCCTTGGCCTGCAGTGCGCAGCGCGCAGCCGCGTTCGGTGCGAAGGGCAGCGCGTGGAGCGCCCGGCCGGCGCTCGCCAGGGCCGCCCTCTCCGCCTCGTTGCGCGGCGCTCGCTCGAAACCGACGGCGGCATCGAGCGGCAGCTCCAGGCTCAGCGTGAGCTGGTCCCGATCGATGACCACATCGAGGCGACCTTCGCCATGCACGTGCTGAGCGCAGACAGGCAACGCGAGGAAAAGAACGGCAATAGCCAAGACAGTTTTCATCGTTGCTCTCCGGGGATCAATGCGCATGCCCGCTGCCGAGCAGCATCACGCCGATCCCGGCGGCAAGCAGCAGGCCATGCCAGAAGATGCCCTGCTGCTCACGTTTCAGGCGCGGCATCAGGTCGGCGATCGCAATATAGACAAAGCTGGCGGCGGCCAGCGTGATGATATACGGCACCCAGGTCTGGGCTTCCTCGAGCGCCAGGAAACCGACGACACCGCCAAGCAGCGAGGCCAGGCTGGATACCCCGTTCCAGAACAGCGCTCGTCCGCGTTGCCAGCCAGCGGCAAGCAGGATCGCAAAATCGCCGGCTTCCTGCGGCACCTCGTGCGCCACCACGGCCAGCGTCGCCGCCCAGCCCAGCATCGGGTCGGCGAGAAACGCAGCGGCAATCAACAGGCCGTCGGTGAGGTTGTGGAAGCCGTCGCCAACCAGGATGCCCACCGCCTCACCACCGTGCAGGTGATGATGATCGTGCGTATGGTTTTCGCAGGACGGGCTGCCGGCGTGACTGTCGTTGCCGTGGGCATGGCGCCAGATGGCGAATTTCTCAAGCGCGAAGAAGCCGAGGATGCCGGCGAGCAGGACGGGAAAGACCTCATGCGGCGTCAACCCCAGTTCGAGCGCCTCCGGCAGCAGGTGCAGCATCGCGGTGGCGAGCAGGACACCGATCGAAAAGCTGACGGCATAGGTGAGCCAGCGCCGCGGCAGCCCGAACAGGACGAGCGCTGCCGCCAACAGGCTGAGCACGCCGCCAAGCAGGCAGGCGAGCAGGATCTGGGCGAGCACCGGCAAGGAAGTCATGGGCGCGGATTGGAGCACAAGCGCCGGCCAAATGCAACATTGTTGCAAACACACGGTGACCCACCGTCGAGCTTGCGCGCTCGCTGCGCGTCGCGCCCGCCGGCCACTGGCACGCGCCGGCTTGCCGAGCGATCCGGCGGGAGTCGCTCAGGTCTGGAAGCGCCCCACCTGCTGGTGCAGGGCGTCAGCCAGGGCAAGCATCGCTTGCGCCTCGTGCCGATTGCTCTGCGCGATCGTCGTGTTGCTGCCTATCATCTGCGAGATGCCGTCGACCTGACGGGAGAACTCGGCGCTGACCTTCGCCTGCTCGCCGGTCGCCACGGCGATCTCCTGGGCGACTGAGGTGGCGTTCCGATTCCCCTCGTCGACCGCCTGCAGCAACTCGCCGACGCGCTTCAGGCGCACCATCCCGTCGCCCATCAGCCCGCGCAACTCCTGCATGTCGCTGGAGGCGCTGGCGGTATCGCTGACGATCGCACCAATCCGGGCGGCAATCTCCTGCGTCGCCTGGGTGGTGCGCTCGGCCAATTTGCGCACCTCATCCGCAACGACCGCGAAACCGCGCCCCTGCTCGCCGGCGCGCGCCGCTTCGATCGCCGCGTTGAGCGCCAGCAGATTGGTCTGGTCGGCAATGCCCCTGATCACGTCGACGATGCCCGCGATTTCGTCGGACTTGTCACCCAGCTCGACCAGTTGGGCAGCACTACCGTTCAAACGCTCGGCAAGCGCTGCGATGCCCTCGATCGTTGCGCCCACCTCCTGGCGACCGTTTTCCGAAACGGCGCGCGCTTCCTCGACGATGCGCGCCGAGGAAGCTGCGTTTTCCGCCACCTGATCGATGCTGCTCGACAGATTTTCGACTGCGTTGGCCATCGCCACCGCCGCCCGGTTCTGCTTCTCGGACGCCTCCGCCAGCGAGCCGGCAGACGATTCGAGCGCGCCGGCGCCGGCCGTGACCTTGGCCGCCGAATCGCCGATCGAGCGGATCAAACTGGCAATCGATCCGAGCGTTGCATTCACCGTGCGCGCGAGAACGTCGATCTCGTTGCGGCTGGCCGTTTCGCCCTCCGGCAGCCGGATCGCCATGTTGCCCAGTTCGGCTTCGCGCAAGCCGGCAAGCACCTGCGCCATCGGGCGCATGCGCGCGCGAACGGCAAAAAAGACGGCGAGCAGCGTAAGAATGCCGCAAGCGAGCAGCAAAACCACCAGGACATCGCGCAGGTCGTTGGCGTCGGCGACGAACTCTTCGCGCGGCGCCGTCGCACCGAGCACCCAGTCCCATTTGCTGGAGTAAATCAGGACCATCGCCTTTTCCTGCAGCTTACCGTCGTCGGTCGGCCACGCGTACGACATCCGTCCTTCCTTCAGTTTCAGCGCTTGGCGCAGCACCGCCCGCGCGTGCTCGGAGAGTTCGCTGTCGAGCTTTCCTTCGTGCACAGGGTGGAGGACGAAACGCGTCGCATCCGAGCCAGATTCAGCGACCAGACCGAAAACGTAACCTGTCTGTGCCACCTTGATCCTCGCCAGTTGCTGGCGCAAGGCTTTCAGGCCGGAGTTGTCGAGTGTGCTGCGCGTCGCCAGCGCGCCGACGACCTGACCGGTGCCATCCTTCAGCGGCGCGTAGGCAACCATCGCATACTTGCCGTCGCGCAAGGCCAGATCGACTGCCCGCTCACCGGCGAGCAGCCTCTGCCGCAGGTCGATGCGGGCCACCTTGAGCAACGGCTTGCCGATCAGACCGGCGTTCGGCTTGCCTCCGAGATACGCCGCAACATAAACGAAATCGTCGCCCCGGCGCGCCAGCACGGCGCTGTCGACGCCGGTCACGGCGTAGAACTCGCGGCAGCGTGCGCACTCGTCATTCAGCACCTCGTCCGCCAGGCGCAGGGTGGGAACGCTCTTGTCCGGTTCCTGACTGACGCTTGCTGCGCCGAAAAAAAGCTTGCTCAGATGCTCGATCGAGCGCTCGCTGCGTGTGTATTCGTTGTCGTAGGCGAGATCGAGCATGACGCGAACGATCTCGACCTGACGCGCCAGGCCTTCGTTGGCGGCCTCCAGCGCGTGCTCGGACATCCGCCAGTGAACCGCCAGAGCAAGCAGGCCGAAGACGGTAGCGATGACCACAGCGGAGAGCACGGCAATTTGCGTAGAAAGCGTCTGGGCGCGGAGTGTTTTCATCGTCGTTCTCGGCCGGGATCAAGCACACGCAAGACGGCGTGCCGAGTACGCTTTGCGCACGCAGCATGCCCTCGCGTCAACTACTGTTCGTTATCTTTACGACACGCGACGCGGGATCTTGAGCTTGCCGAGTTCGGCCGACCGCGCCAATGTCTTTGCCCGCTCCGCACCGGAACGCCGGAAACCGCCGTCTGCGCCGTACCTCGTGGCCGGCTGCTGGCGAACTCCGGATGCGCCCTCAGCGCGCCGAAAGCGCCGGCTTGCGATGCAGAAAACTCGGCTGTTCCGCCTGCTCGACCATGAAGCGCGCCACCGCCAGGCGGCTCACACTGCCCACTTTCATCCCGTGCTGGTAGTCCGCCTGCACGCGCGCCGGGCCGGGCGGATCGCCATTGGTGAGCAAGCCGGGGCGCACCAGCATCCAATTCAACGAACTGCGTTCGAGCATCGCCTCCAGTTCGCTCTTATTGGCATAAACGGCCTGCAGGAAGAGGCGAAAGAAGAGGCGCGCCAACGGCCCCTGGTAGGCCGCACTGTCACCCGCGCCGAAACCGGTCAGCACGATCAGCGGAATCTGCCCAAGGGCGGACTGCAGTTGCAGCAAGGCGCGGCCAAAGTCGGTATAAAGCTGCGTCGGTTTGCGGCCCATGCCGGTCCCCAGCGTGACGAGCAGCGCGTCGGCGCCCTCGCTCGCGCGCCGAAGATCCGCCAGATCGGTCGCGCTTCCCCGTAGCGCGCGCAGGTTCGGGTGTTCGGGCAGGCGGTCGACCGACCGCGAGAGCGTCGTCACCCGATGGCCGCGCTCCAGCGCGATCCGGCTGCAGAGCAGGCCGACGCCAGCGGAAGCCCCGATGATGCTGATTGCCTTGTCCTCGCTCATGCTCGTTCGCCCTTCCCGCTAGTTCGCGTTCAGCCGGCCGCAGGCCCAGGCGTGCGAAATCGCCAGCAGCAGCTTGGCCGACTCCAGCTCGCCCATGTCGCGCGGCGCGTAGATGAAGACCGCGCCCTCTGGCCCGGTGCCGCGGACGGCAAATGGATGGCGGACCACCCACCCTTTGTCGATGGCCAGGCTGCGAAACGGTTCGGGCAGCATCGCGTGCATGCTGCCGATCGGCGGGTTGTGGATATGTGCGAACTCGCGTCCAACCAGGAAGGCCGTGCGATCGGCGGGCACGCCGTCCGCCAGGTTGAGCGCGCGCGAACCATCAGGGGCAATCCGCGTCGGACGCTCGACGACATCGGGCAGCGCGAAAGCATACGCCGCCAGTTGGTCGATCACCCGCCAGTCGGACGGAAACTGATCCAGTTGTTCCTGGGGGATGTTCGCGCTCATGCGTGCCGGCGAACCCGCACGTGGGGCAATCGCTTTCAGCACAGCGAGGTAGTTTTCGGGACTCATCATGTCGACCTCTGGAAGGAATTGAGCGGGCGTGGCAAGAGGCCGCGCCGACATGGAAATCATACCGATCGGCGTCTACAATCCAAGCTCGATTGATGCAACTCAGCATTCCACGCATGCACGAAACCCGCTTTGGACTGGACGACATTGCCCTCTTTGTCGAGGTGGCAAGCACGCAGAGCTTTGCGCGCGCCGCCGCACGGCTGGAACTGCCACCGTCCACGCTGTCGCGCCGGGTTGCCGCAATGGAAAGGCGGCTAGGCGTCCGCCTGTTGCAACGCACGACGCGCAGCGTCACGCTGAGGCCGCTCGCCAAACCCTACTTCGCTGCCTGCCTCGATGTGCTGGCGGCCGCCGAGCGCGCGCGGGCGACGATCGAAAACAGCAAGGAGAAACCCAGCCGCATCCGCATCTCGATGCCAGTCGACCTGGGAGTCGAAGTCCTCGGCCCGATCATTGCGTCCTACGCTGCCCAGCGGCCCGGCCTGCGTATCGACTTCGACCTCTCGTCGAGCGCTGCCGACCTGCTGCGCGACCCGGTAGACCTCGTTTTCCGCATCGGCAGGACACTCGACGATCGCGTCGTCGCGCGCAAGATCGGCAGCATCGCGAGCGGCATCTATGCTTCGCCGGCGTTCATTGCAGGCAGCGTACCGATCCGGCAGGCGAGCCAGCTCGAGCAGCTTGCCTGCCTCAACCTGCAAACGGCGAATGGTCCTATGGCGTGGTCGATCGGCGCACAGCGCTGGCCAGCCGCGCCCGGTCCGAGCGGAATATCCGCCAACAGCGTCGGCCTGCTGCGTACGCTGGCCGAACGTGGACTCGGCGTTGCCCTGTTGCCGCGCCACCTTGCCGTACACAGCACGAACAAGGGAAGCCTGGTCCGCCTGCTCGCCGACGAGAGCACACCGCACTGGCCGCTCTACGCGATGACCGCGACGCGCACAGTGGCGAACGGCATCCGCGACTTGATCAGCTTTGTGACGAACGCACTGGCGGCGACCGAGCTGGCAGAAGTCGCCGAGCTGCCGCCACGATGATCGGTCGATTGGCATCGTGTCCGCCCACCCGGTGGCGCGCACGGCGCGCTGGACTGCGTCTGGCGAAAACGGGCAAATCCGCCTTGCCGTCGCCTGTTTTTCCTGTCCCTGCTGGGCAGGGCAGCCTCAAGCTGAGCGCTTCCCCTGCCGTTAGAGCGGATGGCACGGAAAAGTCGACGGTGTCGTCGGGTTCTCGATCTTGACAGGGAGCGCACATTGGAAATCCAACAGTTGCATCTATCCGATCCGTCCGGGGTCGAGCGTGGGCTGGCTGCAGCCGCTTCGTTTGCCGCCGACCTGGTCCTCGTCTTCGCCGGCGTGCGCTTCTTTGAGCATGCCGGTTTCGCCGCGTCGCTCGCCGCGCACTTTCCGACGGCCATCCGTATCGGTTGCTCGACGGCCGGCGAGATCACGCAGACCGGCGTCTGCAACGGGACCTGCGTGATCACACTGGCGCGTTTCGCGCACACACGCTTGCGCGTCGCCAGCACCGTTCTGCAGTGTATGGACGATTCCTTTGCCGCCGGCGAGCGCTTGGCGCAGCAACTGACCGGGCCCGGGCTGCGTACCGGAATCGTCCTGGCACCCGGCGTCGGCATCAACGGCAGTGCACTGCTCAAGGGATTGATCCATGTCCTCGGCCCGACAACGCCGTTGGCGGGTGGCCTGGCGGGCGACGGCGGCGCCTTCCGGCGCACCTTCACGTTGACCCCGGAAGGCGTATCGGAGCACGCGATCGTCGCCCTCGGGTTCTCTGGCGATCATCTGGTTTTCGGCCACGGTTCGTTCGGTGGCTGGGAACCCTTCGGGCCGTCGCGCCGCGTCACCCGCTGTTCAGCCAACGTCCTGCACGAACTTGACGGCGAGCCGGCCTTGTCCGTCTACCGCAGCTACCTGGGCGAGTACGCACGCGATCTGCCCGCCTCGGGATTGCTGTTTCCGTTTGCCATGGTCGACGAAGGGCGCCACGAACTTGGCCTGATCCGAACCATTCTCGGCATTGACGAATCAACCGGCAGTCTGATCCTGGCGGGCGACATCCAGGCCGACGGCTATCTCCAACTGATGCACGCGAATACCGACCGCTTGGTTGACGGTGCTGAACGGGCCGCCGAGAGCGCCGGCGCATCGGCTGCCCGTTCGGTCGCCGCAACACCAGCCGACCAGCCAGCGACGCCGCCCGGCCTGACGCTCCTCGTTTCCTGTGTCGGCCGCAAGCTGGTCATGGGCGAGCGCGTTGACGAAGAGATCGAGGCGGCCAGGACGCGACTGGCCAGCGGAGAGACGGTAACCGGCTTCTACTCGTATGGCGAGATCAGCCCGTTTACGCCCGGCGTCGCCTGCGAGCTGCATAATCAGACGATGACCGTTTTTCGCCTGGCGGAAAGCTGAGCCGGACAGACATGCATCGACTCTTGCTGCGCCAGTTGCGACGCGTACTCGGAGTTGAGGACGAGCGTGCACTGCACGCCTTGCTCGCCGAATTCGAACAACTGGCCGCGCAGCTCGCACCGAACACCGCCCGGGCGCTTACCGGCCTGGGCGATCTGATCGCGCGCGTTGACGCAGCTTACGGACAAAACGACCGCGATCTCGACTTGCGCACGCGCAGTCTGGAGCTGAGCTCAGCCGAACTGAATCGCGCCAACGACAAACTGCGCGAAGAGTTGAGCAGCCGAACGCGCGCCATCGCGTCCTTGCGCAAGACTGCCAACAGTCTGCTCGGAACGCTCGGTCGGGAAGCGATCGGCGAGGAGGACACTGGGCTCGAGCGCATGTCGGATCTGCTGGCCAATCTGGTCCGTCAGCGCGAGCGCGCCGAAAACGAACTGCGCAGCGCGCACGCCGATCTCGAACGGCAGAAAGCGGCACTCGACGAACACGCAATCGTCAGCGCCACTGATACGGCCGGGCGCATCACCTACGCCAACGACAAGTTCTGCCGCATCAGCGGCTACCAGCGCGACGAGCTGCTCGGCAGAACGCATGCGCTGGTCCGCTCCGACGAGCACTCCGACGACTTCTATCGCACGATGTGGGAAACGATCGCCGCCGGTCGGGTCTGGCAGGGTGAAGTGAAGAACCGGACGAAAAGCGACACCTACTACTGGAGCGCGGTGACCATCGTCCCTTTCCTGCGCGAAGACGGCAGCCCTTACCAGTACGTCGCGATTCGTACCGACATCACCGAGCGCAAACGCATCCAGGACGACCTCGCGGCCAGCGAAGAAAAGTATAGGCGCGTACTCAACAACCTCAAGGAGGTGGTCTTTCGCGTTGAGCGCAACGGCCGCCTGAACTTCCTCAATTCGGCCTGGTGCGAGGTGTCCGGCCGCACCGTCGAGGAAAGCCTGGGCCGCTATGCCGCCGAGTTCCTCGTGCCGGAAGATCGTGCGCGCGCTGTCGAACTGTTCGCTGCAACGATGACCGGCGCCGTCGACAATCCCCGTGGCGAGTTCGGGTTGCTGGCGAGCGACGGGCTCATCCGCAGCGTGGAAATCGGCGCACGCGCCGAGCGCGACAGCGATGGGCAGATCATCGGCGCTTCGGGTGTGCTCACCGACATCACCGAGCGCAAGAACTGGGAGCGTGCGGTACTCCAGGCGCGCGATGCCGCCGAGGCCGCCAATCGCGCGAAGTCAGGCTTTCTGGCTAACATGAGCCACGAAATACGCACGCCGATGAACGGCATCCTCGGTTTGGCTGGGCTGCTGCTGGATACCCGGCTGAACCTTGAGCAGCGCCGTTTTGCCCGCCTGATCAAGTCTTCCGCCGAATCCTTGCTGAGCGTGATCAACGACATTCTCGACTTCTCGAAGATCGAGGCGGGAAAACTGAGTCTGGAGGCGATCGAATTCGATCTTTGGCGCGTCGCTTTCGATGCCGCGCGCGGGGTGGCGTATGCGGCGCACGGTGGCGGACTCGAAATGCTCTGCCAGGTTTCGCCGGAGGTTCCGCTGCGCGCGGTAGGCGACCCAGGGCGCATGCGCCAGGTCTTGCTCAACCTGCTCGGCAATGCGGTCAAGTTTACCAAGGCGGGCGAAGTCGCTTTGCACCTGACGAGCGAAACCGATGGCGACAGCGTGCTCCTGCACTGCACGGTGCGCGACACCGGAATCGGCATCTCGGCGGCGAAACAGAAGGATATTTTCGAAGCCTTCGTCCAGGAGGACGGCTCGGTCAGCCGGCAGTACGGTGGCACCGGCCTGGGGCTGGCCATCAGCCTGCGACTGGTCGCCATGATGGGCGGTCAGATCGCGGTCGAGAGTACACCTGGACTGGGCAGCACATTTCACTTCAGCGTCAGACTAGGCCGGGCCGAACAAGCGGCCATCGGCGATGCCGTCCCGCCGGGCTGGGCCGGTGCCCGCTGCCTGGTCGTCGACGCGCACGACAAAGCGCGCGCGGCAACCGTTCAGGCGCTGAGCCGCTGGGGTGTGCGCTGCCGCGAGGCTGCCAGCGCCAGCGCCGCGCTCGCGATCCTGGCGGCAGAAGCGGGCGCTTACCGACTGATCGTCGCCGACGAATCGATCCTCGACGAGGAAAAGCAGCACCTCTTCGCGCGTCTGCCGACGACCTGCGCGCGCGCGCAGCGGATCGCCCTGATTCGTGTCGGTTCTCCGACCCCGCGCATGGCCGATCTCGACCATCTGGCCGACGCCTGCATCGTCAAGCCGCTCGACCCGCACGAGCTGGCAGCCGCCCTGCGCGGCGAGCCGGAGGCCGACGCGACCGGTGACCGCGGCGAGCAACGCACCAGCGAGCGATCGCTGAGCATTCTGCTGGCCGAGGACAACATGATTAATCAGATGGTGGCGGTCGCCTGGCTGGAAAGCCTGGGTCATCGCGTAACGGTCGCCAACGACGGATCGGAAGCGGTGCAGATGGCGCTCGGCAACGCCTTCGACATCGTTCTGATGGACGTTCAGATGCCGAAGATGGACGGCCTGGAAGCTACCGTGCGGATTCGTGCCGCCGAAAGGTCGACCGCAAGACATACCTGGATTGTCGCGATGACGGCGAACGTCATGCCGGGAGACCGCGAATCCTGCCTCGCGGCCGGCATGGACAGCTACATCGGCAAGCCGTTCCAGCGCGAGGAACTAATCGCCATCCTGTCGGCCGCCCCGGCCCGCCAACCGGCTGGCTGAGCGTTTCCCGAGTCCACCCGGCTTTCCGTTCGAACGCCGCGGCCGCCGACCCAGGGATGGCGCGGCGCCACCTGCTCGCTGCGCGCTGGTCGCGCACGCTCTGCCTCGCGCCTGTGGCACTTGCGGCAAGCTGCTTCCCGCCCGCGGCCTGGCGCGCTGCCTGGCGCTGACCTTCGTTGACCGCCAACGACCCTTGCCTGACACTACCGCGCACCGCCGCGCTTCGCCCTCTTTCCGCTGATGACCTTCCTGATCAAGAACATTCTCGGCACGCTCCTGCTGCCGCCGGCCAACGGTCTGCTCCTGCTGTTCCTGGCCTTCGTCTTCCGCCACCGGCGCCGCGCCTTTGCACTGGCGCTGGCCGGCGCTGCGCTGCTTCTTGCACAAAGCGTGCCGATCGTCGCCCGAACGCTGATCGCGCCGCTGGAAGAGAACGCCGGCCCGCTATTCACCGCGGCCGACGGCGCCGGCGCGATCGTCATCCTGGGCGGCGGCCTCAAGCTCGATGCGCCGGAATACGGCGGCGACACGGCGAATGAACGGAGTCTGACGCGTCTGCGCTACGGCGTTGCGCTCGCCCGCCAGAGCGGCCTGCCGGTACTCGTCTCGGGTGGCCGCGGCCCGGCGGCCAGGCTAAGCGAGGCCGAAGTGCTGGCCGATATCGCCGAAAAGGAGTTTGGTCTCGAAGTTCGCTGGCAGGAGAGCGAATCCACCGACACCGCCGACAATGCGCAGATGACGGCGGCAATACTCAAGGCGGCCGGCATCGGGCGCGTCGTCCTGGTCACCCACGCCTTCCACATGCCGCGCGCGCGCCGCCTGTTCGAAGCGGCCGGATTGAGCGTCGTTCCCGCGCCGACCGAGTTCCGCAGTCGGCGCCAGAAGCCGATCGACGCCTTCGATTTCCTGCCGCAGGCGAGCGCAAACCTGAACAGCTACTATGCCCTGCACGAGTATCTCGGCCTGCTGTGGGCTGCCCTGCCGCGCCCGTAAGCCGGGCATCGTCGTGCTGCGCGCCGGGCGGGGGCGCTGCACAAGGTGCGTTCCCGCGCGTGCTGCACTGCTGCCGCTTCGCGCGTACAGCTTGCATCATCGTCAGCATCGACAACCCGAAGGGGGCACTTGCATGGCCAACACCAAAACGATCAAGCTCGGCCTGACCCTCGCCGCGCAGGCTACCGCTAAGCTGACCTGACGATGGCCGACGGCGCCGGCTGGCGGAGCGCTTGACCGGCGCAGGCGGCGAATGGGCCTTGGTCTGCCCTAGCCCGTTGACCTGTCATCTAATCGAAGAGATAGCTGTACTGACGAGGCAACCCAGTTCAGTCAGCCCCGCCATTCTGCTGAGATCGCAATGCGGCCTTGATGGTCTCCTCGCCGAGGTCCGGACAGACCTTTTCGATGAAGGCATGGGCATAGCTGCGCAGGTAGATTCCCCGGCGCGCAGCGAGGCGGGTTGTATTTGCTGGGAACAGGTCGGGCACCGGGATCAGCGCAAGGTTGCGGTCCTGTTCGGCATCGTAGGCGACTGAGGCGACGATGCCGACGCCTAGCCCAAGGCCAACGTAGGTCTTGATCACGTCGGCGTCGATAGCCGAGAGCACGATGTCGGGGACTACCCCGGCATCCGAAAACGCCTGGTCAATCTTGGCGCGCCCAGTGAATCCTTCGTGGTAGGTAATGAGAGGGTAATCGCCGAGCGTTTCCAGCGTGATCCCCCCGGCCGCGAGCAACGGATGGCCGTGGGGAACGATGATCGCGTGGTGCCACGAATAGAACGGGAACGACGTCAGTTCGGGAACGGTGTCAAGGCTCTCAGTCGCGATGCCGACGTCGGCCCGCCCCGAAACCAGCAGGTCGGCGATTTCGCCCGGGCTCCCCTGCAGCAGGGTCAGGTGCACCTTCGGGTAGTCGGCCTTGAACCACTTTATGATGGTCGGCAGCGCGTAGCGCGCCTGCGTGTGCGTGGTCGCCACGACAAAGTGACCCGTTTCCCGGCTCGCAAACTGGTCGGCGATTCGCCGCAGGTTCTGTGTGTCGAGGAGGATGCGCTCGACCACGCCAACCAGATCCTTGCCGGGCTCGGTCAACCCAAGCAGCCGCTTGCCACGGCGGACGAAGATCTCGATCCCGAGTTCGTCCTCGAGATCCTTGATGTGCTTGCTGACGCCCGACTGGGACGTGTAGAGCGCGTTGGCGACCTCGGTCAGGTTAAATTCCTGGCGGACGGTCTCGCGGATGATCCGGAGCTGCTGGAAGTTCATATGGCCTGTTCTCTCTCGTCATTCATTGCGTTCAGGCCGCCAGGGGCTGTTCATCAGCGAAAACTCGGATGTTGCGCGGGCGCAGGGAAACGTGGTCCCCTTCGCGCAGGCCGAGGACGTCCAGCGTGTCGCGCAGCACGGATACCTCGAGCAGTTGCCCGTCCTGACGGGTCAGCTCGACTTGGGCAAGCGGGCCGATGGCGACCACGCGCTGGATCCGAGCGGGAAGGCCGTTGCCTGGTGCGCTGGCCGGCAGCACGTCGAATTCGTGCGGACGAACGAAACCAAGCGCGCGGCTGTTGTCCTGCTGGACCGTAGCGACGGGAAGCGCGTGATCGCCGACGTGCAACTGGCCTGCCTCGACCCGCCCGTGGAACAGGTTGACCGAGCCGAGGAAGCTGGCAACGAACGGGGTCGCCGGATGATCGTAGACCTGGTCGGGAACTCCGGTTTGCTCGACCCTGCCCTTGTTCATCAACACAACACGATCGGACACTTCGAGGGCTTCTTCCTGGTCGTGGGTGACGAAGACACTGGTGACATGGATCTCGTCATGCAAACGCCGCAGCCAGCGGCGCAGTTCCTTGCGCACTTTGGCGTCGAGCGCGCCGAAGGGCTCGTCGAGGAGCAGCACCTTGGGCTCAACCGCCAACGCGCGGGCGAGCGCGATGCGTTGGCGCTGCCCCCCGGAAAGCTGCGACGGGTACCGGTCGGCGAGCCAGCCGAGCTGGACGAGGTCGAGCAGCCGGCTCACGCGCTTCTTGATTTCGTTCTCCGATGGCCGCTGTCTTCTCGGTTTCACGCGCAGACCAAAGGCGACGTTGTCGAATACGGTCATGTGACGGAACAGCGCGTAGTGTTGAAAGACGAAGCCGACCTGGCGGTCGCGCACGTGGCGGTCGGACGCATCGTCTCCCTCGAGCAGTATCCGGCCGGCATCCGCCCGTTCGAGCCCGGCGATGATGCGCAGGAGCGTCGTCTTGCCGCAGCCTGACGGCCCCAACAGGCCGACCAGTTGGCCGGAAGGAATGTCGATGGAGACGTCGTCGAGCGCGTGGAAAGCGCCGAAGTGCTTGCTGATATTGCGGATGCCGATGCTCATGATGCGTTCTCCGTAGTATTGGATTCGTCGGCCTGCCGGCGTCCCTGGCGCTCGACCAGGGTCTTGAGACCGAGGGTGACGATGGCCAACAGGGCAAGCAGCGAGGCCACGGCGAAAGCCGCTGCATACTGGTATTCGTTGTAGAGAATCTCGACGTGCAGCGGCATCGTGTTGGTGAGTCCGCGGATGTGACCGGAAACCACCGATACCGCGCCGAACTCGCCCATCGCCCGCGCGTTGCAGAGGATCACGCCGTAGAGCAGACCCCACTTTATGTTGGGCAGTGTCGTATGCCAGAACACCTGAAACCCGGAGGCGCCCAGGACAACGGCCGCCTCCTCTTCCTCGGTCCCCTGCGCCTCCATGAGCGGAATCAACTCGCGCGCGACGAACGGGAATGTGACGAAGATGGTCGCCAGTAAGATGCCAGGCACCGCGAAAATGATCTTCATGTCGTGCTCCGCCAACCACGAACCGAACCAGCCCTGGGCACCGAACATCAGCACGTAAATCAAGCCGGAGATGACAGGCGATACCGAGAACGGCAAGTCGATCAGCGTGATCAGCACGCGCTTGCCGGGGAACTCGAACTTGGCGATGGCCCAGGCGGCCGACACTCCGAAGACCAGGTTCAGCGGGACCGCGATCGCGGCGGTGAGCAGCGTCAGCCGGATCGCCGCCAGCGCGTCGCGGTTGGTGAGTGCCGCCAGATACGTACCCCACCCCTTGCGCAGCGCCTCGGAAAAGACCGAGAACGGCGGAAACAACAGGAAAATGGCGAAGAAGCCGAGAGCGATCGTAATCAGGGTCATCTTGACCCACAGCGGCTCGCGCGCGGTCGGCGTTTCGAAACGTTCGAGCGAACCGGGTTGCAGTACGATGGTCGCGCTCATGTCATGCTCCCTTCGAGTATCGGTTCTGCATCCAGCCCTGCAGGGCGTTGATCACCAGGAGCAGGATGAAGGAGATGACCAGCATCACCGAAGCGACGGCGGTGGCGCCTTCGTAGTCGTACTGCTCGAGCTTGGTGATGATCATTAGAGGCGTGATCTCGGACACCAGCGGGACATTGCCGGCGATGAAGATGACCGACCCGTACTCACCGACGGCGCGCGCGAAGGCCATCGCAAAACCGGTCAGCAGGGCCGGTAGTACATGCGGCAGGATGATCCTGACGAAGGTCTGCCAGCGCGATGCGCCGAGGCCGGCGGCGGCTTCCTCGACCTCCTTCTCGAGGTCGGCGAGGACCGGTTGCACGGTACGCACAACGAAGGGCAGCCCGATGAAGACGAGCGCTAGCACGACACCTTTAGGGGTATAGGCAATTTCAACCCCATGTTCGGCGAACAGACCGCCGATTGCCCCATTCTCGGCGTAGATGGTCGACAGCGCGATGCCGGCGACAGCCGTTGGGAGCGCAAACGGCAGGTCGACCAGGGCGTCAACGAGGCCCTTACCGGGAAAACGGTAGCGGACCAACACCCACGCGAAGACCAGCCCGAAAACGACGTTGACCGCAGCCGCAAGCAGCGACGCGCCGAAACTGAGCTGGTAGGAAGCGACGACGCGCGGGTTGCTGACGGCGCTCCAGAACGCCTCCCAACCCATCCCGATGGTTTTGCTGCCGACCGCGCTGAGCGGGATCAGCACGATCAGCGACAGATAGAAGATTGTGTAGCCGAGCGATAGGCCGAAGCCCGGCAGCGGGCTGTAGCGTCTGAATGTTGCCATGATTGATTTGGGTTCCCTGGTTGCTGCAGCGCAGCACAGAAGCGCAGTCTAGAACCCCGCGCTTATTCCGCAAAATAACAAATACGCAAGAGCTAAGTCGAAAAAGGAATAAACGCGGAGCCTGCCAGGGCACCGTGGCGCCGCACCACCGGATCAGCGCTTGCCGCCCGGTGCATAGATCTGATCGAAGATGCCACCGTCGGCGAAATGAACCTTCTGCGCGTTGCGCCACCCGCCGAAGACCTTGTCGATTGTGACCAGCCTAGTCGTGACGAACTGCTTGCTGTACTTGGCCGCCACCTTGGCATCCTGCGGACGGTAGAAGTGCTTCGCCGCGATTTCCTGGCCTTCAGGCGAATACAGGTACTCGAGGTAGGCCTGGGCCACCTTGCGCGTGCCGCGTTTGTCGACCACCTTGTCGACCACCGCGACAGGCGGCTCGGCAAGGATCGACAAGGACGGCGTCACGATCTCGAACTTGTCGCCGACCTCCTTGAGCGAAAGATGGGCCTCGTTCTCCCAAGCCAGCAGCACGTCGCCGATGCCGCGCTCGACAAAAGTGGTCGTCGAGCCGCGGGCGCCGGAATCGAGCACCTTGACGTTGCGATAGACCTGGCCGACGAATTCCCTGGCTTTCTCTTCGTTGCCGCCCGGCTGTTCGAGAGCATAGGCCCAAGCCGCGAGGTAGTTCCAGCGGGCTCCGCCGGAGGTCTTCGGGTTCGGGGTAATGATGGAAACGCCCGGCTTGACCAAGTCGTTCCAGTCCTTGATACCTTTGGGGTTTCCCTTGCGAACCAGGAAGACGATCGTCGAGGTATAGGGAGAGGCATTGTTCGGCAGCCGCTTCTGCCAGGCCTGCGGAACCAGCCCCTTGTCTGCGATCGCGTCGATATCGTAGGCCAGCGCCAGTGTCGCCACGTCGGCTTCGAGACCGTCGATGATCGCACGCGCCTGCTTGCCGGAACCACCATGCGACTGGTTGAAAGTCAGGCTGTCGCCCGCCTTGGCCTTCCAGTGCTTGGCGAATGCCGCGTTGTAGTCCTGATACAGCTCGCGCGTCGGGTCGTAGGAAACGTTGAGCAGGGTGATGTCGGCCGCGACTGCCGTTCCGCCCAGCGTGGCGGCGGCAAGAAGACCGGTGAGGATCGAGGTGAACTTGTTCATGGATGCTCCAGGGTTGGGGTAAAGGTTGAACTGTGGGCGCAGTCTAGGCGGGCGAACCCGGACGCCCAACGAAGGTTTCCTTATGTGCTTATGAGCGGGTGGCGGAACATGTTTGGCGCCACCGTGCTAAGGAGAACCGTGCCTCAGCTGTCGACGGTGTAGCCATGGACCGTCAGCAGGCGCACCGCGCGCTCGATGCGCACGCGCCGTGATACCTGGGACGCTGGCTCAGCCGCCGGGTTTTCCGGCGGCGCCACGTCGTATCCGAACTGCTGCAACCAAGTGCGAATCGCGAACAACCCCTTCTTACCGATGCCTTCCGCCTTCTCGATGCGCCGGTAGCCGAGCAGCGCCACGTCTTGCGGCGTGAACTCGCGGCGGCCGAAGATCTTGCGCAGGGCGTTGCGCTGCAGGGTCGGCAACTGCGCGCCGAGATGCTCGCCGCGGGCGGGCATCTCGGCGCCGCCAGGGACGGTGGTGACATGGGTAGGGTCTGACATCGCGATCGCTCTTCTTCGACGAAACCGGGCGACAATACGGCGGGCAAGACTACGGGCCGCGCCATCCGCGTGGAACGATGATTTCCTGATAACCATATGCCTGCGCACCACGGTCGCCGACCCAACCACGGCAAGCCGACTAAGCATATTAGAAATCCATCGTTGGCTGCGCCGGGCGCTTGCGGACAATGGTGACATCCGCGACCGGCCTGCGCCGCCGCTTGCAGGAAAGCAATCCGTCCCGCCAGGAGTCCACCAAGAATGAAATGGCTGCTCCCCCTCCTTGGACTCGTCGCCGCCGCTTCGCTCGGCGCTGCCGAGCCCACCCCCGCCAGTTCCTACCCCTATCTCGCTGCCAACTGCCTGAACTGTCACGGCAGTGAAGGCAGGTTCAATCCGGCCATCCCGTCAATCGCCGGTCGCGACAAGGCGTTCCTGCTGGAAACCCTGAAGGCTTACAAGGCCGGCACCAAGGCGGCGACGATCATGAACCAGCTGGCGAAGGGCTACACCGACGAGGAAATCGCGGCGCTGGCCGACTATTTCTCGCGCGTGAGGTGAGGGCGCAGCGACCATGAACCGCATCAACAACGATCGCAAACGCCTGCTACAGGCGCTCGGCACCTCCGCTATCCAGGCTGGCGCCGGCCGCCTTCCCGGTAGCGCCCTGGCCGCATCATCCACAGGTCGCAAACTTGGCCGCGTCGTCGGCACCTGCTTCGGCGGTGGCACCGCCGCCAAGTACCTGCGCAAGTGGGGCGACGGCGCCATCGAGGTCGTGCTCATTGACCGCAACAAGGAGTTCGCCTCCTGCCCGACCGCCCACGAGGTCCTCGGCAGCAATCGCAAATATGCCACCCTGGGCCATAGCCTTGACCGCATCGTCGACAACTGGGGGATCAAGGTGGTTCACGCCGAAATCACCGGGTTCGACGCCGAGAAGCGCCGCGTGCGCACCGACAAGGCAGGGGAATTCGAATTCGCCTACGGCCACCTGATCTTTTCCCCGAGCATCGATTTCGTCTCCAACGCCATCGCTGGTTACGACGAAAAGCACCCGAAAAGATATTGCACGCCTGGAAGGCAGGCCCGCAGACGGTCGCGCCGCGCAAGCAACTGGTCGACCTCCCCTGTGGTGGCGGCTGCATCCAAACCGCCCTCAAAGCACCCTACGCCAAGAGCATCTGGTCGGCCACCCCGACCTGGCGAAGAGCCTTCGTGTCGCGCCAACAATCGCTCACCATGACAGAAACCCTGATCATCCCCGGCCTGCACAACAGCGGACCGACGCACTGGCAAAGCTGGTTCGAGGAGCGGCTGCCGGCAGCACGGCGCGTGCACCAGGCCGACTGGGAGCGGCCCGTGCTGTCCGTCTGGGCAGAACAGGTGCGTACCGCCATCGACACGAGTGTCGGCGATGTCTGGCTGGTCGCCCACAGCTTCGGCTGCCTGGCAGCCGTCACCGCGGGCTTTGACCGCCCTGGGCGGATCCGCGGGGCCCTGCTCGTCGCCCCGGCCGACCCCGACCGTTTCGGGATAGCGAAAGTACTGCTGGAAGAGCGCCTTGAATTTCCGAGCATCCTGGTCGCCAGTTCAAACGATCCTTGGGTCAGCGCGAGTGCAGCTGAATACTGGGCCGCACAGTGGGACAGCAGATTCATCAATGTTGGCGATCTCGGCCACATCAACGTGGACTCTGGGCACGGCCCTTGGCCACAAGGGCTGGGATTCTTCGACCGACTCCGCGCTTCACGGTAGCGGAATGGAAGATCTTGTTATGACGTCCGAAGAAATCCGTTCCTGGTGATGCCATGCCTGACATTAC
>WBZM01000679.1_pt1 | contig 43105 bp, 40 predicted proteins | sample 5204271 | NCBI WGS metagenome assembly WBZM01 (sample SAMN12344346, study PRJNA552823) | activated sludge metagenome | biome: Activated sludge suspended growth; feature: Nitrification reactor; material: Wastewater; isolation source: activated sludge from nitrification reactor of wastewater... | reverse complement strand
ATCGACACCCGGAATCGGGCCGGCATTCTCCATGGCAAGAAAATATCAGCACACTTCACGTGCGTCAAAGGGATACCCATTTTGCCAAAAAATCCCGGTAGCCGCTCTTGTGGCGCCGGCGTTAAGATGGTCGGCCAAGGAGGCGACGACATGACTGCGAGATTTCTCGAAGACCTGCATCCCGGCGAAAAATTCGTCACCGGCGGCATAACCCTGACCGAGAGCGAAATCATCGGCTTCGCGCTGACCTACGATCCGCAACCCTTCCACCTGAACGCCGCTGCTGCCGCTGAGTCGATCTACGGCGGGCTGATCGCCAGTGGCTTCCAGGTCGTTTCGCTGACTTTCCGCCTGTTCATCCAGGGCAGCATGTTGGCCGAATCGAGCATGGGCTCGCCGGGCATCGACGAGCTGCGCTGGTTCGCCCCCGCGCGGCCGGGCGATACGCTGCACGCCGAAGTCGAGGTGATGGCGGTCAGCCCGTCGAAATCGAAGCCCGATCGTGGTATCGCCCGCCTGCGCTACTCGGCGTTCAACCAGCGCCACGAACTGGTGTCGAGTTTCGTCGTCAACCACCTGCTGCGCCGCCGCTGACCGCTTCAGAACAGGCGCCTGTGGCGCAGGGCGCCGGGGGCGTGCGCAAGTAGGGCCGACAACACCAGGATCGCCCAGAACGCCGGCAGCGCCGTCGCCGGTGCAACGACCATGAGGGCGACCAGCGCCAGCTTGAGCAGCACCCCGCAGCCGGCGATTTCCCGCAGGTGCGCCGGATTCGCCCAGGCGTCGCCGGCGAACATGCCGAGCCCGGAGAGCAGGGTCAGCCAGGCGCCGACGGCGATCTCGCCGGCCCCGAGAAGAGCGGCGCCGAGCAGCACGATGCCGGCGAGATGGACGGCACGCAGGCTCAGGTTGAGCCAGCGCCGGCCGGGGAAGTCGCGGACATCGTCACGGTGGTTCAGCATGAAAACGCGGACGGGTATAAGATTGCGCATTATGTCCGAACTCGAACTGCTTGCCGAACGTCTCGGCCGCGAGTTGCTGAGCCGCAAGGAATCGCTGGCGACCGCCGAATCCTGCACCGGCGGCTGGGCGGCGCAGGTGCTGACGGCCGTTGCCGGGAGTTCCGCGTGGTTCGATCGCGGCTTCGTGACCTACTCGAATGACGCCAAGCTGGAAATGCTGGGTGTCGCGGCGACGACGCTGGAACGTCACGGCGCGGTTTCCGAGGTCACGGCGCGGGCGATGGCGCAGGGCGCCCTCAAGCATAGCCGGGCGAGCTGGGCTCTGGCCATTACCGGTATCGCCGGCCCGACCGGGGGCACGCCGGGCAAGCCGGTGGGCATGGTTTGCCTGGCCTGGGCGCAGCGCAACGCCGGCTGCGAGGCGCTGACCTGCCAGTTTGCCGGCTCCCGCGCCGAGGTCCGCGAGCAGGCGGTGCGACTGGCGCTGAGCGGCGCGCTCAAGCGGGTGATGGCGGCGACGCTGATGGCGTGAGCGGCTGTCGCGGTCGACAGCGCTAGAACCGGGATTCTACGAAGCGCGGCTCAGGCCGGGGTCGCCGTCGCCTTTAGCGGCGCGCGCTGCGCGCGGACGGGAAATGCCGTGGCGAAGTCCCCGGCGGCCTCCTGGGCGGCCGGTCCGCTGACGCAGCGCAGTGATGTCGATAGCATCGGATGGCAGGGTCATCCCGTCGTCGGCTTGCCGTGGGCGAGCCAGGCGAGCGCCAGCGCCGCCCATAGCGACAGCGGCCGGGCAAGGGCAGTGGCGTGATCGACGACGACCGGGCGGATGTCTTCGTCCTCGTGGGCGATACCGTGAAAGCCGGAGACACGGCTGGAATCGACGCGGGCGCAAAAGAGGTGCACGCGTTCGCTCGACAAGTGGGGCGCCGTGAAAAAGGTGCCGATCGTTTCGAGTGCTGCCGGAGTCAGCCCGGTTTCCTCCTGCACCTCGCGCATCGCCGCCGCCTCTGGCGATTGTCCGCTCTCGATGCGGCCGGCGACGATGTCGACCAGCCAGGGATCCTCGCCGGCGACGTAGGCGCCGGCCCGGAACTGCTCGACGAGCACGATCTTGTCCGCCGCCGGGTCGTGCAGGAGAACGGCGGCGACATCGCTGCGATGCAGCACCTCGCGCACCAGCGGCCCGCAACTGCCGCCGGCGAAACGTTCATGCTCGAGCGTCAGGCGCCGCATCTCGAAGAAGCCGCGATACGGCGAGTCCGCGTGGAGAAGGTCAACCTTCATCATCTGGTTTCGTCCATGACCGCATTGTGCCGCAAAGCGGGCGGTTTGGGCCGCCGCCGCCGGGATGACCCCGGGATGCCGGAGAACCGCAGCCGGTTCGGCTAGCGTGGCGGCCGGGACGGGCTGCTGCGGGTTGGGGACCTGGTCAGGAATCGTTCGGGCAGTGTCGTTGCCGCCGGCGCGGGGGTGTGCATGAGTTCTGGCGAACGCTCAGCGACCTGAATTCCGGCGCCGACGTGCCAACCCGAGACCGGCCAGCCCGACACCGACGAGAACTAGGGAGGCGGGTTCGGGAACACTGCCACCGACAGTCCTGGCCCGGAAGACCACGTCGCTGAAATCCTGATCGGACGGCACGATCTTGTCTTCGAAAGCGACTTGGACCCATGCGTCGGGAAAATTGCCCGAATCGGCATAACCAGGGGCGGGATACGCGAGCCGCGACAGATTGTAAGCCGGTCCTTGGCTCGAAAACACCGGTTCTTCGGCCGCAACATTTCCGTAAGCAACAAGACTGGACCGGCTGAAAGTTGTCTGCCCGGCGGCGTTATCGACAAAAAGGAACTCTTCACCGGAGGCCTTGCGCAGCGAGGCACCATTGTCGGAGCCGGAGGCCAGGTGCTCGACGACGTGCGTGCCGCCATCGCGGATCAATTGCCCGGAATCGCCGTTTAGCGCCTGAGCGCTCATCGCGCAGTTCGCGAGTACAAGCACTCCAAGGAGCTTTGGCATTTTTCCAAGCGTCATGGTCCCAACCTTGTGCCAGATGGAATTTCGGGCTGCCTGGCAGCGGCTGGATCGGTCTAAAGCACATTGCGCGCCAGACTTTGCAAATCCAATAATATCAATGGGGTATGGAGTACTGTCAATCGGCGAACTTCCTCGGTGGAAAGAAAACCGACAGCCTTGCTGCCGTTTTTCCGCCGCCTCTGCCGGCGTCGGTCAGCCCGGCAGCGGCTCGAACAGCGCCGCGAGATCGTCGGTGCCGAACTTGAGATCGACGCCGCGATCCTCGGAGAGGATGCCGGCGGCCAGTTCGGCCTTTCTATCCTGCAGCGCGAGGATCTTCTCCTCGATGCTGCCGCTGACGATCAGCTTGTAGACGAAGACCGGTTTGTCCTGACCGAGACGATGGGCGCGGTCGGTGGCCTGGTTCTCTACGGCCGGGTTCCACCAAGGATCGTAGTGGATGACGGTGTCGGCTGCGGTCAGGTTGAGGCCGACCCCGCCGGCCTTGAGGCTGATCAGGAAGATCGGCACTTCGCCATTCTGAAAGCGGCTGATCGGCGTTTCCCGGTCGCTGGTGTCGCCCGTGAGCAACGCGTAGTCGAGTCCGCTGGCGGAAAGCTCGTGTTCGATCAGCGCGAGCATGCTGGTGAATTGCGAGAAGACGAGGATGCGCCTGCCCTCATCGACGAGTTCCGGCAGCATCGCCATCAGCAGGTCGAGCTTGGCCCGCTCCCTGACCTTGCGCGCCGAACCGACCTTGACCAGGCGCGGGTCGCAGCACACCTGGCGCAGTTTCAGGAGGGCGTCGAGGATGACGATCTGGCTGCGGCTGAAGCCCTTGCTGGCGATTTCGTCGCGCACCTTGACGTCCATTGCCGCACGCACCGTTTCGTAGAGATCGCGTTGCCCGCCTTCGAGTTCGACGTTGCGCACGATGATGGTCTTGGGCGGCAGCTCCTGGGCGACATCCTCCTTCTTGCGGCGCAGGATGAAGGGCCGGATGCGGCGGGCGAGCAGGTCGCGCCGCCGGCTGTCGTTCTGCTTTTCGATCGGCGTCCGCCAGTGCCTGGCGAACTGCCGGCTGCCGCCGAGAAAGCCGGGCAGCAGGAAGTCGAACTGGCTCCACAACTCGCCGAGATGATTCTCGAGCGGCGTGCCGGTCAGGCACAGGCGGTGCCGCGTTTCGATCCTGCGCACGGCCTCGGCGCCGCGGCTCTGCGCGTTCTTGACGGTCTGCGCCTCGTCGAGGATCAGCAGGTGGTAGCTGTAGCGCATCAGCTCGCCGGCGTCGCGCCAGAGCAGCGGGTAGGTGGTCAGGATCACGTCGTTCCCGGGGATTTCGGCGAAGCGGCTCTTGCGTTCCGGGCCATGCAGCGAGAGCACCCGGAGGTCGGGGGCGAAGCGCGCGGCTTCGTGCTTCCAGTTGAAGATCAGCGAAGTCGGGAGGACGATCAACGCCGGCCGGTCGAGGCGTCCGGCTTCCTTTTCGAGCAGCAGGTGGGCCAGTGTCTGGGCGGTCTTGCCGAGCCCCATGTCGTCGGCGAGGATGCCCGAGAGATTCTGCGCGCGCAGGAACTGTAGCCAGGCCAGGCCTTCCTTCTGATAGTCGCGCAGTTCGAGGCGCAGGCCGGCCGGCGAAACGATGCTCGATACCCCCTGGGCGGCGTGCAGCTGGTCGGCCAGCGCCAGGATGTCGCCCTGCCCCTTGAACTGCCAGCGGCTCGTGTCGTTGAGCTCGGCCAGCCGCGGCGCGTCGAAGCGCGAGACGCGCAGGGTGTCGCCGCCGGAAAAGCCGTCGAAGAGGTCGATCAGCGTCGCCGCCAGCGGCTTGATGCGGCTCGCCGGGACGCGGACGCGCCGACGCAGCGGCGTCTGCAACTCGATCGGCTCGTCGTCGGCAATGGCGTCGATCAGCGCGCTGTCCAGCCAGCGGGCATCGCGGCGGAACAGCGCGGCGAGCAGCGGGGCGAGCGCCAGGCGCTGACCGTCGACGATGATGCCCATGTCGAGAGCGAACCAGCCATTGTCGGACGCGACGAGATCGGCTTCCCAGCCGTCGACCTCGAGCAGGTGGTGGCGGAAGTCGTCCGGGTATTCGACCTGCCAGCCGGCGGCGCGCAGGGCGTCGCGGCCGTCGCGCATGAAGATGCTCCAGGCGTCTTCGCCGGCCAGCCCGAAGACGCCTTCGGGCGGGCGGCCGAAGGTGTCGAGGGTGTGCGACGGAATCTTCTCGAAGCCGGCTGCGGTCAACGCCTGCAGGGCCCTGCTTTCGGCGTTGGGCCGGCGCTTGAGGTGGACCGTCTCGCCTTCCGGCAGGGTGATGAATTCATGGTGGTCGCCGGGCCGGACGTCGACATCGGCGTAGCGGAAGAGCGGCCGCGCGACGTCGAAGGCGTCGCCGGTCAGACTGCTTGCATAGCCGCGCCAGGCGCGGTTGCCGTGGGTCGCAATGGTGTCGAGCTGGAGGACCGGCTGCAGCGGCGCGTCGACGACGCGCAGGTCGATCGCCGCATCCTCGGCCGGCTTCGGCAGGTCGGGAGCGAGTTCGGCCAGGGTCCGGGCGACCACCGCCGCCTCCCGGGCCGAGAGCGGCGGCAGGCTGAACAGCCGGTTCACCACCGCCGGATTGCCGGCGACCTCGAGCGGGCCGGCTTCGCCCTCGCCGAGGTCGACATACCACGGCGGCTGCAAGGGAACAATCAGCGCCGCCGGCGGTTCGGCAATCAGTAGTGGCCGTTGCTGGCCGTGCGCGTCGACCCGCCAGCCGACCCTTGCCGGGCGCAGGCCACCTTCGCCCAGCGGCAGGCCGTCGCCGTTATCCGCGTAAAGGCGTCCGCTGCACGCCAGACGCTCGAGCACCTGGGCGCCTTGCCGCGGTCCGAGGCCGAAGGCGCGCAGCCCGCCGGCGTCATGCAGGCGGTCGGCCCACAAGCCGCGCAGGATGCCGAGATCCTCCTCGTTGACGAACTGCGGCGGATTGACCAGCGCGCGTTCGACGTTCCACCACTCCTCGGCGCTGTCGGGGAACTTGCCCTTGGCGATCTCGATTCCGAAATGGCGCTGGTCCGGCGTCCATTTCAGCAGGTAGAAAAGCTGCTGGCGGCTGCCGGACGGACGCGCCTTCTTCTTGGCCACGGCAATCGAGGCGCGGCGCAGGTCCTCGACCCACGAGAGAACGCCGGGGCTGACGCGGTCCGCGACGTTGCGCTCGGCGATGGCGCGCAGCAGCATCGCCGCGACGTGCTTGCAGTGACTGCCGACCGGGCAACTGCAGTTGCTGAACAGGACCGGCGCGCCGAGCCGGCCGGTGACCAGCTTGGCCAGCGCCACGTAGGGCTTGCGGGCGCTGCCGGGAACCGTGGCACGGATGAATTCGGGTGCGATTTCCAGGTCCTGGACGGCATCGACATAGCCGCGCGCCTTGTCCAGCTCGCGCTGGCCAAGCCAGTCGCGCAGATGCTTTTCGGTGAAGGTGCCAAGGGTGGGGGGCAGCATCGGGTTTCAATAGAGCGAAAGTCCGATCAGCGCTGCCAGCAGCAGCGCGATTGCGGCCAGCCAGCGGCTCTGCTGCTTCTGGGCGGCAATCAGTCGTTCGAGTTGCACCTGCAGGTCGGCTGCCGGTTCGCGCGCCAGTACCTGATGGACAAGCCGCGGGAGTTGCGGCACGGTGCGCGCCAGGTAGGGGGCTTCCTGCTGGAAGGCGCGCAGCAACCCGCGCTGGCCGACCTGTTCGCTCATCCAGCGCTCGAGGAAGGGCTTGGCGGTCGTCCATAGGTCGAGTTCCGGGTCGAGTTGGCGGCCGAGACCCTCGATGTTGAGCAATGTCTTCTGCAACATGACCAGTTGCGGCTGGATCTCGACGTTGAAGCGGCGCGAAGTCTGGAACAGGCGCAGCAGCACCTTGCCGAAGGAGATGTCCTTCAGCGGCCGGTCGAATACGGGTTCGCACACCGAGCGGATGGCCGACTCGAATTCGTCGACCCGGGTATCCTTCGGCGCCCAGCCCGATTCGATGTGCGCCTCGGCGACGCGCTTGTAGTCGCGGCGGAAGAAGGCGAGGAAGTTCTGCGCCAGGTAGTTCTTGTCGCTGTCGGTCAGCGTGCCGACGATGCCGAAATCGAGGGCGATGTAGCGTCCGTCCGGGGCGACGAAGATATTGCCCGGATGCATGTCGGCATGGAAGAAGCCGTCGCGGAAGACCTGGGTGAAAAAGATCTCGACCCCGGCCGCCGAGAGCCGCGGCAGGCTGATGCCGGCGGCGCGCAGCCGGTCAACCCGGGAAATCGGCGTCCCCTGCATGCGCTCCATGACCATGACGGTCCGCGTGCAGTGGTCCCAGTACACCTCGGGCACGATCAGCAGCGTCGAGTTGGTGAAGTTGCGCCGCAGTTGCGAGGCATTGGCCGCCTCGCGCATCAGGTCGAGTTCGTCGCGCAGGTACTTGGCGAACTCGGCGACCACCTCGCGCGGCTTGAGGCGCCGGGCGTCCGACCACAGTTTTTCGAGCAGGAGGGCAAAGGTGTCGAGCAGCGCGAGGTCGTGCTCGATGACCGAAAGCATGTTCGGGCGCAGTATCTTGACCGCGACCTCGTGTCCGCCGTCGACATCCTTCAGCCGGGCGAAGTGAACCTGGGCAATCGAGGCCGATGCGACCGGCACCGGGTCGAATTCGGCAAAGACATCGCTCGCCGGACGGTGATAAGCCTTCTCGATTTCCGCCAGCGCCAGTTGCGAATCGAAGGGCGGCACGCGATCCTGCAGCTTCGCGAGTTCGTCGGCGATGTCGGTCGGCAGCAGGTCGCGGCGGGTCGACAGCACCTGGCCGAACTTGACGAAGATCGGCCCCAGCGCCTCCAGCGCCATGCGCAGCCGTGCCGCCCGCGGCGCCGAGAGGTCGCGCCAGAACTGCAGCGCATTGGTAAGGCGGACGAGGCGACCGCTTGGCTCGTGTTCGAGCACCATTTCGTCCAGCCCGAAGCGGCTGGCGACGGCGGCGATCTTGAGCAGGCGGAAGAGGCGCATCAGTTTCGGCGGGGTCGGGCGGGCCGGAGAAATACAAACGGGGATGCTAACACGCAGGCACAGAGTTGACCGCTGCGTCATGGCATCTTTCAGTGTAATCGTCATGCCAGAACAGCAATCGTTGCTTGTTTTTTGGCGCTTGTTAAGCTACGCTACACACATGATCAAGAGCTTCCGTCATCGAGGCATTGAAGCATTTTTCGCGACCGGCACGAAAGCGGGAATCCAGCCACATCATGCCGCGCGGCTGGCCCGGCAACTGAAGCAGTTGAATCGTGCCAAACGGGCGGAAGACATGAACGTGCCGGGCTGGAAGCTGCATTCCTTATCGCACGACCTTGCGGGGCACTGGTCGGTTTGGGTCAATGGCAACTGGCGACTTACCTTTACCTTTGAAGACGAGGATGCGATCTTGGTCGATTATCGGGATTACCACTAGGAGATACCCATGGGACGCATGTTCAATCCGCCACACCCCGGCGAAACCCTCAAGGAAGACATCCTTCCTGCCCTGGGCCTGACCGTGACCGAAGCGGCGCAACAACTCGGAGTCACCCGCACTGCCTTGTCCCGCATACTGAATGGTCACGCGGCGATCTCCCCAGAAATGGCACGCCGTATCGAAGCCTGGCTTGGCCCCGACCGCGGTGGTCGTGCCGAATTGTGGCTGGGGATGCAGCTTGATTATGATCTATGGATTACCGAACAGAAGCCAGCCCCCAAGGTGACGCGGGCACCGGAATTGGCGACTGGATAGGTGATGCAGGGGGGCTTTGAAAATTTGAGCTTGGCACTTTTCCCCGGTCGACCCGGCTGTTGCGGTCGACCGGGAAAAAGTGGCCAAAATGGAAATGGCGCCAACCCCGCTGGTTGGTTCAGGGATAGGGAGGTTTATTCTGAAACTGAGGTGTCCCCAATGCCGTTCGGATTTCACTTCGACCCATAAAGCGCTGCAATCCGTTCGGCCAGTGCCTGAACAGATGCACTCACCCACGCGCGAAGTCGCTGGGGATTTCCAGCGAACTCTTGAAAATCCTTCGATTCCAGGAAGTTCGAAATGCTGATCATCCATTCCGTTGCCAATGGACGTTCCGTAGTCTCCATTACCTCAATCGCACTGAGATCAAGTTCGAATGAGAGCGTCAGCCCGCAACGTCTGTCCGGGAGGCTCATGCCCCACTCGAGTTTCTGACGCACATCGGCAACCAGTAACGCTTTGCTACGACTTTCCTTTTGGGCATCGACAAAATCGGTCCGTCGCCACTCCTTCTCGGTCACTTCAACTTGTGTATCGGGTTGCGGCAAACCCATCTTGGCAAAACTATTGTGCAGTTCGCGTTCAAGGACAGAGGTTGTCGGTTCACTCAGGAAAATCGTATGGACCAGTTCGGAAACATCTTGGCGATTCTGGTCCAATTGCTGCAGGCATTCTTTCATCGCGATGTTGTCGTGCTCTACGCTTGCGTGGGTTGCGTAATAGTCAATTACACCGGCAACGGTCACAATCAGTGCGGGCACAAACATAATTGGGGCAATAGGGCTGGGATGTCCGCCGCTCTGAACAATGAATTCCCTAACCCATTCCGCCGTCGTCTTATTTCGGGTCCAGGAGTCTATGGGGCTGGGAACGCCTGTTGTCTCCCTTCTGTAATCGAATGGCGTTTGGCTCCACACTCGCACGAGCAAGGGTGGTTTCCGCTCAGACACTATGCGTTGCAACGATTTGCCCGATTCAGGGGCGCCATAGAACGGTGTGGCGGAACATGCGGATAGTGAGAGGCACGGAAACAGCAGACATGCCAAGAACCGACCTTTATGACGCAACGCAGCAAGAACATTCATTTGCACCGGCGCAAGAAATAGAAAATAGCCAGCATACACCCCTCAGATCCCAGCGGTGTCTCCTGGCGCTGCCCTAACCGGACCGCCGCCCGCAATCCCGCTATTTTCAACTCCGCGAGATTCGATGCGCCTCCTTGCCCGTAGCCAGGGCACTTTGCAACGCCCTTGCAGCCACGGCGTATAATCCCCGTTTGCCTTTCCTGCCTCGAATCAATGGCACACGATGTCAAATCCAAGCTGACCGAACTGCTGCAGCAGGCGCTGGCCAGCGTTGCGCCGACGGCGGCCGACACGCCGATCCACCTTGAACGGCCGCGCGACCCGACGCATGGCGATTTCGCCACCAACCTGGCGATGCAGCTGGCCAAGGCGCTGAAGAAGAATCCGCGCGAGCTGGCGCGGCTGTTGCTGGCCGAGCTGCCGCCTTCGGGGCTGGTCAGCAAGGCCGAGGTGGCGGGGGCGGGGTTCATCAATTTCACGCTCGACGCGCGGGCCAAGGTCAACGTCGTCAGCGCCGTGCTCGCGGCGGGCGACAGGTTCGGGCGCTCGCGTCTTGGAGGCGCGCAGAAGGTCCAGGTCGAGTATGTCTCCGCCAACCCGACCGGCCCGCTGCACGTCGGCCACGGGCGCGGCGCCGCCTATGGCGCCTCGCTGGCCAACCTGCTGGCCTTCGCCGGGTGGGACGTGACGCGCGAGTACTACGTCAACGATGCCGGGCGGCAGATGGACATCCTCGGGCTGTCGACCTGGCTGCGTTACCTCGAGCAGCACGGCGTCGTCGTGCCCTTTCCGGCCAACGCCTATCAGGGCGGTTATGTCCACGACATGGCAAGGCAACTGACGGTGGCGCACGGCGACAAGTACGTTCGTCCCGCCAGCCTGGTGATGGCCGGCGTCCCCGGCCTGCCGCCGGCCGACCGCGCCGACGACGAGGCCGGGCAGCAGCGCGAACTCCACCTCGATGCGCTGATCGCACGGGCCAAGGAACTCCTCGGCCAGGACTGGCCATACGTGCATCAGCATGCCCTTTCCGAGCAACTGGCCGACTGCCGCGACGATCTGGAAGAGTTCGGCGTCGAATTCGATGTCTGGTTCTCGGAAAGAGCCCTGTTCGACACCGGGCTGGTCGCGCGCTGCGTCGATCTGCTGGAGCTGAAGGGCCATCTCTACGAGCAGGACGGCGCCCGCTGGTTCCGGTCGACCGCCTTCGGCGACGAGAAGGACCGCGTCGTCCAGCGCGAGAACGGCCTGTACACCTATTTCGCCTCCGACATCGCCTATCACCTGAACAAGTTCGAGCGCGGCTTCGACCGGATCATCAACATCTGGGGCGCCGACCACCACGGCTACATTCCGCGCGTCGCCGGTGCCGTCAGAGCCCTCGGTCTCGATGCCGACAGGCTGGAGGTGGCGCTGGTCCAGTTCGCCGTTCTCTATCGCAATGGCCAGAAGGCCTCGATGTCCACCCGCTCCGGCGAGTTCGTCACGCTGCGCGAACTGCGCGGCGAGGTCGGCAACGACGCCTGCCGCTTCTTCTATGCATTGCGCAAGTCGGACCAGCACCTGGATTTCGACCTCGACCTGGCCAAGAGCCAGACCAACGAAAATCCGGTCTACTACATCCAGTACGCACACGCCCGCATCTGCTCGGTCATCGCGCAATGGGACGGCGATTTCGCAGCGCTCGCCGTCGTCGATCTGAAGCACCTCCACAGTTCCCGCGAACTGGCCATCGCCAACAAGCTCGCCGAATTCCGCGATGTCGTCGAGAATGGAGCGCGTGACCTGGCGCCACACCTGATCGCCTTCTACCTGAAGGATCTGGCCGGCGAGTTCCATGGCTGGTATAACGCGGAACGCATGCTGGTCGACGATTCCGCGCTGCGCGATGCGCGTGTCGCGCTGGCTGCCGCGGTCCGTCAGGTGATTCGCAATGGTCTGGGAATCCTGGGCGTCAGTTGCCCGGAATCGATGTAAGGAAATGCCATGAGCCGTGACTTGAAACCCAAGAAAAGCCAGCCGGCAAGGAAGAAGGCGCGCGGTGGCACCCTGATCGGCATGTTCATCGGTCTCGTGATCGGGGTCGTTGTCGCCGCCGCCGTGGTGTGGACCATGAACAAGTCGCCGCTGCCGTTTTCCAAGCAGGTGACGGCACCGCCGCCTCCGCCGCCGGAAGCTGGCAAGGCTGCCGCCGGCAAGACGACGCCGGGCGGCGATGCCCAGCCGGCGCCACCGTTGGCGCTGCCGGGCAAGCCGGGTGACCCGATTCCGGAAAAGCGCTTCCAGTTCTACGACATCCTGCCGGGCAAGTCCGACGCCGTTCCCGACAAGGCGCCGAAGCCCGTCGCCGAGGAAGCACCGAAGAAGGAAGAAAAGAAGGAGGAGCCCAAGGAAAGCAAGACCCCGCTCTTCCTGCAGGCCGGTTCCTTCAGCACGCCGCAGGATGCTGACAACCAGAAAGCCAAACTTGCGTTCATGGGAGTGGAGGCTGTCGTGCAGCAGGTGATGGTGCAGGACAAGACCTACTATCGCGTCCGGGTCGGTCCGTATACGAAGATCGATGAACTGAACAAGATTCGCGCCGAACTGGCGAGGAATGGCGTTGAAGCCCAGATGGTCAAGAACAAGGAGTAAGCCATGCAATTTGCCCGTCGCAGTTTTCTCGGTGTGACCGTCGCCGCCGCGCTGGCGATGAGCCTTCCGGCTCTGGCGCAGACCGCCGGCAAGGACTATACGCCGATTTCGCCAGCCCAGCCGACCGACGATCCGGCGAAGATCGAGGTCGTCGAGTTCTTCAGCTACGGCTGCCCCCACTGCAGCGACTTCCATCCGCTGGTTTCCGCCTGGGCGGCCAGGCAGCCGGGCGATGTCGTCTTCAAGCGGGTGCCGATCACCTTTGGCCGTGCTGCCTGGGCAAATCTCGCCAAGCTTTACTATTCGCTGGAAGCGACCGGCGACCTGGCCCGCCTCGACGGCGAGGTGTTCAAGGCGGTCCACAACGATCGCCTCAACCTGTTCGAGGAAAAAGCGATCGTCGAATGGGTCGCCAGGAAGGGCGTCGATCAGAAGAAATTCACCGAGGCGTTCAATTCGTTCGGCGTCATGAGCAAGGTCAAGCGCGGCGACCAGTTGGCCCAGGCCTACAAGATCCAGGGGGTGCCGGCGATGGCTGTCGACGGCAAGTATCTGGTCGGCGACATGGGCTTCAAGGAGAAGCTGGCTGTTGCCGACAAGCTGATCGCCAAGGCGCGCGGCGAGAAGGCCGGCAAGAAATAGTTGGCGCTGAAGGTATTCATCACGGGCGCCTCGTCGGGAATCGGCGAGGCGCTTGCCGTTGATGCGCTTGGAATGCGCTGGGCGGGGGTTTCGACGGCGCGCTAATCTACAGACCGTCGTGACTGCTACAGCGAGAGCCGTTTAGTCCTTGAATTCATCACCGGCGATGACGTTATGCTCCTGGCAGCTTGCTGGTGCTCGACCCACGCCCGGTGACCGGACTTGGCTAATCCAGATCCCAGAGCTGATGCGCGTCCAGCAGCAGGCGGTAGCGCGACTCCAGCGCCTCGAGTTGTGCGAGCTTCGCGGCCAGTTGTCCTTCGTTGGCCAGCCGCCGGGCAGCAAGCAGGTCGTTGAGGCTGCCTTCGCCAAGCTGGTAGGCACGGGCCGTCATGTCGGCGGCGCGCTTCAGTCGTTCAGCGGCGGTGCGGCTCGCCTGCCAGGTGGTCAGCGCGGCAACGGCCGAATGGTAGAGCGCGGCGGCTTCGGCGCTGATCTTCTGGTCGGTTGCAGCTTCGCGGCTCGAGGCGACGCCGGCTTCGGCAAGTGCCGCGCTGGCCAGCGCTTGGCGCCCGCCACCCGGCAGGCTTATCGCGACATAAACGCCGAGGATCTGCTCTTCGCCCCCTCGCTCCCGCGCCACCTGAATGCCCAGCGTCGGGTCAGGCAGCCGGTCGCGTCCAGCGCGGCCGGCGGCAAGTTGCGCCTTCTGCATCTCGCCGCGGGCGATGCCAAGTTCGTGGCTGTGTTCGCGGATCAGGTCCACCCATTCACTCTCGCTCCCGCTGATAGCCTGCGGCTCGGCGATGGCCTCGGTCGCGTTTATCGGCAATCCCGGAAATCGCCGCCTCAAGTCTTCGCTGGCACCATTCCTGCGTGCCGAGGCCTGCGCCAGTTGTGCTTCGGCTTGGGCTAGGGCCGCCTCTGCCTGAATCGCCTCAAGGCGGGCGGCATCCCCCAGTTGCTGGCGGCGCCGGATCGCCACGGACTGTTTTTCAAGCAGCGCGTACTGCTCTGCCCATTGCGTCGCGCTGGCGCTCTCCCTCAGCCAGACGAACCAGTACCTGAGCAGCGCCCGGCTTGCCTCATGCAAGGCGTCGCCTTGCGCGGTTTGGGCGATGGCGACACCGATTGCCCCGAGTTCGGCGTCGGCGGATGCCTTTCCCGGCAGGCGCAGCGGACGTTCCAGTTGGGCATTCCATTCGTTGTAGCGCTCGTCTTGGCCGAAGGAAGGCTGGACCTTTCGCTGATGGGCGGCGAGCCGCAGGTTCCATTCGTAGCTTCCGGCTTCCAGGCGTACCTTGTTTTCCTCCTCGACCAGAATCTTGCCCCGGGCTGCACTGAACGACGGCGTGGCCCGCAGCACTCGGGAGACCACGTCGGCCGGTGGCAGGTTCGGGGTCAGCTCGGCGGCCAACGCATTGCCACAGAGACAGGCGAGGAGTGCTGTCAGAACGATCTTCACAGTCGCCCCATCTCGATGACCGGCGCCAGCCAGAAAAACATGTTCGCCCTCGGAAGCTCCCCCCTGATCAGCGAAAGCACGGTGCGCATCGCGTCTTCGGACCCGACCATCTGAATTCGCGTGCGCGGCGAATGACCGGCGACCAGTTCGCCGGGTTCGACGAGTGCGACGGACGAGCCGTGCCCATCGGCGTGGCTCGATGTAAAGCCCGGAACCAGGTCGGGCCGTGAGAGCAGCAGGTCTTCGACGTGTTGCGCGATATCGTTGGGCATGACCAGCGAGAGCAGGACATCAGCCATGGCTTTCCTCCGTGAAACTGACGGTGCTTTTTACGCCGAAGCGGCGAAACAGGATGGGTAGCAGTACCAGCGTCAATGAAGTCGAGGTCAGCAAGCCGCCAATGACGACGATGGCTAGCGGCCGCTGCACTTCCGAGCCGGGGCCGCTGGCGAAGAGCATCGGCACGAGGCCGAAGGCGGCGATGCTGGCGGTCATCAGCACCGGCCGCAAGCGGCGCTTCGCGCCCTCGACGACCACTTCGCCGACCGGCAGGCCGCGTGCCAGCAGCTGGTTGAAGTAGGTGACCATGACGACGCCGTTGAGCACGGCGATGCCGAGCAGAGCGATGAAGCCGACCGAGGCCGGCACCGACAGGTATTCGCCGGAAATCAGCAGGCCGAAGATGCCGCCGATCATGGCGAACGGGATGTTGGAGAGGACCAGCAGCGCCTGGCGCACCGAACCGAAAGTCGAGAACAGCAGGAAGAAGATCAGCAACAAGGCGACCGGCACCACCACCATCAGGCGTGCCGCCGCCCGCTGCTGGTTTTCGAACTGGCCGCCCCAGGCCAGACGGTAGCCTTCCGGCAGCTTGACGTCGCGGGCGACGGCGGCTTTGGCATCCTCGACGAAGCCGACGAGATCGCGGTCGCGGACGTTCGACTGGATGACGACGTAGCGCTGGGCATTCTCGCGGTCGACCTTTACCGGGCCGTCGAGACGCTCGATTCTGGCGACGCTGGCCAGCGGCACGCTGCCACCGTCGGGCACGCTCAGACGCAGGCCCGCGAAATCAGCCGGCGAATTGAGCAGACTTTGCGGTCCGCGCAGGACCACAGGTACGCGTTGCCCCTGGTCGATGACGATGCCGACGTTGCGGCCTTCGAGCAGGGCCTTCAGGTCGTTCTGGATGTCGTCGACGTTGAGGCCGAGTCTGCCTGCCGCGAGGCGGTCGACCGCAACCTTGAGGTACTGGACGCCGTCGTTTTTCAGCGTGAAGGTGTCTTCGGCGCCGGGCACTTTCTTGACGGTGGCGACGATCTCGCCGGCCAAGCGGTTCAACGTGGCGAGTTCGGGGCCGTAGACCTTGATCGCCAGGTCGCCGCGCACGCCGGTCAGCATTTCCGACACGCGCATGTCGATGGGCTGCGTGAACGAAAAACCGATGCCGGGGAAGTCGGCCATGACCGCACGCATCTGGTCGGCCAGCCAGGCCGGATCGGCGTTGCGCCAGGTATCGCGCGGTTGCAGCACCATGAAAGTGTCGGTCTGGTTGAGGCCCATCGGGTCGAGGCCGAGTTCGTCGGCGCCGGCGCGGGCGACGATGGCCTTCACTTCCGGCACGCTTTCGAGAATGGCTTTTTGCACGCGGCTGTCGATGGTGATGGTCTGGTCGAGGCCGATTGACGGCAGCTTCTCGAGTTGCATGATCAGGTCGCCTTCATCCATCGTCGGCATGAAGCTCTTGCCGAGGAGCAGGAACGCACCGGTAGCGGCGGCCAGCGCAATCAGGGCGCCGATCATGTAAGTCCGGCTTTGGCTCAGGGCCGAGGCAAGCACGCGGTCGTACATGGCGGCCAGCTTTTTCACCAGCCACGGTTCGTGATGCGCGCCGCGCTTGATCAGGTACGAGGCGAGCACCGGCACCACGGTCAGAGACAGCAGCAGCGACGAGGCCAGCGCGAAAACGATGGTAAGTGCGACCGGTCCGAACATCTTGCCTTCCAGCCCCTGCAGGGTGAGCAGCGGCAGGAAGACGATGATGATGATGACGATGCCGGAAGTCACGGGAGAGGCAACCTCGCGGGCTGCACGGTAGATCAGATGCAGCGTCGGCAAGTTCTCTTGGGCCTCCGCTAGCTGGCTTTCGACGTTCTCGACGACGACCACCGCCGCATCGACCAACATGCCGATGGCGATGGCAAGGCCGCCGAGGCTCATCAGGTTGGCCGACAGACCATACAGCCGCATCAGAATGAATGTGGCGAGGGCAGACAGCGGCAGCATCAGCGCGACGACCAGCGCCGCGCGCAGGTTGCCTAGGAAAGCGAGGAGCAGCAGCACGACGAGAACGATGGCTTCGAGCAGCGCTTTCGCCACCGTGCCGACGGCGCGCCCGACCAGGTTGCTGCGGTCGTAGAAGGGTTCGATGGTGACGCCGGCCGGCAGTGTCGGCGCGATTTCGGCCAGCCGCGCCTTGACGCCGGCCACCACGCTTTGCGCATTGGCGCCGCGCAGCCCGAGGACCAGCCCCTGCACCGCCTCACCCTGGCCATTGCGGGTCACCGCGCCGTAGCGGGTGAGGGCGCCGAAGCGAACGTCGGCGACATCGCCGACGCGCACCACCTTGCCGTCTTTCGCCTGCAAAACGATGGCCTTTACGTCGTCGACCGTGCGGATCGCCCCTTCGGCGCGCACCAGCAGCGATTCCTCGCCATCGTTGAGGCGGCCGGCGCCGTCGTTGCGGTTGTTGGCTTCCAGCACCGTTTGCAAATCTTTAAGCGCCAGCCCGCGCGCGGCGAGGCTTTGCGGCTGCGGCACGACTTCGAAGGTACGAACCTCGCCGCCCAGGCTGTTGACGTCGGCGACGCCGGGAATGGTGCGCAGCTGCGGGCGGATCACCCAGTCGAGCAGGGCGCGTTTCTCGGCCAGCGGCAGATCGCCCTCGATGGTGAACATGAACATCTCGCCGAGCGGCGTCGTGATCGGCGCCATGCCGCCGCTGGCGCCCGGCGGCAGGTTGCCCATCGCCGCCGCGAGGCGTTCGCCGACCTGCTGGCGGGCCCAGTAGATGTCGGTGCCGTCCTCGAAGTCGATGGTGATGTCGGTCAGCGCGTATTTCGAGACCGAGCGCAGCAGTCGCTGGTGCGGAATGCCGAGCATTTCCTGCTCGACCGGCACGGCGAGGCGGGTTTCGACCTCTTCCGGCGTCATGCCCGGCGCCTTCAGGATGATCTTGACCTGTGTCGTCGACACGTCGGGAAAGGCGTCGATCGGCAGGCCGAGGAAAGCCTGGATGCCGGCGCCGATGAACATGACGGTCAGCACCAGAATCAGCAGGCGCTGGGTCAGCGAAAAACGGATCAGGGCGTCGAGCATTATTCGCTGCCGACGCCGGCAAGGAGGGCCTTCAGGCCGGAAACGCCTTTGACGGCGACGCGCTCGCCAGCCTGCACGCCTTCGACCAGCACGCTGTCGCCGCCCTCGCTGACGACGCGCACCGGGCGCGCGGTGAAGCGTGTTCCCTGGTCGTCGCTGGAACGCTGCACGAAGGCGTAGGTTTTTCCTTCATGGCGCACCAGTGCCGCCGCCGGCAGCCGTTGCTGCTGCGGGCTGGCCGGGGTGGCGATTTCCACTTCGAGTACCTGGCCGGCATGCAAGGCGGCAGCGCCCTGGTTGACCTCGGCGCGCAGCAAAACCGTCTGGCTGGCGGGGTCGACCGCGCGCCCGATGGCGATCAGCCGGCCGCTGATGTCGCGCTCGGCGAGCTTGATCGGCATGCCTTCCTTGAGCGTGGCGGCCACCGCCAGCGGCACCTGGATTTCCAGCCACAGCGGCGTGAGCTTGGCGATGCGGTAGATCAGCGCCGCCGCTTCGACGCGCTGGCCGAGTTGTCCGCCCTGTTCGAGCACGATGCCGTCGATCGGTGCGGTCAACGCCAGCGAAGCGCCCAATTTGCCCGGCGCGATGCCGGCCAGCGCCAGTCCCTGCTGCCGTTCGCTGGCCTGCGCGGCGGCCTGGCTGGCGGCGGCGCGCGTGGCTTGCAGGCGGGATTCGGCGATCAGGCCTTCGGCGAACAGTTGTTCGTCGCGCTTCAGGCTCTGACGCAGCAGGGCCGACTGGCTGCCGGCCTGCAGGGCGTCGCGTTGCAGTTCCAGCGCCTGCGGGCTGGCCAGGCGGGCGAGCACCTGACCACGCTTGACCGTGGCGCCGGGCGCGACGGCGAGCATTTCGAGCATGCCGGCGACCGGAGCGGCAACGACGCGCATCTGTTCGTTGGGCACCAGTACGCGCGCCGGATAAACGCCCTGGCGCTGCTGGTCGGCCTCGCCGATGATTGCCGTTTCGATGCCCAGTGCCCTGATCTGGGGCTCATGCAGCGACAGCGGGTCGGCGGCATGGGCAGCCCCTATGAACAAAGAGACGAAAAGGGCAGTTAAACGCTGGTTACCGGTCATATCTGGACTCACGAAGACGCTCCCGGCGAGTCTATCTGGCCGAGATTAATGTTTCCTTAACGGCAACCTGCAGGGTCGCCGAATTATGAAAGGTCTGGATCAGCAGCAGTTCGCCGTAGCGGTCGACGGTCAATCCGGGCCGATTTTCTGTGCTACCGTTGAACAGTCAGTATGCTTTCGCCTCCTCAACGGGCCGGCGCTCGATGAGCCGCTGGCGGGTGATGAAGGCGGCTTGCGGGAGGTTGGTCAGGACTTGGTCTTGCATCGGACTCTCTCGGAGAGGTGGTGATGATCGGCAGAGGTGGCGCCTCAGGAAAGCCCCGAGTCCGGCATTTTACCGTAGTGCGGGGTCGCCCGCGAGGCTTGCAACGGTAAGCTTCTCGTCTTACCCTCGCTACCTTGGGGAATCAATTAGAAAAACAGGGGCGGGGTGGCAAAAGGGCGAACTGTTGTGCTGCTTTCGTTGGCGCTTTGCTTGAGCGCCGCCTCCCAGCGCGTCGCGGCTGAGGAAGTGCCCGATTTCGCCGGAGCGACGCTTTCCGGCGACTGGGGCGGCCGGCGCAGCGAAGCTTGGCAGTCCGGCTGGGCCTTCGACGGGACGGTGACCGTCGATGCCCTGCACAATCGCGGTGGCCTGCGCAACGGCGGCGGCGCCAATATCAACATCGATCTGCGGGCCACCGCCGATCTCGAGAAGCTGGCTGGCTGGAACGGGGCCACCGCCTACGTGAATGTCCTCTACAGCGGCGGTAGCCGGATCAATGCCAACTATACCGGCAATCTGATGGGGGTCAGCAGCATCGAGGCCCAGGTGCCGACCGCCCGCCTCTTCCAGGCGTGGATACAACAGAACTTCTTCAACGACCAGTTCTCGCTGCTGGCGGGCATTTACCCGATCGATTCCGAGTTCTCCGTCATGGGCTCGGCCAGTTTGTTGATCCACCCCACGTTCGGCGCGCCGGGTGATCTGGCCCAGACGCACGTTGCGTCGGTCTTTAACGCCGCCGCCCCGGGCCTGCGCGCCAAGTGGCTCTCCGCGGACCAAACGCTGTACGGCATGGCCGCCGTGCTCAACGGGATTGCCGGCGATCCCGACTACACCAAGTCCTACTTCTTCAAGGCAACCAGCGGTGGCGGTGCCTTCGTGATCGGCGAACTGGGCTGGAAGCCGCTCGAGGCCGGCGTCACCTTGCACCCCGCGGAGCCGGTTGACACCGTGCCGACGGAACCGCTCTACGAACACAAGAAATTTACGGGAGAGAGCAAGTACGCAGTCGGCCTCTGGCGCTACAGCAAGCCGCCGCCGGGTCAGTATGCCGTCGATGCCGACGGTGAACCCGCCCAGGGCCATGCGCAAGGGGGCTATGTGCTGGCCGAGAACACCCTGTTCGTCCTGGATGAACAGGGTCGCGATGTCAGCGCGTTCGCCCGCTACAGTTGGTCGAACGGCCTGGCGACGGCCGTCGACCGCACCTGGAACGTTGGCGTGCAGGTGCGCGGGCCGCTGGCCAGTCGGCCGGACGACGTGCTGGTGATCGGAGCCGTGTATGGCGGATTGTCTTCCGGCTATCGCTCGACGCAGGCGGCCAACGGCAACCCGACGGCTGCCAGCGAGAATGTCGTCGAGATTGGCTGGCGCGCGGCACTCACGCGGTATCTCACGGTGCAGCCGGTCGCCCAGTGGACCCGCCATCCCGGCGGGGGTGCCGACGCCCAGCGTGCGACCGTGCTCGGCGTGCGCTTGCAACTTGTCCTATGAGACAGACGTGGTGCCGGCGGCAGGCCTTGCAGCGGTAAGCTTTTCGGCTTACTTTTTATCCCTTGGGGAATCAATAAATAAGAAATAAGAAAGGGGCGGGATGGCAAGAATGCAAACTGCTGTGCTGCTCTCGTTGGCGCTTTGCTCCTGCGCCGCCTTCCAGCGCGTCGCGGCTGAGGAAGTGCCCGATTTCGCCAAAACGACGCTCTCCGGCGACTGGGGCGGCCGGCGCAGCGAAGCCTGGCAGTCCGGCTGGGCCTTCGACGGGACGGTGACCGTCGACGCCCTGCGCAATCGCGGCGGCCAGCGCAACGGCGGCGGCGCCATGACCAACATCGATCTGGGCGTCACGGCCGATCTCGAGAAGCTGGCCGGCTGGAACGGCGCCACCGCCTATGTGAATGTCCTGTACAGCGGGGGCAGCCAGGTCAATGCCAGCTACACCGGCAGCCTGATGGGGGTCAGCAACATCGAGGTCGATGTGCCGACCGCCCGCCTCTTCCAGGCGTGGATACAGCAGAATTTCTTCAACGACCAATTCTCCCTGCTGGCGGGCATTTACCCGATCGATTCCGAGTTTTACGTCATGGACTCCGCCAGCGTCCTGATCCACCCCACGTTCGGCACGCCCGGCGATCTCGCCCTGACCTATGTTCCATCGGAATTCAACCATGCCGCCCCCGCTCTGCGCGCCAAGTGGCTCTCGGCGGACCGGACGCTGTACGGCATGGCCGCCGTGGTCAACGGCGTCGCCGGCGATCCGGACTATACCAAGTCCTACTTCTTCAAGTCCTCCGGCGGCCAGGGCGCCTTCGTGATCGGCGAATTCGGCTGGAAGCCGCGCGAAGCCGGCATCACGCTGAAGCCCGTCGAGCCGGTGCGCACTGTGCCGACCGAGGAACTGTACGATTATGAGCGCTTCAAGCCGGAGGGCAAGTACGCGGTCGGCCTGTGGCGCTACAGCAAGCCGCCACCGGGTCAGTATGCCGTCGATGCCGACGGTCAGCCGGCGCAGGGCCATGCGCAAGGGGGCTACGTGCTCGCCGAGAATACCCTGTTTGGCCTCGGCGAACAGGGCCGCGATGTCAGCGCCTTCGCCCGCTACAGTTGGTCCAACGGCCTGGCGACGGCCATCGACCGCACCTGGAACGTCGGCGTGCGGGTGCGCGGGCCGCTGGCCAGCCGGCCGGACGACGTGCTGGCGATCGGCGCCGTCTATGGCGGCCTCTCATCCGGCTACCGGTCGACGCAGGCCGCCGGCGGAAACCTGACAGCCGCCAGCGAAAATGTCCTGGAGGTCACGTGGCGCGCGGCTCTCACAAGATATTTCGCGGTGCAGCCGGTCGCCCAGTGGATCCGCCATCCAGGCGGGGGTGCCGACGCCGAACGTGCAACCGTGTTCGGTGTGCGCCTGCAACTCGTTCTGTAAGAAAGACGCGGTGCCATTGGCTCGGCAGCCGCCTGCCTTACCGGCTAGAATGTCGACATGCTGAACATCACCATCAACGGCGAGCCCCGGCAATTTTCCGGCGCCCGGAACGTCGCCAGCGTCGTCGAGGCGCTGGGGCTGACGGGCAAGCGTATTGCCGTCGAGCGCAACGGCGAAATCGTGCCGAAAAGCCAGCACGCCGCCACGGAGCTCGAACCGGGCGACCGCCTGGAAATCGTCGTCGCCGTCGGTGGCGGCTAAGGAGAAGATTCATGCATCAACTGACCATCGCCGGTACGGTGTATCACTCCCGTCTGCTCGTCGGCACCGGCAAGTACAAGGATTTCGCCGAAACACGGGCTGCCATCGATGCCTCGGGCGCCGCGATCGTCACGGTGGCGATCCGCCGCACCAATATCGGCCAGGATCCCGGCCAGCCCAACCTGCTCGACGCCCTGCCGCCGTCGCAATTCACCATCCTGCCCAATACGGCGGGCTGCTACACGGCCGATGACGCGGTGCGTACGCTGCGTCTGGCGCGCGAACTGCTCGACGGCCACCCGCTGTGCAAGCTGGAAGTCCTCGGCGACCCGACCAGCCTCTATCCGAACATGCCGGAAACCCTGAAGGCAGCGCAAACCCTGGTCAAGGACGGCTTCCATGTCATGGTCTACTGCTCCGACGACCCGATCCAGGCGCGCATGCTCGAAGAAATCGGCTGCGTCGCCGTGATGCCGCTGGCCTCGCTGATCGGTTCCGGCATGGGTATCCTCAATCCGTGGAACCTGCGCCTGATCATCGACAACGCCAGCGTGCCGATCATCGTCGATGCCGGTGTCGGCACCGCGTCCGATGCCGCCATCGCGATGGAACTGGGTTGCGACGGGGTGCTGATGAACACCGCCATTGCCCATGCCAGGAATCCGGTCCTGATGGCGAGCGCCATGAAAAAGGGCATCGAGGCCGGTCGCGAGGCGTGGCTGGCGGGTCGCATGCCGCGCAAGCTCTATTCGGCCGATCCCTCGTCGCCGACCGCCGGGCTGATCGGCACGTGAGCGAAGGCGTCTACAACGACGGCCGGGCGGGGGAAGGGTATGGGCACATCAAGAGCTACGTCCGTCGCATCGGCCGCATGTCGCTGGCGCAGGAGCGCCATTACGCCGAGCTGATGCCGAAGATCGGCGTCGTCTATCAGCCGTACCCAATCGATCTTGCCGCGGTCTACGGCAGAAACAACCCGAAAATCCTAGAGATCGGCTGCGGCATGGGGGAAACCACGGCGGCAATCGCCGATGCCTGTCGCGACCAGGATTACCTCGGCGTCGAGGTGCACGTTCCGGGCGTTGGCGCGCTGTGCAAGCAGGTTGCCGAGCGCGGGCTGACCAACCTGCGCATCTGCCAGCACGACGCGGTCGAAGTCGTCCGCGACATGCTGCCGGAAGGCTCGCTGGCCGGCGTTCATGTCTTCTTCCCCGATCCATGGCACAAGAAGCGCCACAACAAGCGGCGGCTGATCCAGCCGCCATTTGCCGCGCTGCTCGCGTCGAGACTGCAGCCGGGCGGTTACCTGCATTGCGCCACCGACTGGGAAGAGTACGCGCAGCAGATGCTCGAAGTGCTTACCGCCGAGCCGACGCTGGTCAATACGGCGGCCGGCTTCGCCCTGCGCCCCGCTTACCGGCCGCTGACCAAGTTCGAGAACCGCGGGCTGCGCCTCGGGCACGGGGTCCGGGACATCATTTTCAAAAAGCTCTAACCGGAACAAATCCATGTGGTTCAGGAATCTCCAGCTCTACCGACTGCCGACGCCGTGGGCCATAGATCTCGCCAGCCTCGAGGAGCAGGTGGCGCGCGGCCCGTTCGTCAGATGCCCGAGCAACCAGCCGCTGAGCCGCGGCTGGGTGTCGCCGCACCGGGATGGCGCGCTCGTCTTCGCGCTTGACCGTCAGTGGCTGCTGGCGCTGGCGGTCGAACAGCGGCTGTTGCCCTCAGCCGTGATCATTGAAGAAGCCAGGGAACGCGCCGAGGCGATCGAGGCGCAACAGGGCTACGCGCCGGGGCGCAAGCAGCTGAAGGAGTTGCGCGAGCGCGTGACCGAGGAACTGATGCCGCGCGCCTTCACCCGCCGCCGCTCGACCTTCGTCTGGATCGATCCGCAGAACGGCTGGCTGTGCGTCGACGCCAGCAGCCCGGCGAGGGCCGAGGAGGTCATCGAGCACCTGCGCTACTGCCTCGACGAATTTCCGCTGTTCCTGCTCCACACCGAGGTTTCACCGCAGTCGGCGATGGCCGAGTGGCTGGCGGGCGGTGACGCCCCGGCGGGTTTCACCATCGACCGCGACTGCGAACTGAAGGCCTCCGGCGACGAGAAGTCCGCCGTCCGTTACGTCCGCCACCCGCTGGAAGGCGACGAGATCAAGGCGCATCTGGCCGGCGGCAAGCTGCCGACGCGTCTGGCGCTGACCTGGGATGACCGGATTTCGTTCATCCTCAGCGAAAAACTGGAAATCAAGCGCCTCGCCTTCCTCGACCTGCTCAAGGAGCAGGCCGAAAGGAGCACCGAGCACGCCGACGAGCAGTTCGACGCCGACTTCGCCTTGATGACCGGCGAACTGTCGCGCTTCCTGCCGCAACTGGTCGAAGCGCTGGGCGGCGAGGCGGCCGAGGAAAAGTGAGCGCCTGCTGTTGCGGCAGCGCGCAACCCTATGCCGCCTGTTGCGGTCGACTGCATTGCGGGGCGGAAAATGCCGCGACTGCCGAAGCCTTGATGCGCTCGCGCTACAGCGCCTACGTGCTCGGGCTCGAGCCTTACCTGCTGGCTTCGTGGCATCCCTCGACCAGGCCCGAATCGCTGGATCTGGCGGGCGCCGCCGGCACCAAATGGCTCGGCCTCGAAATCCGGCGTCAGCAGCAAGCGGATGACGCCCACGCCACCGTCGAATTCGTCGCCCGCTATCGCGTCGGCGGGCGCGGCCATCGCCTACACGAGGTCAGCCACTTCATCCGCGAGGATGGCCGCTGGTATTACGTTGCCGGCGAGGAGCGGTCGATCCGGTAAGCCGGATCGTCGCCGGGGTCATTGTGGCTGGCGAATCCGCGTGGCAGTGACAGGTTGGAGGACGAACTGCATCGCCGGCCGCCGAGGCATTCCGCGGGCGGGCAAGCCCTGGCGCGGCGAGGGAACGACACCCCGCGCGCTACTCCGGCGCCCGGACATGCCCCAGCTCATCGAGCGGGAAGAACGGATTCCAGCAAACCTCCCAGAGAAAGCCGTCGGGGTCGGCAAAGTAACCGCGGTAGCCGCCCCAGAAGACCTTGTCGGCGGGCCGGACCAGTCGTGCGCCGGCGGCGACCGCTTCGGCCAGCAGTGTGTCCACGGCAGCCTCCGAGTCGACGTTGTGGGCGAGCGTGAAGCCCGCGAAGCCGCTGCCGGCAGCGGAGACATTGGCATCCTCGGCCAGTGCGGCGCGCTGAAAGAGGCCGAAGACGACGCTGCCGGCATTGAAGAAGGCGATCCCGGGCTGGCTGGCCGACGATTCACGCCAGCCGAGAGCCGCATAGAAGGCGCGGCTGCGGGCGAGGTCAGTGACCCCGAGGGTAATGAAGCTGATGGTCTGGCGCATACTTCGACAACTCCGGACACGAACAGGCTGCAAGTTTATACCCGGGGCCGTTGGGCGTAACATGCAGTTTCCCGACCGTTCGAGGCCTTGTCATGACCCGCCGCTTCCCGCTTCATGTCCATATCTCGACGCTGTTCATCGCGCTGATCCTGCTGGTCGGCGGCGTCATCGGCGGACTCGGTTACAGGATTAGCAGCGGGATCCTCGAAACCACGGCCAGCGAACTGAATGCGCGCATCGGTCGTGAAACGGTGGGCGATTTTACCAGCATCATCGGGCCCGCCGAGATGGCCACCCGACTTCTGAGCTACGACGGGATCACCCAGGCCACTTCACTGGAGGAGCGCCTCCAGAATGTCGGCTTCATGCGCGAGGCGCTGAACAATTCGGGTGCGCTAACCTCGCTCTACGTCGGCTACGGCAATGGCGATTTCTTCATGGTCCGCCGCATTTGGGACGAGACCGACCGTAAGTTCTTCGATGCCCCGGAAAAGACTGCTTTCATGGTTCAGAGCATCGACCGTCAGGGGGAAGATCCGCGTGGCCGCTACATCTTTCTTGACGCGCAGCTGTTGGTCCTGCGCAGCGATGACCGGCCTGCTTACGCGACGTCCTTCGATCCACGCACCCGCCGCTGGTTCAGGGCGGCGATGAGCGCAGAGGGACAGATCAAGACCCCGCCGTATGTGTTCTTCAGCAGCCACAAAGTTGGCACGACAATCGCAAATCGAGCCAACAGGGCCGACGCCGTGGTCGGCGCCGACATCCAGCTCGAAACATTGAGCCATACGCTGGCCAGACAAAAGGTCACCCCGGGCACCGAGATTGTCCTCGCCAACGAAGGGGGATGCACCATCGCCTTCGGAGACCCGAAGAAGACAGTGAGGCTTGTCGAAGGTGATCCAGTGCTGACCAATGTCAGCGACCTTGGCATTCCCGTGCTCGCCAAACTTGCACCGAACCTCGGGAACTTCGACGAGAAGGGCGCGGAGAACCTGCTGCTCACGGTCGACGGCAGGGATTGGCACGCGTCGATCCGGCCCGTCAGGCTCGAGGGCGCAGGGGCACTGTTCCTTATCACGGCGATACCCGATGAAGAATTGATGTCCGCCGCGTACCGGTTGATCCGCCACTCGCTGCTGGCGACGATCCTGGTGATCCTTCTTGCCATACCGGTAACCTGGCTGCTGGCGCGGAACATTTCCGGTCCGCTGCGGCAACTGGCCGGGGAGGCGGAAGCGATTCGCCGCTTCGAGTTCTCGCGGCCGATCAAGGTCAGTTCGCTGGTCCTCGAAGTCAATGACCTGACCGTGATCATGGACAGCATGAAGCGGACGATACGCCGCTTCCTCGAAGTAACACACGCCATCGCCGACGAAAAGGATTTCGACCGCTTGCTGCCACGCCTGCTCAGCGAGACGATGGCTGCGGCCGAAGCCGAGGCCGGCGTGCTCTACCTGGCCGACAACGCCCACCTGCGCCCGGCGGCGGCGCTACGTTCCGACGGCAGCGCACTAACCGCTGGCGATGCCTCGGTGGCCGTTGCCGATTGCGGCCCGCTGCTCGCGTCCGCATTGGCGTCGCGCAGCGCGCTGGGTAGCCGGCTATCGGCCGTCGACATCGCCGCCCTGCGCCTGCCGGTCGGCGACGAGGCGACTGACCACGCGGTCGCCGTCCCACTGGTTAACCGTAGCGGTGTGTTGCTCGGCGTGATGCTGCTGATCCGCGCCGAGCCCTGCGACCCGGCGCAAATCAGTTTCATCGAGGCGCTTTCCGGTTCTTCGGCGGTATCGCTCGAGAGCAAGGAACTGATCCACGCCCAGAAGGTGCTGTTCGAATCCTTCATCCAGCTGATCGCCAGCGCCATCGATGCGAAGAGTCCCTACACCGGCGGCCACTGCGCGCGCGTTCCCGAACTGACCAAGATGCTGGCGCGCGCCGCCTGCGCCGAAAGCAGCGGCCCCTATAAGGATTTCGATCTGGACGAGGAGGCATGGGAAGCCGTGCACGTCGCCGCCTGGCTGCACGACTGCGGCAAGGTGACGACGCCGGAATACGTGGTCGACAAGGCGACCAAGCTGGAAACGCTCTACGACCGCATCCACGAAGTGCGCATGCGCTTCGAGGTGCTGAAACGCGACGCCGAGATCGCCTGCCTGCAGGCCATTGCGGCAGGCGAACCGGAGACAGCCGCACGTGCTGAGCTGGCAGCAACGCTGGCCGGCCTCGACGACGATTTCGCCTTCATCGCCGAATGCAACGAGGGTGGCGAATTCATGGCTCCGGAAAAGCTCGAACGCCTGCGCAACATTGCCGCCTACACGTGGATGCGCACGCTCGACGACCGCATCGGGATTTCGCACGAAGAGCAGGCGCGCAAGGCGCGCACACCACCCCCCGAACTGCCGGTCGTCGAACCCTTGCTGGCCGACAAGCCCGAACACATTTTCGAACGTCAGGCCCGCGACCGCATGCCGCCCGACAACAAATGGGGATTCCGCATGCCGGTGCCGGAAGCGCTCTACAACAAGGGCGAGCTCTACAACCTTGGCGTCGCGCGCGGCACGCTGTCGGAAGAGGAGCGCTACAAGATCAACGAGCACATCGTGCAGACGCTGATCATGCTCACCCAGCTACCCTTCCCCAAGCACCTGCGCAATGTTCCGGAAATCGCCGCCGGCCACCACGAAAAGATGGACGGCAACGGCTACCCGCGGCGCCTGACGCGCGACGAAATGAGTCCGGTGGCACGCATGATGGCGATCGCCGACATCTTCGAGGCCCTGACCGCGATCGACCGCCCCTACAAGAAAGGCAAGACGCTGTCCGAAGCGATCCGGATCATGTCCTTTATGAAGAAAGAGCACCACATCGACCCCGAGCTGTTCGATCTCTTCCTGCGTTCCGGGGTCTATCGCGAGTACGCCGAGCAGTACATGAAGCCGGAGCAGATCGACACGGTCGACATCGCGGCTTACGTCGCCGGACAACCTGCTGCCTGAACCGGAACGGAATCTCGCGGCGCGGAGGCCGGCGGCGCGCTCCAGGCGAATTCGAACGCCGGTGTCGTCACACCTCGTGCATCGGCGCCCGGCTGCCAGCGCGATTGCAGCGGCGGCAGTCATCGTCATTTCACCATTGCCTGATATCAACCGTGAAATATTTCATATTGCAGTGCAGCAAGAAGTCGTTATACTGCGCGCGCAGGTCAAGAGATATAAGGAAACAGCAATGAACCTCAAGGTTTACTATCGCATCACCCAGGATCGCGCAGGCATTCCGATGGACTATACCGGCGCCCGCCACTTCGTCGTTCCCGAGGGCCAGGTTGTCGAGGAACTCGCGAAAGCCCAACTCGCGGCCGATTACCAGGTTCCGCTACGGGCTGTCGAGATCGTGTCGGGATCGGCGGCCGAGCAATTGGCCGCCCGTTGCCACTGACGAGCTTCACCCCGCGTCGCCCCCGGCGATTCGGGTTGAACTGGTAGTCGATCCGGAGGGACTCCGCTACGGCGGCCCCGCCCCGCATGCCAGGGATTGGCGGCTGGCCATCGGCATCGGCGCCGACGGAGATCACGGCGACGACGGAAGCAGTACGGCCGGCCCGGCGCACCTGACGCAGGTGCCGTCGAGCCACGGCAGACCAGTCGCCGGCGATACCGGCAATCCATTGCCCCGCAGGTACGTCGCCGCCAGGGGCGGGGAAAAATCCTTGTTGCGCACGCACAATCGCGCCAATATCGGTTCCCTGCGGACTTCTCGGCCTTGGCCAAAGCGGAATCCGGTAGTCTGCCGTGGCACGGCTGAAGTGCAGGCTGAACGGGCAAATTGACAACGTCTGTTGGCCACGGGATACTTCCCCGGCGTGCATTGCCTGCCTTTTCGTCCGCCCGGACGCACTTGCGACTGAAGCGCCGGCGAGCCCGACCAGATTTGGCCAGCGCCTGGTGCGGCAAGCTTCACCATCCATCGGGAGTTGCCGCATCGCCCGCGACCCTTCCCGACCTCCGGAGGTTACCGACTCGTCGTCGAGCCGGGATGTGACGGACAAGCTGTTTCTGACATTGACATCCACCGGAGTCCTTCGTGACCCCTGACCCCGCCGAACCGCACCTGTCGGTGATCGTCACCGGGCGAGAGCCCTTGGCCCAACGCCAGGCCTTCGGCGAGCGCCTGCTCGAGTTCGCGCGCGGATCGGGGCATTCCGCAGAGTTGATCGTGGTCGCGACGCCGGCGGGAGCAGGGGTCGACGAGGGCATCGTCCACGCCATCGCCAAGGCTCGCGGCCGGCTCATCGCCTTCTGCGACCCGGGGTCCGGTCTCGCGCCGGAGACGCTGCCGGCATTGGTCGATGCCCTTGCCGATGGCATTCACGACCTCGCCATCGCCGTGTGCGACCAGGGACAATCCGGCGCAGGACCCGCAACGATCGCGGCCCGGTGCAAGGCGCTGCCGGCACGACTGTTCCTCTGGATGGTCGCGAAAACGGCCAATCCGTGGTCAAGGTGGTACGCGTTGCGCCGCGATCGACTCGATCGACTTGCGCCGCCGGATCGGGCGTCGGCGGCGACTCTTCACGCGCTGCTGCTCGGAGGACCGGAGATGCGCAGCGTCGACGTTGCCGCCCGGCCCGCCGCGGCAGTCTGCGTGCCGCCGGCAATGCCGACGCTGCGCGAGATTCTGGGCAGGCTGCGCCCGGGCGGGTTCGTGCCCGAGGGAACGGGTCCGATGGGTGCGCGAGGCGGGTTGGCCGGCGCCATCGCAATCGCCATCGACCTCATGGCGACGCTGGCGCTCGGCGCATGGGGCTGGTTGCCCGGCGCGGCGAACCTCGTCGGCTTCGCCATCGGTGTTGCGGTTTTTCTGGGGACCAGCGCCCTGTGGCCGGCAGTTCCCCACCCGGCCGGTGGCTGGCGCCTTCCCGGAGCGGGTGCGGCAGGCCGGCATGGAGTCGTCGTCGCGCTGGCCTTCGGCCTCCGCGGTGGCGCGGTGGCGACGGCGCTCGCCTATGGGTTGCCGCCATGGCTGGCCGCCATTGCCGGCGTCGCCGTCGCCTGGAGTGCCGGCGCGGTCGGCAGCGCGTTCGCCGCGGAATCCGCGTCGCAGGCGCCGGCTTTCGCGGCACGGCGCTGGAGCGTGGGGGCGGCGGGGATCGTGCTCGGCATCGTGCTGCTGCACCTGCTCTACCTCAAGGTGCTTCCGCTGACCCCGGAAGAAGCCTATTACTGGAACTACTCGATCCGGCTCGACTTCGGCTACCTCGACCACCCGCCGCTGGTGGCCTGGCTGATCGCTGCCGTCGAAGGCCTTTTCGGGCACGGCGTGGCCGCAATCCGAGTCGCCGCGCTCACCTGCATCGCGGTGATGACGACCTTCGTCTACCGTCTGGCGCTGCAGCTCGTCGACCGGCCCGCCGCGCTGGTGGCGGTCGCGTTCGCGCTCCTGACTCCCTACGGCTTCTTCATCGCCGGATTCATGATTTCGCCGGATGCGCCGCTGGCCGCGGCTTGGGGCGCCTGCCTCTATTTCCTGCACCGGGCGCTGGTCGGGAACGAGCGCCGGGCCTGGTACGGCGTCGGCATTGCGCTGGGGCTGGGCCTGCTCTCGAAATACACGATCGCCATACTGGGCCCGGCCGCCCTGCTCTTCTGCCTTGCCGACCGCCAGGCGCGCGCCTGGTTCCTGCGCCCGCACCCCTACGTCGCGGTGCTGATTGCAGCCGCCCTGTTCGCGCCTGTCGTTTACTGGAACTTCGCCAATGACTGGGCGTCGTTCCGCTTCCAGGGGGGCGAGCGTTTCGGCGAGGAACAGCAGTTCAGCCTGCACTACATGCTGATGAACATCCTGATCGTCGCCACGCCTCTGCCGCTCATGGTCCTGCCGCTGCTGTTCGCCCGGCAATGGACCCGGGACGCCGCGCGCTATGCCGAGCCCGCGCACGCCGCAGCACGCAACCGGCTGTTCGTAGCCTGTTTCGTCTTCGTCCCGCTCGCGGTGTTCGCCTGGAGCGCGCTCAAGCACGTTCCCCGCCTCAACTGGACCGGCCCGATCTGGCTCGCCACCCTGCCGCTGCTGGGCTGGGCGATCGTACGGGCGGGCGCGCTGCGCTGGCATGGACTCGGCACCGCGATGCGCCTGACAGCGGGAAAGGTCATCGGCGCGTTGCTGGTCATCTATGCGGCGATCAGTTACCACCTGGTCCTGGGGATTCCCGGGGTTCCCTATTCGCCGTCGTTGGCCAAGGCGATTGGCTGGCCGGCGGCCACCCGGGAACTGCACATGGTGCATGCCCGGATTGCGCGCGAGACCGGCGCTGCGCCGGTGGTCGTCGGGATGGACAAGTACAACACCGCCAGCCAGATCGCCTTCTTTGGCGCCCGACCCTTCGCCCTGCCGGTGCAGGAGCCGCTGACAGCGACATCGATCGAGGCGTTCACCGGGAATTCCCTGATGTTCAACTTCTGGGACCCGCCCGGCAAGTTCCAGGGCCGCACGCTGGTAATGGTCGCGCGCAACCGGGAAGCGCTGGCGACCGATCTGCTGGCGCCCCATTTCGGCGAACTGGATGCGACGATCCATACGCTGCGCCTGGCGAATGCCGGGCCCGGTGGTGACGGCCGGCGCATCGCCGATTACTTCTACCGGATCGGTTACGATTACCGGCCGGCGCCGGGCGAGCGCTGAGCGGTCGCAGCAAGGATCGCCGGTCCGTGGCGCGGCATCCACCTTGCATTTGGCCGGACGCCAGGATTTTGGGAACGCCAGCGGATTCCCGAGGTCGGAGTTCGTTACCGCCAATCGCGTTTTTGCCCTTTTTCGAGAGTTGACCGCAACCATGAGAACTTTCCTCCTCGTCCTGCTCGCCAGCCTCGCGCTGCCCGCGGCCGCCGCCAACTACGTGGTCGATCCCAGTCATACCTACGCCACCTTCGAGATCGACCACATGGGCTTCTCCACCCAGCGCGGCCAGTTCGAGTGCACGTCGGGGCAGATCAGCTTCGACCAGGCGGCGCGGACCGGCGAGATCGAAATTCGTATCGACGCCGCCTCGCTCGATACCGGCTTCAAACTGCGTGACGATGTGCTGCGCGGCAGCGAATGGTTCAACGTCGAGAACTTTCCCGACATCATCTTCCGCAGCCAGCGCCTCGTGTTCAACGAGGACCGGCCGATTGCCGTCGAGGGCGTGCTCATCATGCTCGGCGAGGCGCGGCCGATGCGCCTCGACATCGCGCGCTTCAAGTGCGGACTCAACCTCGCCGTGCGCAAGCGCGGTTGCGGCGCCGATGCCCAGGGCGTGCTTCGCCGCTCGGAGTTCGGCATGAATACCGGGCTTCCGTTCATCGGCGACGAAGTTCGCCTGCGCATCCAGGTCGAAGCCTACCTGCCGTAGCCGGCGGGCGCCCTGCGGTCGGTTCGCCACCGCGCTAAAGTCATGTGCCGCCCGCCGGATTCTGCGAAAATGTCACCCCCGTTTGCGCAGTTCCCGGAATTTCATGCCTCCCCATCCCGCCATCGCCCCCACCGCTGAAATCGTTGCTGAACTGAAGGCTGGCCGAATGGTCGTCCTCGTCGATGAAGAAGAGCGCGAGAATGAAGGCGACCTCGTCATGGCCGCCGAGCACATCACGCCGGAGGCCATCAACTTCATGGCCAGGTACGGACGCGGACTGATCTGCCTGACCTTGACCGAAGAGCGCTGCCGCAAGCTGGGACTGGTGCAGATGGCGCGCAACAACCGGACCCAGTACGGCACCGCGTTCACTGTCTCGATCGAGGCCGCCGAAGGCGTCACGACTGGCATTTCCGCCGCCGACCGGGCGCGCACCATACAGGTCGCCGTGGCCAGGACGTCGACGGCGGACGACATCGTCCAGCCTGGCCACGTCTTCCCGATCACTGCCCGTCCCGGCGGCGTGCTGGTGCGCGCCGGGCACACCGAAGCCGGCTGCGACCTGGCCGGCATGTCCGGCCTGGAACCGGCATCGGTGATCTGCGAGATCATGAACGACGACGGCACGATGGCGCGCCTGCCAGAACTGATCGACTTTGCCCGCGAACACGGCTTCAAGATCGGCACCATCACCGACCTCATCCATTACCGCGCCGCCTCGGAAACGCTGGTCGAGCGCGTCACCAGCAAGACGATCCGGACTGCCCACGGCGAATTCACGCTGCATGCCTATGTCGACCGCGCCGGCGGCGCGACGCACCTGGCGCTGGTCAAGGGCGAGATCGCGGCCGGCAGGGAAACGCTGGTGCGCGTTCATGAACCCCTGTCGGTGCTCGACTTCATCGACCCCGGCAGCAAGCCGCAGTCGTTCACGATCGACGAGGCGCAGGCGGCGCTGGCCAGGAACGGCCATGGCGTCATCGTCCTGATGCATCGTCCGGAAGACGGCGAGGCGTTGCTGGCGCGCCTGACCAGCGACACGCCGCGCAGCCGGAGCAAGTGGGATCCGCGAACCTACGGCATCGGCGCCCAGATCCTGCGCGATCTCGGCGTCGGCAAGATGCGCCTGCTCTCTAGCCCGCGCCGGATGCCCTCCATGACCGGCTTCAGCCTCGAAGTCACCGGTTTCATCACTTCTCCCGCGGAGCTCTGAGCCATGTCCCGTTTCGACGACATCAACGAATACGACAACTCCCTCGCCGGCGCCGGCCTGCGCATCGGCATCGTCATGAGCCGCTTCAACCTGCCGGTCTGCGAGGGCCTGCTCTCGGCCTGTGTCGCCGAACTGAAGCGCCTCGGCGTCGCCGCTGGCGACATGGTCATCGTCAACGTCCCGGGGGCGCTGGAAATCCCGCTCGTGCTGCAGACGATGGCTCAGAGCGGCAAGTATGACGCGCTGGTGGCCCTCGGCGCGGTGATTCGCGGCGAGACCTACCATTTCGAAGTGGTTGCGAACGATTCCTGCCGCGCCGTTATGGACGTGCAGCTCGATACGGGCATCCCGATCGCCAACGGCATCCTGACCTGCGAAAGCGACGAACAGGCCGAGGTCCGCATGCAGCAGAAGGGCAGCGATTGCGCCCAGGCTGCCGTCGAAATGGCCAACCTGCAGAAGGCGCTCGCGCAATGACCACCTTCGCCGGCGACGGCGGGCAACTGCAGGAATCCAAGGCGCCGCCCAGATCGGCCCGCCGCCGGGCCCGCGAGTTCGTTCTGCAGGGTCTCTACCAGTGGCGGGTCGGCGGCGCCGACGAAGCCGACGTCGCCGCCCAGATTCCCGAGATGGACGATTTCGCCAAGGCGGACCGCGATTTCTTCGTCACCACGCTGCACCGCGTGATCGGCCAGCAGGAAGCGCTGACAGCGCTGGTTGCGGCGCACATCGACCGCCCGTTCAGGGAATTGTCGCCGATCGAAGCCTGCGTCCTGCTGATGGGCGCGTGCGAACTGGCAAACGACCCGGAAACGCCTTATCGGGTGATCATCAACGAGGCGATCGAGCTGACCAAGTCCTTCGGCGGCACCGACGGCCACCGGTACGTCAACGGCGTCCTCGACAAGGTGGCGGCCGCGGTACGCCCCGCAGAGGTGGAAGCCAAAAAAAGGGGCCGTTGATGCCCGGCGAATTCGCACTCATCGCCAGGTATTTCACCCGGGCCACCCCATCAGCCATTCTCGGCCCCGGCGATGACTGCGCGCTGCTGCGGCCGACGCCGGGCAAGGAACTGGCGATCACCACCGACATGCTGGTCGCCGGCACGCATTTCCTGCCCGACACCGACCCGCGCAACCTTGGCTGGAAGGCGCTGGCGGTCAACCTCTCGGACCTCGCCGCCATGGGTGCCACGCCGCGCTGGGCAGTGCTCGCCGGCAGCATTCCGGCGGTCGACGAGGCCTGGATCGCCGGTTTCAGCGAGGGCCTGTTCGCCTGCGCCGCCGAGTACGGCGTCGACGTCGTCGGCGGCGACACCACGCGCGGGCCGCTCAATGTCTGCGTCACCGCGCTCGGTGAATGCGGGGCGGGCCTGGCCCTGCGCCGCGACGGCGCGCAGGCCGGCGACCTGGTCTGGGTCTCCGGCCGCCCCGGACTGGCCGCACTCGGGCTGGCGCAACTGCAGGGGCGGGTCGAACTGCCCGACCCGTGGTCGCGCCTGTGCGTGACCGCGCTGGACAGGCCGCGCCCCCGCATCGCCCTCGGCCAGGCGCTGGTCGGCGTCGCTTCAGCTGCCATCGATGTCTCCGACGGCCTGCTTGCCGACCTCGGGCACATCGGCGAACGCTCCGGTCTGGCGGCCGCCGTGCATCTCGTCCGGCTTCCGCATCCGCCCAGGGGCGACGCCTACGATGCCGATCTGCGCCGCCTGGCGCTCGAGTGCCAGCTTGCGGGCGGCGACGACTACGAGCTCTGCTTCACCACGCCGCCACAGCAGAGCAACGCCGTCAGCGCGATCGCCGCCCGCCTCGACCTGCCGCTGTGGTGCATCGGCAGCATGGTCGAAGGTCGCGCCGGCGAGGTGACGGTCTACGACCCAGACCACCATCCGGTGGAATTTCCGCAGCGAGGCTACGACCACTTTGGCTGAATCTTCGCAAGGCGCGCCCGGCCTCAGGTTCGTCTTCTCCCATCCGGCGCACTTCCTCGCGTGCGGCTGCGGCAGCGGGCTGGTGCCGTGGGCTCCCGGCACCTTCGGCACGCTGTTCGCCTGGCTGAGCTTCAACGTGTTCCAGCCCTTTTTCACGGATTTCGAGCTCCTCGGCCTGTTCGCCGCAGCCTACCTGCTCGGCATCTGGATCATCGACAAGGCCGGCAGGGCGCTTGGCGATCCCGACCACGGCAGCATCGTCTGGGACGAGATCGTGCCCTTCTGGCTGGTCCTGCTCATGACACCGGAGGCGTTTCTCTGGCAGGCCGCCGCCTTCGCGCTGTTCCGCCTGTTCGACATCACCAAGCCGCAGCCGGCCCGCTATTTCGACGACAACGTCAAGAACGGCTTCGGCGTCATGGCCGACGACCTCGTTGCGGCGGGCTACACCCTGCTCTGTCTGGCGCTGCTGAAAGTCGCCCTTTCCTGACGGTCGACCGCAACAGGCATAGAATGCCGGTGTTCCCCATCGCCCGGAGCGCCGCCATGAGCCACAAGCACGCACACCTGATGCGCAGCATCTTCCAGGATCCGCCGAGCGCCAACATCCACTGGCGCGAAATCGAATCGCTGCTCCATCACCTTGGCGCCGACGTCGAGCCCGCCCACGGCGCGCGCTTCAGGATCACCCTGAACCGGGTCGAGGCTTTTCTCCATCATCCGCACAACAGCAGCACCTGCAGCCGGGCCGACATCAAGCAGTTGCGCGAGATGCTGACGCACGCCGGCGTGACGCTGTCACCCTATGAGGCGAACGAAAAGGAGAAAGGTTCGCAAGTTGAATGAAGGCAGTCCTTGCGGCGGGCTTGCTCAGGCATCTTCCGGATTTCGTCAAGGAGGGTCGCTGAGGAGCAGCGCGACCGCGCTCGCGGCCAGTTGGTCAACCGTCAGCGGGCCATCGGGGCGATACCAGTGGCCGGACCAGTTGAGCATGCCGAACAGCAGCAGGCGCAGCGGCGCAGCGGCCGATGCAATCCTGCCGCGAGCCGCGAGTTCGTCCAGCGTCGCCTGCCACGGCGCCTGATAGCGGTCGAACGCCGCGGCAATTTCGGCGCGCGCGGCGACGTCGAGCGAGCGCGTCTCGTTGAGCAGCATCGGCGAATTGCAGTCGGCTTCGAGCAGTGTCCCGAGATGGGTGCGCACGAGAACGTACAGACGCCTTTCCGGATCCGCAACACCGGCAATGGCCGCCAGCAGGCGCTCCCGTCCGGCTTCCAGCCCGTCGATCATCGCCTCCTTGAGCAGTTCCTGCTTGCTGCGGAAATGATAGAACGGGCTGCCCGAGCGCATGCCGACCGCATCGGCGATGTCGCGGGTGGTCGTCGCGGCGAAGCCCTTGTCGACGAACAGGCGCGCCGCCGCCCGCAGCAGCTCGGCGCGCCGGTTCGGCTCGAGTCCGGCTTCTGACTTGCGACGGGGCACGGCTAGAGGCTGGCGGCGAGACGCGTGCCCTGGTCGATGGCGCGCTTGGCATCGAGTTCCGCCGCCACATCGGCGCCGCCGATCAGCGAGAACGGGATCCCCGCCGCTTCCAGCGGCGCCTGCAGGTCCCGGCGCGGCTCTTGGCCAGCGCAGATGACGATGGTATCGACCGCCAGAGTTTTCGCCTTGCCATCGACGGTGATGTGCAGCCCGGCGTCGTCGATGCGCTCGTAGGTGACGCCGCCGATCATCTGTACCCCGCGCTTCTTGAGCAGCGTGCGGCGAATCCAGCCGGTGGTCTTGGCCAGCCCGTCACCGACCTTCGATGACTTGCGCTGCAACAGGTAGACCTTGCGCGGCGCCGTCTCGTCGACCGGCGCCTTGAGCCCGCCGCGGTTGGCGTAGCCGGGGTCGATCCCCCATTCGTCGTTGAAGCGCTCGGCCTCGCTCCTGTCGTCATGGGCATGGGTCAGGAACTCGCCGACGTCGAAGCCGATGCCGCCGGCGCCGATGATCGCGACCGTCTTGCCCGCCTCTTTCCGGCCCTCGATGATGTCGAGATAGCCCGCCACCTTGTCGCTGTCGACGCCGGGAATCGGCGGCTTGCGCGGCACGATGCCGGTCGCCAGCACGACGTGATCGAAACCGCCGGCCTTGAGCGCCGCCGCGTCAGCGCGTTGATTGAGTTTCAGGGTCACGCCGCTGGTCGCGATGCGCCGTCCGAAATAGCGCAGCGTTTCATTGAAGTCTTCCTTGCCGGGAATCTGCTTGGCGATGTTGAACTGGCCGCCGATGCGGTCGGCCGCATCGAACAGCGTCACCTGATGGCCGCGCTCGGCGGCGGTGGTGGCGCAGGCCATGCCGGCGGGGCCGGCGCCGACGACGGCCACCTTTTTCTGGGTCCTTGCTTTTTCGATAACCAGTTCGGTTTCGTGGCAGGCGCGCGGATTCACCAGGCAGGAGGTCAGCCGCCCGGCGAAGATATGATCGAGACAGGCCTGGTTGCAGGCGATGCAGGTGTTGATCTCGTCGGCCCGGTTGGCGGCGGCCTTGACGACAAAATCGGCATCGGCCAGGAAGGGGCGGGCCATCGACACCATGTCGGCGCAACCCGAAGCGAGTACCTCCTCGGCGACTTCCGGCGTGTTGATGCGGTTGGTGGTGATCAGCGGAATCTTCACGACGCCCTTGAGCCGTTTCGTCACCCAAGTGAAGGCGGCGCGCGGCACCATCGTCGCGATGGTCGGAATACGCGCCTCGTGCCAGCCGATGCCGGTATTGATGATCGTCGCCCCCGCCGCCTCGATCGCCCTGGCCAGTTCGACCACTTCGTCCCAGGTGCTGCCGCCCTCGACGAGGTCGAGCATCGACAGGCGGAAGATGATGATGAAGTTCGGCCCGACCTTGGCACGGGTCGCGCGCACCGTCTCGACCGCGAAGCGGATGCGGTTCTCGAAGCTGCCGCCCCATTCGTCGGTCCGCTTGTTTGTCTGCGGGGCGATGAACTGGTTGATCAGGTAGCCTTCGGAGCCCATGATCTCGACGCCGTCGTAGCCGGCCTTCTGCGCCAGTTGGGCACACCGGGCGTAATCGCTGATCGTCTTGCGGATCCCCCAGCGGGTCAGGGCGCGCGGCGTGAAGCGGTTGATCGGCGCGCGCAGCTTTGAAGGCGCGACGTTGAGCGGATGGTAGCCGTAGCGCCCGGTGTGGAGGATCTGCAGGGCGATCTTGCCGCCCTCGGCGTGCACGGCATCGGTGATCAGGCGATGCTTGCCGACCTGCCAGGAAAAACTGAGTTGCGACCCGAAGTGATAGACCCGGCCGGCGAGGTTGGGCGCGAAGCCGCCGGTGACGATCAGTCCGACGCCGCCCCGCGCCCGCTCGCCATAGAAGGCCGCCATGCGTTCGAAGCCGTTTTTCTTCTCTTCAAGCCCGGTGTGCATCGACCCCATCAGGGTGCGGTTCCTGAGCGTCGTGAAGCCCAGGTCGAGGGGGGCCAGGAGGTGCGGATAGGGTGTCTGGACCGAGGTCTGATTCATGGACTGTTCTCCGGAATATCTGATTAATAATTAAGCAAGCAAGCGCTTGGTTATTATCCAGTCAATGCCAGAGAAGCGCAAGAGTCCCTGACGGTCATCCGTATGTGGGCTCAGGGCAAAACGGGATGGTGGCGAGCCGTCGCCGCGAGGCTCATCCCGATTTGGGCTTCTTCCACGTGTAGACCGCGGTAACCGCGTAGTTCCACACCGCGCCGACGAGGACGCCCGCAATTGCCGAGAGTACCCAGTAGCCCCGCTGATCGAAGAGGTAGGTGGCAATCCCGACATTCGCCAGCGCCCCGACACTGCAGGCCAGCGAGAAGGACAGCCAGCCGCTCACGAGTTTCCAGCCGCGCAACTGCATGTCGCGGTAGGTCAGCACGTTGTTGACCGTGAAGTTGAATGTCATGGCAACGAGCGTCGCCGTGGTTTGCGCAACGAGAAATGACGCGCCGACCCCCCGGAAGAGGGCTGCCAGCACGAGCAGATGCACCCCGAGGCCGAGCAGGCCGACCAGAGAGAAAGCGATGAAGCGGATGGGAACGACGCGGCCCAGATAGTGGTCGAGCAGCATCATGAAGAATTCCCACGCCACCATCGTGTCGAGCTTGCTCTCGCCGGAAAAGCGATTGCGGAACTCGTAGGGCAATTCGCGACAGCGGAGCGGCTCAGGCGAGGTGGCGAACAGATCAAGCAGGATCTTGAAGCCGACGCCGGACATGCCGGCCCTGACGCAGCGCTCGACCGCCGCGCGCCGGATCATGAAGAATCCGCTCATGGTGTCCTGCAGATCCGCCTTCAGCACCAGGCGGCTGAGCCGGGTGGCGAACCGGCTGGTGGCCACGCGGGTGCGGTCCCAGCCTTCCATGCTGCCACCTTCCGCGTACCTGCTGCCGACCACGACGTCCAGATCGTCACCGCGCAACGCGTCGCACATCGCCGGCAACAGCCGCTCGTCGTGCTGCAGGTCGGCATCGATGACCGCGACGATGGGTGCCGATGAAGCCAGCATCCCCTCGATACAGGCCGATGACAACCCGCGCCTGCCGATGCGCTGGATGCAGCGGACCCGACTGTCGCGCTGCGCCAGTTCCCGCACCACTTCCGCCGTCCGGTCCGGAGAATCGTCATCAACATAAATCATCTCCCAGTCTACCGCGGGCAGCACGGCGGCAACTCGATTCCTGAGCTCGACAACGTTCCCAGCCTCGTTGAAGGTCGGGACGACAATGGACAACTGGGGCATGAAAATCCTTCTGGCGAATGGCACGAACCGCTAAATCGGCCTATTTTACGGCATCCGCCTTGGCTCGCCGCGGCCGGCCTTTGTAATTCGTTGCCTGATAGATCTCGATGCGGCGAACAACCCTGCCTGAAAAGCCCGTCTCGACGACATCAACGAGCTCGACCGCGTCGAAGTAGGGTTTCAGGCGTTCAAGATCAAGTTTGGACTGCTGCTGATCGGTCGTGACGAGTATCCCGGTCGCCCCCTTGAGGTCGCGATCCGCCGGAAAATAGTCGTATTCGAGCGCCTTTTCGCCATAGATGTCCTGAGCGTAGGTCCGCTGCTGCCCGGGGCGGTGAAACCAGATCAGCGAACTCGTCTTGTAGTGCGGGGAGAAAACGAAGCTCTCCTTCCCTTCGGCCGTGATCGCCGCCTCCAGCCGGGCGACCCGCGCCCCCGCTTCCCTGAAGCCGCTCCAGCTATTGAGATCGCCGGGAACCGGCAGATTCGGAAAAGTCGAAACGGCCGCGCCGATCGCCAGCACCCCGGCCGACGACGCCAGACCCCAGGCCATCCGCCGCTCGCTTCCGTCCCGCGCCAGCAGGTGACGGATGCCGAGAACGATCAACGGCCAGAAGGCAGGCGCCAGCCAGTTGATTTTGACGATCGAGCGGAAACTGATCCCCGCGAATAGCAGCAGGGGAACCGCGGCGCTGATCAGCAACAGGCGCACCGAATCGTCGATGCCCGCCGTGAGCCATCTCCGGAACTCGCGCACCAGGGAGGCGATTGCCACGACGAACAGATAAGGCGTCACGATCACGAATTGCTGGGCAAGCAGCATCAGGAAATACCGCGGCTTGAAGCCGCCCATTTCGTTCAGCCTGCGACTGCTCTGGAATGCCAGCGAAACCCAGTCGTTTTGAACGTTCCAGGTCAGTACTGGGGAGAAAACCATCATCGCCAGAAGCACGGCCAGGTAGGGATGCGGCTTGGCCAGCCAGAAGCGCTGGCGCGGCGACGCGAGGAGAAAGAGCAGGACGATCAGCCCGAGAAGCGCGCCGGAATACTTGCCCAGCCAGGCCAGCCCCATGAAGGCGCCGGCGACGAACCACCAGCGTCCTTCCGCCGTGGCACTCACCCGCCAGACCGCCCAGATCGTCCCTACCCAGGCAAAAAGCAAGGGCCCGTCGGGCGTCGGTCCGAACCCCAGGACCTCGTAAACGATCGTAAGGTTGAGCGCGAGCAGCGACCAGAAAGCCAGCCTCCGGTCGCCGAACATGTCCAGGATCAGCCTCGCCCAGAGAATGTTCCAGCCCAGCGACCAGAGCACCGCCGCCGCCTTGATGCCGAATGCGCTCTGCCCGAACACCGCCGTCGTCAGCGCGATGCTGTAACTCGCCAGCGGCGGGTGGTCGAAGTACGACCAGTCAGGGAAGCGGCTCCACGTCCAGTAATAGGCTTCCTGCGGCAACAGCGGCGCGGTCGCCGCCAAAACCAGGCGGAGCAACGAGAATCCGGCGATGAGGAAGGCGATGGCCCGCGTTTGCTCGGGCAGTGAGCCCCACCAGATCCCGCAGAAAAGTTTGATTCGGCTCAACGGGCGGCTCTGCCCGGTTGGTCGTACCTCTGCCGCGCGGCGATCCTTGACCCATGCGCCAGACGAAAACGCGCGATCGCAACGCCAGTCAAATCAGGAAGCCACTTGCTCATAAGTCACTACTGGCGGTTTGCCAAGTCATCGCGCGATGTGGGCTGGGTCTGCGCTCGACGCCAAAAATACCCCGAAATTCAATTTTGCTAATTATAGCGTATCGTGCGTGAGCGAATCGTGATAAAGCCTGGCCACCCAGGGCAATCGCATGAATCCTATACAAGACCGAGCAATTCGGCGCGGTAGGAGTCGGAGGTTGCCGCGATGAGTCGGCGCACCTTGAGTCCGCCCTTGCGCTTGATGGGATCGAGGCGGATGAGA
>WBZM01000677.1_pt1 | contig 43178 bp, 34 predicted proteins | sample 5204271 | NCBI WGS metagenome assembly WBZM01 (sample SAMN12344346, study PRJNA552823) | activated sludge metagenome | biome: Activated sludge suspended growth; feature: Nitrification reactor; material: Wastewater; isolation source: activated sludge from nitrification reactor of wastewater... | reverse complement strand
TCTGGGTCTGGAGGGGGAGTGGAGTGAGGCAACCTGATCCAGTAGAAGCCATAGCCTCCAAGGGTCAGGAGATAAGGGAGCTCGCCCACTTCTGGGAAGCGCACTCCGCCAAGGAGTTCGATCGGATTGACCCCCTCCCACCGGCGCAGGTCAAGCTGCACGGGCTGAGGGAATCGCGACAAGTTGTTGACGCACAGGACAGTGTCGGTGTGCCCGTCTGGGGTGGTGTGTTCGCGGACATAGGAAAGCACTGACGGATTGCTGCCCCCGAGATCGTGGAAGCTGCCCAGACCAAAGCACTGGTGTTGTTTGCGAGCATGGACCATCCTTCGGGTCCAATGCAGCAACGAGGACTGATCGTCAACTTCAGTCTCGACATTGACCCGTTGATAGCCGTAGACGGGATCTTGGACCAAAGGCAGATGCAGGCGCCCTGGGTTGGCCAAGGAGAAGCCGGCATTTCGGTCGGGGGTCCACTGCATCGGCGTCCGGACGCCGTCGCGATCACCCAACCAGATGTTGTCGCCCATGCCGATCTCGTCGCCGTAATAGAGGACTGGGGAGCCGGGCAGTGACAACAGCAGCGCGGTGAACAACTCCATCCGGTTCGTGTCATTGTCAAGTAAGGGAGCCAGTCTGCGTCTGATCCCGATATTGGCTTTCATTCGGGGGTCAGTGGCGTATTCGCTCCACATGTAGTCACGATCCTCGTCAGTGACCATTTCGAGGGTCAACTCGTCGTGGTTGCGCAAGAAGATGCCCCACTGGCAGCCACTGGGGATCTGTGGGGTTTGCTCCATGATCTCCGAGATCGGGAACCGTGATTCACGGCGTACGGCCATGAATATCCGGGGCATCACCGGGAAGTGGAAGGCCATGTGGCATTCGTCGCCACCCACATCAGGGTCACCGAAATATTCCACGACGTCTGAAGGCCACTGGTTGGCCTCGCTCAACAGAACGCGCCCGGGATAGTGCTCGTCGACGAAGCGACGCACCTTCTTGAGGAAGGCGTGGGTTTCGGGGAGATTCTCGCCGTTGGTGCCGGGTCGCTCGTAGAGATAGGGGACCGCATCGAGCCGAAAGCCGTCCAAGCCCATGTCGAGCCAGAATGCCATCGCCTCAAGCATGGCGTCGTGGACGGCAGGATTGTCGAAATTGAGATCGGGCTGATGCGAAAAGAAGCGATGCCAGAAGTACTGCTGACGGACTGGATCCCAAGTCCAGTTGGAGGGCTCGGTGTCAACGAAGATGATCCGGGCTTCTTCGTAGAGCTCGTCGGTGTCCGACCAGACATAGAAGTCGCCGTAGGGGCCGGTGGGATCTTCGCGACTGGCTTGGAACCACGGATGGGCGTCACTGGTGTGGTTCATCACGAAGTCGATGATCACCCTGATCCCGCGTGCATGTGCTTCGCTGACGAACTCGCGGAAATCATCGACAGTGCCGCACTCGGGGAGGATGCCGGTGTAGTCGGCTACGTCATAGCCGCCATCGCGCAAGGGTGAAGTGAAGAATGGCGGCACCCATACGCAATCCACGCCGAGCCATTGGATGTAGTCGAGCTTCTCGATCAGTCCTTGGAAGTCGCCGACTCCGTCGCCATTGGAGTCTTTGAACGACCGCACGAGGACTTCGTAGAAGACGGCCGTCTTGAACCACTCCGGTTCGACGTTGACTGGGTCGTTCGTCATGGCACCTGCCTGAATCTCATGACGACCGCCTGACCGTCACGATGTGAGCGGGTTCGAAGTTGGGGTCGAGGCGCACGTAGTTGTGCTCACTCCACAACCAAGTAGACCCCGTGATCTCGTCATGGACACTGAACTGTTCCCCAGGATCGAGGCCCAGGGCTGGTAGGTCGAGATGCACTGTGGTGGTGCGGGTTGTGAAAGGATCGAGATTGAGCACCACGATCACCGTGTCGTCGCCGATGGACTTGGAGAAGGCAATCACCGCATCGTCATCGGTTGAATGAAGCTGGAGATTGCGCAGGAGCTGGAGACATGGATGCGCTGCCCTGATCTGGTTGAGCATGGTCAGATAGGGAGCCAAGGACTCCCCCCGCTCGGCGGCCCCGTCCCAGTCTCGAATCCGGATTTGATATTTCTCCGAGTTCAAGTACTCCTCGCTGCCAGGTTTCACTGCCACTCGCTCAAAAAGTTCGTAGCCCGAATAGACCCCCCAACTTGGGCTGCTCATCGCCGCCAAGGTGGCTCTGATCTTGAACATCGGCGGTCCGCCGTATTGCAATGATGCATGCAAGATGTCGGGAGTGTTGACGAAGAAGTTGGGCCTCATGAAGGCGCTGGACTCGTGAGCGACTTCGTTGAGGTAGTCCTCGATCTCGCCCTTCTCGGTGCGCCAGGTGAAATAGGTATAGCTCTGGTGGAAGCCGACCATCCCCAGTGCATGCATCATCGGCGGCGTGGTGAAGGCCTCCGACAAGAACAACACGTCGGGGTCGGTCGCCCTGATCCTGGTCAGCAGCCACTCCCAGAAGGGCAGCGGCTTGGTGTGCGGGTTGTCGACCCTGAAGATGCGCACACCATGAGCCATCCAGTGTCGGATGATTCTCTCGCACTCGAGATAGAGACCCTCGGGATCATTGTCGAAGTTGAGGGGATAGATGTCCTGGTACTTCTTCGGCGGGTTCTCGGCGTACGCGATCGAGCCGTCGGGCAGTTTGGTGAACCACTCGGGATGCTGTTGCACCCATGGGTGATCAGGTGCTGCCTGTAGGGCGAAATCCAGGGCGACTTCCAGCCCCAATGCATTTGCCTTGGCCACGAACTCGTCGAAGTCGTCAATAGTGCCCAGGTCGGGGTGTACGGCGTCGTGCCCGCCCAGTCGTGACCCGATCGCCCAAGGTGAACCCGGGTCATTCGGTCCGGGAGTCAAGGTGTTGTTGGGGCCTTTGCGGTTGACCTCCCCGATTGGGTGGATTGGCGGCAGGTACACGATCTGGAAGCCCATTTCGGCGACAGCGTCCAGGCGTTTGGCGGCGGTCTTGAAATTGCCGCTCGTGATCGTGCCATTGGGCTCCTGCCGGGCCCCCTCGCTGCGCGGGAAGAACTCATACCAGTTGCTGTAAAGAGCCCGTTGTCGATCCACATGGAAGGGATATGGGCCCTCCTGGCTGATCAAATCTCGGATCGGATGACTGGAGAGTAAGCCGTGCACTGGGTCGGACTCCACCACGGCCAAACGGGCCAAGGGGGGTCGGTCGGGATCAGTCAGAGCGATGATTGCATCTCCGAGGATCTCAGCCGATCCTGCTGGGAGATCCTGGGCCAGGACCCGACGCAGAAGTTCAGCGCCTCGGGCAAACATCAACTCCACGTCGACTTCGGCACGTACCTTGATCCCGGCGTCGTGCAGCCAAGTCTGCACTGGAGCGCTCCAGGACTGCACAGTGAACTGCCATGGGCCTTCTATGTCTGCAGTCACTGAAGCTTTAAGCCGGTTAACTCCCCGCCCGGCATCGACCATTCGGATCGGTGGCCTTGACATCCCGTCAGGGGCGCTGAGGACTACCTCCGCGCCAAACTGGTCGTGTCCTTCGCGAAAAACCACGGCGGTTATGTCGAAGGGCTCGTTGACCGTGGCCTTGGCATGGAAACGGCCGTGCTCAAGGACTGGGGACATGTCCATGATTGGGATTCGGCCGACCATGTGACAACCCTTACCGAGGATTGCCCTTCGTGCAAACGAAATGCGATTTCTTGGATCGGTCAACCGACTGCACCTTCGTGGTCAACTGCACTATCTTGGCAAGATGCGAGCAATTCGGCGTTTCACTGTCCGCCCGGCACTGCCCGAAGGCCTTGAAGGCCTGGGTGATCTGGCCAACAATCTGCGGTGGTCGTGGCATCCGGAGACACAAGATCTGTTTGCGGCCATTGACCGTGAGCTCTGGGTCCAGACCGGGCATGATCCGGTGCGTTTGTTGGGTGAGGTGAGCAAAGCGCGATGGGCCGAACTAGCTGGAGACAAGAAGTTCGTCAGGATGCTCGAGATCGCAAGAGCCGACCTCGACCAATATCTCACCGGTGAGCGCTGGTTCCAGCGTCGCAATGACCCTGATCTTGTGCAGTCCATTGCCTATTTCAGCCCCGAGTTTGGGATCACCTCGGTGCTTCCGCAGTACTCCGGAGGGCTGGGCATCTTGGCCGGTGATCACCTGAAGACGGCGAGTGACCTTGGGATTCCACTCACCGGCGTGGGCCTGTTGTATCGACATGGCTACTTCCGGCAGTCCTTGTCGCGTGAGGGATGGCAGGAAGAGTCCTATCCGGTGCTCGACCCCGACGGCTTGCCCTTGACGGTGCTGCGTGAGTCTGACGGTGCACCAGCCTCTGTCTCACTTGCGATCCCTGGGGGTGCCCAACTCACTGCCCGGATCTGGATCGCCCAGGTCGGCCGCGTGCCATTGATCCTCCTTGACACCGACATCGAGGAGAACTCTGGTGCATTGCGCGAGGTGACCGATCGCCTCTACGGCGGCACGGCCGAGCATCGACTTCAGCAAGAGCTGTTGCTTGGGATTGGCGGCGTCAGGGCGCTGCGTGTCTTCTCCCGAATCACAGGGGCTCGGGAGCCGGAGGTGTTCCACACCAATGAGGGGCATGCTGGATTCCTTGGCTTGGAGAGGATCCGGGAGTTGACGGTCGCCGAGGGCGGGCCGGGCCTGGATTTCGACACTGCCTTGGAAGTCACTCGCGCCGGCACTCTATTCACCACGCACACGCCGGTGCCAGCTGGCATTGACCGATTCGACAAGGAGTTGATCAACCAGTACTTCGCCACCGACGTGGTGCTCCCCGGTGTCCCGGTTGATCGCATCCAGGCGCTCGGTGCCGAGGACTACGCGGGTGGTGACCCTGGAGTCTTCAACATGGCGGTCATGGGATTCCGTTTGGCACAGCGAGCAAATGGGGTCTCGCTCCTGCACGGACACGTCAGCCGGGAGATGTTCAACGGGCTGTGGCCAGCCTTCGACGAAGCTGAGGTGCCGATCACCTCGATCACCAATGGTGTGCATGGGCCCACTTGGGTTGGTCGTGAAGTCTTTGAGCTTGCGGCTCGACATGGCTTTGACCCTGAGGAGGTGTCCGGCCAGTCCTGGGATGCCGTCGACAAGGTGCCGGCCAGTGAGCTCTGGGCGACCAAGCGAGTCCTTCGCGAACGGCTGGTTGAAGATGCTCGGGTCCGGCTGAAGCGATCCTGGTTGCATCGCGGAGCTTCCACCCTGGAGTTGAGCTGGATTGATGAGGCCCTCGACCCAGATGTGCTCACCATCGGCTTCGCCCGGCGAGTACCGTCGTACAAGCGACTGACGCTGATGCTGCGTGACCCCGAGCGGCTGCGTGCTCTCTTGCTGCATCCGCAACGCCCGGTCCAGTTGGTGATTGCGGGCAAATCCCATCCTGCAGATGACGGCGGCAAGCAGATGATCCAGCAGATCGTGCGCTTTGCCGACGAGCACGACGTGCGCCATCGCATTGCCTTCCTGCCCAATTACGACATTGCGATGGCCCAACCCCTCTATCCGGGATGTGATGTCTGGCTAAACAATCCACTGCGCCCATATGAGGCCTGTGGCACTTCTGGCATGAAGGCAGCGCTCAACGGTGGTCTCAACTTGTCCATCCTCGACGGCTGGTGGGACGAGTGGTACGACGGCAACAACGGGTGGGCCATCCCAACCGCCGATGGCGTTGATGACCCAGACAGTCGTGATGACATCGAGGCCAATGCCTTGTATGACCTGATCGAGAACGAGGTGGCACCACGCTTCTATGACCGAGATGACCAGGGCGTGCCAATCCGTTGGATTGAGATGTTGAGGCACACGCTGAAATCGCTGGGCCCCAAAGTGCTGTCCTCGCGGATGGTCTGTGACTACGTGGAACAGCTCTACACTCCAGCAGCGACCTCAGCCCGCAAGGTCAACACCACTTTCGCTGGCGCCAAGGCTCTGGCCGAGTGGAAGGGGCGGGTCAGACAAGGTTGGTCAGGTGTGGGGGTTGATCACGTGGAGACCGACGGGTTGCCGGACATCCCCGAGCTTGGTAGTTCCATTGGGATCCGTGCTTTTGTCTCCTTGGGGGCGCTGAATCCTGATGATGTCGATGTGCAGATCGTGCATGGTCGGGTGCGCAACGAAGACGAGCTCACTGACCTGACCATCAAGTCCTTGACCTTGGCCGAGACCTACGAGCATGGTCGACATCGCTTCGAGGCCACCGTCGCCTTGGATCGGGCCGGCGCTTTCGGCTACACGGTGCGGATCCTGCCAAGGCATGCTGGTCTGGCAAGCCCCGCTGAGCTCGGGCTGGTTGCCTTCGCGCACATCTGAGACCAGAGACAGCGTGATCCGTGGGTCGTGGGCTGTCTCTGACTGGGCTGCCGCTCAGTGAGCTGCTACTCACTGAGCGGGGCCTACCTCTTCCTGCAGGAGCACCAAACTCCTGGGCCCTAGGGTCCAGTTGCCCCCGGCAGCCACTCTGGTGCCGAGGGGAGTCTCCGGGTCCGTTGACAAGGCCACCGCCCCAGCTGCGACCCAAGGATTGCTGATCAACTTGATCTCCTGGGCTTGCAGTGTCGAATTGAGCCACAGCATGAATGACGAATCGCGCTGCTGCTCGCCGTGTGGGCCCGGAGATCGCAGCGGCTTGCCCGAAACGAACATGCCGATGCAGCCAAGGGAATCGTCATGCCAATCTGCCTCGGTCATCTCACGTTGGTCGGGGTGGAACCAAGCGAGATCCTTGGGTCCACCCACGATCGCGGGAGTCCCATCGAAGAAGTGACGTTGTCGTAACGCGGGGTGATCGCGTCGGATCCGCAGGGCAGCCTTAGTGATCTCGTAGACATCAAGCCAGGCATCATCGGGCCACCAGTCGATCCAGGAGAGTTCGTTGTCCTGCACATAGGGATTGTTGTTGCCCCGCTGAGTGCGTCCCCTTTCGTCACCCGCGGTGATCATGGGTACTCCGCTGGACAAGCACAGCGCAGCCAACATGTTGGCGGCTTGACGCCTTCTCAGCGCTCGGATCTCAGGATCATCTGTCTCGCCCTCGACCCCGTGGTTGGCTGACCGATTGTTCTCGGTGCCGTCACGATTGTCTTCACCATTTGCCTCGTTGTGTTTGTAGTCGTAGGAGACCAGGTCGCGAAGAGTGAACCCATCATGGGCGGTGATGAAGTTGACCGAGGCATATGGCGAGCGTCCATCATCGGCGTACAAATCTGAGGAGCCCGACAATCGGGTGGCCAGCTCACGGGTGTCGGCGCCCCTGAGCCAGAAGTCGCGAATGGTGTCTCGATAGCGGTCATTCCACTCCACCCAAGGCGGGGGATAGGAACCAACCAGGTATCCATCCAGTGAGGCATCCCATGGCTCCGCGATGAGCTTGACATTGCGTAGGAGTGGATCCTGCCCAATGGTGGTCAAGAACGCCGAGTGCATGTCGATCTGATGTCCGGTGCGGGTCAGTGCAGACGTCAGATCGAATCGGAAGCCGTCGACATGCATCTCACTGACCCAGTACCGCAGTGAGTCCAAGATCAGCCGGAGAGCACCTAGGTTGGTGGAGTCGACGGTATTACCGCATCCGGTCACGTCCCAGTAGGCTCCCTTGCCTTCGCCGGATCTCTTGTAGAAGCCGATGTCATCGAGCCCGCGGAAGCTGTAGCTGGGCCCCAGCTCGCCGCCCTCAGCGGTGTGGTTGTAGACGACGTCCAAGATGACTTCGATGCCTGCGGCATGGAAGTTCTTGACCATCTGCTTGAACTCAACCACCTGCTGACCACGATCACCCGAGCTCGAATATGCGTTGTGCGGGGCAAAGAAGCCGATGGTGTTGTAACCCCAGTAGTTGACCATGCCTCGGGACGTCACAGCAGGCTCGGAGAAGAATTGCTGGCTGGGCAGAAGCTCGACCGCAGTGATTCCGAGATCCTTGAGGTAGTTGATCACTGTGTGGCTGCCCAGGCCAGCGAAGGAGCCCCGCAGGTGCTCGGGGATCTCGTTGTGTAGTTGGGTCATCCCCTTGACGTGGAGCTCGTAGATGACGGTGTCATGCCAGCGCGTCCTCAGCTGGGTGTCACCCTCCCAGTCGAAGTCGTCATTGACCACCACGCTCATGGGCATCGAGTTGGCTGAGTCCAAGGAGGAAAATTCCTCTGGGGCGCCTTCCCGATAGGGGAGTAGCTCAGGGCCAAAGTCGACTGTTCCGCAGATCGCCTGGGCGTAGGGGTCCAGGAGCAACTTGTTGACATTGAACCGGTGGCCATGTCGTGGATCCCACGGCCCTTCGGCTCGATAGCCATAGCGTTGTCCGACCGGGATACCAGGGATCTCGCCGTGCCAAATGCCCAAGGTGTGGCTGGGGAGAAGGTGGCGAGTCTCGACCCCATCATCATCGAAGCAACACACGCTCATCGACGTGGCTTCAGGAGCCCACACGGCGAAGTTGGTGGCGTCGTGGCGCCACGTGGCTCCCAGTGCATGATGATGACCCGGCCAGACTGAGGAGACTTGGTCAGGCGAGGTCCACCGCCACATTTCGCCACTCACGCGGCCAGTATGACCAATCGTGCCTGCAGCTGTCTGCGACACCGTGGTTCTCTGCTCGGCCCACTCGCGAAGTAGGTTGGAGCAAAGTCAACCAAGGAGCAGGCATGGGTGAGTTCGTAAGGCTTGAGGTAGTTGATGGTGTGGGCACGATCAGACTGGATCGGCCCAAGATGAATGCCCTCAATGAGCAGGTTCAAGAAGAGATCCGGGCTGCGGCTACGCAGGCCACGGAGCGTGATGATGTCAAAGCCGTGATTGTCTACGGCGGCGAGCGGGTCTTCGCGGCTGGTGCGGACATCAAGGAGATGGCTGAGATGTCACATACCGACATGATCAAGCGCTCATCAGGCCTGACCAGTGCCTTCACCTCAGTGGCGATGATCCCGAAGCCCGTGGTGGCTGCGGTTACTGGTTATGCGCTTGGCGGTGGCTGCGAACTCGCCCTGTGTGCTGATCTTCGGATCGCGGCCGACAACGCGGCCTTCGGACAACCCGAAATCCTGTTGGGCATCATCCCGGGGGCTGGGGGCACCCAACGCCTGAGCCGACTGGTGGGCCCGAGCAAGGCGAAGGATCTCATCTTCACCGGGCGTTTCGTTGCGGCGCAGGAGGCGTTGGCCATTGGCCTGGTCGACAAGCTCGTGCCCGCCGATCAGGTCTATTCCGCCGCAGTTGAGTGGGCCAGCCAGTTCCGCAATGCAGCTAGCTGCGCACTGCGCGCTGCCAAGGAATCCATTGATCTCGGCCTGGAATCAGACCTAGCTACCGGGCTGGAGATCGAGAGGCAGCAATTCGCGAGCCTGTTTGCGACCCAGGATCGTTCGATCGGGATGCAGTCATTCATCGCGCAAGGTCCGGGCAAGGCAGAGTTCACTGGTCACTGAGTGACCCGGGTTCACTGGCCACTGAGTGACCCTGCTCATTGGCCACTAAGTGACCCTGCTCATTGGCCACTGAGTGACCCTGTTCGCCAACGTGACAGATCGCACGCCGATCCGACGTATCGCCCGGCCCAAGAGGCAGGTAATCTCAGTTCGTGCGTCTGTCGCCCATGGCGGTGGCGCGTCGAACCCATCTAGTTCAGGAGGGGCCCACCAGGGCCGAACAACATGAACATTGTCGTCTGTGTGAAATATGTGCCCGACGCAACTGCGGATCGGCATTTCGAATCTGACAACACCGTCGATCGTGACGGTACCCCCGGCCTGCTCTCCGAGCTTGATGAGTACGGCGTCGAGCAGGCCCTGCAGCTCAAGGAGAAGGGCGGCGACGAAGAAACCACCGTCACCGCGCTGACGATCGGCCCAGAGAGCGCCGTTGAGGCAGTCAAGAAGGCCCTGCAGATGGGTGCCGACAAGGGCGTCCACGTGGTCGATGACGCCATTGCTGGCTCAGATGCCATCGCGACCTCGAAGGTGCTGGCTGAGGCGATCAAGAAGATCGGTGACGTCGATGTGGTCATGTGTGGCCTCGCGTCCACGGATGCAGGCATGTCCGTGGTGCCCGCCATGCTCGCCGAGCGACTCGACTTGCCCCAGGTGACCCAGGGCTCCGTCGTTGAATCCCAGGGCAAGGACTTCCGGATCAAGCGCGATGGTGACACCGCCACTGAGGTCATCGGAGCTAGTGCGCCATTGTTGTTGTCGGTCACCGACCAGTCCGGTGAGGCTCGCTACCCGTCCTTCAAGGGCATCATGGCGGCCAAGAAGAAGCCCCTCGACACCTGGTCGCTGAGCGACATTGGCGTGGATGCAGGCGAGGTTGGCCTCGCCAGTGCCTGGACCGCAGTCGAGAGCACCGAAGCTCGTCCGCCACGCACGCAGGGTGAGATCGTCAAGGATGAGGACGGCTCTGGCGCCACTGCGCTGGTTGGCTTCCTCGCTTCGAAGAAGTTCATCTGAGCAGCGGACCACAAGGAGATTTGAGAAGACATGTCTGAAGTTCTGGTACTCGTCGATCACGTCGACGGAGCAGTCCGCAAACCCACCTACGAGTTGCTCGCAATCGCCAAGCGGCTGGGCAGCCCAGCAGCAGTGTTCATCGGTGCTGCCGATGCTGCCGATGCGGTTGTTGAGGCAGTCAAGGGCTATGGGGCCGAGAAGGTCTATGTTGTCGATGACACTGAGATCAAGGGATATCTGGTTGCACCCAAGGCTGAGGTCTTGCAGCAGTTGGCCACCCAAGCCAATCCCGATGCCATCTTGATCACCTCTTCTGCAGAGGGCAAGGAGATCGCGGCTCGATTGGCCATCAAGCTCGAGTCTGGCCTGATCACTGACGCCGTCGACGTGCAAGCTGGCCCCGTCACCACTCAATCGGTCTTCGCGGGCAACTACACCGTGCAGGCCAAGGTGACCAAGGGTACGCCGATCATCACTGTCAAGCCCAATGCTGCGGCCCCTGAGGAAGGTGCGGGTGCCGGGGTCAAGGAGGCCTTCGCGGCGTCGATCTCGGAGTCGGCCAAGAAGGCGAAGATCTTCGCCTCCCAGCCGCGCGCGGCCAGCGGTCGACCCGAGTTGACCGAGGCCGCCATCGTGGTCTCAGGTGGCCGTGGCACCGGAGGCAACTTCGAGCCGGTTGAAAACTTTGCCGACTCGTTGGGCGCAGCCGTTGGCGCGTCACGTGCGGCAGTTGACTCTGGTTGGAAGCCGCATGCCTTCCAGGTCGGCCAGACCGGTAAGACCGTGTCGCCGCAGCTGTATGTCGCAGCTGGCATTTCCGGGGCCATCCAGCACCGCGCCGGCATGCAGACCTCCAAGACCATCGTGGCGATCAACAAGGACGAAGAGGCCCCGATCTTCGAATTGGTTGATTTCGGGGTGGTGGGCGACCTGCACACGGTGTTGCCCGCCGCGACTGAAGAGATCATCAAGCGCAAGGGCTGACCAACCGCGTGAGACCGGCCAGGATCTTGGCAGCCATCGTTGGCTGCCTCATCCTGGCCGGTTGTCTTTTGATCACATTCAGTGCCTTTTTCAACCCAGTCCAGCAGGTCTTCGTGCTTGCCGCGCCCCTGGCGCCTTGGGCCATCATCGGATACATCCTTGCGGGGCTCCTCCTATTCGTCGGCCGGGCACCGCGCTGGCTGTCGATTGCGGTTGGTCTGATCGCAGTCGCGGGCCTGATCGTGCACGTCACTTGGATTGCGCCAAGTTTTCGCGCACCTTCACCGACCCCTGACGCCAATCTGCGGGTTGTGCAGTTGAACACCAATCGTGGTCAGGCAGATCCACTTGAGGTCAGAGCCTTGTTGGCCAAGACGAAGCCCGATGTATTCGTGATGGCTGAAGCCACCCCTGACTTCCTCAAGGAGATCAACGCCAATGGTGCAGTCGGCCCTGGCGGGATCGTTGCGGAGTACGCCGAAGTGCCACCCGGCCAGATGTTGGGGGTGGTCACCTATTCGCGATTTCCGATCACCTTCGAAGACAGCACGACCGTCTCTGATGGTGCCTATTCATTCAAAGTGCATGCCCCGAGTCCATTCAACCTGATCGCCTTGCACACGGCCGAGCCCTTGGTCGCCTATGAGAACTATCGTCGGGATTACGCAAACCTCCTGCCCATGGTCAAGGAAGGGCACCGGCCGTTGTTGGTGGTGGGCGATTTGAATGCCACCGTCGACAGCCTGCCAGTGAAGCAGTTGGCCGAGCTCGGGTTGCGAGACGCAGCGACTGAAGCAGGGTCGGGTTGGCAGCCGACTTGGCCCAGCGGGCTAGGTCTGTTGACCCTAGATCATGTGATGTTCAGCGATGGTTTCGCTGTCGCGAGGACCTCGACGGTCCAGGTGCCGGGCAGTGACCACTTGGCTCTGATCGTGGACCTGAAGGGGCCCGCGTAGGCTAGTGGGGAAATGAGCGTCTATCTAGATCACGCGGCAACCACGCCGATCTATCCCGAAGCGGCCGCCGCGATGTCAGCGCAGTTGCACAATGTCGGCAATCCGTCATCCTTGCATGCCTCAGGACGCGCGGCCCGCAGGGTGGTCGAGGAGTCGCGTGAAACCATCGCCCGGGCTCTGGGTGCGCGGCCCGGTGAGATTGTGTTCACCTCAGGCGGCACCGAAGCCAACAACTTGGCGATCAAGGGCTGCTACTGGCACCGCCGACGTGAAGATGGTCGTCGTACGCGCATCATCGCCAGCCAGGTTGAGCATCATGCCGTGCTTGACCAACTGCACTGGCTGGCCAATGAACAACAGGCCGAGGTCAATCTGGTGCCAGTTGACTCGCTCGGACAGATCGACTTGGCCGCTCTGCAGGCGGCCATCGAAGCCGATCCCGACTCCGTAGCCCTGATCAGCGTGATGTGGGCAAACAACGAAGTTGGCACTGTCCAACCCATCGCGGATGTGGTGGCTCTTGCCGAGCCACATGGCATCCCGGTGCACACCGATGCGGTGCAAGCGGTGGGCCAGTTGCCCGTTGACTTTGCCAAGGCTGGCGTGGACGCACTCACCTTGACCGGGCACAAGGTTGGTGGTCCGTTTGGGGTGGGGGCTCTGGCTGTACGCCGGGAGTTGGCGATCACTCCGTTGATCCACGGCGGTGGACAAGAGCGAGACATCAGGTCGGGCACGATTGACGCACCAGCCATAGCTGGGTTCGCGACCGCCGTCGAGTTGGCAGTGTCTCGACAGCAGCAGTTGGCCACCCGGTTGACCGCCCTGCGTAGGCGGTTGGTTGAAGGGGTGCTCTCGGTCGTGCCTGATGCGATCTGCACTGGAGCGATCGACACCAACCCGGAGTTGCGCCTGCCTGGCAATGCGCACCTGCGTTTTCCCAATTGTGAGGGGGATTCGCTGCTGATGCTCCTCGACGCCAAGGGCATCGAGTGCTCGACCGGGTCGGCCTGCGATGCAGGTGTGGCCCAGGCCTCCCACGTGTTGTTGGCTATGGGCTGCTCCGACGAAGAGGCCCGCACCTCCTTGCGCTTCTCGATGGGGCACACGACCACGGAGGCTGATGTCGATGCTCTGGTGGCTGCGATCGGGCCCGCGGTCGACCGCGCTCGTGCCGCCGTACGTGTCATGAGAGGTCGTTGATGCGGGTCATTGCAGCCATGTCCGGAGGAGTCGATTCGGCGGTAGCCGCGGCTCGCGCGAAAGACGCCGGGCATGAGGTCACCGGGATTCACTTGGCGCTCTCCCGCAATCCTCAGTCCTATCGCACGGGTGCACGCGGGTGCTGCACGATCGAGGATTCCAATGATGCCAGGCGGGCAGCCGATGTGATCGGGATCCCCTTCTATGTCTGGGACATGAGCGATCGTTTTGCCGAGGATGTGGTGGCTGATTTCATTGATGAGTATGCCGCTGGTCGCACGCCCAATCCCTGCCTACGCTGCAACGAGAAGATCAAGTTCGCGGCAGTGCTCGACCGGGCCTTGGCGCTTGGATTTGATGGTGTGGTCACCGGGCACTATGCCCAACTCAAGACCGGGCCAGACGGGCTCATCGAGATGCATCGTGGTATCGACCATGGCAAGGATCAGTCCTATGTGCTGGGGGTATTGACCCAGGCTCAGTTGGCTCATTCGCTCTTCCCACTCGGTGACACCACCAAGGCTGAGATTCGCCGGGAGGCCGAGCGCCGCGGCTTGGCCGTGGCAGACAAACCCGATAGCCATGACATCTGCTTCATCAGCGACGGCGACACGGGCGGCTGGCTTGGTGAGAAGTTGCAGGATGTTAATCGTGAGGGCTCGATTGTTGACGAAGACGGTGCTGTGCTCGGCTCTCATGAGGGGTCATGGCGGTTCACCATCGGTCAGCGCAAGGGCCTACGGATCGGCACTCCAGCAGCTGATGGCAAGCCTCGCTATGTGCTCGATATTGAGCCAGTTGCGGGCACGGTCACGGTCGGCCCGAGGGCTTCGTTGCAGGTGGATGGCCTCGACTGCATCAAGCCGCTGTGGTGTGGATCTGTGCCTGAGGAGTTGCAGGGCACCGTGCAATTGCGGGCACACGGTGAGGAGCATCGGGCGTTGGTGCACGTGACTGACACAGGAGTGAGCATCGACTTGCTCGATCCAGCGATTGGCATCGCCCCAGGGCAGGCGGCCGTCTTCTATGACGGCACTAGAGTGGTCGGCTCGGCGACCATTGCGTCGACTCGGCGGGGCGCCACTGCGTCGGCGCATACCGACTCCTCTGAGTCTGAAAGCGCCCGCTGAGGCGGCTGGGGGATGGCGCAGGCAACTGGTGTCGGATCGATGCCGGGCACCGATTTTGCAGAGTCTTTGAAGATCGTCCTGGACAAGCTCCCCGACCTGCCCCATCTCCCGGAGCTGCCCGATCGCGGGGTGGAGTCCGCGATGATTGGTCGCACATTGGGCCTGATCGCTCACCTGGGGTTTGATTTGCAGCCCGCTGGCTGGCGGCTGACCGATGCCGGTGGAGTCGATCAGCGCCGAGCCCGCTCGCGGCTGGATCAAGACCTGGATCTCCTTGAAGAGCTCACCCAGGGCCATCTCGGGCAGTTGAAGATTCAGGTCACGGGCCCTTGGACTCTCGCCGCCACTGTGGAGCGGCCCAGAGGTGACAAGATCCTGGGTGACCCTGGGGCCCGCCGAGAGTTGTCCCAGGCCTTGGCGGAGGCAGTCTCCGAGCACTTGGTCGACGTACGGCGTCGGGTGCCAGGAGCCGAGTTGGTCGTGCAGGTTGATGAGCCTGCTCTGCCGGCAGTGCTGGCTGGGTCGATCGCAAGCGCTTCTGGGTTGCACCGTCATCGCACGATCGGTCAAGCAGAAGCCAGCCAATCATTGGGGTGGGTCTATCAAGCGATCACCGACACCAGCGCCACGGCCCTGACCCATTGCTGTGCTGGCGATTTCCCGATCGCCATGATCCGAGCCGCCGGCTCCTTGGTGAGCCTGGATCCACGCGTCTTGACAGCCCAGCGGTTTGAGGAATTGGCCGAGTGCCTTGACGCCAAGCAGAAGGTCTTTCTCGGGATTGCACCCACGTCGATCACGCGCCCTTGGCAGGTGCGCGAGCTACTCGAAAGCCTCACTCGGCTGCTTGAGATGCTCGGTTTTGCCACCGGTGAGGTCAGCGACTACTTGGTGCTCACTCCGGCGTGCGGTCTGTCTGCGTCGGGACTGTCGTCGTCTGGCGCAGCTGAGCTCTCGTCGTCATTGGGAGCCATCCACTCTGCGGCCCAAGAGGTTGGCGCATAGCCAGGCTTCATGGCCGTGGGGCGACGCTTCTTGGCCCGCTTGGGGGCGGCAACCTTGGCGGCCGCATCCTTGAATGGCCACCAGTTGTTGGGTCCAAGGGTGGAGGCAACTGCGGGCACGATCACGCCGCGCACCACGAAGGTGTCCAACATCAACCCAGCAGCGATGCCGAAGCCGATCTGCTGCACTGCCAATACCGGAGAAGTGACCAAGGCCAAGAAGGTGGCCGCGAAGATGATGCCGGCAGAGGAGATCACTGGTCCGGTGACTCCCACAGCCTCAGCCACGGAGTGCTTGTCCACGTGGATGCCATCTTCACGCAGGCGTGACATCAAGATCAGGTTGTAGTCGGCGCCGACAGCTACGAGTACGACGAAGACCATGGCCGGCACCGTGAAGTGGATCGGAGTGCCGAGTAGGTATTGCCAGAACAACACGGTGAAGCCCATTGCAGCCAAGGACGAGATCACCACGGCGAGCAACAGGTACAGCGGCGCGGCAAGTGCTCGCAGGCTGAACATGAGCACCAGCAGGATCACCAGCATGGCCGCGATCGCCACCACGATGCCGTCATCTCGGGAATAGGTGCCGAGGTCATGCTCCATCGCGGCGGGACCTGCGATGTAGATGTCAGATCCCTTGAGCGCGGAGTTGGCTACTGCGGCCTTCGCTTGTTTGACGATGGCTTCGTAGCGTTTGCTGGGCGAGTTGCCGGGCTCTTGAGTTGGCACCAATTGGATCCGGGCGGCATTGAGCTCAGGGTTCAAGAAGTTGACACGGGCCACTTCCAGGCGAGGGTCGTTCAGCGCTGTGCTGGGGAGGTAGAAGCCAGAGGAGATCGGGCCCTTCTCGCCTCCCGCTGCAGAGATGAAGCTTCGGGCCTTGCCGATGCCAGCGAGGAGTTCGTGGAGCTTGTCGAGGAAGTTGCCCAAGTCGCCGGCCTGGTTGGCGCCCTCGGCGATCTTGCCGCTTGCGTCGGCGGCTTGGTCGAGATTGCCTTGGAGGCTAGCGGTGGAGCTGGTCAGATTGGCCAGTCCCGAGCGGGCTTGGTCGAGGCTCTTCTTCAGGTCATCGAGTTGTCCGGACAGATCATCGGTGTTCTCGGCGATATTGCGCGCGGCTCGGGCACCATTGCGCAGGCCCGGCTCCAGTGCCCCGCTCTGGGTCTTCTGCAGTTGGCGTAGGGCATCGCGGGCATCGGTGCAGGTTTGGTCTTGTGAACAACCCCAACTGTTGTCCAGATCGCGCACGATGATGTCGAGCCCCTGCACAGTCTCCTGCACATTGTCGTGTGCGTTCTGCAGGATGATCGCAGTGGTGGCCATCAGTGTCGAGAGATTCCGCACGCTGTCAGCCGTGGAGCCGACCCGGGTGGATGCGCCGTCCAAGCCGCCCTTCAGCTCTCCCAAGCTGCTTGTGATTGCACCGACCGAGGCGGCTCCTTGAGCTGCGGATGAGGCCAATTGGTCAAAGCCCGGGCCGAGTTCCTTGGCGGCCTTTTGCACCATCTCCAGTTGCGGTCCGGCGAGTTTGATGCCTTCGCTCGCATCGCCGAACTGGTCGTTGAGCGACTGAAGTTGGTTGGAGATCTTCGCAGCCTCAATGGGCTCGCCAGTCGGTTGGGTGATGCTGTAGACCTTTTCCACACCAGGTGTCTTCTCCATAGCCTGGCTGATGCTGTGGATGGCATTGAGATTGCTGGTAGCCCCAAGATCCTTCTCGGTCTTGATGATCACGTAGTCAGGGCTGGCTGCTGCCTGAGGGAAGTGCTTGACCATCTTCGCCAGCAACGGGCTCTCTTGCACCCCAGAGGCGTCGGCGCCCTTGCCGTGGAAGGTCAAACTCATCGTCGGCACCAAGACGATCAGCAACAAGATTGGGGTCAGGCCCATGATCAGGGCCCGCTTTGGATTGTTGGCTACTGAGCGTCCCGTGCGATACCAACGCGAGTTGCTGTTGACTGGGCTGGCGGGTCCGATGCGTGCTCCGGAGAGTTTCAGGAGTGCGGGACCCAAGGTCAATGACACCGTGACTGTGATGGCGACACAGATGGCCATGCCTGGCCCAGTGGTCGAGAACAACGACAGTTGGGTCAAGGACATGCAGATCGATGCCAGCATCACGGTCAGTGATGACGCCAACACGGCAGGTCCTACACGCTGCATGGCGTTGGTGATTGAGCTTCCGATTGCCGAGGGATCGCCGCCCGCGTCTCGGTAGTTCTCACGGAAGCGGCTGATCAAGAACAAGCAGTAGTCAGTGCCGGCGCCAAGACAGATGGCGATCACGAAATTGCTGGTGTACGACGAGACCGGGAAGCCCTGTAGGCCAACCAATGACAAGACGCCCTTGGTGACCTGGAGAGAGACTCCGATCACCACGATGGGCAATAGCATCGTCAGCGGTTTTCGATAGATGACGAAGAGCACGACCAGCAGCAAGACCAGAGTGACGATGGTCGTGGTGTGTGCAGCTTGGTTGAGGGTGTGGGTCAGATCAGCGAGGATCACCGGAGCGCCAGTGACCCCGAGCTCGGTCTGACTTGAATGCGGGGTCTTCTTCAGCTGCTCTTGCAGCCAATGGACCTGTGCATTCGCCTTGGGGGTGCCAGCCTCAGCTGTGATGCCGACAGGTAGATAGATCGCTTGGCCGTCTTTGCTGGTGAAGACTGCCTTCAACTGATCGCTTTGCAGGAAGTCCTGCACAGCAGCTACATGCTCGGGGTGGGCCTTGAGGGTTTCGACGAGGTCTTTGTAGGTCTGTTCATCTACCTCGGTCAGACCGCCCTTGTTGATGAGTACGACGAAGGTGAAGGCCTTGGTGCGGCCGCTTCCAAACTCCCGATCCATCACCTTGAATGCTTGGCTGCTGGGAGCAGTGACGGGAAGCAGCGGCGTGGAGGTCTTGAGGACGACCTGCTCGAGGCTGGGCGGGAAGATCGTGAGCGCCACAGCAGCTACGAGCCAGCCGACCAGGACCATTACGGGTGCCTTGATAACTAGACGTGATACTCCGCCTAGGAATGCTGCTACCCGGTTGTCGTCGTGCAACCGTCCTCCTCCATTAGGTGCACGGGAATTGTCGCTCCACGATATCGGGCAGCACCCAATGCTGCCCAACTAAACGACAAACGAGGCCTCTTGGGCTGGGTTATGCCAAGCACATGGGCTAGCCCAGGTGGACTCCTTCGGGAGGCCCGTCCTGGGCCAATTCCTCATGCTTGACGTTCAAGAAGATCCAGACCACCAAGGATGCGGCCCAGACCATGAAGGCGCCGGTCAGGAAGGCGTGGCTGGCCCCTTCGGTGAAGGCCGCTTGCCCGATCAGGTCTTGGAGTCGGTGAGTCATCTGCTCGGTCGGTGCGGGTGCCCCAGCTGGTACGGCGTTCTTGACTGCTTCCCCGAGTGCTGTGGCCTTGTCTTGGGTGAAGTGCACCGCCACGGTCGACAAGGTGGCCAAGCCGAGGGCGCCACCGATCTGCTGCATCGTGTTGAGCACGCCGGAGCCGATGCCGGAGTCTCGCTCGCCGATGCCGTGCACCGCACAGAGCGTGAGCGGCACGAAGGTCAGACCCATGCCGAAAGACATCAAGATGATCACGCCAAACAGGTGGACCCAGTAGTTGATCGAGTCTCCCATGTAGGCATCTGTGCTCTGCGCGACCTTGATCAGGTTGGCAGGTGAGTCATCGACGCTGATTGTTGAATACAACAAGAGAGCCAGGCCCGCCAGAGCGGTGCCCGTGCCTGCGATCACTCTGGGATCCATCCGGGTCACGAGTCTTGATGACGTCAGGGCTCCGGCGATCATGCCGAATGTGAAGGGAAGGAAGGCAACGCCAGCGCGCAACGGGGAATAGCCCATCACATCTTGGATGAGCAAGGACAAGAAGAAGAACATCGCGAACATCGCTGCGGGCACCATCATCATCGCGATGAATGAGGTACCGCGGGTCCGGTCAGCCAAAATCCGGAAGGGCATGAGTGGGTGCTCCACGTGACGCTCGATCAGGATGAATCCAGCCAAGAGTGCGACTCCACCGAACAAGAAGATCAGGGTCCACAGGTCACCCCAGCCATATTGCTGATCTCCTGCCCTGGTGATGCCGTAAACCAGGGCGATCAGTCCGGAGGTGCCTGCGATGGCTCCGGGCAGATCGAGTTCTCCCGGATGCGTATCCGACTCGGCGAGCACCTTGGGGGCCAGGTAGGCAGCCATGAGACCAATGGGCACATTTATCAGGAAGGTCAGTCGCCAGCCATCAACCTCGGTGCCGAAGAGAGTGGGTGTGATCCCGGTCAGATATCCGCCGAGCAGGAGCCCCACGGCCCCACCGACGCCGGACATCATCGCGTATACTGACATGGCGCGATTGCGCTGGGCCCCTGCGGGGAATGTGGTGGTGATCAGGGCCAGTGCAGTGGGGGAGGCCATGGCGGCGGCCAAGCCTTGAAGGCCTCGCGAGGCCAGGAGCATGGCCTCGTTCTGGGCAAATCCGCCCAAGCCCGATGCGATCGCGAAGAGTGCTACCACCGGCCATGAATACCTTGCGGCGCCCGTACAGGTCACCCAAGCGCCCGCCAAGCAGCAAGAAGCCTCCAAAAGCGAGGGCATAACCGGTGACGATCCACTGAAGATTGGCGTTGTCTATCCCAAGGTCATGGCCAATGAAGGGGAGCGCAATATTGGTGATCGTGCCGTCGAGCACGACCATCAACTGAGCGACGCTGATCAGCACCAGAGCCCAGCCAAGGTGTTGCCCAGGCTGCTTGCCAGCCTTCGTTTTCGCAGATGTGCTGACGTGGTCGTTCGCGCTCATGAGGCTCCTGGTGCTGGAGTGGATTGGTCGGATTGGCTAACCTGCAACCGTGCCATGGCCAAAGAATATTCCCCACTCATCGGCATGGTTTCGTGTCGGGCAGATTGATGTAACCACGACGGTCCTGGTGACCGCCATTGCGGTCATCTCGATGGTGGTCAATGCCATTGTGCCGATGTTGGTGCTCCGGCTCCTGTTTGCCGGCGATGCCACCCTTCTGCCTGTCCGAGCCCTCACTTGGCCCTTGGCCAATCCGATCGGATTTTGGCCCGTGCTCGGGTTGTTCTTCTTCTGGTACTTCGGCAGCCGCCTGGAGGAGACCCTCGGCCGGGCCGGAATGCTTCGGTACTTGGGTTGGGCTTGGCTCGTGCACACAGTCTTGGCCTTTGCCTTTGGACTCGTCGGCACGGGTGAGCCTGTCTTGGCTGGCATCAGCGTCTTGTACTACGCGGTCATCTTGCTCTATGTCGCCGACAACCCACAACTACGCTTCGGGATCCCGTTTACCGAGGTTTCCTTCCCTGCTTGGGCGGGTGTCTTGGTCGTGGTCGCGATCAGCACCCTGCAACTGATCGCGGCCAGAGCTCTGCTGACGATTGTCTTCATGGCGGCGTGCTGGGCCGTGCTGGCCATCGTTGCCCGATCCATGGGTTTGTTGACTCACCTGCAGTGGTTGCCAAATCTGGCAGTACGACGCAAGTCAAGGCAGCGACCTGCCCCGCGGCCGAAGAAGCAGAGCCGCAAGGCTCGCAAGCAGGCCTCCCAAGTGTTGACAGGGCCCTGGCAGGAAGAGATGAAACAACACCAAGCCGATGTGGCCCGCCTTGACGAACTCCTCGACAAGATCTCCAGCGGTGGTTTGGAATCTCTCAGCCCCAAGGAGCACAACGAGCTCAAAGACCTGAGTCAGCGACTCCGTCGCGAGTGAGCGAGCCAGCCGATCAGAGCGCGGCGATCACGTCCTGGACGGCTCTGATGGTCTGTTGATTCCAGTGGCCAGCTTGTCGGATCATGTAGTGCCCGACCGGCCCCATGTCGACGAAGCGTGCGTCGACCCCAGCAGCCTGTGCCCGCTCGACCATCTTCTTGGTGTACTTCGGATTGGTCACCTTGTCGAGTTGTCCGTGTAGCGCGATCAAGGGCTTGCCTTGGAGTGCTTCCACCGGGTCCGTGCGCTCACACCATGGAGCCAACGCGACGACCCCGGCGACACTCGGATCATCGCCTACGTGGAGGGCAGTGCGACCACCCATTGAGTGCCCGATCAGCACTATTGGGAGCGCCCCGTACAAAGACCGGATCTGGGCGAGCGCCCACCTGGCGTCCTGCACAGGAGCCGGCAGCGCGTCGGGGGCTTCATTCCAGCCCTTGACTGAGAACCGCAATAGATCAACGGCCCAACCTTGGCTCACCAGGGCCTGGGTGATTGAGTTTCGCATCACGCCACTGCGCTGATAGGCCCCAGATCTACGATCAACCGGGCGCATCCCGGTGACCGCCCCTCCGTGCAGCATGAGTACGACGCCACGCGTCGTACCAGCGGGGTCACGACGTCGCAGAGACGGAGCTCCTGGTGCTGCCATGGGTGCATCCAACCTCGGGCTCCCCAGAGAGGGCAAGATGGTGTCCGTGACCGAGATTTCCCAAGCCCTTGCCCGGCATCGTGAGTTGAGCGAGCAGGTCGAAGAAGCCAATCGTCTCTACTACGGTGCTGACGATCCCTCGATCTCAGATGCGGAGTACGACGATTTGATCGGTCAGCTCAAGGCGCTGGAGGAGGCATTTCCCGAGTTGGTCAGCCCCGAATCCCCGACTCAACGGGTCGGGGGAGTGGTCACCAAGGGGTTTGTCTCGATCGACCATCTGCAGCGCATGGAGAGCCTGGACAATGCCTTTTCCCAACAAGAGTTGGCGGCCTGGGAGCAACGCATTCGCCGCGAAGGGGTGGAGCGCAATGAGTTTCTCTGCGAGGTGAAGGTGGACGGTCTGGCGATCAACATCCTCTATGAGGAAGGTCGACTGGTCCGAGCACTGACCCGCGGTGATGGCCGCACGGGCGAAGATGTCACAGCCAATGTCAAGACGATCAAGTCGATCCCACATCAACTTCGACCCAATGACCAGCATCCGGTGCCGAAGCTGGTGGAGGTGCGCGGTGAGGTCTTTTTGCCAGTGGCCGATTTTGAGTTGCTGAACCAATCCCGTGCTGATGCCGGTTTGCCGATTTTCGCCAATCCGCGCAATTCTGCTGCCGGATCGCTCCGGCAGAAGGATCCCTCCGTGACCGCCAGCCGCCCCTTGGACATGGTTTGTCATGGTGTTGGCGCCCGCGAGGGTTTCGAACCGAAGACCCAGTCACAGGCCTATGCAGCCTTGCGTGAGTGGGGTTTGCCAACGAGTGATCTGGTCCGGGTGGTCTCCTCGATCTCCGAGGTCGATGCATATATCGCCTATTACGGCGAGCATCGCTACGACGTACGCCACGAGATCGACGGTGTGGTGGTGAAGGTTGATGAGATTGACTTGCAGCGCCGCCTCGGCTCCACATCAAGGGCTCCACGCTGGGCGATTGCCTACAAATATCCTCCGCAGCAGGTCAATGCCAAACTCATCGACATTCGGGTCAACACCGGGCGCACCGGCCGCGTGACGCCGTACGCCGTGATGGAGCCCACGAGGGTTGCTGGCTCCACTGTGGAGCAGGCGACCCTGCACAACGCTCATGAAGTACGCCGCAAAGACGTGCGGCCAGGTGACACAGTGATCTTGCGCAAGGCCGGCGATGTCATCCCGGAGGTCCTCGGGCCGGTGCTGGCCCTGCGACCAGATGGACTGCCCGAGTGGGAGATGCCCACACACTGCCCTGAGTGCGGCACGGAGTTGGTCGAGCAGAAGGAAGGTGACAAGGACCTGCGTTGCCCAAACCATCGGGCCTGCCCGGCCCAGGTGCGCGAGCGGGTCTTCCATGTGTGCAGTAGAGGCGCCTTCGACATCGAAGGCCTCGGGTTCGAAGCGGCCGTTGCGCTCTTGGGAGCAGGTGTGATCAACAATGAGGCAGACATCTTCGCGCTGACCCAGGAGCAGTTGCTGCTCACGAGCTTGTTCACCAGGCTGCCCAAGGCGGGTGAAGATGGGCCGCAGTTGTCGGAGAATGGTGCCAAGCTCTTGGTCAATCTGCAGGCCGCTAAGCAACAGCCACTTTGGCGGGTGCTCGTCGCACTCTCGATCAGGCATGTCGGCCCCACTGCTGCTCGCGCCTTGGCAGGCGAGTTTGGGGCCATGGACAAGATCCGCACGGCCACAGCGGCGCAGTTGGCCGAAGTCGAGGGCGTTGGCCAAACGATCGCTGACTCGGTGATCGAGTGGTTCACCGGAGCCGAGGGGGAGTGGCACAACGAGATCGTCGACAAGTGGGCTGCCGCTGGAGTCCGGATGGCCGATGATCAGCTTGATCTCGGCGAGCAGACCCTGGCCGGACTCACCTTGGTGGTGACCGGCTCGCTCAACTCCTTCACCCGAGACTCGGTGAAGGAGGCCATCATCTCCAGAGGCGGCAAGGTGTCTTCGTCGGTTTCGAAGAAGACCGACTATGTCGTGGTCGGTGCCAGTCCAGGCTCCAAGGCCGACAAGGCTGAGCAACTCGGGCTCCCCATCCTCGATGAGGATGCCTTCAAAGAATTGCTGGAGTCAGGGCCCCAATAGCCTCGACCAGCTAGCCGCCCTGGCGCGTTGAGCTCAATGAGCCTGGTGCGTTGCGCTCAATGAGCCTGGTGCGTTGCGCTCAATGAGCCTGGCGCACCTTGCTCTCAACGAGTTTGGCGATTGCGGTCTGCTCATTGAGGAATGGGTGGAAGACCAGGGCATTGGGTTTGCCTTGATTGCCATTGATCCACGGGACCTTGCTGCAGATGGTGTGCCGCAGACTCGGGGTGTAGATGTCAACGAACGTGGCGTTTGCCCGGGTTGCGGCTTTGCGCAAGGCCCCATCGAGGAGTTGGTTCATCCAGTGCACATAGGCGTAGTCACCGGTAGCCAGCGGCAGGGTGGGGCAGGTGCCTGCTTTGGGCACCATCTGTGGATAACCCACCACGATCACCTTTGCTCGTGGTGAACGCTTCCGGATCTGGGCAATCGCCTGCACGAGCCGGTCCTCGATGGTGCGGATGTGTCCCCGAAAACCCTTGGTTTCAGAGGCCCCCATCTCGAGTGCGGTGCGGCATGGGGCTCCGCTGGGGTCGAGCCCCTTCATGAAGGCGCATTGTCCGACCAAGGTGCCGTACATGCCGAAGTCATTGCCACCCATGCTCACCGTGACCAGATTGGTCCTGGGAGTGAGCCCGCTGAATTGCGCAGGGACCTCGGGATATTGATTCTCCAAGAAGTGCTTGGTCTGGGCTCCAGCACAACTCATGTCGGTGAAGGACTTCACCTGAAGGGCCGCGGCGACCTGGCTCGGGTAGTTCTCCTGAGAGCGCATGCACTGGTCATATTGCTGAGCAGCTGAGACCAGTGGTGCGGCGGTGAATGAGTCGCCGAGTGCGACATAGCGGATGTTCTTGATCTTGAGCTGCGCACCATTTTGTGCGGGCCGCGGCGGATCGGCCTTCTTCTTTGCAGGTGGCCCGCAGGCCACGAGCCCAACGCCAAAGGCGACCATGGTGACAGAGGCGAGAATCCGTCTTGAGATCGTGCTCATCACCAGCAAGGTTAAGACAGCCCCACAACTCCCTGGGGCGAGGTCCTAGGATTGCCCGCATGCCAGAGATCACCCGTGAAGAGGTCGCGCACATGGCCGACCTCGCCCGGATCGACCTGAGCGACGCCGAACTCGATCACTTGGCTCCACAGCTGAGCGTGATCCTGGAGTCAGTGGCGTCAATCAGCGAAATCGCCACTGACGACATCCCGCCGACCTCTCATCCGATCGAGATGACCAATGTCTTCCGTGATGACGTGGTGCGGCCCGGCCTGAGCGCCGAGCAGGCGTTGTCGGGGGCGCCCGAAGCCGAGCAGCAGCGGTTCGTCGTACCTCGGATCCTGGGGGATGAGCAGTGAGCGCGAAGATCGGCGCCAGTGCGGCCGAGATGGCCCAGGCGCTGGCAGCTGGCGAGACCACTAGCGTCGAGCTGACCCAGGCCCATCTAGAGCGCATCGAGGCAGTTGATGGCGGGCTCAATGCCTTCTTGCACGTGGCCTCCGAGTCTGCCCTGGCTGACGCGGCGGCCAGTGACGAGCGTCGTCGTGCAGGTCAATTGAGCTCGAACCTGGATGGGGTGCCGGTCGCAGTCAAGGATGTGCTGACCACGACTGGAATGCCCACCACCTGCGGGTCGAAGATCCTCCAAGGCTGGATTCCGCCGTACGACGCGACTGTCGTCAGCCGGCTCAAGGCTGCGGGCCTGCCCCTCTTGGGCAAGACCAACATGGATGAGTTCGCGATGGGGTCATCGACCGAACACTCCGCCTACGGGCCTACTCGCAATCCTTGGGATCTTGACCGCATCCCTGGCGGGTCTGGCGGCGGCTCTGCTGCTGCCGTTGCTGCCTTCGAGGCGCCACTTGCATTGGGCACTGACACTGGTGGCTCAATCCGCCAGCCCGGTGCGGTCACCGGCACGGTTGGGGTCAAGCCGACCTACGGCGGGATCTCCCGCTACGGGCTGGTGGCCATGGCCAACAGCCTCGACCAGGTCGGCCCCGTCACGCGCACCGTGCTTGACTCGGCGCTTCTCCACGAGCTCATCGGCGGGCACGATCAACTGGATTCGACCAGCATCGACAAGCCCTTGCCCGGCCTGGTGACCGCTGCTCAGCAGGGTGCTCTGGGTGATCTCAGTGGCTTGAGGATTGGCGTGATCAAGGAACTCCAGGGAGAGGGCTACCAGCACGGTGTGCTGGCGCGCTTCAACGAAGCCGTCGACCTGCTCGTAGACGCTGGGGCCCAGCGAGTAGAGGTGTCCTGCCCAAGCTTCACGCATGCCTTGGCTGCCTATTACCTGATCATGCCCAGTGAAGCTTCTTCCAATCTGGCGCGATTCGATGCCATGCGCTACGGAATGCGCATCTCGCCAGAGGGGATCGCTGACCCAAGCGCCGAACAGGTCATGCGCGCGACCCGGGATGCCGGATTCGGTGATGAGGTCAAGAGACGCATCATCCTGGGCACCTATGCCTTGTCGACCGGCTACTACGACGCCTACTACGGTCAGGCCCAGCGGATCCGCACCCTGATCACCCGTGATTTCAATGCTGCCTTCGACAAGGCAGACGTCTTGGTTAGCCCCACTTCGCCGACCACGGCCTTCAAGATCGGAGAGAAGTTGGACGATCCACTGTCGATGTATCTCCAAGACGTCGCCACGATCCCAGCCAATCTGGCGGGAGTGCCGGGGATGAGTCTGCCGTCCGGGGTTGCCGACGAAGATGGCCTGCCCACAGGGCTGCAGATCTTGGCTCCAGCGATGGCTGATGACCGCCTCTATCTCGTTGGGGCGGCCTTGGAGGCCATGCTCGAAGCGCAGTGGGGCGGATCTTTGTTGGCCAATGCTCCAAGTGCGCCTACTGGGATGGGAGGTCAGTCATGAGTGAGCCGCTGATGTCTTTCGACGAAGCAATCGACACCTTTGACCCTGCCATGGGTCTTGAAGTGCACGTCGAACTCAACACCAATACCAAGATGTTCTGCTCGTGCCCAGCGCATTTCGGTGGCGATCCCAACACTCACGTCTGCCCAACCTGCTTGGGTCTTCCGGGCTCGATGCCAGTGGTGAATGGCAAGGCTGTTGAGTCGGCGATCCGGATTGGTCTGGCACTCAACTGTGAGATCGCCGAGTGGTGCAGATTTGCCCGCAAGAACTACTTCTATCCCGACATGCCGAAGAACTTCCAGACGTCGCAGTACGACGAGCCAATCGCCTATGACGGCTGGACCGAGGTCGAGGTGGATGGGCAGATCTATCGCATCGACATCGAGCGCGCCCACATGGAAGAAGACACCGGCAAGTCCACGCACGTCGGCACGACGGGTCGGATCCATGGAGCTGACTATTCGTTGGTCGACTACAACCGGGCCGGTATTCCCTTGATCGAGATCGTGACTCGACCGATCGTGGGCGCGGGAGCAAAGGCGCCAGAGGTGGCCCGCGCATATGTCGCGCACCTTCGCGAACTCCTCCTTGGTCTCGGGGTGAGCGATGTCCGCATGGAGCAGGGATCGCTTCGCTGTGATGTGAATCTGTCTTTGAGCCCCAAGGGCGCCGACGTCTTGGGCACCCGCACGGAGACCAAGAATGTCAACTCCTTGAGGTCGGTTGAGCGAGCAGCCCGATATGAGGTGGGGCGCCAAGCTGCGATCCTGAGTGATGGTGGCAAGGTCACCCAGGAGACTCGGCACTGGCATGAAGACACCGGCATCACCACCAGTGGGCGGGAGAAGTCCGATGCTGAGGACTATCGCTATTTCCCCGAGCCCGATCTGGTGCCCGTGGCACCGAGCCGGGAGTGGGTGGCCGAGCTCAAGGCAAACCTCCCCGAGCCACCCGCTGTACGCAGGTCAAGGCTGCAGGAGGAGTGGGGCTTCTCCGACTTGGAGATGCGTGACACCGTGGGCGCCGGAGCTCTCGACCTGGTCGCAGAGACCATTGCCGCAGGTGCTGCCCCCCAAGCGGCCCGCAAGTGGTGGCTCTCGGAGTTGGCCAGGCGAGCCAACGAGCAAGATGTCGAGATCTCGGCTCTGCCGATCAGCGCGGCCCAGGTCGCTGCGATCCAGTCGCTGGTCGACGACGGCACCCTCAACGACAAGTTGGCACGCCAGGTCTTCGATGGGGTCTTGGCGGGTGAAGGCGAGCCGGCAGAGGTTGTGGCCAAGCGCGGCCTCGCGATCGTGTCTGATGAAGGTGCTCTGGGTGAAGCCGTCGATCGAGCGATTGCCGCGAATCCAGAGGTGGCCCAGAAGATCCGAGACGGCAAGCAGTCAGCGGCTGGTGCCTTGATCGGGGCGGTCATGAAGGACATGCGTGGCCAAGCCGACGCAGGCCGTGTCCGAGAGATGATCCTGGAGAAACTCGCTTAGGTGGTGGGTGTTAGGTTGGCGAAGTCCTCATCCGAGGGCGAAACAACCAAAGAATTGCCCGTGAATGGGGAAAGCCGGTCGAAGTCCGGCGCTGACCCGCAACCGTAGGCGAGAGCGATCTCGCAAGCCGGACCACCCGCCACAGGCAACCTCATAGCGCTGTCGTGGACGCAGCGGAGGCCCGGCTATCGGACCCCCGCTCCTGCAGCGGGAAGGAAACCGATGAAACGCCCAATCCGACTGGCAGCAGCCATCCTGGCTCCTGTTTTGACCGCTGGAGTCCTAGCTGCTGCACCGTCAGCCCAAGCGGCTCCCATGCCCTCAGTGCCATCACCGGCTGCTAAAGCCGCGTCGCAGTGGTTGGTGGGTCAACTGACCAATGGTCTGATCCACAACAATGGCTACGGTGGCTTCGACGACTACGGCCTGACCGTAGACACCGGGCTGGCTCTGATCGCCACCGGCACGCAGCCTGCTGCTGTGACCACCGTTGCCAATGCCCTTGCCGCCAACATCGACTCCTACGTGGGTGACGGCACCACCAGCATCTACGCCGGCTCCACCGGCAAGGCGGCTGTTTTCGCCAAGGATGCCGGTCGTGATCCAGCATCCTTCGGTGGTCGCAATCTGATCGCTCAACTTGAGGGCACAGTCGCGACCACTGCGCCGATCGCCGGGCGCATCCAAGACACCAGCTCATACGGGGACTATGCCAATGTCCTGGGTCAGGCCTGGGCTGTTGAGGCACTCGACCGGTCTGGCAGCGCCAAGGCGGCAAGCGCAACTGACTTCTTCTTGAAGCAGCAGTGCAGCGAGGGCTATTTCCGCACCTATCTGACCACTGACAAGACCGCGGTTGATCAGACCTGTGACGGTGGCAAGGCCGCCAGCGCGAGCGATCCCAGCACTGACACCACCGCTTTGGCTGTGATCACGTTGTCCCAGCACAGCAAGACTCCGGCAGTCTCGGCTGCGTTGGCCAAGGCCAAGGGCTGGCTCGCCGCGGCTCAGGCTGCAGACGGCTCCTGGGGTGGCGGTGCTGGCACTTCAACCGCTAACAGCAATAGCACCGGACTCGCCACTCGGGCCCTCACCGGCACCGCCAGCGCCAAGCGGGGAGTGGCCTGGCTGACCGCACGCCAGGCAACCGCCAATGATGGCGCCCTGGCCGGGGAAGCCGGTGCGATCGCCTACGATGACACCGCTTTGGCAGCCGCACGTACCGCGGGGATTGCGGATGACACTGCTCGCGACCAGTGGCGTCGAGCCACCGCCCAGGCCACCCTCGGTCTCAGCGCTCAAACGCCGCCTCTGGTCTCGGCGCGGTCTGCTGTGGTCAAGCGCAAGAAGCCCATCGTGTTGCGCTCCAACTCGTTCAAGCCGCGCGAGCGCGTCGTGGTCCGCTACAAGGGCAAGGTCGTCAAGCGAGGCAAGGCCACCAAGCGAGGTGTCTTCAAGGCTCGCTTCCGGTCGGGCAAGAAGGTTGGCACCTTCAAGGTGAACGTGACTGGAAGGCAGACCGGCAGCACCACCTTCACGGTGCGGGTCAAGCGCTGAGCAGGTGTTCGCCACATTGTTGAGACCAGCTCTCGTGCTGGTCATGGCTGCTGCCGGAGTTGGCCTATGGTCGACTCCGGCAGCAGCTGCTGCATGTGCTCCAGGACAGGGCGTCAGTGTGGTTCTTGATCACAAGGACGTACCCGGTGGCAGCGGCAAAGGCGTCGTTGTGGACTGCGTGCGAGATGGCGCCGGGCGCTCAGCTCGCGCGGTGTTCAAGTCGGCCGGTGTTTCAATGCGCGACACCACCAGATTTCCTGGATTGGTCTGTCTGGTCGATGGATTGCCCAGCCCCAACCCAGCTTGTGTGATGGCGCCACCTGCTAATGCCTTCTGGGGTCTCTACTGGTCGAATGGGCGCGATGGCAAGTGGATCTTCTCCAGCATTGGGGTCGATGGCCTGAATGTGCCTGATGGTGGGAGCGTGGCGTGGGCCTGGCAGGGGGGCGCAAAGTCTCCGCCGGCTTTCACGCCGCCCAAGCTCGCTCCAGGAGGGGGCGATGACACCAACCCAGGTGCAGGTGGTGGCGGGCCGGTGGCTAAGCCCCAGAAACCAGGCAAGCCCAAGCCGACCCGAACTGCACCCGGCCTAACCACGACAGCGGCCACTCCCAGGGTTACGGCGACGCCGACCGTCACACCAACATCAGCGACGCCCACTCCCTCTCCCAGCGAGTCGCAATCGACGACAGGCGCGATTGCTCCAAGTGACTCGGCCGAGGCTGAGTCCGCGCCCGTGGTGAAATCTGACCTCGAGGGCCCTTCACAGGAGAGTTCTGGCCTTCCGGTGTGGATCCCGGTGTCGGTATTGCTTGTCCTGGCAGCGGCGACTGGAGTTGCCCTGTACTTCCGGCGGCGCCAGACTTGAGCAGACCCGCACGTGATCTGCATCCGGGAGCCTGGTGGATCTGGGCGATCGGATTGGGGGCGGCGGCAACATCCAATCTCAACCCGCTGATCTCGCTGATGTTGATCGGTGTCGCAGCGATGACGGTGGCGCTTCGGCGTACGACGCATGCCTGGGCCTCGTCCTTCAGGCTCTACCTGATCTTCGGTGCGGTGGTGGTGTTGATCCGGGTGGGCTTTCGGATCCTTCTTGGCGGCACCGGGGAGGGCACGGTGTTGCTGGACCTGCCGGGCATACCGCTGCCTTCCTGGGTGATGGGCATCCACCTGCTCGGGCCAGTCACTGCGGAAGCGGTGCTTGCCGGGCTTTACGACGGACTCCGCCTCGCGGCCTTGATCATCTGCATTGGCGCGGCCAACTCCTTGGCCAATCCCAAACGACTGCTCAAGTCGTTGCCGCCGGCCTTCTACGAGATCTCCACGGCCCTGGTGGTGGCCATTGCGGTGCTACCCCAGTTGGCTGACAGCCTGCGGCGCGTGCGAGCTGCACGGCAGCTTCGGGGAGTGCCAGGTGGCCGGATCGGGCGGCTGAGAGGGGTGGTCGTCCCTGTCATGGAAGACGCTCTGGAACGATCCATGTCCCTTGCTGCCGGGATGGATGGCAGGGGTTATGGCCGCTCCGGTGGGCTCACCAGGAGCAGACGATGGCTCACAGGAGTCCTGATGGTGGTGGCTTTGTCTGGCATTTCGTTGGGCGCCTATGCTGCCTTGGATCAAAGCGGCAACCGACGCCCCGGGTTGGCCGCGGTACTCATCGTCGTGGGTCTGCTGACCTCCGCCTTGAGCTTTTGGAGTGCGGGCCAGCGCGTGCAGCGCACCCGCTATCGCCCCGACCATTGGCGGCTCGACGAACTGATGGTGGCCGCTTGTGGGGTCGTGGTCGCCGTAGGCTTCTTCGCATGGGTGCACGGTCAGACGTCGGTGCTCTTCCCTGCTCCGATGCAGGCTCCTGAGGTGTCTTGGCAAGTCTTGGTGCTCATTGCCGTCGCAGCACTGCCTGCCTTCATAACGCCCCCGCCCACCGATCCCATGGCAGTTGATGACCTGACTTCCGAGACCGAAGATGGCGTCGGTTCTGAATCAGTTGAGGGGAGGACACTGGATGCTCCAGTTGGATGAAGTCACGCTGCGCCATGATCAGGCCAAGATCCTCGATCGGGTCAACTTGGAGATCGTCGATGGCGACTTCGTGGTCGTTGCAGGCCGTACGGGATCCGGCAAGTCGACCCTCCTTGGGGTGATGAGCGGGCTGGTGCCGACCTTCACGGGAGGCCACCTCAGCGGCGATATTCGTTGGGATGGTGAGAGCGTGATCAACTTGCCTCCCCGGGAGAGAGCACACTGGATCGGCGCGGTCGGACAGGACCCACTGTCGAGTTTTGTGACTGACAGCGTTGAGGAAGAGTTGGCCTATGGCATGGAGCAACTCGGCCTTGCCCCACAGACCATGCGTCGGCGAGTGGAGGAGACACTAGACCTCCTCGGGATCGCCGATCTGCGCGGTCGAGACATGCGCACGCTGTCTGGCGGACAACAGCAACGGGTGGCGATTGGCGCCGTACTCACCATGCATCCTCGACTGTTGGTGCTCGACGAGCCCACCAGCGCCCTTGACCCGACTGCTGCCGAAGAAGTCTTGGCCACCTTGGCGCGGCTGGTGCACGACCTCGGGATCAGCGTCGTACTTGCTGAGCATCGCCTGGAGCGGGTGATTCCGTTTGCCGACCAGCTGGTGCATGTGGTCGGTGATGGCTCCATCAAACAGGGTGATCCGGCGAGTGTGTTGGGCGAACTGCCGGTCGCGCCACCCATCGTGGAGTTGGGCAGGCTACTTGGCTGGCAGCCCCTGCCCCTGACAGTGCGTGAAGCCAGACGCAAGGCCCGCGCGCTCGACTTGGGGCCGCCGCCCAACTCGCCCCATGACCAGTCTGCTCCGCAGGCTGAGGTGTTGGTGACTGCGCGAGATCTCTCAGTCACCTATGGCAAAAAGACGGCCGTTCGTGAGGCCTCGCTGACACTCCAGTCGGGACAGATCACCGCGCTCATGGGTCGCAACGGGTCGGGCAAGTCCACCCTGCTGTGGGCCCTGCAAGGATCTCGCAAGCGGGCTTCGGGGCAGCTCAAGGTGAGCGGACTCGACCCACAGTCGTTGTCGGCCAAGGAGCGCCGGGAGCTTTTCGGACTGGTGCCGCAGACTGCCGCCGACCTTCTCTACCTGGAGACTGTGGAGGCCGAGTTGGCCCAAGCCGACTCCGATGTCAGTGCGAGTGTCGGATCAGCGGCAAAGTTACTGGACCTACTCGTGCCCGGAGTTGAGCGCGCCAAGCACCCAAGAGATCTATCCGAAGGTCAGCGCCTTGCTCTCGTCTTGGCCATCGTGCTGAGTGCCGGCCCGAAGGTGATCGCTCTTGATGAGCCCACTCGTGGCCTTGACTACCCGGGCAAGTTGGCCTTGGCTCAGATCCTGCGTCGCCTGGCCGATGAGGGCAGAGCTGTTCTGGTGGCCACCCACGATGTGGAGTTCGCCGTACTGATCGCCGACCGCATGATGGTGATGGCCCAAGGAGAGGTGGTCTCCAATGGTGACACCGCGAGTGTGGTCGCGGAGTCTCCCGCCTTCGCTCCGCAGACCTCCAAGATCCTGGGTCCAACTTGGTTGACCGTTGGCCAGGTGGCCGATTGCTTGGGCCGTCAAGGAGATGTCGCGCATGCGTGAGTCGATGGCCTCAACCATCCCGCTGAGACCTAGGTCGGCCCTCATCCTGGCTATGGCATCGCTGGCGGGATTGGTGATGTTCTTGTGGCCGCTCATGGTGAAGGTTGACCCACAACAACCCCAGCTCATGCCTCCCTTCTTCTTCCTGCTGCTCCTGCCCGTCGTGGTCCTGCTCTGTCTGGTGGAGTTGGCCGAGGGTGGCATGGACTCAAAGGCGCTGGCGATGCTGGGTGTCCTGACCGCCATCAACGCAGTGATGCGGGGCCTGGGGGCGGGTCTTGCTGGGGTCGAGATGGTCTTCTTCTTGTTGATTCTTGCGGGGCGGGTGTTTGGCCCCGGATTTGGCTTTGCGCTTGGTTGTACGTCGATCTTCGCCTCAGCGCTCATTACGGCGGGGGTCGGCACCTGGCTGCCCTATCAGATGATGGCCTCGGCCTGGATCGGCCTCGGTGCGGGTCTGCTTCCGCGTCGACCCCGCGGCGGCGCGGAGTTGGGGATGCTGATCGCCTATGGCATCTTCGCGGCATATGCCTATGGATTGTTCATGAACATGTCCGGCTGGCCCTATCTGTTGGGCGCGGCCGTGCCCGGACAGGAGGCATCGCTGGCCTTTGTGCCCGGAGATCCGATCATCGACAATCTCAAGCGCTTCGGCATCTTCACCTTGTTCACCTCAACCACGAGCTGGGACACAGGCAGGGCGATCACCAACACGATCGCCTTGCTGCTGCTGGGGCCAGCGATCTTGGCGACCCTCCGCCGAGCCGTACGCCGTGCCACGGTGGTTGCAGAGATAGCCGTGGACGCCGAGACACCAACGCGCAGGTAGTCTCGGGCACATGACTGCAACATCCTCGACCCCATCAAATGCGCCAGACATCAAGCCTCGCAGCCGCGACGTCACCGACGGCATCGAGCGCGCGGCTGCGCGAGGCATGCTGCGTGCGGTTGGCATGGGCGATGACGATTTTGCCAAGCCCCAGATCGGGGTGGCCTCGAGTTGGAATGAGATCACTCCGTGCAATCTGTCTTTGGATCGGCTTGCCAAGGCGGTGAAGAACGGCGTCCATGCAGCTGGGGGATATCCGCTGGAATTCGGCACGATCTCTGTGTCCGACGGCATTTCGATGGGTCATGAGGGGATGCACTTCTCACTCGTCTCGCGCGAGGTGATCGCCGACTCGGTCGAGACCGTGATGATGGCCGAGCGACTGGACGGATCAGTGCTGCTGGCTGGCTGCGACAAGTCACTCCCGGGCATGTTGATGGCCGCGGCCCGCCTCGATCTGGCCAGCGTCTTCTTGTACGCCGGATCGACGATGCCCGGTCAGGTGGATGGGCAAGATGTCACGATCATCGACGCCTTCGAGGCCGTTGGTGCCTGTGTGGCCGGCAAGATGACGGAGGAAGAAGTCGGGCGCATCGAACGCGCAATCTGCCCTGGTGAAGGTGCGTGTGGCGGCATGTACACCGCCAACACCATGGCATCGGTGGCGGAAGCCCTTGGCATGAGCATCCCCGGCAGTGCAGCTCCTCCGGCAGTCGATCGACGTCGTGATGGCTTCGCGCACCGCAGTGGCCAAGCAGTAGTGGAGATGCTTCGGCAAGGGATCACCGCCCGGCAGATCATGACCAAGCCGGCCTTCGAGAACGCGATTGCTGTTGTGATGGCCCTTGGCGGGTCGACCAACGCCGTGCTCCATTTGCTTGCCATTGCTCGCGAAGCGGAGGTCGATCTGACTCTCGATGATTTCAACCGGATCGGTGATCGGGTGCCACACCTGGGTGACCTGAAGCCATTCGGGCGCTATGTGATGAATGACGTCGACAAGATCGGTGGCATTCCAGTCGTGATGAAGGCACTGCTCGATGCAGGACTGATGAATGGCGACTGCCTCACCGTCACCGGCAAGACCATGCGTGAAAACCTCGAGGCCCTCAACCCCAAGGGCCTCGACGGTGATGTGCTCCGCGCCCTGGATGAGCCCATCCACAAGACCGGTGGCCTCACCATCCTCAAGGGCTCGTTGGCTCCTGAAGGTGCCGTGGTCAAGTCAGCAGGTTTTGATGACACCACCTTCACTGGTACGGCCAGAGTCTTCGACGGCGAACGAGCCGCCATGGATGCTCTTGAAGAAGGCGGGATCAACCACGGCGATGTCGTCGTGATCCGTTATGAGGGGCCAAAGGGCGGCCCGGGCATGCGCGAGATGCTGGCGATCACCGGTGCGATCAAGGGGGCTGGGCTCGGCAAGGATGTCTTGTTGATCACCGATGGGCGATTCTCCGGCGGCACGACCGGACTCTGTGTAGGACACATTGCGCCAGAAGCAGTTGACGGTGGACCGATCGCATTTGTCCGAGATGGCGACCAGATCACCCTTGATGTTGCAAACAAGACCCTTGAGGTTGAGATGGCAGACCTGGAGTCGCGCAAACAGGGCTGGGTGCCCAATGCGCCGAAATACACCAGGGGTGTCTTGGGTAAGTACGCCAAGGTCGTGCAGTCTGCCGCTCATGGTGCGGTCTGCGGCTGAGTGGCTCACAAAGGTATCCACTGGTAACAATTTGGATCCGCAATAATCCAGCAAATCGGATGAAAATGGGTGTATCGTCACTCTGATTTTGTTGGTTTCTTGTTGGTTATTGGATCTCAGGTTTAGTCTCAGTCTCAATTGGTTAGCAACGAGCTGGCCTAGGGGCGAACATGGATGCATTGCGATTGGTGAGGGACGCGACCTCATCGGATGAAGGGCTAGGAGCCGCCGCGCTGGAGGCCTTGGCCGAGGTGAGTCAGGTGGAGGCCGGCGAGATCGTTGACAATCTCCGGACCGCGTGTGACACCGAGTTTGCGGCCATCTCGATCCAAGATGGCGACAAATTCAGATTGGCGATCACCTCTGGGTTCACTCCCTTCGTGGCTGATGCCGACCAGACCATATGCGTGCAGACCATGGACTGTCATTACACCTTCGAGGTCAGCGATGCCAGTCAGGATCAGCGCTTCCAGCACAGCATCTATGTCAACGGTGATTCAGGAGACGTTCGCTCTTATGCCTCGGCGCCGATCTACAACGCAGACAACACCATGGTTGGCCGCTTGTGCGTATTCGACAGCGCCGTACGTGATCTCGCGCAATCGCAACTGCATTATCTGGCCTCCGCTGCACACAACCTGTCGACGGTAATTTCCCAACAGCAGCAACGGCGACGACGCGATGGGCCCTCCGTAGCTGGGCTGGATGCCTCAGATGAGGTGCTCCGAATCGCAGCCCAGATCAGTCATGACATGAGGTTGCCGCTCTCGTCATTGCAACTCACCTTGGAGATGCTTGATGATCTGATCACCCAAGGTGGCTCTCCGGTGAAGCGCAAGCTGGTCGACTCGGCGCAGCGATCCACGAAGAGGCTCAGCGGCATGGTTGAAGGGCTGTTGGAGATGCATCAACTGGGCCACGACTTGGAAGTTGTGGGCGTTGAGTTGTACGAGGTGGCCCGACAGGTGATTGCCGAGTTGGGGCCGGTGTTGCATCAGGCCCAGGCAACTGTCCAGGTGCGTACCCTGCCAAAGGTGAAGGGAGACCCTCGGTTGCTCTACTCACTGTTGCTCAATCTGATTGGCAATTCGGTCAAGTTTGCCAGGCCCGGCGTACCTCCTCAGATCAAGATCGACTCCAGACGTGTTTCAGATGGCTGGGAATGCACAGTGACCGACAACGGTGTTGGGGTGCCTACGGAGAGGCGCGCTGCAGTGTTTGAAACCTTCGCCCGCCTGAATCCTGCTATCCCGGGCAATGGGATCGGCCTGCCGACCGTGGCCAGGATCGCCAGGGCGCACGGAGGCCAGGCAGGGGTCCGTGACCACAGCGACGGTCCCGGAGCTCAGTTTTGGTTCACCCTGACGGATCAAGGCCCACATTCAATCCCAGTCGAAGAGGGGCCGTAGATGCCCGCTGCTGAGCCACTTGCGCGTCGGGAATGGCGGGCCAGTGGCCGGGCCAATCGAGATAGATGTGGATTGGCGTCGTTGGCCGCAATCGACACCGATGGGCGGTCGCCTCTTGACCTGTTGGCCGATCAAGAGCGGACGCGTCTGCCTGACTTGCTCCCGCTGCGTGCTCAACGGATGGGGGCCAGCCCATTCGCCTTCTATCGCGGTACGGCGGCGATCATGGCTGCTGATTTGGCACGCTGCCCGTCTAGTGGGATCCAGGTGGCCTCGTGTGGCGATGCCCACGTAGCCAATTTCGGCTTCTATGCCACCCCGCAGCGCAGCCTTGCCTTCGATCTCAACGACTTTGATGAGTCGGCTTGGGCGCCATGGGAGTGGGATCTCAAGCGCCTGGTCACCAGCGTCTTGATCGCGGGTCGGGCCACAGGGCGGGCTGATCGGGTCACGGAGGCCGCAGGGAGATCCGTGATCACCACCTATCTGAATGTGCTCAAGGAGGCGTCTAAACGGAGCCCGTTGGATCGCTATTTCACCCACTTCATTGCACACGATTTTGTGCAGGGCATCGATAAGGAGTCACGGTCGGTGCTTGATGCAGCGATCGCAGATGCTCGCAAACGCACCAGCAAGCGTGCTGCCCGCAAGTTGACGCAGGTCGATGAGGACGGCAAGGCGCATTTCATCTCGCAACCACCCGCGATGGCTGCCATCTCCCAGGCGGACGCAGAGCGCGTTGGTGAATTCCTCGACCAATATGTGCGCTCGGCCTCAGTGGACATCCGTTTCCTGATGCGTGAATACGCGTTGCGTGACGTCGCCCGCCGTGCTGTCGGAGTGGGAAGCGTGGGCACGCGTTGCTATTTGGCCCTCTTTGAAGACGGCGATGGCAACAAGCTCATCTTGCAGACGAAGGAAGCCGGGCGCAGCGTGTTGGAAGAACATGGAGGCCTTGAGCAACCCCCCGAGCTCGTGGAGGAGATCTCCGCGCGCGGCGAAGGGGCTCGAGTGGTGGGATTGCAACGCATCTTGCAAGCGGTGTCTGATCCATTCCTGGGTCATGTTGTGCGCAATCTCGGTCAGCATCCGATGGAGCGCGACTTCTATGTGCGCCAGTTCCATGACATGAAGGGGTCGATAGACATCGAGACCCTCGACGACGGGCCCTTTGCTCGCTATGCGGTGGCCTGTGGCGCCGTTTTGGCCAGGGCTCATTCGCAATCGCCGAACCTTAGCGAAGTGGTCGGTTATGCCGGAAAGGGCGACAAGGTGACCAAGTCGATCATGGCGTGGTGTGCGGCGTACGCCGATCTGTCGCATGCAGACTACTTGGCATTCGTGGACTCAAGGGATTGAGCGCGCGCCTGCGAGCAGCTGGGTAAAGCCCGCGGAATATTTAGCTAGGCTAACTAGTTGAGCTTGGTGATGCCCAAGAAACTCACAGCCAGCGACTTCAGAGTCAGTATTGCCCGCATTGCTCGACGGCTGCGCAATGAGCGCGACCCCAGCAACGATTTGAGCATCACTGCTCTGGGAGTCCTCGGTGTCTTGATGCGTGAGGGCGAGTGCACGCTGGGTGACCTGGCGGCACACGAGCGCGTGCAACCTCCGTCGATGACTCGCACTGTGCGCAAGCTGGAGGAAGCTGGATTTGTCAACAGACGACCATGCCCCGAAGACGGGCGCAGCACTTATGTCGCCTTGTCGGAATCGGGCCGAGCCACCCTGTTGGCAGATCGACGTCGCCGGGATGCTTGGTTGTCTCGGGCCTTCGAAGAGCTCACGCCTGCCGAGTTGGAAGTGCTCGGTCAAGCCAGCGCGATCATGGACAAGTTGGTGGAGACCAAATGAGTCCGACCTTCCGAGCGCTGCGAGTGCGCAACTTCCGTCTCTACGCGCTTGGCGGCGTGATCTCAAACACCGGCACTTGGATGCAGCGCGTTGCCCAAGACTGGCTGGTTCTGCAACTCTTCGCCACCAGTGCTGCCGGGGCCAGTACCGCGCTGGGTGTGACCACGGGCCTGCAATTCCTGCCCATCTTGTTGCTCTCGCCGTACGCCGGTGTGGTGGCGGATCTGATGCCAAAGCGACGACTCTTGATCCTGACGCAACTTTGGATGGGGACGAGCTCCCTTGCCCTTGGCGCACTGGCGATCATCGGCCATCTGCAACCCTGGTTGGTCTTCGCACTCGTCTTTGTCTTCGGCATTGGCGCTGCCTTTGATGCGCCTGCCCGGCAAGCCTTCGTCAGCGAGATGGTCGCTGGAGATGACCTGAGCAATGCCGTGGGGCTCAACTCCGCCTCCTTCAACTTGGCTCGGCTTGTGGGCCCCGCCGTGGCTGGCCTGCTAATCGCCGTGTTTGGAGGTGGGGTGGTCGCCAGTGGAGTGGTGATCTTGCTCAACGGGCTGTCGTATCTGGCGGTGATCATGGCGCTTCGGGCGATGGACACCAGATCGCTGACTCCTGTGCCGGTGACCAAGCCAGACACCGGGATGATCCGTGACGGCGTCGCCTATGTCTGGCATCGGCCTGACCTGATGTTGATCCTGACGGCGGCCTTCTTCGCAGGCACCTTCGGGATGAACTACCAGATGACCTCGGCGCTGATGGCGACGCAGGTCTATCACATGGGCGCAGGTGAATACGGACTTCTTGGCACCACGCTGGCGGTTGGCTCCCTGACTGGTGCGCTACTCAGCGCCAGGCGAGCTGGTCGACCACGGCTCAAACTCGTCGTACTTGCTGGCCTTGCCTTCGGCCTGATCGAGATTGCCCTCGGATTGATGCCCAGCTATCTGACCTTCGCGCTGGTGAGCCCCCTGTTGGGGTTGTCATTGCTGATCATGCTCAACGCGGCCAATACCACCGTGCAGTTGAGCGTCCACCCCATGATCAGGGGTCGGGTGATGGCCCTATATCTGATGGTCGTGATGGGCGGCACGCCCTTGGGTGCGCCCCTGATCGGTTGGATCGGTGCGACCTTCGGCGCCCGCTGGACCTTGATTGCTGGGGGTGGAGTCACTGTGCTGGGGGTCGCTTTGGCCGTCATGCTGTTTCATGGCCTGGGCAGACGTGGACCTCTGGTGACGAGCAGGCTGCCCGAAGGCGAGCGGTTCACGGCACCGGTCGCTGCCACAGTTGTGGGCTAGGGTACTTGCGTGGTTGAGAGCCAACGGATTCACGTGGTCGGAGTTGCCACGGTGTTCGCCTGGGAAGTGGTCGAGACCTGCAGACGCTTGGGCCTAACTCCCGTCTGCGTCGACAATTATGGCGGTGCCGATGCCCGGCTGCCCAATCTGATCTCGCTGACGGAGGTGGCTGATCGAGACACCCCATGGATCCTCGGGATGGCCAAAGCGCAATACAGGAGCCAGGCTTCGGTCGCCATCGCAGACAGTGGTTTCGCGGAGCCAACCTCACTGATCGACCCGACCGCGGTGGTGGCTTCGACCGTCGAGGTGGGGCATGGCGCCTATGTGAACTCCCTTGCGGTCGTGGCCTCGAACAGCCGACTGGGTTGTCATTCCCACGTCAACCGGAGTGTCTCGGTGGGGCATGACTGCAAGATCGGCTTTGCAGCCAGCGTGTGCGCTGGCGCTGTCTTGGCCGGCTTCGTGGAGATTGGCGCCGCCGCATTCGTCGGTGTTGGAGCCACCATCTTGCCCCAGCTGAGCATTGGCGCTGGATCCATCATTGGTGCGGGATCTGTCGTGACCAAAGATGTCCCAGCGGGTGAGGTGTGGGCTGGCGTGCCAGCACGACGGTTGCGTGCCAATGATGAAGAACTTGTCTTCCAGTGCCCACATTGTGAAGCGGAGTGAAGGGCACTTGGCCAAGGGGGAGCGATGACTGATTTGGTTACGGTGCCCTTTGCCGACCCGCTGCGTTTCTTGCCTGGCGAAGAGGGTGCCGTGCGGGCGGCGATTGACGGCGTACTCAATGGTGGCCCGCTGATCTTGGGCGATCACGTGGAGACATTCGAGCAGTCCTTCGGCCACTTCCTCGACGCCAGCAATCCGCCCGAGGTGATCGGGGTCGGCAATGGCATGGATGCCTTGACTCTGTCGCTGATCGCCTTGGATTTGCCTGCGGGATCCGAGGTATTGGTCACGGCCAGTGACGGAGGATTCGCAGCCGGGGCAGTGCGTGCCGCTGGTCACCGGCCCGTGGTGGTGGATGTCGAAGCCGACACCCACCTGGTCTCAGAGCAAACCCTCGGCCGGGCCGACACTGGCCGGTGCCAGGCTGTGATCATGACTCACCTTCATGGTCAGGCGGTGCCCCGCGCTGCATTCGACTGGGCTCGTGAGCATGGCTTGGCCATCGTCGAAGATGTTGCTCAGGCGCACGGTGGCACCTTGGGGGCGACTCGCTTGGGATTGCTGGGTGACCTTGCCTCATTGAGCTTCTATCCGACCAAGAACCTAGGTGCCATGGGAGACGGTGGCGCCGTGGTCACCACAGCCCCTTCACTGGCCGATCGACTGCGCGTACTGCGTCAATATGGCTGGGGTGAGCGTCTCCGCGTCACGATTGCGGGTGGACGCAACTCTCGACTCGACGCCCTCCAAGCCGCAGTGTTGACTGCGAGACTGCAATGGCTCGACCAACACAACGCTAGACGCAGGCAGGTCGTCGGTCGCTATCGGGCAGCTCTGGGTGGTGATGCGCTCGTCCTGGGTGACGCTGAGGGTGCCGTGGCCCATCACGCGGTCGTCGTACACCCTCAGCGTGAATCCTTGAGGCAGCATCTGATTGAGCGTGCGATCGGAGTTGACGTGCACTATCCATGGTTGGTCCAGGAGATGCCCGGGCTGGGCCTTGAGGCATCCGACACGCCAGTGGCCCAGGTGGCTCGCGATCATAAGTTGTCGTTGCCGTGCTTCGGAGGGATCACCGATGCCGAGATCGAGCGAGTTTGTGGAGCGCTCAGGGAGTGGGGTTGTGAGCATGCGTGAGCTCAGCTTCAAGCAATTCGTCGACCAGCGCGGGAGCCTGCTGCCGATCGAGTTCGGGGAGCTTCCATTTCCCGTACGACGAATCTTCACGGTGATGGGCACTGAGCCCGCCGTGAGTCGCGGCAACCACTTGGTGCCGTGTGAGCAGTTACTGGTGCTCGTGTCTGGGGCCGTGGAGGTAAACGTGAGACATCGCGACGGTAGTTCAGCCAGTAGTGATCTGGACGAGCCAGGCAGTGCCGTTTGGGTGCGTCCGGGGGGATTCATCTCCTACACCCCAGCAGGGCCGCAGACGATGATCCTGGTCCTCGCCTCGGAGCCTTACGGGGGTGAAGACAGATGAGTGAGCCCAAGGCGACCTTCTTGATCCCAACGCACGATCACGCAACGACGCTGCCCCTGACCGTGCGCAGCATCTTGGCTCAGACCGTGCCTG
>WBZM01000676.1_pt1 | contig 43259 bp, 39 predicted proteins | sample 5204271 | NCBI WGS metagenome assembly WBZM01 (sample SAMN12344346, study PRJNA552823) | activated sludge metagenome | biome: Activated sludge suspended growth; feature: Nitrification reactor; material: Wastewater; isolation source: activated sludge from nitrification reactor of wastewater... | reverse complement strand
ATCGAGCTTCGCCTTGCCTTCGGGCTTCAGCACGGCCTTGTCGGTGTCGAAGAACGCGTCGGCGGCGAAGGTGACCTTCTCGCTGGTCGGGGCAGCCGGAGCAGCCGGGGCGGGCGCCGGAGCCGGGGGAGCGGCGGGCGCGGGGGCCGGAGCCGGCGCGGGGGCCGGAGCCGGGGCCGGGGCGGGCGCCGGCGGGGCCTTCTTGGGCGCGCCGTCGCACTCTTCCTTGGCGGTGGCCGGCGTCCAGTTGGCATCGCGCCAGCACAGTTCGTTCGTGCCGTTCTTCCAGACGATGCCGGTGCTGTTGACCCAGTTGTCGACGTTCTGGGCGAAGGCACCGGAGGCCGAGGCAGCCAGCGCAGCGGTTGCGAAGAGCGAGGCCACCTTGTTCAGTTTCTTCATGATTCTCCTCTCGAGGGATTGGCAGTAGGTCTGCAATGACGTCCGACCCGGGTTCGGATGGTGCTGGCAAACCCCCGTTGCACGAGGGCCGTCCACCGCCGAGGGATTGTGCCATAGCACTTTCGGCAGACGGAATTTTGGGCAGCCGTGCGGTACTCCTCGGGAACGCTGTTGCTCGGCTGCGACAAGCGGCGGGACTTAGAATTGACTGTTTCGCATGGCGCCGGTGCGCCATGTGTGTCCTTGCGCTTCCTCGAGCCCGCGCTCGCCCCCTCGCATGACCCAGTTCGCCAAGGAAACCCTGCCCGTCAGCCTCGAAGAGGAGATGCGCCGCTCCTACCTCGACTACGCGATGAGCGTGATCGTGGGCCGCGCGCTGCCCGATGCGCGCGACGGCCTGAAGCCGGTGCACCGCCGCGTGCTGTACGCGATGTCGGAGCTGAACAACGACTGGAACCGCCCGTACAAGAAGAGCGCGCGCATCGTCGGCGACGTCATCGGCAAGTACCACCCGCACGGTGACCAGTCGGTGTACGACACCATCGTCCGCATGGCGCAAGACTTCTCGATGCGCCACATGCTGGTCGACGGCCAGGGCAACTTCGGCTCGATCGACGGCGACAACGCCGCGGCGATGCGCTACACCGAGATCCGCCTGGCGAAGATCGCGCACGAGATGCTCACCGATCTCGACAAGGAGACGGTCGACTTCGGGCCCAACTACGACGGCTCGGAGAAGGAGCCGCTGGTGTTGCCCACGCGGCTGCCCAACCTGCTGGTGAACGGCTCGGGCGGCATCGCGGTGGGCATGGCCACCAACATCCCGCCGCACAACCTCAACGAGGTGGTCGACGCCTGCCTGCACCTGCTGAAGAACCCGCAGGCCTCCATCGACGAGTTGATGGAGATCATCCCGGCGCCCGACTTCCCGACCGCCGGGATCATCTACGGCCTGAACGGCGTGCGCGAGGGCTACCGCACCGGGCGCGGCAAGGTGGTGATGCGCGCCAAGTGCCACTTCGAGGACATCGACCGCGGCCAGCGCCAGGCGATCATCGTCGACGAGATCCCCTACCAGGTGAACAAGAAGAACCTGCTCGAGCGCATCGCCGAGCTGGTTCACGAGAAGAAGCTGGAGGGCATCAGCCACATCCAGGACGAGTCCGACAAGTCGGGCATGCGCGTCGTCATCGAGCTCAAGCGCGGCGAAGTGCCCGAGGTGGTGCTGAACAACCTGTACAAGCAGACGCAGCTGCAGGACACCTTCGGCATGAACATGGTGGCGCTGGTGGACAACCAGCCCAAGCTGTGCAACCTGAAGGACCTGATCGAGATCTTCCTCGAGCACCGCCGCGAGGTGGTGACGCGGCGCACGGTCTACGAGCTGCGCAAGGCGCGCGAGCGCGGCCACGTGCTGGAAGGCCTGGCGGTGGCGCTGGCCAACATCGACGAGTTCATCGAAACCATCAAGAGCTCGCCGACGCCGCCGGTGGCCAAGACGGCGCTGATGAGCAAGAGCTGGGACTCCTCGCTGGTGCGCGAGATGCTCGCGCGCGTCGAGGGCAACCGCGACGCCTACCGCCCCGAGGGCCTGCCGCGCCAGTACGGCATGCAGCCCGATGGCCTGTACCGCCTTTCCGAAGACCAGGCCAGCGAGATCCTGCAGATGCGCCTGCAGCGCCTGACCGGCCTGGAGCAGGACAAGATCATCGGCGAGTACAAGGACGTGATGGCGCAGATCGCCGACCTGCTCGACATCCTGGCCCGCCCCGAGCGCGTGACCTCGATCATCTCGGAGGAGATCACCGCGCTGAAGCAGGAGTTCGGCCAGACCAAGGTCGGCGCGCGGCGCAGCACCATCGAGCACAACGCGCAGGACCTCGGCACCGAGGACCTGATCACGCCCACCGACATGGTGGTGACGCTCTCGCACACCGGCTACATCAAGAGCCAGCCGCTCGGCGAGTACCGTGCACAGCGGCGCGGCGGCCGCGGCAAGCAGGCCACGGCGACCAAGGAAGACGACTGGATCGACCAGCTCTTCATCGCCAACACGCACGACTACATCCTGTGCTTCACGACGCGCGGCCGCGTCTACTGGCTGAAGGTGTGGGAGGTGCCGCAGGGCTCGCGCAACTCTCGCGGCAAGCCGATCGTCAACATGTTCCCGCTGCAGCCCGGCGAAAAGGTCAACGTCGTGCTGCCGCTGACCGGCGAGTTCCGCAGCTTCCCGGCCGACCACTACGTGTTCTTCGCCACCGCGCAGGGCACGGTCAAGAAGACCGCGCTGGACGAATTCAGCAACCCGCGCAAGGCCGGCATCATCGCCGTCGACCTCGACGAGGGCGACTACCTGATCGGCGCGGCGCTGACCGACGGCAAGCACGACGTGATGCTGTTCTCCGACGGCGGCAAGGCGGTGCGATTCGACGAGGACGACGTGCGCGCGATGGGCCGCGCCGCCCGCGGCGTGAAGGGCATGGCGCTGGACGACGGCCAGAGCGTGATCGCGATGCTGGTGGCCGAGGACGAGACGCAGAGCGTGCTCACGGCCACCGAGAACGGCTACGGCAAGCGCACCTCGATCGTCGAGTACACGCGCCATGGCCGCGGCACCAAGGGCATGATCGCGATCCAGCAGAGCGAGCGCAACGGCAAGGTCGTCGCCGCCACGCTGGTGCGGCCCGACGACGAGATCATGCTGATCACGGACACCGGTGTTCTGGTGCGCACGCGCGTCTCCGAGATCCGCGAACTGGGCCGCGCCACGCAGGGCGTGACGCTGATCGCGCTCGACCAGGGCGCCAAGCTGATCGGGCTGCAGCGGATCGTCGAGAACGACGCCAACGACAACATCGAGCCCACGGGCTCCGAGGAGGCCTGATGCGCAAGCTCGTCATCCTGGCGCTGGTCGCCGGCGCCTCGCTGGCCCATGCGCAGGGCGCGTCGAAGAAGGAACTGGTCGCCAAGCTGCTGCAGCTGCAACAGCCCAGCATCGAGGCGCTGGCGCGCAACATCGTCGAGCGGCCGGCGGTGCAGATGATGCAGTCCGCCGCCGCGGCGATGCAGGTGCAGGTGCCGCCGAGCAAGCGCGAGGCGGTGGCCAAGGCGGTCGACGCCGACATCCGCAAGTTCGTCGACGAGGCCACGCCGCTGCTGGCCGAGCGCGCCGTGAAGCTCGCGCCTGCGGCCTACGGCGCGCAGCTGGAGGAGAAGTTCACCGAGGACGAGATCAAGCAGCTGATCGCCTGGCTCGAATCGCCGGTCAACCGCAAGTTCCAGCAGCAGCTGCCCGAGCTGCAGAACGGCTTTGCGCAGAAGCTGATGGGCGACGCCGGCCCGCTGCTCGAGCCGCGACTGAAGGCGCTGCACGGCAAGCTGCAGGCCACAATCAGCGCCGCCTCGCCGCCTGGCCCGGCCGCCTCGGCGACACCGGCCCCCAAGGGAGCCCCTGCACCGGCCAAGGCTGCCTCGAAGTGATGCGACAATTTGCGGCACGCCATGGCTGACCCGACGACCGCACCTGCCATCGATCTGCTTGCACTGCGCCAACAGATCGATGCGGTCGACCGTGAACTGCTCGCGCTGCTGAACCGACGCGCGGCGATTGCGCTGCACGTCGGCGAACTGAAGAAGAAGGAAGGCTCGGTGGTGTTCCGCCCCGAGCGCGAGGCCCAGGTGATCGACGGCCTCAAGTCCGCCAACCCGGGCCCTCTGCGCTCGGAGAGCGTGGCGCCGATCTGGCGCGAAATCATGTCGGCCTGCCGCGCGCTCGAGACGCCCACGCGCGTGGCCTACCTCGGCCCGGCCGGCACCTTCAGCGAGGAGGCCGCGCTCGGCTTCTTCGGCTCCTCGCTCGTGAAGGTGCCCTGCGCCACCTTCGACGAGGTGCTGCACAACACCGTGGCCGGCTCGGCCGATTTCGGCGTGGTGCCGGTGGAGAACTCGACCGAAGGCGTCGTGACGCGCTCGCTCGACCTGTTCCTCACCACGCCGCTGTTCATCATTGGCGAGACCAGCCTGCTGGTGCGCCACAACCTGCTGCGCCGCGACAACGCGCTGGAGGGCATCACCGCCGTCTGCGCCCACCCGCAGGCACTGGCGCAGTGCCACGGCTGGCTCTCGCTGCACCTGCCGCAGGCCGAGCGCCGCCCGGTGGCGAGCAATGCCGAGGGCGCGCGGCTCGCCGCCGGCGACCCGACGCTGGCCGCGATCGCCAGCGTTCGCGCGGGCGGCGAGTTCGGCCTGCACGTGGTGGCGCCGGCCATCCAGGACGAAGCCCACAACCGCACGCGCTTCGCGATCCTCGCGCATCCCGACCGCCACCCGCGCCCCGCCGCCTCCGGCCACGACTGCACGAGCCTCGTGGTCTCGGTGCCGAACCGGCCCGGCGCGGTGCACGACATGCTCACGCCGCTGAAGCAGCACGGCGTCTCGATGACGCGCATTGAGTCGCGCCCGGCGCGCTCCGGCCAGTGGGAGTATTACTTCTACATCGACCTGCAGGGCCACCCCGACCAGCCCCATGTGGCGGCCGCCCTGCAGGAGCTGCGCGGCGTCTGCGCCTTCTTCAAGTTGCTGGGGACCTACCCCATCGACGTGCACTGACTGCGGTTCCCAGGATGTTCAACCAGCTCGGCGTCATCGGTTGCGGTTTGATGGGCGGCTCCTTCGCCCTGGCGCTCAAGCGCGCCGGCCTCGTCAAGCGCGTGATCGGCTACAGCAAGTCGCCTTCCACCACCGAGAAGGCGCGCCAGCTCGGCGTGATCGACCAGGCGGCCGAATCGGCGCTGCTCGCGGTGTCGGGCTCGGACATCGTGCTGATCGCCGTGCCGGTGTCGGCCACCGAGGCGACGTTCAAGGCGATCCGCCACCTCGTCGAACCCGGCGTGCTGTTCATGGACGTCGGCTCCACCAAGCGCGACGTGGTCGATGCCGCGCGCCGCGTGCTGAAGGAGCGCGTGCCGTCGTTCGTGCCGGCGCACCCGATCGCCGGCAAGGAAGTGGCCGGCATCGCGCATGCCGATGCATCGCTCTACAGCGGCCGACAGGTGATCCTGACGCCGCTGCCGCAGACCGCGCCCGAGCTGGTGCAGAAGGCGACCGACTGCTGGGCCGCGATCGGCTCGCAGGTGCTGCGCATGACGCCGGAGAACCACGACGCCGCCTTCGCCGCCGTGAGCCACCTGCCGCACCTGCTGGCGTTCGCGTACTTCAACTCGGTGGCACACCAGCCGGCCGGGCGCGATTTCCTCTCGCTGGCCGGCCCGGGCTTCCGCGATTTCACCCGCATCGCCGCCAGCGACCCGGCCGTCTGGCGCGACATCCTGATGTCGAACCGCGAGGAGATCCTCAAGCAGACACTGCGCTTCCGCCACGCGCTCGACGCGATGGAACACGTGATGAAGTCGGGCAATGCCGAGGCCCTGGAGGACTTGATCCGCAAGGCCTCCGAGGCCCGCGGCGGCTGGCACATGGGCGCGGGCAAGCCGAACCGCTGAGCCCGACGCCGCCGGCCGCCGATGTTCACCACCCGCTTCCTCGACCTTCCCCCGCTCGGCCCGGCCGCCGGCACGGTGCGCCTGCCCGGCTCCAAGAGCATCTCCAACCGCGTGCTTCTGCTGGCCGGACTGAGCGAGGGCACGACGGTCGTGCACGACCTGCTCGACTCCGACGACACGCAGGTCATGCTGACCGCGCTCGCACAGCTCGGCTGCCGCCTCGCGCGCGACGGCAGCCTGCTGCGCGTCACCGGCCTGGGCGGGCGCTTGGCCACGCACGACGCCCAACTCTTCCTCGGCAACGCCGGCACCGCGATGCGCCCGCTGACGGCCGCGCTGGCCTTGCTGGCCGCCACGCAGGGCGGCGACTTCACCCTCTCCGGCGTGCCGCGCATGCACGAACGCCCGATCGGCGACCTCGTCGATGCCTTGCGCCAGCTCGGCTGCACGATCGACTGCACCGGCACCGAAGGTTATCCGCCGCTGCACCTGCGCGGCACCGCCGGAGGCACGCTGCAGACCCAGTGGCCGATCCGCGTGCGCGGCGACGTGTCGAGCCAGTTCCTGACCGCGCTGCTGCTGGCGCTGCCGCTGGTGGCCTCGCACGACGACATCGTCGTCGAGGTCGAGGGCGAGCTGATCTCCAAGCCCTATGTCGAGATCACGCTCAACCTGCTGGCGCGATTCGGCATCGCGGTGGTGCGGGAGGGCTGGGCGCGCTTCACGATCCCGCGCGGCAGCGCCTACCGCTCGCCGGGCCAGGTGCATGTCGAAGGCGACGCCTCGTCGGCCTCGTACTTCGTCGCGCTCGGCGCGATCGCGGCGGTCGACGCGCCGGTGCGCATCGAAGGCGTGGGCACCGATTCGATCCAGGGCGACATCCGCTTCGTCGAGGCGGCGCGTGCGATGGGGGCCGAGGTCACGGGCCGCGCCGGCGTCCTGGAAGTGCGCCGCGGCGCCTGGCCGCTGCGCGCCATCACGCTCGACTGCAACCACATCCCCGACGCCGCGATGACGCTCGCAGTGATGGCGTTGTTCGCCACCGGGACCACGCGGCTGACCAACATCGCCAGCTGGCGCGTCAAGGAAACCGACCGCATCGCCGCGATGGCCGCTGAACTGCGCAAGCTCGGCGCCGCGGTGACCGAGGGCGCCGACTTCCTCGAGGTGACGCCACCGGCCGCGCTGACGCCGGCCGCGATCCACACCTACGACGACCATCGCATCGCCATGTGCTTCTCGCTGGCGGCCTTGGGCGGCGTGCCGGTGCGCATCCTCGACCCGAAGTGCGTCGGCAAGACCTTTCCCGACTACTTCGAGGCACTGTTCGACCTGGTGCGCGTGCCGATCGACGCGATCCCGGTGATCACCGTCGACGGCCCCACCGCCTCCGGCAAAGGCACCCTGGCCAGTGCGATCGCGAAGTCGCTCGGCTACCACTTCCTCGATTCGGGCGCCGTGTACCGCGCCACCGCGCTCACCGCGATGCGCATCGGCGTCGCGACCGACGACGAAGCCTCGCTGGCGCGCATCGCCGCCACGCTGCCGCTGCACTTCATCGGCGGCGACGCCCACCTGGGCGACGAGAACGTGGCCGACGCGCTGCGCGCCGAGGACGTGGGCGCGATGGCGTCCAAGGTGTCGGCCTGGCCGGCCGTGCGCGAGGCGCTGCGCCAGCTGCAGTTGTCATTCCGGCGCATTCCGGGCCTGGTGGCCGACGGCCGCGACATGGGCACGGTGATCTTCCCCGGCGCCACGCTCAAGGTGTTCCTCACCGCGAGCGCCGCGACACGCGCGGAGCGGCGCTACAAGCAGTTGATTTCAAAGGGAATTTCGGCTAACATCTCGACCCTTCGCGCCGAGCTGGAGGCGCGCGACGAGCGGGATCGAAACCGCAGCGTCGCGCCGCTCAAGCCCGCCGAAGATGCGCTGCTGCTGGACAACTCGGAGCTGACCGTCGAAGCGTCGATGGAGAAGGTCCTGGAAGCCTGGGAACAGCGCAGGCCGTTCGGCTGAGCCGCGCGGCCGATCCAAGGCCCGGCGCCTTCCCTCCAGTGCCGCAAGGCACGCCGAGGCGCCGGATCTGCAACCTCAACCCCGCAGCGGAAGCTGCACGAGAAACTCCATGTCCCAGACCCAACAAGCCACCAACGCAGGCGGCGAATCGTTTGCCGCCCTGTTCGAGGAATCGCTGAAGCGCTCGGAGATGCGCAGTGGCGAGGTCATCACGGCCGAAGTCGTCCGTGTCGACTACAACTTCGTGGTGGTGAACGCCGGCCTCAAGTCGGAAGCCTACATCCCCATCGAAGAGTTCAAGAACGACACCGGCGGCCTCGAGGTCCAGGTCGGTGACTTCGTCTCGGTGGCCATCGATGCCCTCGAGAACGGCTACGGCGACACCATCCTGTCGCGCGACAAGGCCAAGCGTCTCGCCTCGTGGCTGTCGCTGGAGAAGGCCCTCGAGTCCGGCGAGTTCGTCGTCGGCACGGTCAACGGCAAGGTCAAGGGCGGCCTGACGGTGCTGGTCAACGGCATCCGCGCCTTCCTGCCCGGCTCGCTGCTCGACACGCGTCCTGTCAAGGACATGACGCCGTTCGAAGGCAAGACCATGGAGTTCAAGGTCATCAAGCTCGACCGCAAGCGCAACAACGTGGTGCTGTCGCGCCGCGCGGTGGTCGAAGCCTCGATGGGCGAAGAGCGCGCCAAGCTGCTGGAGACGCTGACCGAGGGCGCCACCGTGCACGGCGTGGTCAAGAACATCACCGAGTACGGCGCGTTCGTCGACCTCGGCGGCATCGACGGCCTGCTGCACATCACCGACATGGCCTGGCGCCGCGTGCGCCACCCGAGCGAGGTGGTGCAGGTGGGCCAGGAGCTCACCGCCAAGGTGCTCAAGTTCGACGCCGAGAAGAACCGCGTCTCGCTGGGCCTCAAGCAACTGGGCGACGACCCGTGGCATGGCGTGTCGCGCCGCTACCCGCAGGGCACGCGCCTGTTCGGCAAGGTCACGAACATCGCCGACTACGGCGCGTTCGTCGAGATCGAGCCGGGCATCGAGGGCCTGGTGCACGTCTCCGAGATGGACTGGACCAACAAGAACGTCGCCCCGAGCAAGGTCGTCTCGCTCGGCGACGAGGTCGAGGTCATGGTGCTGGAGATCGACGAGGACAAGCGCCGCATCAGCCTGGGCATGAAGCAGTGCAAGGCCAACCCGTGGGAAGAGTTCGCCGCCAACGTGCAGCGCGGCGACAAGGTCAAGGGCCCGGTCAAGTCGATCACCGACTTCGGCGTGTTCGTGGGTCTTGCCGCCGGCATCGACGGCCTGGTGCACCTGTCCGACCTGTCGTGGAACGAGCCGGGCGAGAGCGCGGTGCGCAACTACAAGAAAGGCCAGGAAGTCGAGGCCGTGGTGCTGGCCGTCGACGTCGACCGCGAGCGCATCTCTCTGGGCATCAAGCAGCTCGACAGCGACCCGTTCACCAGCTACACCTCGGTCAACGACCGCGGCATGACGGTGACCGGCAAGGTCAAGACCGTCGACGCGCGTGGCGCCGAGATCCAGCTCAACGACGACGTGACCGGCTACCTGCGCGCCTCGGAGATCTCGCGCGACCGCGTCGAAGACGCCCGCAACATCCTGAAGGAAGGCGACGAAGTCACCGCCCTGATCATCAACATCGACCGCAAGACGCGCTCGATCCAGCTGTCGATCAAGGCCAAGGACAACGCCGACCAGCAGGAAGCCATGCAGCGCCTGTCGGCCAGCAACGAGCGCGAGACTGCCGGCACCACCAGCCTGGGCGCCCTGCTGCGCGCCAAGCTGGACAACAAGAGCGAGTAAGCCTCCGTCCCTGCCGAACCGCACGTCATGACCCGTTCCGATCTCGTGGCCCAGCTGGCCGAGCGATTCAGCCAGCTGACGCACCGCGACACCGAGTTCGCCGTCAAGACCATCCTCGATGCGATGTCCGATGCGCTCGCGCGCGGGCACCGCATCGAGATCCGCGGCTTCGGCAGCTTCTCGATCAATCGCCGGCCGCCGCGCGTGGGCCGCAACCCGCGCAGCGGCGAGCAGGTGATCATTCCCGAGAAGCTGGTGCCCCATTTCAAGCCGGGCAAGGCCTTGCGCGAGGCCGTGGACGCCCACGTGCCCGTGATCGACCCCGACGAAGGCCAACCGGCCGCCGAGAAGGCTTCCGCCCAGCCCTGAGCCGCACGCCCCGCTCGCTAGAATCGACGCGGGAGTTTCGATGCGCTTGCTCGCCTGGCTCGTTCGAGCCGCCCTCTTCTTCCTGCTTTTCGCCTTCGCGCTGAACAACCAGCACGAGGCCTCCATCCGCTGGTTCTTCGGCCACGAGTGGCGCACGAACATGGTGTTCGTCGTGCTGGCCGCCTTCGCGCTCGGCTGCGTGTTCGGGATCATGGCGATGCTGCCGAGCTGGTGGCGGCAGCGTGCCGTGGCACGGCGCCGACACGACGACGAAGGCGGCGCCGACACCTCGCAGCTGGTGCTGCCCACCCTCACCCCGGAGCATCCGCCGCGCGATGGACTTTGACCTGCAGTGGCTGCTGCTCGGCCTGCCGGCGGCTTTCGCCCTCGGCTGGCTGGCGTCGCGTTTCGACATTCGCCAGTGGAAGCGCGAGCAGAAGGAATCGCCCAAGGCCTACTACCAGGGCCTGAACCTGCTGCTCAACGAGCAGCACGACAAGGCGATCGATGCCTTCATCGAGGCGGTGCAGCAGGATCCCGACACCTCCGACCTTCACTTCGCGCTCGGCAACCTGTTCCGCCGCCGCGGCGAATACGAGCGCGCGGTGCGCGTGCACGAGCACCTGCTTCAGCGCGGCGACCTGCCGGCCGCCGAGCGCGAGCGGGCCCGCCACGCGCTCGCTCAGGACTTCATGAAGGCTGGTCTGTTCGACCGCGCCCAGCAGGCCTTCGAGGCGCTGGAGGGCACGGTGTTCGACACCGAGGCCCGCCTCGCGCTGCTGGCGCTGCACGAGCGCTCGCGCGAGTGGCGCGCGGCCGCCGAGGTCGCCGCGCGGCTGGAGCGCAGCGGCAGCGGCTCCTTCGCCACGCGCATCGCGCACCACTGGTGCGAACTCGCCGCCGAGGCCGATGCACGCCACGATGCCGCCGCAGCCGACGAGGCGCTGCAGCGCGCGCGCGCCGCGGCACCGCAATCGCCAAGGCCGCTGATCATGGCCGGCCAGCGCGCCCGCGCGCGCGGCGACCACCGTGAGGCGCTGCAGCAATGGGGCACGCTGATGGCCGCACACCCCGCCGCGTTCAACCTGGTCGCGCAGGACTATGCCCAGAGTGCCCAGACGCTTGGCGAGGCCGCTGCGGCACTGGAGCGCCTCGAGGCGCTGTACCAGCGCCAGCCCAGCAGCGACCTGCTGGCCGCGCTCGGCCGGCTCGACCCCGACTCGGCGCGGCAGCGCGAGCGCACGCTGGCGCACCTGCAGCAGCACGGCGCGCTGAGCGCAGCGCAGGCCCTGCTCGCGACGCCCTGTGCCGCCGCGACCGAGGACGAGGCCAAGTCCCTGCGCGACGCCGTCGCGCGCGCCGCCCGGCCGCTGCAGCGCTACCGCTGCGCGGCCTGCGCCTTCGAGGCGCAGAACTATTTCTGGCAATGTCCCGGCTGCCTGGGCTGGGACACCTACCCGCCGCTGCGCCAGGAGGACCTCTGATGACCGTTCCGACCCGAGAGCGTCTCGCCCGGGCCCGCGTGCTGGTGGTGGGCGATGCGATGCTCGACCGCTACTGGTTCGGCGCCGTCGACCGCATCTCGCCCGAGGCGCCGGTGCCGGTGGTGCGCGTCAACCGCGAGGAAGAGCGCCTCGGCGGCGCCGCCAACGTGGCACTGAACGTGAAGACGCTCGGCGCGCAGGCCACGCTGATGACGGTGGTCGGCGACGACGAGCCGGCGCGCACGCTGAAGAAGCTGCTCGAGCGCCAGGGCGTGGCCGCGATGCTCGGCAGCGACCCGCAGCTCTACACCATCGTCAAGCTGCGCGTGATCGGCCGTTCGCAGCAGTTGATTCGCATCGACTTCGAGAACCAGCCCGACCACGAGGTGCTCGCCGCCATGCTCGGCGACTACGAGCGCGCGCTGCCGGCGCACGATGCGGTGCTGTTCTCCGACTACGGCAAGGGCGGCCTGACGCACCTGCCGCGCATGATCGAGCTGGCGCGCGCGGCCGGCAAGCCGGTGCTGATCGACCCCAAGGGCAGCGACTACAGCCGCTACGCCGGCGCCACCGTGATCACGCCCAACCGCGCCGAGCTGGCACAGGTGATCGGGAGCTGGAGCAGCGAGGCGCAGTTGCACCAGCGCGCCGAGGCGCTGCGCCGCGAACACGGGCTCGAAGGCCTGCTGCTGACGCGCAGCGAGGAAGGCATGTCGCTGTTCGACGCCGCCGGACACGCCCAGGTGCCGGCGCAGGCGCGCGAGGTGTTCGACGTCACCGGCGCCGGCGACACGGTGATCGCCACCATGGCCGCGATGCTCGCCTGCGGCCACACGCTGCGCGAGGCGATGCCGGTGGCCAACCGCGCCGGCGGCATCGTGGTCGGCAAGTTCGGCACGGCCAGCGTCAGCTACGAGGAGCTGTTCTCATGAGAGTGGTGGTGACCGGCGCCGCCGGCATGATCGGCAGCAACATCGTCCACGGTCTGAACGCGATCGGCGTCGACGACGTGATCGCCGTCGACAACCTCACCAACGGCCCGAAGTACCGCAACCTGCTCGGCGCCAGGATCAGCGACTACTTCGACAAGACCGACTTCTACGCGCGCTTCACGCGGCGCGAGTTCGGCAGGGTCGACGCGGTGCTGCACCAGGGCGCCTGCAGCGACACGATGCAGCACGACGGGCGCTACATGCTCGATACCAACTACCGCTGCTCGAAGGACCTGCTCGACGCCTGCCAGGACCAGGGCACGAGGCTGCTGTACGCCTCGTCGGCGGCCACCTACGGCGGCAGTGCCTCGTTCCGCGAGGAGCCGCAGTTCGAGCAGCCGTTGAACGTCTACGGCTACAGCAAGCTGCTGTTCGACAACGTGGTGCGGCGCATGCTGCCCAAGTCCACCTCGCAGGTGGCGGGCTTTCGCTACTTCAACGTCTACGGCCCGCGCGAGCAGCACAAGGGCCGCATGGCCTCGGTGGCCTTCCACCACTTCAACCAGTTCCGTGAACACGGCAAGGTCAAGCTGTTCGGCGAGTACGGCGGCTACGGCCCGGGCATGCAGTCGCGCGACTTCGTGTTCGTCGACGACGTGGTGGCCGTGAACCTGTGGTTCCTGCAGAACCCCGGCAAGAGCGGCATCTTCAACCTCGGCAGCGGCCGCGCCCAGCCGTTCAACGACGTGGCGGTGGCCACCGTGAACGCGGCACGCACCCTGAAGGGGGAGGCGCCGCTGCCGCTGGCCGAGCTCGTCGCGCGCGGGCTGGTCGAGTACATCCCCTTCCCCGAGGCGCTGGTGGGCAAGTACCAGTGCTTCACGCAGGCCGACCTCACGCGGCTGCGCGCAGCCGGCTGCGACCACGCCTTCGCCGACGTCGCCACCGGCGTGGGCCGCTACGTGGCCTGGCTGGCGGCGCAGGGCTGAGCATTCCTCACGTCCCCCGCCCGGGGGACGGCCGGCGGAGTGGCCCGCGGTGGCGATTCACGCCGCGGCGTGCGGCCGGAACACTGGCTCCCGAGCTCGCAATCCCGCGGCTCGCATCCACCCAAGGAGCCTCGTCATGTTCAAGTTCATCACCGCCGCCATCCTCGCCCTCGTGTCTGCCGCAGCCTTCGCGGCCACCGACGTCAACAAGGCCAGCCAGGCCGAGCTGGAAGCCGTCAAGGGCATCGGGCCGTCGATGGCCACGCGCATCCTGGAGGCGCGCAAGGCCGGCACGTTCAACAACTGGGCCGACCTGCAGGGCCGCGTCAAGGGCATGGGCGACGGCAACGCGCGCAAGTTCTCGGCCGACGGCCTGACCGTCAACGGCCAGGCCTACAGCGCCGCGGCGGCGCCGGCCAAGGCCAAGGGCGAGAAGGCACCGAAGAAGGCGCGCGAGCCGAAGGCGAAAGCCTGACGCTCAGGCCCAGCCGAAGAAGGCGCGCACCTCGTCGCGCCTCGCCATCGTGTCGGCCACGCCGAGGGCCACCAGTTCGCGCGTGTACGGCGATTCGAAGAGCAGGTAGCTCGCCAGTGCCGCACCGCGCGCGTCCTCGCCGCGGCCCGACACGCCGACGCCGCGCAGCATGCCGCGCACCGGTGCCGGCAGGCTGCCGATGTGCTTGGCGGCGAGGTCGTCGAGGCGCTGGCTGGGTGCGATCACCAGCGTCTCGATGGGCCGCAGCGTGGTGCGCGCCAGCGCATCGGGCGGCAGCAGCTTCAGCGTCGCGTTGATGCGCTGCAGCCGCTCCACGTCGACCGCCAGCGCGTCGAGGAAGATGTTCGACAGCGCATGACCGGCGATCTGCGCCAGGTTCGGGTACTCGTCGCTGTGCGCACGCGCGCCCGGCGGCTCGTGCATGCGGCCCGCGCCGATGATCAGGATGCGCTGCGCGCCCAGGTGAACCGCCGGCGAGATCGGCGCAGCCTGGCGCATCGAGCCGTCGCCAAAGTGCTCGGTGCGGCCCTCGATCGGCAGCGGCACGGCCGGGAACACGAACGGAATCGCCGAGGAGGCCATCAGGTGCGGCACGCCGATGTCCGAGCGTACCGCGATGCGCTGCGAGCGCGTCCAGGGCACGATCTCCTGCACCGCGTCGTAGAAGGTCACGTGCAGGCCCGAGCCGTAGCTGGAGGCCGTGACGGCGAGTGCCTGCAGGTGGCCGTCGCGCATCGCCTGCTTGATGCCGGTGCTGCCGACCATGCGCTGCAGCAGGTCGGCGGCCGGCGCGTTGTCTAGCAGCGAGCGCGGCCGCGCGCGGCGCCAGCGCGCGATCAGCCAGCCCATCGAGAACAGCGTCAGCCAGCGCGCGCCGGTGCGGATCACGCCCAGCGAATCGGCGCGGTAGATCTGCTCGGCATGGAAGTTCTCCCACACCTCGGCGAGCACGCGCACCGCTTCGTCCATGTCAGCGCTGCGGCAGGCCAGCGCCGCGGCGTTGATCGCACCGGCCGAGGTGCCCGTGATCACCGGGAAGGGGTTACCCGGCGGCGCGATGGATTCGCGCCGGATCTTCATCACCGCCTTCAGCACGCCGACCTGGTAGGCCGCCCGGGCGCCACCGCCCGTCAACACGAGGCCCGTGGTCGGCGCGTCACTCATTCGTAGACGACCTCCGCCTTGCCCTGGCTCGCGCCGCTGCGCCAGCGAGCCAGCGCCTCGTCGGTCGGGTAGAAGCGCGCCGCCTCGCCGAGGTCGACCTCGCCGCTGGCGCGCTCGCGGTGCAGCGCGAGGCGAATCGTCAGGCCCTGCGGCAGGTCGCCGTGCTCGGTCTGCAGACGGCGCGACGGAAACTCGCGCAGCACTTCGGCCACCGGCGGGATGCTGCCGTTGACCTCGACGCGCAGGTACTTGCCGAAGCGGCAGCGCGCGGCGGCCAGGTCCCACACCTGCGTGACGTTCAGGCGCAGGCCGCCGGAGAAGCGGTCGGGCTGCACCTTGCCCTGCACGATGATCAGCTCGTCGTCCTTCAGCAGCTCGCGGTGGGCGTTCAGCAGATCCTCGTTGGCCACCGCCTCGATGGCCTCGGTCTTGTCGTCGAGCTTGAAGATCGCGACGCGGCCGCGCTGGCCGTTGACCACGCGCAGGTCGCCGACGATGCCGGCCAGCAGCTGCGGCTCGCGGCTGTCGACCAGGTCGGCGTTGCGCCGCCGCGCGATGCGCCGCACCTCCTCGCCGCTCTGATCGAACAGGTGGCCGGAGAGGTAGAAGCCGAGCGCCACCTTCTCGAAGCCGAGGCGCTCCTTGATGCTCCACGGCTCGGCCGCCACCAGCTCGGGCTCGCGCGTGCTGGCCGCATGCGACTGCTCGTCATCGGAGGCGAAGTCGAACAGCCCGCCCTGGTCGGCGTTGGCGGCCTGCGTGTCGGCGAAGTCGAACGCCAGCCCGATGCTCGCCACCATCGCCGAGCGCTCGGGGTGCAGCTTGTCAAAGGCACCGGCCTTGATGAGCGCCTCCACCACACGCTTGTTGATGCGGCCGCGGTCGACCCGGTGGCAGAAGTCGAACAGCGAGGTGAAGGGGCCGCCCTCCTCGCGCGCCGCGATGATGGCCTCGATCGCGCCCTGCCCCGTGCCCTTGATCGCGCCCAGGCCGTAGCGCACCACGTCGTCGGCCACCGGCACGAAGCGGTAGGTGCCGGTGTTGACATCGGGCGGCTCGAAGGTGATGCCCAGCGCGACGGCGTCGTCGTGGAAGATCTTGAGCTTGTCGGTGTCGTCCAGCGCCACGCTCATGTTGGCGGCGGTGAACTCGGCGAGGTAGTGGACCTTCAGGTAGGCCGTGTGATAGGCCAGCAGCGCGTACGCGGCGGCGTGCGACTTGTTGAAGCCGTAGCCCGCGAACTTCTCCATCAGGTCGAAGATCTCGTTGGCCTTGGGCTCGGGAATGCCGTTCTTGGCCGCGCCCTCGGCGAAGGTGGCGCGGTGCGCCACCATCTCCTCGAGCTTCTTCTTGCCCATCGCGCGGCGCAGCAGGTCGGCGCCGCCGAGCGTGTAGCCGCCGACGATCTGGGCCACCTGCATCACCTGCTCCTGGTAGACCATGATCCCGTAGGTCTCCTCGAGCACCTCGCGCATCAGCGGATGCGGGTACTCGACCTCCTCGCGGCCGTGCTTGCGCGCACAGAAGGTGGGGATCAGGTCCATCGGCCCGGGGCGGTACAGCGCGACCAGCGCGATCACGTCCTCGAACACGCTCGGCTTGGCGTCGCGCAGCATGCGCTGCATGCCGGAGGATTCCAGCTGGAACACCGCGACGGTCTTGCCCTCGCTCATCAGCCGGTACGAGGCCTTGTCGTCCAGCGGCAGCGTCTCGAACGCGAAGCTTTCCTGGCCGGGCCGGCGCGCGCGGATGTAGTCCTTCGCGAGCTCGAGGATGGTCAGCGTGGCGAGGCCCAGGAAGTCGAACTTCACCAGGCCGATCTGCTCGACGTCGTCTTTGTCGTACTGGCTGACCGCGCTGTCGCTGCCGGGCTGCTGGTAGAGCGGGCAGAAGTCGGTGATCTTGCCCGGCGCGATCAGCACGCCGCCGGCGTGCATGCCGACGTTGCGCACGATGCCTTCCACGCGCTCGGCCAGCGCGAGCAGCTCGGCCACCTCCTCCTCGTTCTTCTCGCGCTCCTCGATCTCGGGCGCTTCCTTGCGCGCGTAGATCACGCTGCTGTCGGGCGTCTCGGGCGGGCGGCGCAGCGTCACGGTCTTGCCCGGCGGCGCCGGCACCAGCTTGGCGACGCTGTCGACATGGCCGTAGCCCATGCCCAGCACGCGGCCCACGTCGCGCAGCGCGGCCTTCGCGGCCATGGTGCCGAAGGTGGCGATCTGGCTCACCGCGTCGCGGCCGTACTTGTCCTTGACGTAGTCGATCACCCGGTCCCGGTTGCCCTGGCAGAAGTCGACGTCGAAGTCGGGCATCGACACCCGGTCGGGATTGAGGAAGCGCTCGAACAGCAGGTTGTAGCGCAGCGGGTCGAGGTCGGTGATCTTCAGCGCGTAGGCCACCAGCGAGCCGGCACCGGAGCCGCGGCCCGGGCCCACCGGGCAGCCGTTGTTCTTGGCCCAGTTGATGAAGTCGGCCACGATCAGGAAGTAGCCGGGGAAGCCCATCTTCAGGATCGTCGCGATCTCAAAGTCGAGCCGCTCGACGTAGCGCGGCCGCTCCTTCTCGCGCTGCGCCGCATCGGGATACAGGTGCAGCAGCCGCTCCTCCAGCCCTCGCTGCGACTCCTCGCGGAAGAAGTCGGCCATCGGCATCGGCACGCCGTCGACCCGCGGCGTCGGGAAGTCCGGCAGCTGCGGCTTGCCGAGCACGAGGCTCAGGTTGCAGCGCTTCGCGATTTCCACCGCATTGGCCAGTGCGGAGGGAATGTCGGCGAACAGCGCCGCCATCTCCGCGCGGCTCTTGAAGTGCTGCTCGCGGCTGAAGCGCTTGACGCGCTTGGCGTTGGTGAGCGTCTCGCCCTCGGCCACGCAGACGCGCGCCTCGTGAGCCTCGAAGTCTTCCGGCGTCAGGAACTGGATCGGGTGCGTGGCCACCACCGGCAGGCCGAGCTCGGCAGCCAGCGGCACGGCGGCGCGCGTCTGCGCCTCGTGCGCCGGCATGCCGCCGCGCTGCAGCTCGAGGTAGAAGCGCTGCGGGAACAGCGCGGCGAGGCGCTTCGCGGTGGCCGCGGCGCGCGACTTGTCGCCGGCCAGCAGCGCCTGCCCCACTGCACCGAGGTCCGCGCCCGACAGCGCGATCAGCCCCGCGCCGTGCGCGGCCAGCCACTCCCACTTGACCCAGGCCTGGCCGCGCTGCTCGTTGGAGATCCACGCCTTGGAGAGGATCTCGCACAGGTTGAGGTAGCCCTCGCGGCTCTGCACCAGCAGCAGCAGGCGGCTGGCCTGCTTCTCGCCGGTCTCGCTCTCCAGCCAGATGTCCGCGCCGAGGATCGGCTTGACGCCCTTCTTGCGCGCCTGGCTGTAGAACTTCACCGCGCCGAACAGGTTCGACAGGTCGGTGATCGCCAGTGCGCCCTGGCCGTCCTTCGCGGCCGCCGCCACCATGTCATCCACCCGCAAGGTGCCGTCGACGACGGAGAACTCGGTGTGGGTGCGCAGGTGGATGAAGTCCATGCGGGGATTCTAGGGAAGCCGCTTCCTAGAATGCGGGACGTGAACGTGCTGAACATCTCCGCCTACCGCTTCGTGGAACTGCCGGACGCCGACGTTTGGCGCGATCGGATCCACGAGAGTGCCCTCGCCTCTGGCCTGAAGGGCACGGTGCTGCTCGCCAGCGAGGGCATCAACCTCTTCCTCGCCGGCCCGGCGGACGCCTTGCGCGGCTTCGTCGCCTGGCTGCGCGACGAGCCACGCTTCGCACCGCTCGAGCCGAAGGAAAGCTGGTCCGACGGCGTGCCCTTCGGCAAGCTGCGGGTGAAGGTCAAGCGCGAGATCATCCGCATGAACCACCCGGCGATCCGCCCGCAGGACGGCCGCGCGCCAGCGGTGGACGCGGCCACGCTGGCGCGCTGGCTCGACGCCGGGCACGACGACGAGGGCCGCCCGGTGGTGACGCTGGACACGCGCAATGCCTTCGAGGTCGACCACGGCCGCTTCGCCGGCGCGCTCGACTGGCGCCTCGCGAAGTTCAGCGACTTCCCGGCCGCCGCGCTGGCGCACCGCGAACAGATGCAGGGCAAGACGGTGGTGAGCTACTGCACCGGCGGCATCCGCTGCGAGAAGGCGGCGATCTTCCTGCGCGAAGCCGGCGTCGAGCGCGTGCTGCAGCTCGAGGGCGGCATCCTGAAGTACTTCGAGCAGGCCGGCGGCCGGCACTTCGAGGGCGAGTGCTTCGTGTTCGACGAGCGCGACCGGCTCGACCCGGCACTGCGCCCGGCGCCGGCCTGAGCGCTCAGGCCTTCAGCACCTTCAGCACCTCGGAGCGGAACTCGCGCTGGTAGAGGATCCAGACCACGCCCGCTGTGGCCACCGCGAACACCAGCGGCGAGAAGAACCAGCCGATCGCCGCGAAGGCGAAGTAGTAGGCGCGCAGGCCGTCGTTGAAGGTCTCGGCGGCCATCGCGACGACATGGCCGGCGCGCTCGGCCGAGGCCTGTCGCAGCGCCTCGCCGGCCTCGCCCATCTCGATCAGCTGCTCGCTTTCGGGCAGCGAGCCCACCAGCAGCGCGCCGAAGGTGTACTGCCGCATCGACCAGGTGAAGCGGAAGAACGAGTACACGAAGATGCCGAGCATCAGCACCACCTTGAGGTCGAACACCAGCACCGAGGTGCGGGCCGCGAACGGGATCTCGCGCACCAGCTCGCTGGCCTTCTCGGTGGTGCCGAGCACGGCGAGCAGGCCGCCGATGATCAGGATGGTGGTGGAGGCGAAGAACGACGGGCTGGTGGAGAGGTTCTGGATGATCACGCCGTCGACCACGCGCACCTCGCGGTAGGTCGACTGCAGCATCCACGCGCGGCGGATGCGGTTGGTGGTGTCCAGCAGCGAGGCCTGCAGCGTGCTGCGCCGCTTGGCGAACAGCACGTAGCCGGCCCAGCCGACGAAGAATACCGCCAGCGCGGCCCAATCCGACCAGGGCAGCAGCCCGAGCACCTTGAATGCCGTCTCCATGCGACGACTGTATCAAGGGCCGTGTCTGGCCAGCGCAACCCTCGTTCGATCAGGCTGCGATCACGCCGTCCTGAGCGCCGAGGCGACGCGCATCAGCGAGGCCACCACCGCCTCGACGGCCGCCTGCTGCTTCGCATCCTTCAGCGCGCCGGCCTCGTCGAAGGCTTCGTTCGCCTTCGACAGCGCGAACTGCTGCGGCACGGCCAGCATCGCGATCGTCATGGTCAGGTACTGGCGCGTGAAGTTCAGCGATCGCAGCGCCCCCAGCGGCCCCGGCGAGGCGCTCAGCAGTCCGAGCGGCTTGCCGCTGCTCGCGGCCAGGCCGGCCGGCGCGTCGCCTTCGGGCTGCAGGCGCGACAGCCAGTCGAAGCTGTTGATCACGAGCGGCGTCGGGAAGCCGTTGTATTCCGGCGCCGCGAGCAGCACGCCGTCGGCGGCGCGCAGCGCGTCGCGCAGGCGGCGCGCGCCGTCGGGCACGCCGGAGGCCTTCTCGAGGTCGCCGTCGTACAGCGGCAGCGCGAGCGAGCGCAAGTCGAGCGTGTCGACCTGCGCGCCGCGCGCCGCGGCGATCGCCGCGGCCGCATCGACGAGCTTGCGGTTCCACGAGCCGGCGCGCGAGCTGCCGGAGATCGCGAGCAGGCGCAGCGTGCCCATGGCGGCGCCCGTGCTCAGCGGCCGAACTTGGCCGTGACCTCGGCCAGGCGCTGGCCGAAGGCCTTGGCGGTGGCGATGTCGCCCGGGATCATCTCGTCCACCGACGCATCCGACGGCGTGGCGGTGATCAGGCCGGCGTTGCCGCCCAGGTTGTTGATGTCGTCACGGGTGTGCGCCTTGGCGTTCATCGGCAGCATGCCGGTGCCGGCCCACAGCATGCCGTGCTGCTGCGACAGGGTGAAGAAGTAGTTGATCGTCGAGGCCTTGTCGCCGTTGATGGTGGCCGAGTTGCTGAAGCCGGCGGCGAGCTTGTCCTTCCAGGCACGCACGTACCAGGGCTTGGACGAGGCGTCGGCGAACTTCTTGAACTGCCAGCTCGGGCCGCCCATGTAGGTCGGCGAGCCGAACACGATCATCGTCGCCGCGGCGAGCTGCTCCCAGCCGCCCTCGGGCAGGTTGCCTTCGGCATCGATCGCCAGCAGCGACGCGCCGGCGGTCGAGGCCACGGCCTCGGCGATCTTCTGGGTGTGGCCGTAGCCGCTGTGGTAGACGATCACGATCTTGGACATCTCGGAACTCCAGGGTTGAAACGAACGAAGGAACGAACGAGGAAGCTCGCGGCTCAGGCCGCCAGGTCGAACACCAGTACCTCGGCATCGCGCCCGCCCCCGAGCGCGAGCCGTGGCTCGCCGGCGATCAGCGCGGCATCGCCGCCGCGCAGCGCCTGGCCGTTGACGCTGAGCTCGCCGCGCACCACGTGCACGTAGCTGCGTCGCGCCGGGTCGAGCGCGAGCTCTGCCGATTCGGCGCCGTCGAACAGGCCGGCATAGAGCGCGGCATCGGCATGGATGCTCACCGAGCCCTCGCGGCCGTCGCGGCTGGCCACCAGGCGCAACTTGCCTCGCTTCTCGGCCGGCTCGAAGCGCTTCTGCTCGTAGCCGGGCTCGACGCCGGCCTCGTCGGGCTCGATCCAGATCTGCAGGAAGTGCGTGGTGGCGTCGGCCGCATGGTTGTATTCGCTGTGGCGCACGCCGCGGCCGGCACTCATGCGCTGCACGTCGCCGGGGCGGATCACGCCGCTGTTGCCGCCTTCGCTGCCGATGCTGTCGCGATGCGCGAGTTCGCCCGCCAGCACGTAGCTGATGATCTCCATGTCGCGGTGGCCGTGCGTGCCGAAGCCGGTGCCCGGCGCGATGCGGTCTTCGTTGATCACGCGCAGGTTGCCCCAGCCCATGTGCTTGGGGTCGAAGTAGTCGGCGAAGGAGAAGCTGTGGAAGCTCTTCAGCCAGCCGTGGTCGGCGTAGCCGCGGTCGCAGGACTTGCGCAAGGTGATCATGGTGGGGCTCTCGATGCGGGTGGCGGATCGGATGTCGGTGCCATCAATGTAGGAGCCGGCCCGTCACCCGCCAGCGGCCCGTCCTTGAAGCTCGCGTTCAAATAAGATGAACCCCTGTTCCCGCCGCCCGCGACCGCCATGACCGAACGCCGCAACGTGCTCACGCCCGAAGCCCTCGCGATGATGGACACCATCGCGCGCACGGGCAGCTTCGCCGCCGCGGCGCGCGAGCTCGGCAAGGTGCCTTCGGCGCTCACCTACAACGTGCGCCAGCTGGAGGACGCACTCGACGTGCTGCTGTTCGACCGCAGCTCGCGCCAGGCGCAGCTCACCGCCGCCGGCGAGGAGCTGCTTCAGGAAGGCCGACGCCTGCTGGCCGAGATGGACGCGGTGGCCAACCGCGTGCGCCGCGTGGCCACCGGCTGGGAGACGCAGCTCACGGTGGCGGTCGACACCATCATCTCGCAGGTCACGGTGTTCGAGCTGTGCGAGGCCTTCTACGCGCGTTGCAGCGAGCAGGGCGTGGAGCACGGCACGCGGCTGCGCGTGCGCAGCGAGGTGCTGGCCGGCACCTGGGAAGCGCTGCTGTCGGGACAGGCCGATCTCGCGATCGGCGTCGGCACGCATGCCACGCCGCCGGCGGGCATCGAGTTCGCGCTGCTCGGCGACGTCGACTTCGTGTTCGCCGTCGCGCCGCACCACCCGCTCGCGCGCCGCGAGGGCCCGATCAGCGACGCCGAGCTGCTGCAGCACCGCGCGGTGGCCGTGGCCGATTCGGCGCAGCGCATGACGCCGATCACCGTCAACCTGCTGCCGGGCCAGGACGTGCTGACGGTGGCCAGCACCCAGGCCAAGATCGAGGCACAGATCCGCTGCATGGGCTGCGGCTACCTGCCCGAACCAATGGCCCGACCGCACGTGGAGGCCGGCCGGCTGGTGGTGAAGGAGGTCGAGCGCACGCGGCCGCGCGCGCACATGGGCTATGCCTGGCGCTCGGGCACCGGGGGGCGCGGCAAGCGCCAGCCGCTGGGCCTGGCGCTGCAGTGGTGGCTCGGCCAGCTCGAGAGCCCGGCGACGCGCCGAGCCCTGCTCGAGCGCCACAGCGGCCCCTGGGGCGGATGAACACCCGGTGATCGACTACGTCGGTCGCTTCGCGCCCTCGCCCACCGGCCCGCTGCACGCCGGCTCGCTGGTGGCGGCGCTGGCGTCTTGGCTGGACGCACGCGCGCACGGCGGGCGCTGGCTGGTGCGCATCGAGGACATCGACACGCCGCGCTGCATGCCCGGCGCCGACCGCTTCATCCTCGGTCAGCTCGCGGCCTGCGGCCTCGAGCCCGACGAGCCGCCGCTGTGGCAATCGGCGCGCGGCGGGCGCTACCAGGCCGCGCTCGAGAAGCTCGTCGCCTCGGGCTGGGCCTATCCCTGCGCATGCACACGCAGCGACATCGAGCGTGCGCTGGCCGCACAGGGCCGCGTGAAGCCGCGCGGCGGCGAACTCGTCTACCCCGGCACCTGCCGTGGCGGCCTGCACGGCCGCACCGCGCGCGCGATGCGGCTGCGCACCTCGTTCGGATCGTGCGCCGACGAGCCCGAGATCACCTGGCACGACCGCCGCCTCGGCACGCAGCACCAGCATGTGTGCGAAGCGGTGGGCGACGTCGTGCTCAAGCGCGCCGATGGCCTGTGGGCCTACCAGCTCGCGGTGGTGGTCGACGACGCCGAGCAGGGCATCACCGACGTCGTGCGCGGTGAAGACCTGGCCGACAACACGCCGCGCCAGATCCTGCTGCAGCGCGCGCTGGGCGTGCCGATGCCGCGCTACCTGCACACGCCGCTGGTGCGGGGCGCGAACGGCGAGAAGCTCTCGAAGCAGAACGGCGCCGAGGCGCTCGACCTGCGCGAGCCGCTCGAGACGCTGCGCGCTGCGCTGGCCGTGCTCGGCCTGCGCGCGGACGCCGGCGACCGCGCGGGTCTTCTGGCCGCGGCCGTCGAGGCCTGGCGCGAGGCGGTGGCATGATGGCGGCCCTTCCTCCACCACTCGACGAGCGAGCGCCATGCCCCTGACCACCACCGCCTCCGGCCTGCAGTACGAAGACACCACCGCCGGCAGCGGCGCCGAAGCGCGCGCCGGCCAGTACGTCACCGTGCACTACACCGGCTGGCTCTACAACGACGGCGTCAAGGGCGCCAAGTTCGACAGCAGCAAGGACCGCAACGACCCGTTCCAGTTCGGCCTGGGCCAGGGCATGGTGATCCGCGGCTGGGACGAAGGCGTGCAGGGCATGAAGGTCGGCGGCACGCGCGTGCTGGTGATCCCGCCGCAGCTCGGCTACGGCGCGCGCGGCGCCGGCGGCGTGATCCCGCCGAACGCGACGCTGATGTTCGAGGTCGAGCTCCTGGGCGTGTGACGCGCAATCCGGCATGACGGTCCGGTACGACATCGTCCACACGACGACCTACCGCTACCGCGCGCCGGTGCGCTTCGGCGAGCACCGCGTGATGTTCCGCCCGCGCGACAGCCACGACCTGCGCGTGCTCGCCACCGACCTGCAGGTCAGCCCCGAAGCCTCGGTGCGGCTGATCCAGGATCCGCACTCCAACTCGATCGCGATCGTGCAGCCGCTCGCCGAGGCGGCCGAGCTGCGGATCACCTGCAGCTTCACGATCGAGCACGCTCACTCGCACAACCTCGAGCTGCCGCTCGATCCGTCGGCCGAGCACTTCCCGTTCGCGTACAGCGTGGAGGAGCGCTTCGACCTCGAGCACTACCTGCGCCCGCACCACGACGACCCGAAGGGCGAGCTCACCGCGTGGGCGCGCCAGTTCATCCGCACCGACGGCCCGACCGGCACGCGCGAGCTGCTGGTGGCGATGAACCAGCACATCCGCGACCACTTCACCTACGTCGCGCGCGACGAGGAAGGCACGCAGAGCCCGCAGCAGACGCTGGCGCGCGGCAGCGGCTCGTGCCGCGACTTCGCGTTGCTGATGATGGAGGCTGCGCGCCGGCTCGGCGTGGCCACGCGCTTCGTGTCGGGCTACCTGTACGACCCGGCGCTGGACAGCACCGAGGCGGCGCCGAGCTCCGACGTGGTCGGCGCCGGCAGCACGCACGCGTGGCTGCAGGCCTACCTGCCGGGCGCGGGCTGGGTGCCATTCGACCCGACCAACAACCTGCTGGGCGGCAACACGCTGATCCGCGTGGGCGTGGCGCGTGATCCGCAGCAGGCGGCGCCGGTGGCCGGCACCTGGTACGGGCCGGCCGACGCCTACCTCGGCATGGAGGTGGGCGTGCAGGTCACGCGCCAGCGCGGCGCGGACTGATCAGCGCTGGAACGGGTTGCCGCGCTTGGCGGCCGCGCCGCCGTTGCCGGCGAAGGGCTTCTTGCCGAAGGGCTTGCCGCCCGCGCCGAAGGGCTTCTTCGCCCCGAACGGCTTGCCGCCGAAGCCCTTGCGGGCACCGAAAGCCGGGCGCTCGCCCGCGCCTTCCGGACGGCCGGCGAAGATGCGCGGCGCCGGCGTCTTCGGCTCCAGGCCGTTGACGGTGGCCACCGGGATGTCCTGCGTCGTGAAGTGCTGGATGCGGCGGATCATGCCGACATCCATGCGCTCGGCCAGCGTGACCGCCAGGCCGTTGCGGCCGGCACGGCCGGTGCGGCCGATGCGGTGCACGTAGTCCTCGGCCTTCATCGGCAGGCCGTAGTTGATCACGTGGCTGATGGTCGGCACGTCGATGCCGCGCGCGGCCACGTCGGTGGCGACGAGCACGCGCAGGTGCTTGTTGCGCAGCCCTTGCAGCACGCGATTGCGGCGGCCCTGGGGCATGCCACCGTGCAGCGAGGCGACGGCATGGCCGAGCTCGGCCAGGCGGTCGGCCAGCCAGTCGGCGTCGCGCTGCGTGCTGGTGAAGATCACCGCCTGCTCGAGATCGGTGCCGGTCAGGATGTGATCCAGCAGCGCGTTCTTGTGGTGGTGGTTGTCGGCCCAGTGCAGGCGCTGCTCGATGTTGACGTGCGTGTCGGTGTGCGAGGCGACGTCGATGCGCTGCGGCTCGCGCAGCAGGTTGCGCGCGAGGTGGCCGACATTGCCGGCGAAGGTGGCGCTGTACATCACCGTCTGGCGCGCCGCGGGCACGTGGTCGGCGATGGTGGTGATGTCGTCGATGAAGCCCATGTCGAGCATGCGGTCGGCTTCGTCGAGCACGAGCATCTCGACGTTGTCGAGCACGGCCTTGCCGGTCTGCAGGTGGTCGAGCAGGCGGCCGGGCGTCGCGATCAGGATGTCCAGCGGGCCGCGCAGGGCCTTGATCTGCGCCGGGTAGGGCACGCCGCCCACCACGGTGGCCACGCGCAGGCCCTGTACGTGGCGGCCGTAGATCGTCGCGGCCTGGGCCACCTGCATCGCCAGTTCGCGCGTCGGCGCCAGCACGAGGATGCGCGGGCCGTAGACCACGCCCTTCTCGCGGCGCTTGGTGTTGTCGCCGCGCGCGGCCAGCACACGCTGCAGCGCCGGCAGGATGAAGGAGGCCGTCTTGCCGCTGCCGGTGCTCGCCGAGACCATCAGGTCGCGACCTTCCAGCGCGGGCGGAATGGCACGCTGCTGCACGTCGGTGGCGGTGTCGTAGCCGGCATCGGCCACGGCGCGGGTCAGGGCCTCGTTCAGGCCCAGGTTCTCGAAACTCATCGTTCTCTTTCGCAAAGCAGCGGCGCAAAACGCCGCCGGGCGGGCCGTGGCACGGCTCGCCCTGATCAGGTCGCGGGGAAACTTCGTCGGAAGGCTCGTAGCGACGGCATCGCCGCCAACCGTGCCCCCGCCGTTGCGGCGGGATGTTCCGAAGGAAAGAGACGGAACGAGGTCGAAGGAGATGAACGGACGACGCGCGGACAGAACCGCGCGTCTGGGCGGCATTGTAGCGCGGCGCGCAATTTCCTGCTGCGCCGCAGCACGCCCGGCACCGCATGACCTTGGTCAAGCGGGCGCGCCGGCCGGGCTGGCAGACTGCGGCCCCATGCGCGAAAGCCCCGCCCTCGTCGAATCCCGCCGCTATGGCACGCGCACCGTGCCCATGCTGCGGCCGCTCGGCTGGCTGGGTGCCGGCTGGCGCGATTTCGTGCGCTGCCCGCTGCCGGGGCTGCTGCATGGCCTGGTGGTGGCGCTGTTCGGCGCCGCGCTGTTCTGGGCCGCGCGCGACGAGTTCTGGCTGCTCTCCGGCGCGTTCTCGGGCTTCCTGCTGGTCGCGCCCATCGTCGCCACCGGTCTGTACGCGGTGAGTCGCGCGCTGCTGCGCGACGGCCGCGCCGACCTCGGCACGGCGATCGCGGCCTGGCGCCCGCGCGACGGCCGGCTGGTCGTGTTCGGCGTACTGCTCGCGTTCGCCGGCACCGGTTGGGTGATGACCTCGGCGTCGCTGATCACCGGCTTCGCGCCGGCCCCGGTGCGCAACCCGGTGGAGTTCCTGCGCGTGGTGGTGCTGGCCGACCAGGGCCACCTGTTCGAGATCTGGCTCGCGATGGGCGGCGTGCTGGCCGCGCCGGTGTTCGCCTCCAGCGTGGTGGCCATCCCGCTGCTGCTCGACCGCCAGATCGGCATCCTCGCGGCCGTGTTCACGAGCTGGCGCGTGGTGATGGACAACCCCGTGCCGATGGCGCTGTGGGCCGCCTTGATCATGGGGCTCACGCTGCTGGGCATGGCCACCGTGATGGCCGGCCTGGTGGTCGTGGTGCCGTGGCTCGCGCACGCGAGCTGGCACGCCTATCGCGACCTGGTCGACACCTCCGGCCTGGCCGAGCGCCCCTGAGCCCGGGCCCGCAACATGTTCGGCTACAGCGAAGAGCAGATCGCCTGGTTCGGGCTGACCTTCGGCGTGACCGCGTTCATGCTGTACATGGTCTTCATCATCCTGCAGCTGGCGCGCGAATCGAAGGCCGGCAAGTTCGGTACCTTCGTGCTGCTGCTCGGGCTGGGCGTGGGCCTGCTGGGCTTCGCGGCCAAGGGCCTGATCAAGTTCTTCATCTCCGGCATCGTCGAATGAGCGCCGTGGACACGCCGCTGCGACACGCCTGGTACGACGATGCGCTCGCCTTCGTCACCGGCACGCTGTTCATCGCCATCGGGGTGACCATGTTCACCCATGCCGGGCTGCTCACCGGCGGCACCGCGGGCCTGGCGTTCCTCGCGCACTACGCGAGCGGGATCGGCTTCGGCCCGCTGTTCTTCGCGATCAACCTGCCCTTCTACCTGCTGGCCTGGAAGGCGATGGGCCGCAGCTTCACACTCAAGACCTTTGCCGCGGTGACGCTGCTGTCATTGCTCACGAGCACCATTCCGCGCTGGGCCGGCTTCGCGGTGCTCGACCCCTGGTTCGCGGCCGTGGCCGGCGGGCTGCTGATGGGCGCGGGCTTTCTGGTGCTGTTCCGTCACCACGCCAGCCTGGGCGGGCTGAACATCCTCGTGCTGGTGTTTCAGAAGCGCTTCGGCTGGCGCGCCGGCTGGGTGCAGATGGGCATCGACGGCGCCATCCTGCTGGCCTCGCTGGCGGTGGTCGAACCGCATCGCATCCTGATGTCGATCGCGGGCGCACTGGCCCTCAACCTGACCCTCGCGCTGAACCACCGGCCCGGCCGCTACGTCGCGTTCTAGGGTGAGCGACCGCTCGCGCGGCGGGCTCGCTGCCGCGCTGTGAACTGCGCACGGTTGGGGCTTGAGGCACCCCAAGCGAGGAACTCGCGCTTCGGGCATGATCTAAGGGTTAACCCTCAATCCAGGGGTGAAACCCAGAAAGGGACTGACCATGTCCAAGTTCATCGAGCTCATCAAGGCTCTGCTGCCCGAAGTGGAATCGCAGGCCGAACGTGACGAGGCCTACCTCAGCCAGGCGGTCGACATCTACGACCTCGAGCGCCGCATGCACGAGATCGACAACCGCGCCAACACTCTGGCCACCGGCCTGCAGTTCGGGCTGGTACTGCGCTGAGGCGAACGCCATGCGCACCAACGACGCGGAACACCGTACCACCGCCTCCGACGCTGCGGCTTCGATGTCGCACGCGCTGAGCACTTGGCTGGCCGCGCCTTTCGACGCGATGCGCTGGGCCTACGGCGGCGCCGTGCAATGCGGCCTGACACCGCGCTCGATGCTGGCGTCGCGCGAAGTCGAACGAACGCTGGGCGCACTGGAGCATCTCGCGCTCGGGCCGTTCGCGCGGCACGCGTGAACGGCCGGCCCTGCGCACCCATACGCGAGGCCGTGACCGGCGTCTCCCCAGGCCTTGCGCAATCATGCGCAAGCCCGTGACCGGCGTCTCCCCAGGCTGCGCGCCTGCAGGCGCGCAGCCGTGACGCAGGTGGAGAAGAGTCCGCAGGGACTCTTCTCCGTCCGGCGTCACCCCATGTGCAGGCCGCCGTTGCAGGAGAAGTCGGCGCCGGTCGTGAAGCCGGAGTCCTCACCCGCGAGCCAGGCGACGACGGAGGCGATCTCCTCCGGCGTGCCCAGGCGCTTGACCGGGATGCCGGCGATGATCTTGTCGAGCACGTCCTGGCGGATCGCCTTGACCATGTCGGTGCCGATGTAGCCCGGGCTCACGGTGTTCACCGTCACGCCCTTGCTGGCCACTTCCTGCGCCAGGGCCATCGTGAAGCCGTGCATGCCGGCCTTGGCGGCCGAGTAGTTGGTCTGGCCGAACTGGCCCTTCTCACCGTTGACCGACGAGATGTTGATGATGCGGCCCCAGCCCTTGTCGAGCATGCCGTCGATCACCTGCTTGGTGACGTTGAACAGGCTGGTGAGGTTGGTTTCCATCACCGCGTCCCAGTCGGCGCGGCTCATCTTGCGGAACACGCCGTCGCGCGTGATGCCGGCGTTGTTCACCAGCACGTCGACCATGCCGTGCTCGGCCTTCACCTTCTCGAAGGCGGCGACCGTCGAATCCCAGTCGCCGACGTTGCCGACCGAGGCATAGAACGTGTAGCCCAGCGCCTTCTGCTCGCCCAGCCACTTGTTGAAGTCGCGGCTCGGGCCGCAGCCGGCGATCACCTTGAAGCCGTCTTTGTGCAGCCGCTGGCACATCGCGGTGCCGATGCCACCCATGCCGCCGGTCACGTACGCCAATTTCTGAGCCATTTGTCTTCTCCTGGTTGAATCCGTTGGTGGTGTCTTGTGTTCAGCGCTCGACGGTCAGCGCCACGCCCATGCCGCCACCGATGCACAGCGAGGCGATGCCCTTCTTCGCATTGCGCTTCTGCATCTCGTGCAGCAGCGTGACGAGGATGCGGCAGCCGGAGGCGCCGATCGGGTGGCCGATGGCGATCGCGCCGCCGTTGACGTTGACCTTGCTCGTGTCCCAGCCCATCTCCTGGTGCACGGCGCAGGCCTGGGCCGCGAAGGCTTCGTTGATCTCGAGCAGGTCGAGATCGGCCGCCTTCCACCCGGCTCGCTCCAGCGCGCGGCGGGCGGCCGGAACCGGACCCATGCCCATGATCTTCGGGTCGAGGCCGGCGCTCGCGTAGCTGGCGATGCGCGCCAGCGGCGTCAGGCCCAGCTTGTCGGCGGTCTTCGCGCTCATCACCACCACGCCGGCCGCGCCGTCGTTGATGCCCGAGGCATTGCCGGCGGTCACGCTGCCGGCCTTGTCGAACGCGGGCTTCAGGCCGGCCAGGCCGTCGGCGCTGGTCTTGCGGTTGATGAACTCATCGGCCGCGAACAGGATCGGGTCGCCCTTCTTCTGCGCGATCGAGACCGGCACGATCTCGTCCTTGAAGCGGCCGGCGTCCTGAGCCGCGGCGGCCTTCTGCTGGCTGGCCAGCGCGAGCGCGTCCTGCGCCTCGCGGCTCACGCCGTACTGCTTGGCCACGTTCTCGGCCGTGATGCCCATGTGGTACTGGTTGTACACGTCCCACAGGCCGTCGACGATCATCGAGTCGATCAGCTTCCAGTCGCCCATGCGCGCGCCGTTGCGCGAGTTGGGCAGCACGTGCGGCGCCAGGCTCATGTTCTCCTGGCCGCCGGCGATGACGATCTCGCTGTCGCCGTCGCGAATGGCCTGGGCTGCGAGCATCACGGCCTTCAGGCCCGAGCCGCAGACCTTGTTGATGGTCATCGCGGGCACGCCGTGCGGCAGGCCCGCCTTGACGACCGACTGGCGCGCCGGGTTCTGGCCCGAACCTGCGGCCAGCACCTGGCCGAGGATCACCTCGCCGATCTGGCCGCCTTCGAGCTTCGCGCGCTTGAGCAGTTCGTTGATGACCACGGCGCCGAGCTCGGGCGCGGGCGTGGAGGCGAGCGTGCCGCCGAACTTGCCGACCGCGGTGCGGGCGGCGGCGACGATGACGATGTCGGTGCTCATGGGGGCGAATCTCCTGCGAGGGGTCGGGTCGGGGAAAGAGAGGATCAGGACGGACTGTCGCGCGCTGACCGGGGCCCAGCAAGCCCCGATCAACCCGCACTCAGGCTTTCTGCTTGACGTAGCGGCCGGGCGCCGCCTCGATCACCTTGTGGGTGCGATTGCCGTACGACTTCGGTGCAGCGATCTGCTTGCCGGCATGCGGCTTGAGCCAGTCGGCCCAGTCGGTCCACCAGCTGCCCGGGCGTTCCTTGGCCTTGTCGAACCAGGCCTGGGCATCGGCCGGCAACGCGTTGCCGTTGCCGATCCAGTGGCTGCGCTTGCCCTTGGCCGGCGGGTTGATCACGCCGGCGATGTGGCCGGAGGCGCCCAGCACGAAGCGCATGCGGCCCTTCGCGCCGGTCAGCACCTGGGTGCTCTTGTAGGCCGCGTCCCAGGGCACGATGTGGTCCTCGCGCGAGGCGTACACGAACACCGGCGCCTTGATCGCGCCGAGGTCGATCTTCTCGCCGCACACCGTCACCTTGCCCGGCACGACGAGGTTGTTCTCGTGGTACGTGTTGCGCAGGTACCAGCAGTACATCGGCCCGGGCAGGTTGGTGCTGTCGCTGTTCCAGTAGAGCAGGTCGAACGGCGGCGGCGTCTCGCCCTTGAGGTAGTTGCCGACCACGTAGTTCCACACCAGATCGTTCGGGCGCAGGAAGCTGAAGGTCGAGGCGAGTTCCTGACCCTTGAGCAGGCTGCCGCCACCCGGGCTGTCGGGACCGAGCGTCATCTCGCGCACCTGGACCATGGTTTCGTCGATGAACAGGTCGAGGATGCCGGTGTTGGAGAAGTCCAGCAGCGTGGTCAGCAACGTCACGCTGCTCGCGGGCTGCTCGCCGCGCGCGGCCAGCACCGCCAGCGCGGTGGCGAGGATGGTGCCGCCGACGCAGAAGCCCAGCGTGTCGATCTGCTTGGAGCCGGAGATGTCCTGCACTTCGTGGATGGCGCGGATCGCGGCGTCCTCGATGTACTGGTCCCAGGTGTAGGCGGCCATGCTGGTGTCGGGATTGCGCCAGCTGACGACGAACACGCGGTGGCCCTGCTCGACGGTGTACCGGATCAGCGAGTTGTCCGGCTGCAGGTCCATGATGTAGTACTTGTTGATGCACGGCGGCACGAACAGCATCGGCCGCTCGTACACCTTCGCGGTCAGCGGCTTGTACTCGATCAGCTGGAAGATCTCGTTCTCGAACACCACCGCACCCTCGGTGGTGGCGACATTGCGGCCCACCTCGAACACCGACTCGTCGGTCTGCGAGAGATGGCCCTGCTGGATGTCGTTCCACAGGTGCTTCAGCCCCTGGCTGATGCTCTCGCCCTTCGTCTCGAGCGCCTTGCGCTGCGCTTCGGGGTTCAGCGCGAGGTAGTTGCTCGGTGCCGCCGCGTCGACCCATTGCTGCACCGCGAAGCGGATGCGCTGCCGGGTCTTGGCGTCGCCCTCGACGGCATCGGCCATCTGCATCAGCGTGCGCGCGTTGAGCAGGTACATCTGCGCGATGTAGGCGCTGGCCGGGTTGCCGCTCCAGTCCTGCGCAGCGAAGCGCCGGTCGGAGGGCGCGGCGGGCTTGCCCTCATCCTGCCTCAGCGACTGGTTCCACAGCGCGGTGGCCTGCTGGAGGTAGTCGGTCTGCAGCCCGGTGAGCGCGGGGAGCGGCAGGTTCAGGCCCTGCAGCGACTTCCAGATCTCGCCGATGCCGTTGCCGAAAGCCTGGGCGATCTCGGCCGGGTCCGCGGGTGTGGCCGCATTTTTCCGGGACGACGTACGGGATGTCGCTTTCATGTAAGTCTCCTCGCAGATGCTCCGGCCTGGCGAAGCTGCGTTTGTGCGTGATCTTGTCCGTGCAGTTTTACCGCCCAAGCTTACCGCATCATGACGCTGAATTTCACTATTCGGTAAGCTGTAATGTACCTCGTCGCACTCGCCTGGTCGTACGTGATCCTGCTGATGGCAGTGGTCGAAGGCACCAGCACCAACGGAACCTGGCTCGGTGCCTTCTTCACCGTGCTGTTGTACGGCGTGCTGCCGCTGTCGATCGTGCTGTACGTGCTGAACACGCCGCACCGCAAGCGCGCCCGGCGCGAGGCCGAGGCTCGCGAGGCGGCCGCCTCAGCCGCGGCGCTCCAGCCAGATGGCCGCGACCATGCGGCCGGTGACGCGGTCGCGGCGAAACGAGAAGAAGCGTGACGCATCCTCGACGGTGCAGCCGCCGTCGCCGCTGACGCGGCCGACGCCAGCCACGCGCAGCCGCTCGCGCGCGAGGCCGGCCAGATCGGCGAGCCACTTGCCTTCGCCGTGCGCGACGAAGAAGGCCTGATCACCGCGCGCCGGATCCGCACCAAAGGCCTCGAGAACGTCCGGCCCCACTTCGAACTGCCGCGGACCGATGCACGGCCCGAGCCAGGCCTGGAGGTCCTCCGGCGCGCAGCCCGCGGCGTCGCACAGGGTGCCGACCGTGGCCTCCAGCACCCCCCCGGCAAGGCCCCGCCAGCCGGCGTGCGCGCCGCCCACGCCTCGGCCCCGCGGCGCCGCGAACAACACCGGCAGGCAATCGGCCACCTGCACCGTGCAGGCGATGCCGGGCTCGGTGCAGACACTGGCGTCGGCGGTCGGTACGTCGCCGAGGCGATCGGCGCCCAGCCGCACCACGGCCGCGCCGTGCACCTGGTTCAGCCAGACGGGCCGCGCCCCGATGGCGGCCGCGAAGATGGCCTGGTTGCGCGCCACGGCCGCCGGGCTGTCGCCGAGGCCGTCGCGCAGGTTCATGCTCGCGAAGGCGCCCTCGCTGACGCCGCCGACGCGTGTGGTCATCAGCGCACCCACGCCCGGCGCGGCCCAGTCGGGGCGCAGCCAGTCGGGGTGGCCGCCAGCGGGCATCAGGCGGCGTCCGGGCAGGCCGAGGGCTGCGTCTTCGCGAAGGCGTCGTGCGCCATGCAGGCCTCGAACACGCGCATCACCGTCGGCACATGCTCGAGCCGGCATTCGAAGCGCTGTGCGTTGTGGATCTGCGGCACCAGCACCACATCGGCGAGCGTGGGCGCGTCGCCGTGGCAGAAGCGGCCCGTGGCCGGGCTGCCGGTCAGGCGCTGCTCGACGACCTCGAGCCCGGTCTCGACCCAGTGGCGGTACCAGCGGTTCTTGTCGTCCTCGCTGACTTTCAGATCCTTCACGAGGTAACGCAGCACGCGCAGGTTGTTCAGCGGGTGGATCTCGCAGGCGATGTCCAGCGCCAGCGCACGCACACGGGCGCGCTCGGCCGGCGCCTGCGGCAACAGCGGCGGCTGCGGATGCGTTTCCTCGAGGTACTCGATGATGGCCAGCGACTGCGAGACCAGCGTGTCATCGTCCTTCAGCAGCGGCACGAGGCGCGCCGGTGACAGCGCCGCGTACGACTCGGCGAACTGCTCATTGCGCGGCAGGTGCACCGGGAGGTAGTCGTAGTCGAGGCCCTTGAGCGCGAGCGCGATGCGCACGCGGTACGAGGCCGACGAGCGGAAGTAGTTGTAGAGCTGCATGGCCATGGGCAAAGCCTCCTCAGGCCGCGACCACCTGCACCTGCAGCGAACCGACGCCCGACACGCGCGCCGCGAGCGTGTCGCCCGCCACCACCGCCGCCACGCCCTCGGGCGTGCCGGTGAAGATCAGGTCGCCGGGCGCAAGCGTCCAGGCCGCTGAGAGGTGCTCGATGATCTCGGGGATGTTCCAGATCAGCTTGCCGATGGTGCTCTTCTGGCGGGTGGCGCCATTGACGTCGAGCACGATCTCGGTGTCCGGTCCGATGCCGCACTGCGCGGCCGGACGGATCGGCCCGATCGGCGCCGATTCCTCGAAGCCCTTGCCGATGCACCACGGGCGGCCCTGCTTCTTGGCCTCGCCCTGCAGGTCGCGGCGGGTCATGTCCAGGCCGACGGCGTAGCCCCAGACATGCTTCATCGCATCGGCCGAGGCGATGTTGCGTCCGCCGGTGCCGATGGCCACCACCAGCTCGACCTCGTGGTGCAGGTCGTTCGTGAGGCTCGGGTAGTGCATGCGGCCCACGCTGCCCTCGGCCACCGGCAACACGGCGTCGGCCGGCTTCATGAAGAAGAACGGCGGCTCGCGGCCGCTGAAGCCCATCTCCTTGGCGTGCTCGACGTAGTTGCGGCCCACGCAGTAGATGCGGTGCACCGGGAACAGCGCACCGGCGGCACCGCCGGCCACCGGCACGGCGGGAGTGGCGGGCGGGGTGAGGACGAAGGTCATGCGGACAGGCTCCAGAAGGCGGTCGGATGCAACGCGAACGATGATGCCACGCCACGGTCGGCGCGGCCCTGCGAGATACACTGCCGCGGCCATGTTCACCCCCCGCAGCATCAAGCACTGCCGTGCCTGCGGCGCGCCGGCGCAGTACGCCGTGCCGGCCGACGACAACCGCGAGCGTGCCACCTGCACGGTGTGCGGCACCATCCACTACGAGAACCCGCTGAACGTGGTCGGCACCGTGCCGGTGTGGGGCGACCAGGTGCTGCTGTGCCGCCGAGCCATCGAACCGCGCTACGGCCTGTGGACGCTGCCGGCCGGCTTCATGGAGCTCGGCGAGACCACGCGCGACGGGGCACTGCGGGAGACCATCGAGGAAGCCGGCGCGAAGGTCGAGATGCAGGAACTGTTCACGCTGCTGAACGTGGTGCGCGCCGGGCAGGTGCACCTGTTCTACCGCGCACGCATGCTCGACACCTCGCTCGATCCCGGCCCCGAGACGCTCGAGGCGCGCCTGTTCCGCGAGGACGAGATCCCCTGGGAGGAGATCGCCTTCCGCACCGTGAAGGAAACCCTGCGGCGCTGGTTCGAGGATCGCCGCCAGGGTCAATTCGGCTTCCACTGCGCCGATATCGGCTGATCGCTCCGGACCCGCCATGACCCAGCCCACCGCGCAGGACGCCGCACCGGCCACCCCGGCCCCCCGGGCAGCCCCCGTGCGCCTGCGCGAGGACCTGATCCATGCTGATCCGCTGCTCGACTGCCTGGTCGAGCTGTGCCGGCTCCACGGCCAGGCCGCCACGCGTGCCTCGCTGTCGGCGGCGCTGCCGCTGCGCGACGGGCGCCTGACGCTCGAGCTGGCCGAACGCGCCGCCGCCCGCGCCGGCATGACCACGCGGCTGCAGCGCCTGCCGCTGGCGGGCATCGAGACGGCCGCACTGCCCGCCATCCTGATGCTGAAGGAGAGCAAGGCCTGCGTGCTGCTCGGCTGGGACGGCGAGGGTGGCGAGCGGGTCGCGCGCGTGCTGCTGCCCGAGACCGGCCAGGGTTCGGCCACGCTGCCGCAGGAAGAACTCGCCGCGCGCTACAGCGGCGTGGTGCTGTTCGCGCGGCCGCATTTCCGCTTCGACACACGCACCGAGAGCGCCGCGACCGTCAAGCCGCTGCCGACCGCACACTGGTTCTGGGGCGCCTTCCTCGAGCAGCGCTTCGTCTACCGCGACGTGCTGTGGGCCGCGCTGCTGATCAACCTGTTCGCGCTCGCGTTCCCGATGTTCTCGATGAACGTCTACGACCGCGTGGTGCCGAACAACGCCGTCGAGACGCTCTGGGCGCTGGCCATCGGCGTGGTGCTGATCCTCGGCGCCGATCTGTTCATGCGGCTGCTGCGCGGCCGCTTCGTCGACGAGGCCAGCGCGCGCATCGACGTGCGCATCTCCGCCACGCTGATGGAGCGCGTGCTCGGCATGCGCCTGGAGCAGAGGCCCGAATCGGTGGGTTCGTTCGCCTCCAACCTGCGCGGCTTCGAGCAGGTGCGCGACTTCATTGCCTCGGGCACCGTCACCGCGTTGATCGACCTGCCCTTCGCGCTGCTGTTCCTCGTGGTGATCGCCTGGATCTCGCCTTGGCTGGCCGTGCCGCCGGTGGTGGCCGGCTTGCTCATCCTGCTGATGGGCTGGGTGCTGCAGCACCGGCTGCACGAGCTTTCGCAGACCACCTGGCGCGCCGGCGCGCAGCGCAACGCCACGCTGGTGGAAAGCCTGACCGGCATCGAGACCATCAAGGCGCAGGGGGCCGAGAGCGTGGTGCAGGCGCGCTGGGAGCGCGCCAATGCCTTCCTCGCCGCCACCGGCGTGAAGATGCGCGGCATCTCGTCGACGGCGATGTACCTGACCGGCTTCCTCACGCAGGCCACGACCGTGGCCACGGTGATCATCGGCGTGTTCCTGATCGCCGACCGGCAACTGACCATGGGCGCGCTGATCGCCGCCTCGATGCTCGCCGGCCGCGCGCTCGCACCGGCCGGCCAGGTGATCGGACTGCTGATGCAGTACCAAGGTGCGCGCACTGCGATGACGAGCCTCGAGCAGATCATGGCCAAGCCGGTGGAGCGGCCGGCCGGCGAGTCCTTCATCCACCGCCCGCAGCTGCGCGGCGAGATCGAGTTCCGCAACGTCCACTTCGCCTACCCGAACCGCAAGGATTCGGCGCTCGAGGGCATCAGCTTCCGCATCGCCCCCGGCGAGCGCGTAGCGCTGATCGGCCGCGTCGGCTCGGGCAAGTCGACGATCCAGCGCCTGATCATGGGCCTGTACCAGCCCACCGACGGCGCGGTGCTGCTCGACGGCATCGACGCGCGGCAGCTCGACCCGGCCGACGTGCGCCGCAACCTCGGCTGCGTGTCGCAAGACGTGATGCTGTTCTACGGCTCGCTGCGCGAGAACATCACCCTCGGCCTGCCCTATGCCGACGACTCCGCCGTGCTGGCCGCGGCCGAGACGGCCGGGCTGGCGGAGTTCGTCAACCGCCACCCGCGCGGCTTCGACATGCCGGTGGGCGAACGCGGCGAGTTCCTCTCCGGCGGTCAGCGCCAGGGCGTGGGCCTGGCACGTGCGCTGCTGCACAACGCACCCATCCTGCTTCTCGACGAGCCGACCAGCGCGATGGACTTCAGTTCCGAGGCGCAGATCACCCAGCGCCTGACGGGCTTCGCGCAGGACAAGACCGTGGTACTGGTGACGCACCGCACCTCACTGCTGTCGATGGTCACTCGTGTGATCGTGATCGACGGCGGCAAGGTCGTCGCCGACGGCCCGCGCGACCGCATCATGGAAGCCCTGGCCAGCGGCCGGGTGGCGAAAGCGGCATGAGCGCCGTCGTGCAACGCATCGATGCCTGGACGGCCGCCGTCTCGCGGCGCCTGTTCGGCCCCACGGCGCAGGAGGACGACGCCGGCCTGGCCAGCTTCGAGGCCGAGGCGGAGGCGGTGATGTCGCGCCAGCGCACGCAGCGCGCGCAGGCCATCGTGCGCACGGCGGTGGTCGTGGTGCTGCTGCTGATCGTGTGGGCCGCGCTGGCGCACGTCGACGAGGTCACGCGCGGCGATGCCCGCGTGATCCCCTCGCGCCAGCTGCAGCTGGTGCAGTCGCTCGACGGCGGCGTCGTCTCCGAGATCCTAGTGCAGGAAGGCCAGGTGGTCGAGCGCGACCAGCTGCTGCTGAAGATCGACGAGACCCGCGCCACCTCGGGCGTGCGCGAGAGCGCCGCGCAGGGCTTCGCGCTGCGCGCCCGCCAGGCGCGGCTGCGCGCGCTCGCCGAAGGCGCGAGCTTCCTACCGCCCAAGGCGGCCGACGCCGAGGAGGCGCGCATCGTGGAGGAGGAGCGGCGCCTCTACGAGACCCGGCAGACCGAGCTGAATACCCTGCTGGCCATCAACCGCCAGCAGCTGCAGCAGCGCGAGCAGGAACTCTCCGAGATGCGCGCGCGCCGCGCCTCGGCCGAGCGCAGCCTCGACCTCAGCCAGCAGGAGCTCGCCAAGACCCGCCCGCTGCTGGCCAGCGGCGCCGTCTCCGAGGTCGACATCCTGCGCCTGGAGCGCGATCTGGCGCGCGCCCGCGGCGACGTCGAGCAGTCGACAGCCCAGATCGCCCGCGTGCAGGCCGCCATCGGCGAGGCGCAGCGCAAGATCCAGGAGACCGAACTCACCTTCCGCAACGAGTCGCGCAAGGAACTGGCCGAGGTGGTGGGCCGGCTCAACGCGCTGAACGAGGGCGCGGTGGCGTTGGCCGACAAGGTCGACAAGTCGCAGATCAAGAGCCCGGTGCGCGGTCGCGTGCAGCGACTGCTGGCCAACACGGTAGGCGGCGTCATCCAGCCGGGCAAGGACATCGTCGAGATCGTGCCGCTGGACGACGCGCTGGTGCTGGAGGCGCGCATCCAGCCCAAGGACATCGCCTTCATCGCCCCGGGCCAGGCGGCCACGGTGAAGTTCAGCGCCTACGACTTCTCGATCTACGGCGGCATGGACGCCGAAGTGGAGAACATCAGCCCCGACACGGTGGTCGACGAGCGCGGCAACGCCTTCTACCTGGTGCGCGTGCGCACCAAGGGCGCCCGCTTCAACGACAAGCTGCCCATCATCCCGGGCATGACCGCCGAGGTCGACATCCTCACCGGCAACAAGTCGGTGCTGTCCTACCTGCTCAAGCCGGTGCTCAAGGCCAAGGCCTACGCACTTCGCGAACGCTGACACGGTCGCGGCGGGACGCCGCGTCATTTCCCCTCAAGTCGGGTCGTTCCACGCCGAGAACCGATCACGCAGTGATGCGTGACGCCTTCCGGCTGGGGAGAGGTGCGCCTTCTTATCGACGCACACAGGCTGCCTTCCGGTGACGTCCGTCACACCGAAGACATCATGAAACGCATTTAGCGCAGGCCGCTCGGTTACTCTCCGTTGCCACTGCAGTGCAGCATATGAAACAAGGTCCCCTCATGCCCGTGATCGCGCAAACCGCCGAAGGCAAAGTCGTTTCCGTCTGGGGCACCGCCCTGATCCGGGGCGCGGACGGCAAGCTCCGACTCCTGAAAGTCGGCGACATGGTTCGCAAGGGTGACCAGATCCTGACCACGCAGGACGGCATCGTGCAGCTCGGCGCCGTCGACCACCCGGCGCAGGCGGCCGAGGCCAAGAAGACACCGGCTGCAACGCCGAGCGACGAGGTCGACCGCGCGATCACCGAATTGAACCAGGGCGATCGCGACGCGGCCCCGGCCGCCGGCCTGGCCGGTGGCGGCGAGGGTTCGCTGCAGGAAGGCCTGCGCGTCGAGCGCATCGGCGAGGGCGTGGCCAGCGCCGAGGTGCCGCGCAGCACCGGCGATGCGGAATTGCGCGTCGCCACCAACGACGCCGGTGGCACCGCCACGCCGCAGGCCGCTTCCGGGCTGCCCGCGCTCAACGTGCCGTCGAGCTCGATCTCGGCCGCCGAGGAAGGCGCGCCCGTCAACCTCGGCCTCACCGCCCCGACCGGGCCCGCCGCGAGCGGGACGATCCGGGTCGACCAGGTGCCGGTGATCGGCGAGATCCACAAGGCGGACGGCAGTGTCGTCACGCCCGGCACGGTGCTCGCGCCGGCCGATCTGGCGGGCCTGACCTACGTGCCGCCGGCCGACTACGACGGCGCGGTGCCGCCGGGCGGCTTCAGCTTCACGGTCACCACCGGCGACGGCCGCACGGCCACCGGCGGCACCACCATCGCGCTCAGCGCCGTGAACGATGCCCCGGTGGCCACGCCGGCCAGCGTCGGCGGCAACGAGGACGGCAGCCTGCCCATCAGCCTCGGAGGCACCGACGTCGATGGCCGCATCGTCGGCGTCACCGTCACTGCCCTGCCCGCCGGCGGCACGCTCTGGCTGGCCGACGGCACCACGCCGGTGGCGGTCGGCCAGACGCTCACGCCCGAGCAGGCGGCGTCCGTCATCTATCGTCCGGGCGCCGACTTCCACGGCGACCAGACCATCCTCTTCACCGTGACCGACAACGGCGGCGCCACCTCGGCGCCGGCGGCGATTTCGCTGACCGTGGTGTCGGTGAACGACCTGCCGCAGCCGGGAGCCGGCGCGGGCGGCAGCGGCAACGAAGACACGCCGATCGCGGTGAACCTCGGCGGCACCGACGTCGACGGAACGGTGGTCTCCGTGACCGTGACCACCCTTCCCGGCCACGGCACGCTCTTTCTGGCCGACGGCGTGACGCCGGTGGCTGCCGGCAGCACGCTCACCCCGGCGCAAGCCGCGGCCCTGGTGTTCGTGCCTGACGTGAACTTCAACGGCAGCGTCTCGATCGGCTTCACGGTCACCGATGACCAGGGCGGCACCTCGGCGCCCGGCAGCGCGGTGGTGTCGGTGCTGCCGGTGAACGACGGCCCGGTGGCACAGCCCGACAGCGCGACGCTGGCCGAAGACGGCTTTGCCACCGGCAACGTGCTCGGCAACGACAGCGATGTCGACGGCCCGACGCTCGCCGTGGCCTCGTTCACCTTCGGCGGCAACACCTTTGCGGCAGGCAGCACGGCCATCGTCGGCGGCGTCGGCACGCTCAGCGTGGCGCCGGACGGCACCTGGACCTTCACCCCGGCACCCAACTTCAACGGCGCGGTGCCGCCGATCGGCGTGACCGTGAGCGACGGCAGCCTCACCTCGACCAGCACGCTGACGCTCAGCGTCACCGCGGTGAACGACGCACCGCAGCTGCAGTCCGACCTCGCCTCCACGCCGATCAACACCCCGGCGACCATTCCGGTGCTCGCCAATGACCGTGACGTCGAAGGCGAAGCGCTGACCGTGACCTCGGCCACGCTCGCGAACCCTGCGCAGGGCACGGTGGTGGTCAATCCCGACGGCTCGCTCGGCTTCGTGCCGGCCGCGAACTTCACCGGCACGGTGACGATCAACTACACGGTGAGCGATGCGTCGGGGGCGACCTCGACCTCCACGGTCACCGTCAACGTCGGCAACAACACGCCGCCCAGCGGCACCGACGTCGTGCGCAGCCTGCCGGAAGACGGCGGCTATACGCTGCAGCCGGCCGACTTCGGCTTCAACGACGCCGACGCCGGCCAGGCGCTGGCCAACGTGCGCATCGACACGCTGCCGGCAGCCGGCACGCTGCTGCTCGACGGCAACCCGGTTGCGGCGGGCACGGTGGTGTCTGCCGCGCAGCTGGCTGCAGGTTCGCTCGAATTCCGCCCCGCCGCGGATGGCAATGGCGCCAACTACGCGAACTTCAGCTTCAGCGTGCAGGACAGCGCCGGGGCCTACGACGCCAGCGCGAACAGCTTCCGCTTCGACGTGACGCCGGTGAACGATGCGCCGGTGGCTTCCTCGTCCACCATCACGGTCGCCGAGGAGTCGGCCAACACGCCGCTGGGTCTGGCCGCGCCAACCGATATCGATGGCAACGCACTGACGATCACGGTCACCGGTCTGCCTTCTGTCGGGACGGTCACGCTCGCCGACGGCACGCCGGTGACCAACGGCCAGGTGCTCACCGGCGCCCAGCTCGCCGGCTTGCAGTTCGATGCGCCGGCCGATCTGCTGGCGGCCACCTCGACCTCGTTCACCTACTCGGTCAACGACGGCACGGTCACCGTCAACGCCGGCACCACCATCAGCCTCACGCCGGTCAACGATGCGCCGGTCGCGTCGTCGTCCACGATCAGCGTGGCCGAGGAGTCGGCCAACACGCCGCTGGGTCTCGTGGCTCCGACGGACGTCGACGGTGATCCGCTCATCATCACCGTGACCGGTCTGCCCTCGGTGGGCACCGTCACCTTCGCCGACGGCACCCCGGTCACCAACGGCCAGGTGCTCACGGGAGCCCAGCTCGCCGGGCTTCAGTTCGATGCGCCGGCGGATCTGCTCTCGCCCACCTCGACCTCGTTCACCTACTCGGTCAACGATGGCACG